>Ga0209168_10000610_pt1 | contig 32736 bp, 29 predicted proteins | sample Coa_R1_FD_187156 | JGI IMG/M metagenome (GOLD analysis project Ga0209168, IMG submission 187156) | Surface soil microbial communities from Centralia Pennsylvania, which are recovering from an underground coalmine fire - Coalmine... | ecosystem: Environmental > Terrestrial > Soil > Unclassified ...
GTGGCCATCGGCGTGGCGGTGCTGAAGTACCGGCTCTACGCGATCGACAAGATCATCTCCCGGAGCGTGTCCTACGCCGTGGTGACCGGGCTGGTGGTGGGGGTCTACCTGGGGTGCGTGGCGCTGCTCACCGACGTGCTGCCGTTCCGCGGCACCGCGGGGGTGGCGGTCGCGGTGCTGGTGGCGGCGGCGGTGTTCAACCCGCTGCGGCGGCGGGTCCAGGCGCTGGTCGACCGGCGGTTCGACCGGGCCCGGTACGACGCCGAGCGGGTGGTCGCGCAGTTCTCGGTCCAGCTCCGGGAGCAGGTCGACCTGGACGTGCTGGGTGCCGACCTGCTCGGCGTGGTGAACCACGTGCTGGCTCCGGAGCACGTGGCGCTCTGGCTGAACGAGGGCGGCCCGGGCGGGCTAGCTGGACGGCGCTGGCTGGAGGATCAGGGTTCGGGTGTCGCGATCGGCGACGCCGCTGGATGACGATCAGCCGGGATAGCTGAGGGCGGTTGGCGGCGGCAAGAACAACGGCCCGTTCCGTCGAAAAGAAGGGCGGGGTCGTCGCGCCCGGTGCAGGGATGTACGGGCTCAGGTGGTGCCGCGGCTGTAGGGAGGGCGCCCGAACGGCTGCTCGGGGCGGGAGCCGGCCTTGACCGGCGGTATCTTGCGCTCCACGGTCCGGTGCCCGAGCTCGAACTGCTCCCCGTGGTGGGTGATCGGCAGCGGGTCGCCGTCCACCAGCACGTACTTGGCCCGCTGGCCCTTGATCTCGACGCTCAGCTTGCGGCCCCGGTAGCGCATCCGGAACATCAGCCGGGCGATGCCGTCAGGCAGCCGGGGGCTGAAGGCCAGCGTGCCGCTGCCCGCGCGCATCCCGCCGAACCCCGCCACCAGGGCCAGCCACGCCCCGGCCAGCGAGGCCATGTGCACGCCGTCGGCGGTGTTGTGCTCCACGTCCCGCAGGTCCATGAGCGCGGCCTCGGCCAGGTAGTCGTGGGCGAGATCCAGCTGGCCGACCTCGGCCGCCATCACCGCCTGGGTGCACGCCGACAGTGAGGAGTCGCGCACGGTGAGCGGCTCGTAGTAGGCGAAGTTGGCCGCCTTCTGCTCGGCGGTGAACGCCTCGGACCGCAGGAACATGGCCAGCACCAGGTCGGCCTGCTTGACCACCTGCTTGCGGTAGAGCTGGAAGTACGGGAAGTGCAGCAGCAGCGGGTACTTCTCCTCGGGGGTGTTCTTGAAGTCCCAGCGCGCGTAGTCGGTGAACCCCTCGTGCTGCGGGTGCACGCCCAGGCGCTCGTCGAACGGGATGAACATGGCGTGCGCGGCGTCGCGCCAGGACGCGGCCTCCTCGGTGGTCACCCCGAGCGCCTCGGCCTCGCCGGGCAGCCGGGCGGCCGCGTCCGCGGCGCAGAGCAGGTTCCGCTGCGCCATCAGGTTGGTGTAGACGTTGTTGTCCTTGACCGCGCTGTACTCGTCCGGGCCGGTCACGCCCTCGATCCGGAAGTGGCCCATGGCGTCGTGCTGGCCCAGCGAGCGCCACAGCCGCGCGGTCTCCACCAGCAGTTCCAGGCCGATCTCGGTCTCGAACTTGGCGTCTTCGGTGGCGTCCAGGTAGCGGCTGACCGCGTCGGCGATGTCGGCGTTGATGTGGAACGCGGCGGTCCCGGCGGGCCAGTAGCCCGAGCACTCCTGGCCGCGGATCGTCCGCCACGGGAACGCCGCGCCCTCCAGGCCCAGCTCGGTGGCGTGCTGCCGGGCCACGTCGAGCGTCAGGTGCCGCCAGCGCAGCGCGTCGCCCGCGGCGGACGGCTGGGTGTAGGTGAGCACGGGCAGCACGTAGGTCTCGGTGTCCCAGAACGTGTGCCCGTCGTAGCCGCTGCCGGTCAGCCCCTTGGCGGCGATCGGCCGGTACTCGGCGCGCGCGCCGGCCTGCAGGATGTGGAACAGCCCGAAGCGCACCGCCTGCTGGACCTCGGCGTCGCCGTCCACCTCGACGTCGGCGCCGTCCCAGAACTCGTCCAGGTACTCGCGCTGCTCGGCCAGCAGGCCGTCCCAGCCGGTCAGGTGCGCGCCGGACAGCGCGCCGACGATCTGGTCGATCAGCGCGGGCCGGGACCGCTGGCTGGACCAGCCGTAGCTGACGTACTTCACGATGTGCAGCGGCTGACCGGGGGCCAGTTCGGTGGCCACCGTGGTCCGGCCCAGGTCCGGATAGGACTCGGTGCGGCCGCCCATCTTCTCCGGGCCGGTGATCACGTGCGACATCCCGGCCGCCATCCGCAGCTGGCTGACCCGCGTCCGGTGGACGAGCACGACCCGGGACGGGGTGCCGTCGTAGGTCTGGTGTTCCTCGCTGACCAGGGGGGCCTCCAGGATGGCGGCCAGCCTCGGGTCGTTGCCCCGCCTGGGCATCTCCTCGTTGGTGACGAGCTCTGACTGGAGCACGACGCGCAGCTTGGAGTCCACCGGCTCGACCGTGTAGCTGATCGCCGCGATCGCGCGCTGGGTCAGCGACACCATGCGCACCGAGGTGACCTTGATCCGGGCGCCGGCCGGGGAGGACCAGTCCACGGTCCTGGTCATCGTGCCGGCCCGCAGGTCCAGGACGCGCTCGTGGGAATGCAGGATGCCGTACCTGATGTCGAACGGCTCGTCGTCGACCAGCAGGCGGATGATCTTGCCGTTGGTGACGTTGATGACGGTCTGCCCGCTGTCGGGGAACCCGTAGCCGGCCTCGGCGTAGGGCAGCGGCCGGACCTCGTACATCGAGTTGAGGTAGGTGCCCGGCAGGCCGTGCGGGTCGCCCTCGTCCAGGTTGCCGCGCAGCCCGATGTGCCCGTTGGACAGGGCGAAGATCGACTCGCTCTGCGCCAGCAGGTCCAGGTCCAGTTCCTTCTCGACCAGCCGCCAGGGCTCGGTCCCGTACGCGGCCTGCTTGATCATTTGTCGTCCTTGAGAAGCTCCGAGAGGTCCTTGACCACGATGTCGGCGCCATGCGCCTTGAGCTCGGCGGCCTGGCCGACCCGGTCCACGCCGACCACCAGGGCGAAGTGGCCCGCGTGGCCCGCCGCCACCCCGGCCTGGGCGTCCTCGAAGACCACCGCATGCGCGGCGGGCACGCCGAGCGCCTCCGCGGCGGCCAGGAAGGTATCCGGCGCCGGCTTGCCGCGCAGGCCGCGCTCCTTGGCGATGACCCCGTCGATCCGGGTGTCGAACAGGTCCTCGATGCCCGCCGAGTGCAGGACCTGGACGGTGTTGGCGCTGGCCGAGACGATCGCGGTGCGGATGCCCGCTTCGCGCACCGCCTTGATGTAGGCGATGGTGCCCTCGTACACCTGGACCCCGCCGGCCGCGATCTTGGCCAGGACCAGGGCGTTCTTGCGGTTGCTCAGCCCGTACAAGGTGGGCGCGCCCGGCGGGTCGTCCGGGGTCCCCTCGGGCAGGTCGATGCCGCGGGACTCCAGGAACGACCGGGTCCCGTCCAGGCGCGGCTTGCCGTCGACGTAGGCGTCGTACTCATGGTGCGGGTCGAAGGGGACGAAGTCGGTTCCGCTGGCCTGGGCGCGTTCGCGGAGGAACTCGTCGAACATCTCCTTCCAGGCCGCCGCGTGCACGGTCGCGGTCTGGGTCACCACGCCGTCCATGTCGAACAGGCAGGCCGAAACCCCGTCGGGAAGCCCCAACATCCGCCCCTCCGCCCTCCGCCTAGCGTCGGAAAGTTACGCCGGGAAGTCCGGCTTGTCCTGCAAGACCTCCAGGTCCGCCTTGGCCAGCTCTTCGATGTTGACGTCCTTGAAGGTCACCACACGCACATTCTTGACGAACCTGGCGGGGCGGTACATATCCCACACCCACGCGTCTCGCATCGTAACCTCGAAGAAGACCTCGCCGTTGTCGCTTGACCGGACGTTCAGCTCGACGTCATTCGTGAGATAGAAACGGCGCTCGGTCTCGACCACGTGGGTGAACAACCCGACCACATCGCGGTACTCGCGGTAGAGCTGAAGCTCCATCTCGGCCTCGTACTTCTCAAGGTCCTCCGCGCTCATGAGCTCATTCTCCTCTCATACTCCCCGACAGGACCAGGTCAGCGTCTTCTGCTGCGTCGCCTGCTGCGTCGTCTGCTGGGGCGGGGCCCGCCTGGGCCGCTACCCGGTTGACGTTCACGAACGAGTACCGGTGGGCGGGGGACGGGCCGTGTTCGGTCAGGGCGCGCTCGTGCTCATCGGTGTTGTATCCCTTGTGCCGGTCGAACCCATACCAGGGATAACGTTCGTGCAGGTCCCGCATCATCCGGTCCCGGCTGACCTTGGCCACGACCGAGGCCGCGGCCACCGACGCGGTGACCCGGTCGCCCTTCCAGATGGCCAGGCCGGGCGCGCCCAGGCCGCGGACCGGGAAGCCGTCGGTCAGCACGTACCCCGGGCGGCAGCGCAGCCCGGCGAACGCGCGGCGCATCCCGGCCACGTTGCACACGTGCAGGCCCAGCGCGTCGATCTGGCCGTTGCTTATCACCACCACGTGCCAGTCCAGCGCCCAGCGCAGCACCTCGGCGTAGACGTCCTCGCGGGCGGCGGCGGTCAGCAGCTTGGAGTCGGCCAGGCCGCGCAGGCGCTTGATCCGGGCCGGGTCCAGGACCACGGCCGCCACGACCAGCGGCCCGGCGCAGGCCCCGCGGCCCGCCTCGTCGATGCCCGCCACCGGCGTGAAGCCGGCCTTGGCGAGCACGGTCTCGTAGGCGCCCAGCCCCCCGTCGCGCCGGGGCGTATAGCCGACGTACCGGGGCGGAGCGGCCAGAGGCTGTGGGTCGCTGACGGCATGCATTGGCCGCTGCGCGGCGGGCAGCGGCCCGGGATCGCGGGTCATGACATCGGAAAGCGTACGCCAGTTGGCATGGTGTCGCGGCCAACGCCGCGGGCGCCGGGCTAACCGCGCTTCGCGCCCCGCGGGCGCCGGCGGGTGACCCGCATCCGGATCCGGCGCTGCAGCCAGGTCAGCGGGAGGGCGCCGGCGAACCCGAGGGCCAGCGGGACGACCTGGCCGGTCGGCTCGGCGCGCACGGTCAGCACGGCCGGGGTCTGGCCGCCGTCCGCGGCGGCCGCGGCGGGCGGCGCGGCGGCGGCGTGCGAGCCGTTCAGCGCGGGCTGGGTGAAGGTGGACGGGATGGGCAGGATCCGCCAGTGGCTCGGCGGCCAGATGATGATGAAGGCCCGGCCGATCACCGCGCTCGCCGGGATCGTCCCGCCGCCGGGCTGGCCCTGGTGGTCCCGGGAGTCCTCGGAGTAGAACCGGTTGTCGCCCATGACCCACAGCCGCCCGGGCCCCACCGTGATGTTGAACCGGGACGCCGAGGGCGCCGCGCCCGGGTACAGGTAGGACTGCTCGGTCAGCGGGACGCCGTTGACCGTGACCCGACCCTGAGCGTCGCAGCAGGCCACGTGGTCGCCGGGGATCCCGATGACCCGCTTGATGAGGATGTCGCCGGAGCGCCCGAAGCCGAACATGCTGGCAAAGCCGTCGGCGAACTGCTCGAAGATATTGCCGCTGACCGGGATCGTGCCCGGGTCCCAGGAGCCGTCTCCGTTGAAGACCACGATGTCGCCGCGGTGGATGGCGCGGGTGTGGTACACGATCTTGTTGACCAGCACCCGGTCATTGATCAGCAGGGTGTTCTCCATCGACCCCGACGGGATCCAGAAGGCCTGGATGGCGAAGGTCTTGATCACCACCGCGAGCAGCAGCGCGACCGCGATCAGGATCGGCAGCTCGCGCCAGAACGACCGCTGCTTGGGCTTGCGGCGGCGGCCGGGGCGCGGCTCGTCGCCGCCGGGCGCCTGGTCTTCCGCTGGCGGGTTCGTCTCGGCGTTCGCCTGACCGTCGGCCGGCGCGTCCGCGGCGGCCTGCGTATCGGCCTGCGGGTCCGCTCGTGCGTCCGCTCGTGTGTCCGCTCGTGTTTCCGCGGGGCCGGAGTCCCGTGCTTCCGACGCGGCGCTGTCCTGCGGACCGCTCACCTAGACCCACACCCCTCGTCTGCCCTCGCCGTCACCCAGTGAGCTTAGCGTCATTACCGGGCGCTAACGGCGGCGGCGGCGCAGCCAGAGCCAGGGCGCGCTGAGCAGTCCCGCGCCGGCCGCGGCCCCGGCCACCGGGACGGCGGCCACCGCCGCCAGCGCGGTCCCGCCGACGTCCGCCGCGCCGATCAGCGCGGCTCCCGCCGGACCCGAGTGCAGCGCGGCCTGGCTGAAGGTGGACGGGATGGGCAGGTCACGGAGCTGGGACGGCGGCCAGATGATCAGGAACGCCCGGCCCACCACCTCGTTCTCCGGGATGGCCCCGCCGCCCGGGTCGCTGGTGTGGTACCGGGAGTCGTCGGAGTCACCGCGGTGGTCGCCCATGACCCACAGGTGACCGGGCGGCACGATGACCGTCTTGAACGGGAACGACGGCGCGTCGCCCGGGTACAGGTAGGAGGTCTCGGCCAGCGGGACGCCGTTGACCGTCACCTTCCCGGCCGTGCAGCACGCCACCTGGTCGCCGGGCAGGCCGATGACCCGCTTGATGTAGTAGGTCTGGTTGCTCTCCAGGCCGATGTCGGACAGCACCTCGTCCCAGAGCCGGACGAACCCGTTGTTGGCGGGGGGCGGCGCGTCCGGCCCCCACGAGTTCTGGCCGCTGAACACGACGATGTCGCCCCGGGCGATGCCGCGGGTATGGTAGACGAGCTTGTTGACCAGGACCCGGTCGCCGACCTGGAGCGTGTTCTCCATCGATCCGGTCGGGATCCGGTACACCTGCGCGACGAACGCCTTCACCAGCAGGGTGAGGGTCGCGGCGACCACCACGATGATCAGCAGCTCACGCCAGAAGTGCTTGCGCCGCTTACGGACCGGGGCCTTCGCGGGCTCATCCGGCGCGTCCTGGTCACCGGACGGCTCGGCTGCTGGCGGGGGCCCCGGGCTTACCGGCTGCTCGATGCGCGGCCAGACAAAGGTGTCCTGATCGTACTGATCATCCATCCCGGGGCCACCCGGCACGTCAGCTGCCGGTCTGGTCGCGGCGCTCCTTGATCCGCGCTGCCTTGCCGCGCAGTTCCCTGAGGTAGTAGAGCTTGGCCCGGCGGACGCGGCCCCGGCTGACCGGCTCGATCTTGTCGAGCGAGGGGCTGTGCACGGGGAAGGTCCGCTCCACGCCGACGCCGTAGCTGATCTTGCGGACGGTGAACGTCTCGCGAGCTCCGCTGCCCTGACGCCTGATCACCACGCCCTGGAAAACCTGGATCCGCGAGCGGTTCCCCTCGGTGACCCGGACGTGAACCTTCAGCGTGTCCCCGGGCCGGAAGTCCGGGATGTCAGACCGGGTCTGGGCCTGCTCGATTTCGGCGATGGCGGTATGCATGACAGCGATTTCCTCGGTGGTGGTCGGTTTCGCACGGCCCGGCGGCAGCCGGCACGCGCCAGGAGCTCCCGGCTGCGGCCGTGAAAAAAGACGGCGGACTTCAGTGTGCCATATCTTGAGCGTTAACCGGAACGCGAGGGCGGAGCCTGCTCGGGCGGCCACCCGGCCTCGGCCAGAACCTGCTGGTCGCGGCGGTCCAGGTCGCGCAGGGCGGCGATGAGGTCGGGACGGTGCGCCGCCGTGCGGCGCAGCGCCATGTCGCGGCGCCAGCGCGCGATCGCGGCGTGGTGACCCGAGAGCAGGACCTCCGGCACCTCCAGGCCCCGCCACTCGCGCGGCCTGGTGTAGACCGGGCCCTCGAGCAGCCCGCGCATGGCCGGATCGTCCTGCCCGCCGAAGGAGTCGTCCCCGGCCGAGGCCACGTTGCCGAGCACACCGGGCCGCAGCCGCCCGACGGCCTCGACCATGACCAGGGCCGCGGCCTCGCCGCCGGCCAGCACGTAGTCACCGATGCTGACCTCGTCGACGGGCAGCCGGGCCCGCATGGCCTGCACGACCCGCCCGTCGATGCCCTCGTACCGGCCGCAGGCGAAGACCAGCCACGGCTCGGCCGCGTACCGGGCGGCCAGGTCCTGGGTGAACGGCACCCCGCTGGGCGTCGGCACCACGAGCCGGGCCCCGGGCAGCTGGGCCCCGGCCGGCCGGGGTCCGGGCGGCCGGGCTTCGGGCGGCCGGGGTCCGGGCGGCCGGGGTCCGGACGAGCCGCCCAGGATCGCATCCAGCGCGTCGCCCCAGACGTCCGGCTTCATGACCATGCCCGGCCCGCCGCCGAACGGCAGGTCGTCGACGCTGTGGTGCACGTCGGTGGCCCAGGACCGCAGGTCGTGCACGCCGAACTCGATGTCGCCGCGCGCCGCCGCCTTGCCGATCAGCGAGACGCGCAGCGGGCTGTCGAAGTACTCGGGGAAGATCGTGACGATGTCGATGCGCATCAGAACGGGCCGTGGTTCTCGGGATCGAGCAGGCCCGGGGGCGGGTCGATGACCAGCAGCCCGGCGGCCACGTCCACCTCCGGCACGATCGCCTTCACGAACGGCACCAGGTGCTCCGCGCCGCGGCCCGGCGCGGCCCGGACCACCAGCAGGTCCTGGCCGTGGTGCAGCACGTCGGTGACCACGCCGACCGCCTCGCCGGCCGACGTGCGCACCGACAGCCCGATCAGCTCGTGGTCGCGGAACTCGTCCGGGTCGCCGGTCCGCGGCAGCTGGCTGGAATCCACGCTCAGCCAGCGGCCGGTCAGCTCCCCGGCCGCGGTCCGGTCGGTGATCCCGGCGAACGCGACCAGGAGCTGCCCGGAGTGCCAGTGCTTGGCGGCGACCCGCAGGACCTGGTCCGGCGGGACCTGATCGTCGGCGGCGGACCCGGCGTCCAGGCTGGCGCCCACGGCGAAGCGGAGGTCAGGCTCGTCGGTCCTGACCCCCACCACGACCTCGCCGCGGATCCCGTGCGGGCGGCCGATGCGGCCGACGATGACCCGCACCGGGTCAGCGGACCTCGTTCGCGTCCAGCAGGTCGATGCGCACGTAGCGGCCCGACGCCAGGGCGCCGATCACCGTGCGCAGGGCCCGGGCGGTGCGCCCGCCCCGGCCGATGACCTTGCCGAGGTCGTCGGGATGCACCCGTACCTCAAGGACGTTGCCGCGGCGCAGCGCCCGGCTGCGCACGCGGACCTCATCGGGGTACTGGACGATGCCCCGCACCAGATGCTCGAGGGCCTCCTCAAGCACGTCAGGCCTCAGTCCCCGCGTCGGCGGCGGCCTCGGCGGCGGGCGCCTCGGCGGCCTCGGGGGCGGCCTCGGCGGGAGCGTCCTCGGCCTTGACCGCGGCGGGTGCGTCGTCGGCCTTGACCGCGGCGGGTGCGTCGTCGGCCTTGGCCGCGGCGGGCGCGTCGTCGGCCTTGGCCGCGGTGGCCTTGGCCTTACTACCACCACCGCTCGCGGCGGACCTGGCCTTCGGGCCGCCCTTGGCCGCGGCCTTCTCGTCCTTGTCCTTGCTGGCCTGGCTGGCCTTCGCGGCGGCCGCGAAGGCTTCCCTCTTGTCCCCGCGCGGCGCCGCGATGCGAAGGGTGCCTTCGCTGCCCGGCTCTCCGGTGAACTTCTGCCAGTCCCCGGTGACCTTGAGCAGGACACGGACCGGGTCCGTGGGCTGGGCGCCCACCGACAGCCAGTGCTGAACCCGCTCGGAGTTCACTTCGATGAGGGAGGGCTCGGCCTTCGGGTGGTACTTGCCGATCTCCTCGATGGCGCGCCCGTCCCGCTTGGTGCGTGAATCGGCGACGACGATCCGGTAGTAGGGCTCCCGGATCTTGCCCAGGCGCTTCAGCTTGATCTTGACAGCCACGGCTGTGGTCTTCTCCCAGCGATAGATGTAGAGCGGCAGACCCACGCCGGCCGGGGACCAACCGACTGGGTCGCTCAGAGGTGCCAGGCCGGGCGAACGAGTAGAGGGCGTCGCATGGCCTGACGGTCAGCATCACATTGTGCCAGACAACCGCGGCCGGCTAGTAATCGTCGCCTCCAGTGGGAACAGTAAGCAGTGCGGGGCTCATGAGACGGACGGGGATACGGATGCCGGGTGGCGGCAACTACGTCGTTGTGGCAACGATGCAGTCCGGTGTGCGTCGTTGTGGCAACCATGTAGTTGGACGCTCAACGGAGGGCGGGGCAGGAGTGTCCGGAGGACGGGTGGCATGCGGCCCCCGGGGACGCACGGCGGACGACCAGGGAAATAGCGCATTCGCACTGGCTGGGGGGCGGGTCTGGTGGATTGAAACAGTTACATAACGTGCGTTGACTATCCGCGAACAGGCATCCTAGCGTTGCCATACTGTTCTATATATGTACGCCCGTTCGCAGAGCGCACGGATCCCTGGGACGGTGTCACTTCATAAGCGGTCCCGCGCCTTCGGCGCGAGCTCAAAGGGAGATCGATGCACATGAGTGACCAGACTGCGCATACCGATAACGGCGGGATCAGCCGGCGCGGCCTGCTGCGCGCGGCCGGCGCCAGCGCGGCCGTCGTAGGGGGCGGCGGACTGCTCGATGCCTGCAGCTCCAGCATCAAGGGCGCCTCGACCTCGTCCTCGTCCTCCGCGTCGTCCACCGCGGGCGGCAGCACCCAGCCCATCGTGATCGGCTTCATCCACCCGCTCACCGGACCGCTCGGGGACTTCGGCACCTCCGACAACTGGATCGTCAGCACGATCCAGAACACGCCGCAGTACAAGAACGGGTTCAAGATCGGCGGGAAGACCTACCCGGTCCAGATCAAGTCCTACGACACCCAGTCCGACCCGACCAAGGCGGGCCAGCTGGCCAGCCAGGCGATCCTGAGCGACAAGGTGGACCTGCTCCTGACCTCGTCCACGCCGGAGACGGTCAACCCGGTCGCGACCCAGGCCGAGAAGCTGGGCTGCCCGACGATCTGCGGCAACGTCCCGTGGCAGGCCTGGTACGCCAACCTGGGCGGCAACCCGACCCCGGGCAAGTCGACGTTCAAGCCCACCTGGACGACGATGTACTTTCTGGGCGTCAACGACCTGTGCCTGTCCTTCATCCCGATGTGGAACAAGATCCATGCCCAGCTGGGCACGGACAAGACCGTCGGGTGCATGTTCCCCAACGACTCGGACGGCAACGCGTTCCGGGCCGCGTGGCCGCTGTTCGCCGGTCCGGCCGGCTACACGCTGGTCGACCCGCCGCCCTATAACGACGGGCTGACCAACTATTCGTCGTTCATCAGCGAGTTCAAGTCGAAGAACTGCGAGTTCTTCACCAACGTCCCGCTGCCGCCGGACTTCAACGTGTTCTGGAAGCAGGCCGCCCAGGCGGGTTACAAGCCCAAGCTGGCCACCGTGGCCAAGGTGCTGCTGTTCCCCACCGACGTGCAGGCGCTCGGCTCGCTGGTCCACAACGTCGCCACGGACGCCTGGTGGACGCCGAACATGCCCTGGAAGTCCTCGCTCACCGGGGAAACCTGCGCGCAGATCGCCGCGGCGTTCACCGCGGCGACCAACTCGCAGTGGGTGCAGTCGCTGTCCAACTACAGCCTGTTCGAGGTCGCCTACGCGGCCCTGACCGCGGTGGACAACCCGCACGACAAGACCGCGGTGGCGGCGGCCATGTTCAAGGTGAACATCGAGGGGATCGCCGGTCAGCTCAACTGGACCAACCCCAAGAACCCGGCGCCCGGTGTGGTGGACACGCCCTGCGTCGGGGTGCAGTGGAAGCCGAACAGCAAGTACGGCTATTCAATGGAGGTCGTCGACAATACGCTGATGCCGAACGTGCCGCTCACCTCGACACTCGAGCCGACGAACAAGTAACCGGATGGCCGAACCACTGCTTGCACTGGACCACGTGACGAAACGGTTCGGCCGGGTCGTCATCGCCGAGGACCTGTCGTTCACCGTCGGAGCCGGGGACACGGTCGGGATCGTGGGGCCGAACGGAGCGGGCAAGACCAGCCTGTTCGGCCTGATCTCGGGCGACCTGTCGCCCGGGGCGGGCAGCGTCTCGTTCGCCGGGCGCCCGGTCACCAGGCTGGACGCGGCGGCCCGGTGCAGGCTCGGTATCGGCCGTACCTATCAGGTGCCGCGGCCGTTCTCGGACATGACCGTGTTCGAGAACGTGCTGGTGGCCGCCCAGCAGGGCGCCGGGCTGCGGCGCCGGGCCAGCTACGCGGCGGCCGGCGAGGCCCTCGAGCGGGCCGGGATGACCGCCGAGGCGAACCTGCCCGCCGAGCGGCTCGGCCTGCTGCAGCGCAAGCGCCTGGAACTGGCCCGCGCGCTCGCCTCGCGGCCGAGGCTGCTGCTGCTCGACGAGGTGGCCGGCGGGCTGACCGACCCGGAGGTCGCGCAGCTGGTCGAGATCGTCCGCGGGGTCAACGCCGACGGCATCACGGTGATCTGGATCGAGCACGTGGTGCGCGCGCTGATCGCCGTGGTGACCAGGCTGATCTGCCTGTCCGGCGGGAAGTTCGTCGGGGACGGCGACCCGGCCGCGGTGCTGGCCGAGCCGGCGGTCCGCGAGGTCTTCCTCGGCTCGGAGGTCACCGCGTCTCTCATCGCGGGCACCCTGACCGAGGACGTCGGCCCGGGAGACCCGCAGTGAGCACCGCGCCCGGAGGCGAACAGGAAGATAGAGCGCCGCTGCTCGAGGTCAGGGACCTCACGGTGCACCACGGGCAGCTGCGCGCGCTGGACCGGATCTCGCTGCGGGTAGCCGCGGGCGAGGTGTACGCCATCATCGGCGCCAACGGGGCGGGCAAGTCGACGCTGCTGCGCACGATCGCGGGCCTGCACCACCCGACCGAGGGCTCGATCAGGTACGACGGCAAGGACGTGACCAGGATGCGGCCCGAGCGCCGGGCCACCAGCGGGATCGCCATGGTGCCGGAGGGCCGGCGGCTGTTCCCCTCACTGTCGGTCGAGGAGAACCTGCAGGTCGGCGCCACCTATGCGCGCCCGGGGCCGTGGACGATCGAGCGGGTCTACGAGATGTTCCCGTGGATGCGGGACCGCCGCGGTCAGGCCGGCGCGCAGTTGTCGGGCGGCGAGCAGCAGTCGGTGGCGATCGGCCGGGCCCTGGTGGCCAACCCGCGGGTGCTGCTGCTCGACGAGCTGTCCCTGGGCCTGGCGCCGGTGGTGGTCCAGCGGATCTACGGCATGCTGCCGCAGATCCTGGCCACCGGGCTGACCGTGCTGCTGGTCGAGCAGGACGTGAGCCAGGCGCTGCGGGTGGCGTCGCACCTGCAGTGCCTGCTCGAGGGGCGGACCACGCTGGAGGGCAAGCCGGCGGACGTCACCCCGGAACAGGTGGAGGCCGCCTACTTCGGGCTGCCCGGGGGGCCGGGGGGTACGGGGGGCGGGCAGCCCCCCGTGAGCGGGGGGGGTCTGGGGGGGGTCGTCCCCCCCGAGGAGGCACAGTTATGGTCTGGGTCAACGACGTCATCCAGGGCATCCTGGTCGGCGGCCTGTACGCGCTGTTCGCCTGCGGGCTCTCGCTGATGTTCGGGGTCATGAAGGTGGTCAACCTGGCACACGGCGACCTGGCGGTCATCGGCGGCTACGTCGCGGTCGGCGTCATCACCGTGACCCACATCCCGGTGCTGTGGTCGTTCGTGATCGTGGTGCCGCTGATGGCGGTGCTGGGCTACGTGCTGCAGCGGACCGTGATCCAGGCCGCGCTCGACCGCAGCGTCCTGACCACGCTGCTGGTCACGTTCGGGCTGTCGGTGGTGATCGAGAACGGGCTGCTGCAGTTCTTCAGCGCCGGCAGCCACTCGCTCGGGGTCGACAACGCGATCATCACCGGCGCGTTCTCGATCGGCTCGCAGATCAGCATCGCCTACCTGCTGCTGCTGATCTTCGCCGTGGCCGTGGTGGTCCTGCTGGGCCTGCAGTACTACCTGTCCCGGTCCCGGTACGGCCGGCTGATCCGGGCCGTGGCCGACGACAAGGAGGCCGCGCAGCTGTCCGGGATCGACTACCGGCACGTGTTCGGGATCGCGGCGGCCATCGCGTTCGGCACGGTGGCGCTGGCCGGCATCGCCTACGGCATGTACTCCCAGTTCGCGCCCACCACCGGGACGGACACGATCCTGCTGTTCGCGTTCGCCGCGGTGGTCATCGGCGGGCTCGGCTCGCTGTGGGGGACGCTGCTCGGCGGGGTGATCCTCGGTGTGGCCCAGGCGATCGGCGCCCAGATCAGCGGGTCGGATGAGTTCCTGGCCGGGTACATCGTGTTCCTGGCCGTGCTGGTCTTGCGCCCGCAGGGCCTCATCGCACGGAGGGCGCAGACGTGACCGCGGTCGCTGAAACCACGGCCCGTTCGGCCGAAAAATACCGGGTCACACGGTCACGGAGGAACGTGGCCTGGACCGGCGTCGGCGCCCTGGTGGTCGTGGTGGTCCTCGCGCTGTTCCCCTACATCGTGGGCGCCGGGACCGAGACCATCCTGGTGCAGGCGTTCATCATCTTGACCCTGGCCAGCATGTGGAACCTGCTGGCCGGGTACGCGGGCCTGGTATCGGTGGGACAGCAGGGGTTCGTGGGGCTCGGTGCGTACTTCGTGCTGATCCTCAACATCCACAACATCTCGATGTTCACCGCGCTCCCGATCGCGGCCATCGGCTGCGGCGTCGCCGCCGTGCCGATGTGGTGGCTCGTGTCGCGGCTGCGCAGCGGCTACTTCGCGATCGCGACCTGGGTGCTCGCGACGACCATCTTGCTGATCATCGAGAAGTTCCCCTCCATCGGCGGCGGCACCGGGCTGTCGCTGCCGCACACGCCCAGCCTGAGTTCGGCGGTGCTCGAGGCCTACACGTTCTGGATCGGGCTGGCGGTCACGGTGGCCGCCCTGCTCGGCGTGTACCTGCTGCTGCGCAGCAGGCTGGGCCTGGTGCTCACCGCCGTGCGCGACGACGAGGTGGCCGCGCGCAGCTCGGGAGCGCGGGTGGGCCTGGCCCGGATGATCGTCTTCGTCGTGGCCGGGATCGGGTGCGGCGCGGCCGGCGCGCTGCTGGCCGTCAGCCAGCTGATCGTGCAGCCCACCGCGGTGTTCAGCGTGCAGTGGACGGCCTACATGGCGTTCGCGGTGATCATCGGCGGGCTGGGCACGATCGAGGGTCCGATCCTCGGCACGATCGTGTACATGGTGCTGCAGCAGACCCTGCAGTCCTACAACGCGTGGTACCTGATCGTCTTGGGCCTGGTCGCGATGGGGGTCGCGATCTTCGCGCGGCGCGGGCTGTGGGGGCTGGTCGACGAGCACCTGCACGTCAGGCTGTTCCCGGTCGGGTACTGGCTGTGGGATCCGGGCGCCCGCGGCAATGGTTTCGGACGGCGGCGGGGCGGCCGGCCCAGTTAGGCCGGCCTGGCTAGGCCGACCCAGTTAGGCTGGGCCGGTGCTGCTGGGGCGGGTTGCGGAGGTGTCGCGGGAGGTAGGCGCGACCAGTGCGCGGCTGACGAAAGTGGAGTTGCTGGCGGGCGCGCTGCGCGAGGCCGGGCCGGCCGAGGTGCCGATCGCGGTCGCGTACCTGTCGGGTGAGCTGCCGCAGCGGCAGATCGGGGTGGGCTGGGCGGCGCTGCGGGACGGGTTCGCGGCGGCTGAGGTCCCGGCGCTTTCGCTGAGCGAGGTGGACGCGGGGTTTTCGGCGATCGGAGCGGTGAGCGGGAAGGGTTCGGCGGCGGCGCGCAAGGCGCTGGTCGGGGAGCTGTTCGGCCGGGCCACCGCGGACGAGCAGCGCTTCTTGTTCGGGTTGCTCTCGGGTGAGCTGCGGCAGGGGGCGCTGGAGGGGGTCATGACCGACGCGGTGGCCCGGGCCGCGTCGGTGCCGGTGGCGGACGTGCGCCGGGCGATGATGCTGCGCGGCTCGCTGGGCGCGGTGGCGGCCGCGGCGCTGGCGGGGGGCAGCGCGGCGCTGACGGCGTTCGGGCTCGAGGTGGGGCGGCCGGTGCGGCCGATGCTCGCGGCCAGCGCTAGCTCCATCTCCGAGGCGTTCGCGAAGATCGGTCCCGGCGTCGAGGCGGCGGTGGAGTGGAAGCTGGACGGGATCCGGATCCAGGCGCACCTGTCTGCCGGATCGGTTCGGTTGTTCACCCGGACCCTGGATGACATCACCGGGCGGCTGCCGGAGGTGGTCGCGGTCCTGGGCACGCTGCCGGTGCGGGCGGCGGTGCTGGACGGCGAGCTGATCGCGCTTTATGAGGACGGGCGGCCGATGCCGTTCCAGGACACCGCGTCACGGGCCGCCAGCTCCGAGGGGCCGCCGCTGTCGGTGTTCCTGTTCGACGCGCTGCACCTGGACGGCGCGGACCTGATCGACCTGCCGGACCGGAAGCGGCACGCCGAGCTGGCCCGGGTGGTGCCGGCGGCGCTGTTGATGCCGCGTCTGGTGACGGACTCTTCGTCTGAGGCGTCGCAGTTCTTCGATGACGCGGTGGCCCGCGGGCACGAGGGCGTGGTGGTCAAGTCGCTGGACACGACGTACGCGGCGGGCCGCCGGGGCGCCGGGTGGATCAAGGTCAAGCCGCGGCACACGCTGGACCTGGTCGTGCTGGCCGTCGAATGGGGGCACGGGCGGCGGCGCGGCTGGCTGTCCAACCTGCACCTGGGGGCGCGCGACCCGGTCACCGGGGGGTTTGTCATGCTGGGCAAGACGTTCAAGGGGCTGACCGACGAGCTGCTGACCTGGCAGACCACGCGCCTGCTGGAGCTGGAGTCCCGGCGGGACTCCTACACGGTCTACGTCCGGCCGGAGCTGGTGGTGGAGATCGCGTTCGACGGCGTGCAACGCAGCCCGCGCTACCCGGGCGGACTGGCGCTGCGCTTCGCCCGGGTGCTGCGCTACCGCGAGGACAAGTCCGCCGCGGAGGCCGACACCATCGACATGGTGCGCGCCCTGGCCCCGCGGTAGCGGGCCCTGGGGCCCCGCGGTAGCGGCTACTTCTTCTTGTTGTCGCGGCGTTTGTCGCCGCCGCGGAAGGCGGCGGGGATGTTGCCTTGCGAGGGGGGCGGGAAGTTCAGGCCGGGCGGCAGGTTGGCCAGGCCGTCGGCGAGGCTCTCCGGGAAGCCTTCGGGCAGGGCGCCCAGGCCGGCGCCGAGGCCGCCCGCTCGTCCCGCGCCCGCGCCCGCGCCGGGGGCGGCCGGGGTGCCGGCCTGGTCCTCAGCGCCGCGGGCGAGTTCGGCGGCGCGGCGGGGGTCGCCGCTGCGGACCGGCTTCTTCTTGCCCTTCTTGCTCCGGGCCTGCTTGGCGGCCGCGCGGCGGGCCATCCCGGCCATGCCGGGCGGCATCCCCGGGATGCCGCCGCTGAACATGGCCTTCATCTGCTTCTGGCCCTCGAAGAAGTTCGTGACCAGCTGGGAGACCTCGCCGATGGCGACACCGGAGCCCCTGGCGATGCGGGCCCGGCGCGAGCCGTTGATGATCTTGGGGTTGCGCCGTTCCTCGGGGGTCATGGACCGGACGATGGCCTCGGCGCGGTCCAGGTCCTTGTCGTTGACCTGGGAGAGCAGTTCCCGGTTCTTGGCCGCGCCGGGCAGCATGCCCAGCAGGTTCCCGATCGGGCCGAGCTTGCGGACCATGGAGAGCTGCTCGACGAAGTCCTCGAGCGTGAAGCCCTCGCCCGAGGCGATCCGGCCGGCCAGGTCGGCGGTCTGCTCGGCGTCGAAGGTCTTCTCGGCCTGCTCGATCAGGGTCAAGATGTCGCCCAGGTCGAGGATCCGCGACGCCATCCGGTCGGGGTGGAACAGGTCGAAGTCCTCGAGCTTCTCGCCCGAGGAGGCGAACATGATCGGCCGGTCGGTCAGCTGCACGATGGACAGCGCGGCGCCGCCCCGGGCGTCGCTGTCGAGCTTGGTCAGCGCGACGCCGTCGTAGCCGACCCCGTCCAGGAAGGCCTGCGCGGTGGCCACCGCGTCCTGGCCGATCATCGCGTCGACCACGAACACGATCTCATCCGGGTCGGTGGCGTCCCTGATCGCCCGGGCCTGGGCCATCATCTCTTCGTCCACGCCCAGCCGGCCGGCCGTGTCGATGATGACCATGTTCTGCTGGCGGCGCCGGGCCTCGTCCAGCGACTGCCGCGCGACCTGGATGGGATCGCCGACGCCGCTGCCGGGCTCGGGGGCGTAGACCGGCACGCCGGCCCGCTCGCCGAGCACCTGAAGCTGCTGCACCGCGTTGGGTCGCTGCAGGTCGGCGGCGACCAGCATCGGCGTGTTGCCCTGACCCTTGAGCCACAGCGCGAGCTTGGCGGCCAGCGTGGTCTTACCGGAGCCCTGCAGGCCGGCCAGCATGATGACGGTGGGGGGCACCTTCGCGAAACGCAGCCGCCGGGCCTCACCGCCGAGGATGCCGATCAGCTCTTCGTTGACGATCTTGATGACCTGCTGGGCGGGGTTCAGCGCGGCGGAGACTTCCTCGCCGTTGGCCCGCTCCTTGACCCGGGCGATGAACTGCCTGACCACCGGGAGCGCGACGTCCGCCTCGAGCAGGGCGATGCGGATCTCCCGCGCGGTCGCGTCGATGTCGGCAGCGGACAGCCGTCCCCGGCCACGCAGCGCCGAAAAGACCTGCGTCAACCGGTCAGATAGGGTCTCAAACACGTTAACCAGGCTACCGGTTGGCCGGCCCTGGGCCAGCCAGCCCGCTAAATAGCCAGCGCGGCGAGAACGGATCCCACGATGGCCCGGCGCCGCTCCCGGTCGGCCAGCGGCTGGCCGTCCTCGCCGGTCACGTAGAACACGTCCACCACCTCGGCGCCCAGCGTCTCCACCCGCGCCGCGCGGACGTCCAGGCCGCACTCCCCCAGGGCCCGGCCCACCCGCCACAGCAGCCCGGGCGCGTCGTGGGCGCGGACCTCCACCACGGTGGCGGTCTCGGAGGCCTCGTCGACCAGCGTCACCCGGGGCGCGGGGATCACGGGGCCACGCGGCGGGACGGCCCGCGCCCGGCGTTCCAGCCGGTCCGCCACGTCCAGCCGGCCGAGCAGCATCCGGCGCAGGTCCCCGGCCACCAGGGTCGGATCGGGCGGCTCGCCGAACTGGGGCTCCACGTCGAACACGGTGACCGCCGTCGCCCCGACGGACGTGGCGTTGGCGCTGCGGACCGCCAGGCGGTGCGAGGCCAGCACGCCGGCCGCGCGCCACAGCAGGCCCGGCCGGTCGGGCGCCACCACGGTCACCTCGGATCCGCGCACGGTCGCCGCCGGGCCGCCACCGGCGGCCAGGGCCAGCTGATCCTTCCGCAGCGGGGCCGGGGCCGGCATGGGCCGGCCGGCCAGCACGGCCGCCACCCGGCGGACCAGGTCGGCGACCAGCGTGGCCTTCCAGTCGTTCCAGGCGGCGGGCCCGGTGGCCAGGCCGTCGGAGATGGCCAGCGCGTGCAGCACCTCGAGCAGCGCCCGGCTGGGGACCAGCGCCGCCACCTGCTTGACCGTCACCGGGTCATCCAGATCCCGCCGGGTCGCGACCACGGGCAGCAGCAGGTGGTGCCGGACGGCCGCTGCGATCAGGTCCACATCGGGCTCGGGCAGACCCATCCGGCGGGCCACGTCCCTGGCCACCACCTCGCCGGTGACGCTGTGATCGCCGGGCCAGCCCTTGCCGATGTCGTGCAGCAGGGCGGCCAGCAGCAGCAGGTCGGGCCGGGCGACCTCACGGGTCAGCGCGGCCGCGTGGCCGGCCGCCTCGACCAGGTGCCGGTCCACGGTGAACTTGTGCAGCGGGTTGCGCTGCGGCCGGTTCCGGACGCGTTCCCAGTCCGGGATCAGCGAGGTGATCAGGCCCTCGGTGTCAAGCGCCTCCCAGACGCTGACCGCCGACGGTCCGGCCCCGAGCAGGGCCAGCAGGGCGTCGCGGGCCGGGGCGGGCCACGGGACGGGCAGCGGGGGGCACTCGGTGAGGCGGTCCAGGGTCCGCGGCGCCAGCGGCAGCCCGGCCTGCGCGGCGGCCGCCGCGGCCCGCAGGACCAGGAGCGGGTCGCCGGCCGGGTCGGCCGCCCGGGCCAGGACCACCTCGCCGTCCTGCTCGACCACGCCGTCGGCCAGCGGGCGGCGCTCGGCCGGGCGGCGGCTCCGCGGGCGCCGCTGCCGAAGCCGGTCGGCCTGGCGGAAGGTGTGATCGACGGCGTAGGCGACGGTCCGCGCGGCGCCGGCCAGCATGCGCAGCAGCACGTCCCCGTCGAGCAGGCCGAGAGCCCTGGCCACCTCGTCCTGCTCCTCGAGCACGAGCCGGTCCAGGCGGCGCCCGGTGATCTCGTGCAGCGCGTGCCGGGCGTCGAGGATCTGCTCGTAGGCGGTGCGTACCTTGGGCCCGGGCGCGGGTGCCACCCACGCGGCGGCCACGGCCTGGATCGCGTGCACGTCCCGCAGCCCGCCCCGGGCCTCCTTCAGGTCCGGTTCGAGCAGGAAGGCGAGCTCACCGAACATCGCGGCGCGCTCGTCGTGGGCGGCGTGCAGTTCGGCCAGCCGGGCCGGCGCGGCCGCGCGCCAGTCCTCCAGGGCGCCCGCGCGCAGGCGGTCGGTGAGATCTGAGTCGCCGGCCACGTGCCGCGCGGACAGCAGCCCGAGCGCGACCTTCAGGTCGCCGCGGGCCACCCGCCGGGCCTGCGGCACGGTGCGGACCGCGTGGTCGAGTTCGGCGCCGGAATCCCAGACCGGATACCAGATCCGGTCCGCGACGCCGGCGATGTCGTCCCGCCCGCCGTGCAGCAGCACCACGTCCAGGTCGCTGCGCGGCAGCAGTTCCCGGCGCCCGTACCCGCCGACGGCCACCAGCGCGACGCCGGGTTCGGTGCTCAGGAGCCCGGCCAGCCACCGGTCGGCGTGAGCCGTGCGGCGGACCCGGTCCGCGGCGAACGACGTTACGGTCCCCGCATCGCTCATGGGCTACGGGTCAGATCGCGTCCGGTCCGCGCTCTCCGGTCCGGACGCGGACCACGGTCTCCACCGGCACCGACCAGACCTTCCCGTCGCCGATCCGGCCGGTCTGCGCCGCCTTGACCACCACCCCGATCAGGTCATCGGCGTCCTCGTCCTCGCACAGGACCTCGACCCGGACCTTCGGCACCAGGTCAACCTGGTACTCGGCACCGCGGTACACCTCGGTGTGACCCCGCTGCCTGCCGTAGCCGCTGGCTTCGGTGATGGTCAGGCCGTGGACGCCGAACGCCTGCAACGCGGCCTTGACGTCGTCCAGCTTGAACGGCTTGATGACCGCGGTGATGAGCTTCATCGTCAGGTGTCCCTTCGCCAGTCCTGTACCTGACCATCGGACGCGGAGGTTTCGCTGGAGGCGTCGGCGTGTGTCGGCGAGGTGAAAGACGCCGGCCGCGTGTTACATCCGTGTTTCGCGAGGGCTTGCTGACCGCGGCCCGCCGGGCGGTTCCGGCGGGCCGCGGCTGGCCGGCTTACCAGGAGCCGGATGCTCCGGCACCTCCGGATTGACCGCCGGCGAAACCGGTGAAGCCGGACTGACAAGCCGTATAGGAGTTATCGAGCTGGCCTTGAGCGTTGAAGTGCTTCACGTGGCACGGGTACGCGAGGTTCCCGTACCCGACTGAGTTGTACGTGCTACCGCCTTCCTTCAGGAAGGTAGCGAGGTCACCCGACTGCTTGTCGTACGAGACCTCGTGCCCGTTGAGGTAAATGTCGGTCGTCGGCACGGTATTGGTCGTGACCGTCAGCCCGTACGTTCCGTCGCAGCTGACGTCTTCCACAACATCGGTCCAGACGAATGGCGCATCCAGGCCGGTCAGCGTGTAATTAGTGGTGCGTTCGGCCGTGGCGATACGCGAGGCGGCCTGGAATACGATCTGCACGGCGGACTTGCCGGCATTATAGATTTCATCCGGGGCGGCCTGGTCGAAGTCGTTGCTGGCGTAATACGGCTCGCCCAGGGCGAAGTAGTTGGTACCTCCCGGGCCGTGGACCCTGGTGTAACCCAGGCTCCAGGAGAACGGCGCGGAGCCAGCTGGACTTGAGATATTCTGAATGACGCCGCCCGCGCATGTCACATTGTAGGACGGATAGTTGACATATTGCCGGTATTCTTTGCTCGCGATAAAGTCAGCGAGCGCCGGGCCGCTCAGGTCGTTCGGCGGATACGTGTTGGCCGAGTCGGCCAGGAATGTGCACAGCAGCTCTGGGTTGTTAATGCCCCCGGTCAGGAGATTCGCATAGCACGACCCGATGCTGGACTGCAGGTAGCGGACCACGGTGTAGGACGGGGTGGTGACCACGGTGCTCGGACCCGAGTTAGTGGCGGTGCTCACCCCGGGGGTGGGCACCGAGAGGGCCGCATTGAGTTTCTGCTTTGTCTGCGGTCCGACCAGGCCGTCCGGCTTGAGGCCCTGCGACGTCTGGAACGCGATGACCGCCTGGTAGGTCTTCGAGTTGCGCGGCCCGAAGTCACCGTCCACGGTCAAGATGTTGGTGCCCGCGATGAGGTTCAGGTCTTCTTGCAGCTGGGCCACGCAGCCGCCGACCGGGTAGCCGGCCTGCAGGGTCGGGCACTGATTGATATCAACCGGCGGGAACGATGCGGCCTGGGCGGTCAGAGTACTCCGCTGCGCCGCGTGGCCCGAGCCCGAGCTGACCGCGAGGGCGGTCAGGCCGGCCAGGGCCAGGCTGCCCGTGGTAATGGCGGATAGGACACGGATTCTTGCTGGTTTTTGCATTGGTGATTTCTCTCCTGAGATTGGATCAGGGGCACAAGGTGCCATCAGTCCTGGCGGTGGTGGAACGACAGGATGGCCGCGAGGAAAGCGGCTGAGCAGCCGGCGGCCGCGAGGATGATGCCGATATTCGGGGCCCACCGCACGCTGGCTATCTCACTGGACGGGTCCAGTCCGGACACGCCGTGCAGGCCGGCCACGATGAAAATGACGTAGAGCAGGCCGGCCAGGGAAGAAAGGCACAAGGCCGCGATGCCGGCGACCAGCCGCCCGGGCCGGGGCGCCGCGCGTAGCGCGAATCCGAGGGCCGCCAGCACCAGTCCGAGGACCGCGGATACGGCCTTTGCGCCGGGCCTGATTTCGAAGCCGGCGCTGTTGACGGAAATCCAGGGCAGCAGCGAGCCGAGGAAGACCGCGGTGCCGCCGGCCATCGCCAGGAGGGAATCCTTCGCCTGCACCGATATGGCCGGGCGGTCGGCGATCCACAATGGCCATCCGGCGGGCGGTTCGGGCCACGAGGGATCCGGCTGCCAGCCCGGCGGGGCGACCCAGCCGGCCGGTACGGGCGGCCAGCCGGGAGGAGGATTGAATCGCATTCTCCTCGCCGCGGGATCGCCCGCATTTGCGGCGCGCCCCGCCATGGCGTCAGATTGACGCTGATCGTGGTCGATACCATCCTGCCTAGCGATGAGAAACGCCTTGCCCCACCGCTTGACCCGGTCGAAATCGCTCTGCTGAGACGTCGTTGCCATTTGCCCCTCCCTGGTCAGTGGTTGCTACGACGCTGCACTTACGGGGCCGGGACGCCGATCGGTTCGCTGGATTAGCGGCGTTTTTTCCGGGCAGGGCAGATACTGACAATCTGGGAAGCCGATCGGTTCGCCGAACCGATCGGCTGGGGAGCTACGTTCAGCATTGGGTGGGGACTGACTGTGGCGTGGGACGACAGTGGGGTACGCACTGGCCCACACGAGATGGGCTTGATCGCCAAGATTGCGGCGGTCCGCGACGAGGATGCGGCACGCAGGCTGTATCGCAAGTACCACATGGAGCTGTGGAGGTTCGGCTTCCATATGCTCGGCAACCGAGGGCTGGCTGACGAGATGGTGCAAGAGACATTCGCCAAGTTCTGCCAGCAGGCCGGACGCTATGACCCCGGCCGGGGCCCGGTGCGGGGCTGGCTGTTCACGATGGCCAAGTCGGCCGTCTATGACATCAGGCGGCGCCCCTCGTCCCGGCCGATGCTTCCGGTGGAGGACTATCAGCTGCCACCCCAGTACGACAGCGTCGACGAAGCGCTCACGGTGCTCACCGTCGACCAGGCGCTCGACAAGCTGCCGTCGATCTACGGCGACGTGATGCGCCTGGTCCGCGACGGCCTCACCCACTCCGAGATCGCCGAACGCCTCGGCATCCCGATCGGTACCGTCAAGTCCCGGTCGGCGAAGGCGTGCCACACCCTGCGAGCCGAGCTCGCCAGCCTGCGAGGCGGCGACGATGCTTTCTGACCGGGATATCGAGCTGGCCCACCCCGAGGCCTTCGACTACGTCTTCGGCAACCTGCCCACGGCCCGGAGGGCCGACTTCGACCGCCACCTGGCCGGCTGCCGGTACTGCCAGAGCGTCATCACCGAATACGGCGAGATCGGCGGGATCATCAAGCTGCTTCCCCCGCACGTCGAGCCGCCCGCCGACCTGGAAGACCGGACGGTCGCCGCCATGCTCGCAGCGGTCGGTGAGCAAGCGGCTGAGCCCGAGACCCTGATCAAGCCGCGGTCGCAGCCTGGCCCCGCGGCCGCGGCCGCGGCCGCGACCCAGCCCCGCCCAGTGCTGGTGAACCAGCCCGGACCGGCCGAGACGGCGGACCCGCCGGCGGTCCCTAACCCGCCGGCGGTCACCCGGCTGCCGGTGTGGCGGCGCTACCCGGGCCGCCTGGCCGCGGCCGTGGCGATCGCCGCGGCGATCATCGCGGCCGCCGTCGTCGTCCCGCTGCGGGGTAGCCCGGCTCAGGCCACGGTCGTGATCGCGCTCCGGGTCACCTCGGCAGGGCAGGCGCAGGGCTTCGGGGCCGCGACCGGGCAGGCGGTCGCCCGCCAGGATGCCTCCGGCAGCTGGGACATCACGCTGACCGTGCAGCACCTCAAGCACTTTGACCCAAAGCCGTGGTACGAGTGCTGGTACGTGAGTCAGCACGGCCGGTGGGCGGCATCGGCCGGAACATTCCTGGTCCCGGTAAGCGGGAGCAGGACGTTCACGATGACCAGCGCGGCCGATCCGCGTGACTTCCGGACCATGGAGATCACGCTCCAGTCGCCGAGCAACGATGGCGCGCTGGGGGGCGTGATCATTCTCCAGGGTCAAAGCCCCGTGGGCGCCTAGCCGAGGATGGCGTCGACGAAGGCGGCCGGGTCGAACGGGGCCAGGTCGTCCGGGCCCTCGCCGAGGCCGACCAGCTTGACCGGCACGCCCAGCTCACGCTGGACGGCGATGACGATGCCGCCCTTGGCCGTGCCGTCCAGCTTGGTCAGCACGATGCCGGTGACGTCGACCACCTCGGCGAACACGCGGGCCTGCCGCAGGCCGTTCTGCCCGGTGGTGGCGTCGAGCACCAGCAGCACCTCGTCCACCGGGGCCTTCTTCTCGACCACGCGCTTGACCTTGCCGAGCTCGTCCATCAGCCCGACCTTGGTGTGCAGCCGCCCGGCGGTGTCGATGATGACCGCGTCGACGCCGGTCTCGATGCCCTCGCTGACCGCCTCGAAGGCCACGCTGGCCGGGTCGGCGCCGTCCCGGTCGGCGCGGACCGTCCTGGCCCCGACCCGCTCGCCCCAGGTCTGCAGCTGGTCGGCCGCCGCCGCGCGGAACGTGTCGGCCGCGCCGAGCAGCACGGTCTCCCCGTCCCCGATCAGCGCGCGGGCCAGCTTGCCGCAGGTCGTGGTCTTGCCGGTGCCGTTCACGCCGACCATGAGGAGCACCGCGGGCGTCGTGCCGTGCCTGGCGGTGCGCAGCGAGCGGTCCTCGTCGCCGAGCTGAGCGAGCAGCTCCTCGCGGAGCAGGCCCTTCACCTCGTCGGGCCCGCGCACGCCCAGCACCTTGACCTTGGTCTTCAGGTCGTCCACCATCAGCCGGGCGGGCACCACGCCCACGTCGGCGGTGATGAGCACCTCTTCTATCTCCTCCCAGGTCTCGTCGTCGAGCTTGTCCCGGGAGAGCAGGTTGAGCAGCGCCGAGCCCACCGAGCTTTGCGAGCGGGCGAGCCGGGCGCGCAGGCGGACCATCCGGCCCGCGGATGGCGGCGGGCGCTCGACCTCGATGACGGCCGCGGTGGCCTGGGGCTTACCGGGCTCGCCGGTTTCCTCGGCCTGGCTTGGCTGGGCTGGGGTGGTCGGCAGCGACGGCTGCGCGGGCGGGGCCGAGACGCGGCCGCGGCGCGGCCGGACGAACAGCAGCCAGCCGCCGGTGCCGAGGGCCAGGACCGCGATGACGATGATCAGGATTACGTATTCCATCAGGCTCACAGTCTCCCAGACCCCGCACGGTGCCCGCGACCTCGCCCGGGCTCAAGCGGTGGCCGTCCCGGCCTGCGCGATGGAACCCGAAGCAGGACCGGGGCGGTAACTACGTCGTTGTGGCCACAGAACCCGGAGCAGGACCGGGGCGGTAACTACGTCGTTGTGGCAACGAAGTAGTCAGGTGTGCGTCGTTGTGGCAACGACGTAGTTGGCCCAGCCGCCGGAGGCGGGGAAGGAGGTGACGGGGGGACAGGCGGGGCAGAAGTGGCTGCAGAGGCCTAGCGCTCACCTCACGGGAAACGCACCCAGGCTTCGTCGGTGTCGTGGGGTTGGCACTACGGGGCCGGTGTGACGGGTGTGACGGGTAGGCGAGGGGAGGTGAGGAATCCTAGGCGGACTGGCGGGGAGGGGAGGAGGGGAGAGGAGAGGAGAGGAGGGGAGGAATCTGGGCGGGCTGGCGGGTGGCTGGCTGCTGGCTAGGCGAGCTGGCGGGTGGCTAGCTGCTGGCTGATGACGGTGGAGACGCCGTCGCCGCGCATGGTGATGCCGTAGAGGGCGTCGGCGGCTTCCATGGTGCGGCGCTGGTGGGTGATGACGATCAGCTGGGAGCTCTCGCGCAGCTCCTCGAACACGCCCAGCAGGCGCTGCAGGTTGGTGTCGTCCAGGGCCGCCTCGACCTCGTCCAGCACGTAGAAGGGGGAGGGGCGGGCCTTGAAGATGGCGAACAGGTAGGCGATGGCGGTCAGCGACCGCTCCCCGCCGGACAGCAGCGAGAGCCGCTTGACCTTCTTGCCCGGCGGCCGGGCCTCGATCTCGATCCCGGTGGCCAGCATGTCGTCCGGCTCGGTCAGGATCAGGTTGCCCTGGCCGCCGGGGAACAGCCGGGAGAACAGCTGCTCGAACTCGCGGGCGGTGTCGGCGTAGGCGGAGGCGAACACCTCCTGGACCCGGTCGTCGACCTCCTTGACCACGGTGAGCAGGTCGCGGCGGGTCTTGCGCAGGTCTTCCAGCTGGGTGGCGAGGAACTGGTGGCGTTCGGTCAGCGCGGCGTACTCCTCCAGGGCCAGCGGGTTCACCTTGCCCAGCCGGTCGAGCTGGCGCTGGGCGTCGGCGGCCCGGCGCTCGATCTCGGCCCGGTCGTAGCGGGACGGGAGCGCCGCCGCTCCGTCCATCACCGGGCCGGGCATCGGCACCGGGACGTCGGGGCCGTACTCGGCGATCAGCGCATCGGTCTGGATGCCGAACTCCTCCAGCGCGTGGTCGGACAGCTGAGCCAGCCGCAGCCGGTGCTCGGCGCGGGCCATCTCGGTGCCGTGCGCGGTGTTCACCACGGTGTCCAGGTCGGCGGCCAGGTCGCGGACCCGCGCCCGGACGGTCTTGAGCTCGCCCGCCCCGCCCGTGCTGGCCGCCTGGGCCTCGTCCCGGCGGGCCTGAGCCAGGGCCACGGAGCGTTCGGCCGCCTCGACCGCGTACTGGGCGCCGAGCGCCACGGCGCGGGCCACGGCGGCGTCGGCGGCGCGCCGGGCACGGCGCTGCGCGGCCCGCTCGCGGGCCTGCCGTTCGGCGGTCGCGGTCGCGGTCAGCGAGTCGGCCCGGCCGTCGATGGCGCGCAGCCGCTCCTCGGCGGTCCGGACCTCGAGCCGCGCCTCCATCTCGGCGTTCCTGGCCACCGCGCAGCGCTCGGCCAGGTCCTCCCGGTCGGTCTCGTCCTCCGGCTCGTCGGGGAGGTCCGCCCCGGCTTCGGCCTCGGCCAGCTCGGCCTGCAGCTGCTCCAGCTTGGCCAGGTCCTTCTCGGCGGCCAGCCGGGCCGCGGTGATGGCCGCCTCGACCCGGCCCGTCTCGTCCGTGGCCGCCCGGGCCGCACCCGCCAGCCGGCCCAGCCGGCCGGAGATCTCGGCCGCCGCGGCGTCGGCTTCGTGCCTGCGCGTCACGGCCTCGGCCACCGCCTGCCGGGCGGCTTCCTCGGCTTCCGCGGCCGCCGCCAGATCCTGCGCCGCCGCCTCGCAGGCCCACTCGGCCGCGGCCAGCCCGGCGGCCGCCTCGTCCGCGGCCGCGCGCAGCTCGAACAGGCTCTGCTGCCGCGCCCCGCCGCCCTGAGCCCAGTGCGCCCCGAGCAGGTCACCGGTGCGGGTGACCGCCTTAAGAGCGGGATTATCCCGAACGATCCGGCGTGCCTGCTCCAGGTCATCGACCACGACGATCCCGTGCAGCAGCCCGGCGGCGGCCTGAGCCAGCTCGGCGGGCGCCCGGACCAGGTCGACGGCCATGGTGACACCCGGGGTGGCCGTGACCGGTTCGACTGGGGCAGCGGGATCGTGGGCGATGACCAGGGCGGCGCTGCCGGCGTCGGACTGACGGAGGGCGGACAGGATCTCGGCGGCGGCGTCCAGGCTGGTCACGGCGATGGCTTCGGCGGCGGCGCCCAGGGCGGCGGCGATGGCCACCTCGTAGCCGTCGGCGACCCGCAGGCGGGCGGCGAACGAGCCCAGCACGCCGGCGAACCGGTCCGGGTCGGCCAGCAGCGCCGCGGACGCGTCCGCGCCACGCCGCGCCCCCTCAGCCAGCGTCTCGGCACGCGCCCGGAGGGCGGCCAGCTCGCGGACCGATTCACGTTCCGCGGTGCGCAGCACCACGGTCCGTTCGGACAATTCTGCCAAGGCGTCGGCGGCCTGCTGGTGCGCGGCGGCCAGCTCGCTACGGTCCTCCTCAGGAACGCCGCCCAGCTCCTGCACCTGGTCGTACTCGGCCTGAGCCAGCTCGGCCCGTTCCCGGGCCTGCTCGGCGGAGACGGCCAGGCGGTCCATCTCCTCCTGCGCGGCCGCGGCGCGGCTGTCGGCGGCGCCGACCTGCTCGCGGAGCCGGGCCAGCCGGGTGGACCGGGCGGCGGCGGCGCGGGCGCCCTCGGCCTGGCGGCGTTCGGCCGTGGCGAGCTGAGCCTCGGCCGCGGTGCGCTCGGCCATGGCGGCGGACAGCACCTCGCGGCCCGCCGTGAGCCGGGTGGTGAGCACCTCTTCCTCGTCGCGGAGCTCGACGGCCTGGCGGTCCAGCTCGTCGGGGTCGCGGCCGGGGCGCTCGGGGTCGCTCTGTTCGGTGAGCAGGGAATGGCGCTGGGCGGCCAGGTTCTGCGTGGAGCGCAGCCGTTCGGTCAGCGAGGACAGCGCGAACCAGGTCTCCTGGGCCCGGGACAGGGTGGCCGAGGCCTGCTGGGCGGCCTGGTCCAGCTCGGCCTCGGTGTGCCGGGCCTGGGCCAGCTCCTGCTCCAGGGCGGTGCGGCGGGCCACCGCGGCCGCCTCGTCGGCCTCGTCGCGCTGCAGTTCGGCGGCCAGCGTCAGGTAGTCGTCGGCCAGCAGCCGCAGCCGCGCGTCGCGCAGCTCGGCCTGGATGCCGGCCGCCTTCCTGGCCATCTCGGCCTGCCGGCCGAGCGGCTTGAGCCGCCGGCTCAGCTCGGCGGTCAGGTCGACCAGCCGGGTCAGGTTGGCCTGCATGGCCTCCAGCTTGCGCAGCGCCTTCTCCTTGCGGCGGCGGTGCTTGAGCACGCCGGCCGCTTCCTCGATCAGGGCGCGGCGGGCCTCGGGGCCCGCGTGGAGAATGGCGTCGAGCTGGCCCTGGCCGACGATCACGTGCATCTCGCGGCCCATGCCGGAATCGGAGAGCAGTTCCTGGACGTCGAGGAGGCGGCAGTGGTCGCCGTTGATGGCGTACTCGCTCTGCCCGGACCGGAACATCAGGCGGCTGATGGTGACTTCGGCATAGTCGATGGGCAGCACGCCGTCGCTGTTGTCGATGGTGAGCGTGACCTCGGCCCGGCCCAGCGGCGGGCGGGAGGTGGTGCCCGCGAAGACGACGTCCTCCATCTTGCCGCCGCGCAGGGACTTGGCGCCCTGCTCGCCCATGACCCAGGACAGGGCGTCGACGATGTTGGACTTGCCCGAGCCGTTCGGGCCGACCACGCAGGTGATGCCGGGCTCGAGCTTCAACGTGGTGGCGGAGGCGAACGACTTGAACCCGCGCAGAGTGAGGCTCTTCAGGTACACGAACCCCCTCCTCTCGCTCCACGCACCTTACCGTCCCGGGGCACGGCAAACCGGGAACCCGGCCGAAGCGGCGGTCCCCGCCTTGTGACTAACGGGGCCACACTGTGACTAACGAGACCAATGGGGTCGGCGAATGATCATGTCGCACTCCCCATTACCTACCGGGTAAATGGCATATCACGAGGTGATAAACAACGAAGAGGGGCGCCGCGACGGGCGCCCCTAGTTCGTCTTTGTCGTTTCCTCGCCGGCCGGCGCTCAGGCGAGCGCAGGTTCGCGGTCCGCCACCAGCATGTCCGGGTGAGCAGCCTCTACCGCGAGCGACTCGTTCTCTTCCTGGAGCCGGACAAGCTCGGCTTCCAGGTCCCGTACTCGCTGCTGGAGGCGGCGCATCTCGGAAACTATGCGGGGGTCGGGACCGCCGACGTGACCGAATAGAGCCTTCGCCATTGTAAAAGGTCCTCCACGCTGAGTGACCAGAGTGGGCACATACTCAACACGCGCCTAGTCGCGCGCGCAATCAACGGTTTCTAGTTTCCCACCCAGGCGTTTGCTGGTCAAGTTGAGGGCCGTTCCCAGCCCGGTTGAATAGTTTATCAGCCGCAACAAGTACTTTTGGCCGGTTCACCCGTGAGCCCGGCGCGGCCGGGGCTGGCAGTGCGGGCAACTGTAGGCCGACCGGTTCATGAACGGGTCGCGACGGACCGGGGCGCCGCACTTGCGGCACGGCAGGCCCTCGCGGCCGTACACGGCCAGCGACCGGTCGAAGTAACCGCTCTCCCCGTTGACGTCGACGTACAGGCTATCGAAGCTGGTCCCGCCCGCGGTCAGGGCCTCACCCATGACCTCGCGGACCGCGGCCACCAGCCTGCTGACCTCCGGGCCGTTGAGGGTCTGCGTGGGCCGGGCCCAGTGCAGGCCCGCCCGCCACAGCGCCTCGTCGGCGTAGATGTTGCCGACCCCGCTGATCAGCGACTGGTCGAGCAGGGCGCGCTTGATCCCGGTGTGCTTGAGGCGAAGCCGTTTCGTGAGGTCGGCGGGGTCGAACGACGCCTCGAAGGGGTCGGGGGCGATGTGGGCGATGGGGCCGGGGAGTTCGGCGCCGTCGGGCACGAAGCACATGTGGCCGAACGTCCGCTGGTCGGTGAAGCGCAGGTCGGGTCCGGCGTCGGAGAAGGTGAACCAGACCCGTACGTGCGGATCCAGCGGTCGTTCCGGGTCCCCGACCAGCAGCTGCCCGCTCATGCCCAGATGCGCGAGCAGGGCGTCCTCGGCGGTTGACAGCCACAGGTACTTGCCGCGGCGCCGGGCGGCGTCGAAGGCCCGGCCGGCCAGCGCGGCCTCGAAGTCGGCCGGGCCGGCCAGGTGGCGGCGCACCGCGCGCGGGTGCAGGACGCGGACGGCATCGATTTTCCGGCCGGTGACGTGGTGCTCCAGGCCGCGGCGGACGGTTTCGACTTCGGGTAGTTCGGGCACGCGGTCAGCTGTCTTCTGCCGGACCTGACGCCGGCCCGTCGACTGGCCCCCCGTCCGGTCCGGCGTCTGGTCCGCCGGCCGGTCCGGCGTCTGGTCCGCCGGCTGGCCCGCCGTTCGGTCCGGACTCCGCGTTGAGGGCGTTCCAGGCCGCCTCGGCCGCTTGCTGCTCGGCCTCCTTCTTGGTGCGGCCCTGGCCGGAGCCGAGCACGCGCCCGCCGACCCGGACCACGGCCCGGAACGACTTCTGGTGATCCGGCCCGCTCTCCTCGACCTGGTAGTCCGGCACCCCGAGCAGGCGGGCCGCGGTCAGCTCCTGGAGCGAGGTCTTCCAGTCCAGCCCGGCGCCCAGCCCGGCCGACTTGGCGATGACCGGGTCGAACAGGCGGTGGACCAGCGCGCTGGCCTCGGTCAGCCCGCAGTCGATGTAGACCGCCCCGATGATGGCCTCCAGCGTGTCGGCCAGGATCGAGGACTTGTTACGGCCGCCGGTCACCTCTTCGCCCCGGCCCAGCCGGACGTAGGAGCCCAGGCTCAGCTCCCGCGCCACGTCGGCCAGGGCCCTCATCTGGACCACGGCCGCGCGCAGCTTGGCCAGCTGTCCCTCGGGCAGGTTCGGGTAGCCGCGGAACAGCGTGTCGGTGACGACCAGCCCGAGAACCGAGTCGCCGAGGAATTCCAGCCGCTCGTTGGTGGGCGGGTTGGCGTTCTCGTAGGCGAAGGAGCGGTGCGTCAGCGCGCGCTCCAGCGACTTGGGCATGATGGGCACGCCGAGGGCATGCCGGAGCTCGGCGGGGTCCCGTCCGGCGTTGTCCCCGTCCCATGCCCGGCTCACGACGCCCACCGCGCCCGGCTCAGGACGGGTTGAGGACCTGACGGCGGCGGTACGTGCCGCAGGTCGGGCAGGCCACGTGCGGCAGCTTGGGCTCGTGACACTGCGGGCAGCTGACCAGCGACGGCGCCGTGGTCTTCCAGTTCGAGCGTCGCGATCGGGTATTGCTGCGGGACATTCTCCGCTTGGGAACCGCCACGTCAGCCCTCCTGTAGGTCAATGGCGCCGGTGCGCCTGGGTTCTTGGTCCTGGTTGAACT
>Ga0209168_10000614_pt1 | contig 32575 bp, 32 predicted proteins | sample Coa_R1_FD_187156 | JGI IMG/M metagenome (GOLD analysis project Ga0209168, IMG submission 187156) | Surface soil microbial communities from Centralia Pennsylvania, which are recovering from an underground coalmine fire - Coalmine... | ecosystem: Environmental > Terrestrial > Soil > Unclassified ...
CATCATCGAGTGCCCGGAGAGAATTCTCCACTTAGAGGCCGGATACATTTACGCGGACTGTACCTTCGCCCAACTTCAAACCTCTTGCAGTTCGGCGGCGGACCATACATTCGAGTGTAATGAACTGCTAACAACAGTTAGCGTTGTTGCATGGGGTCGGCCTGTTTGATCGCAGAGTAGGGGCCAATTTTGTGTACAGTTCGCACGATGCGATTAATGTCGGCCTGTGAGAGATGCAGTGAACCGTCCTTATCGCGGGAAAGGAAAATAAATTCCAAGCCCCGGTCCTGCGCGAAAAGGTCCATCAATACCGATTTTGGCTTTGCGTGTGGGTCTTGGTACTGGAAGCCTTCGAACTCGTCAGCATGGATCGCAAAGATACCGGAATCTGCTGGCGGTGTCGCCATTGCCTTGAGAACAAGCATAGCCATAATGGCCCCTTGCTGGCGATGGGGAGTTCCAAGGGTCATCCGGTCCGGTGTCGTTTCCAATATCAGGCGCCACAGCGCGTAATCGGATTGCATCACGTTCTCTCCGAACGCTTGCTGGAAATGCGTGGGGCTTACGTGGATGGAGGACAGAACCCCCTCGACAAACTCACGGGACGGCAGGCACTTCAAAACAATTTCCAATCCCGAGTCGAAGTACAGGATTGTCGAGTTAGCCCCCGTTTTCGTCTTTGCGTCGTTCAGGTCGTTCCAGGGAACATCGAACGCTGTGCCACAGAAAGCAATGTTCCGGCCCGTCGATTCCGTGAAAGATGAATCCTGAAGGGTAGCAGGGGTCTCGCGCAATACTGGAACGCGCCGAGCATAGTAACGAGCCTCTATTGGCAAGGCAAAGAACCACGCCAGTGCCGTTACTGCCACAACTATCGCCAGCAGGGATGCCGCTATACGCACGAGAAATCGACGCCGAAAGCCTACTTGCATGCAAGCATGCTAGATTCCCTATTGCTGTTCATAAAGTTACTTTGGAGTCGGGAATAACGGATGATTAGCGTAACATGTATGGTCCGCCGCCGAACTGCAAGAAGAATCGGTTTCGACGAGAACAGCCTGCGAAAATGTATCCGGCCTCTAAGTGGAGAGTGATCTCCGGGCGCACGATGATGATCCGCGCGTGCCTGTCCTTGATAATCGCCACGGTCGTGAAAGACCTCGTTACGCCACAGGTTTTCAGGCACGTCGTTTGACTGTGTTTTCGTCGTTGCTATCTTCTGCAGACTCCCGAGAAAAGAATTTAAAATGTCACTTCGTCTAGTTGGAAAACACGACAGGCTTGTGCAGGGGCTGATAGTCGTTCCCAGTCGCCAAAACCGCCCAACTGATCCTGGCTAGCTTGTTGGCGGTGGCGACGATCACCACATTGCGTGCCGTTCTGGTTTCCAACCCGCTCATCCACTTCCCCAGACTGGAGCCTTCGCGTTTTACACGTAAGACCGCAGCGCGCGCTCCATGGATGAACATTTTGCGCAGATACGGGTTGCCCCGTTTACTAATGCCCAGCAGCTTGGCCTTGCCACCGGTTGACCATTGCCGTGGCACCAGCCCCAGCCAGGCCGCAAACTCTCGTCCCTTTTTGAATGCCGCGCCGTTCCCGATGGCCGATACCACCGCGGTCGACACCAATGGACCCACTCCGGGGATCTGCTGCAATCGAACACAACTCGGATCGCTGCTGGCAATCTGTTCGAGCTGGGTGTTCAGGCTCTCGATCTGCAACTGCAGACCTTTCCACTCCTGCCACAAGAAATCCAACAGACGACGCATGGCGGTGCTCAGTCTTGCGTCTACGTTTTCCAGGATCTCGGGCATCTGCCGCCGCAGGCTAGCCGGCCCCTTGCGGAAACTTATGCCGCGTTCCAGCAAGAAGGCTCGAATTTGATTGATCACGCTGGTCCGTCGTGCCACTAACCGGTCGCGCACTCGATGTAGCGCTTGCAGATCAAGTTGATCCTCCGTCTTGATGGGCACGAAACGCATGTTCTCCCGCTCTACGGCTTCGGCAATCGCCTCCGCATCGCGGTAGTCATTCTTGTTGGACTTCACGAACGGGCGCACGAACTGTGCGGGAATCAGGCGCACCTCGTGCCCCTGCTCGCGCAGGGCTCGTCCCAGAAAATGCGATCCCACTCCCGCCTCCATCCCGATCAACGAGGAAGGCAGATTGGCCGTGTACTCCAATAGCTGGGAACGGGAGAACTTCTTGCGGATTACGACCTGGGAACGAGTTCCCAGTGCGACGAGATGGAAAGTGGTTTTGCCTAGATCAATCCCGATCGACCGAATCTGTCACTTACTCTGCATGGCGATAATCCTCCGTCTGGCTTTTTGCCTGCTGCAATCATTACGCAACTGGGCTCGCTAGGCGGCGAACCATCTCATTATCGCCATTTCACTCAGAATCCATCGGCAGGGTTTTGAGCGCTATGGCCTGTGGGTGTTGAAAAACTCCAGTTTGGTCAAAACGGCCGAAATCTGGGAGATAGAAAATGTCTACTAATTCGGAGATCGTCATTTGTGGGGCTTCCTATCACAAAGTTTTTTCTGCGAGTTTTCGGCCAAAGATTTTTTCAATAGCCACGCCTGTTTTCGCCAACGATCAGATACAATTTCGGCTCCGTCTGGGAGTCGGCATGTGCGATGAAGAAAAGTTTCTTGAGAGCAGTGATCGAGGTAGCTTTCATCATCTTCCTGTTCTATTCCAACCTGTTGATGGGAGAGTTTGAGCGCTCAGGCATTGGGCAGAAGAGGGGCATAGCGTGGGCCATCGGGGACGTTTTCACCGCTGCTAATTTCGAGATTGCCATGATCGCGGCGCTGATCGGCTACGGCCTTTTTGAATTCCTTCGGAAGAGATTCTAGGCAAACGTGGCTCTAATTCGAGGCTGCAAAAGAAACAGCAAGAGTGCACCCGCGATGACAATGCCCGCTCCACCGCGAAGCCAGTCGCCTCTGACACAGTTAACCACGTCGCCCAGTAGTTTGGGAAAGTCCGGTCTTTGCCGGATGTTCGCCAGCAACGGATCCGTCTGCAACGCGGTGTAGGCGCAATAGTTCCTTGCGGTGGCGGCGCTCAGCAGTCGAAGAGCGCCATTCGTCTGACCGCAATAAGCCAGCAACGTCCCGCCCATATAGCGAGGCTCCGCATCCGATTGGGCCTCCACTGCGTCCTCGGTCTTCTTCGCAACCTCTTTCAGCTTGGAACCCCGGGACGGATCAAAGCAGGTCCGCATCAGCTCCTCTCCCAGCAAAACACCTGAGTGTGTCTGCTCAAGGCTTTGCCGCGCGTCGACCAGTTTCCCCTGTCGCGCCAATATTTCAGCTTTCGTGGCAGCTGCCCATCCCGAAGTGGGGTCAAGACTGACGAAATCCATCGCTCTTTGCGGGTTGCCGAGCAGCATGAATACATAAGCACACGACCTGAATTCGAAATCCCCCGGATCGAGTGCTGACGCGGAGTCGCACTCGTGAGCTGACGCTTCCAGCAATCCGGCATAGCGAAGAACGTAGGCCAGTGAAAAGTGAGCGTGAGCGCTTTCAGGCCAGCGCTTGACTAACTCAGAGGCTTCCGCATAAGCGTTCGCAGTCTCTCCTTCTTCGACGCGGTTGGAGATCAACCCCGCTGCTGCAGAGATCAGGTTCGGATCGTGTGCCACTGCCCGCTCCAGCGCCGCGTCCGATCGCTTTCGCATCGACTCTCCCCCTTCGCCGTATGCGCCACTGAAGTAAGTAACGGTACGCCAGTGCCTCCCACGCCGGGGCATACTCAGGATCAAGTTCGACAGAACGTTCCAGCATCGCCATCGCGTCTTTGTTCGGAGGGCCGTCATGCGGAGCGGGAATGCTGCGTAGAAATAGATCATAGGCCTGTTGGTTTTGCGGTCGAGTATCCGTTTCAAAGGCGCCGGACCGCACTCCCAGCCTCGGGATCAGGCCTTCGCGAATCCTCGCATTGATTTCGCGGCGCATGGCGATCGTGTCAGAAGATGCAACGTCCACCGAATCCCGCCAGATAGTCCGATCATTTTTTATATCGATGGCTTCCAGCGTGACTTCCAAGTGATCCGTCTGTTTCAGGAAGTGCCCCGTGACGATCGAACTCACGCCCATGTCGTGCGCAGCTTGCTGCAAGTCCACTTTGGGGCCGTCGTATCTGCCCGTTGTGGCCGACGGACGCACCGAAATCGACGCAACATGGCTAAGCTCCGTCGCAATCTCATCGGCCAGAGCGAGCCGCAGGAAGTCGATATCCGGAGTGGAAGCTGCCTTCTGAAATGGAAGCACTGCGATGGCCTTTGGGCCTGATGAATCGAGAAACTTGGCGGCTGGATTCCCGCCGTGCCACAACAAGAGCAGCAGCACACTCCCCACCCCGACGACAGTGGCGGCGGCAATCCACGGGAATAGTTGACTTTGGCGTGCGGGCGGTGCGGCGGCAACTGGCGAACTGTGCGAATCCGTTTCCCGCTTCAGGCGCTGGAGGTCCGTTCGCATCTCAGCCGCGCTCTGGTATCGCAAGTTGCGGTCTTTCTCCAGCGCCTTTTGGATGACATCGTCGAGTTTGACGGGAATCTCGGGATTCATCCGCAGGGCTGGAACCGGCACCCGATTCGGATCGCATCGAAAAGCACGCCCGCGCTTTCTCCGCGAAACGGCAGTACCCCGGTGGCCATTTCGTAAAGAACCGCGCCGAACGAAAACAAATCACTTCTCGCATCCAGTGCCTCTGCGCGAACCTGTTCCGGCGACATGTAATTTGCCGTGCCAAGCACGGTTCCGTCGCTCGTCAGGTCCGTGCTCATTGACGTTGTCATCGCCTCTTCGGCTGGATCTGCGGCCAATTTGGCCAAGCCAAAGTCCAGAACCTTGGCCTTGCCTCGCGTGGTTACGAAAACATTCGCGGGTTTGATGTCCCGATGGATGATGCCTTTCGCATGAGCAGCTTCGAGGACGTCAGCAATCTCCGCACCCAGCTCCAAAATCAACTCTGTTCGCAGAGGCCGTCCCCCCAAGCGGTGATTCAGGGTTAACCCTTCCAGATACTCCATAGCGATGAAGGGCTGTCCGAGGTCGTGCCCGATCTCATAGATCGTGCAGATATGCGGATGGTTCAACGCGGAAGCTGCCTGTGCCTCCCTCTGAAAACGCGCGAGCGCCTGCGGATCGCGCACGAGATCTCCCGGCAAAAGCTTGAGGGCGACGAACCGATGAAGTTGAGTGTCCTCGGCCTTGTACACCACACCCATCCCGCCGCCCCCAAGCTTCTCGACAATGCGGTAGTGCGAGATCGTCTGGCCGATCATAAGGCAGCCTCTGGTGCAGCTCTCATGCCGACACTCAGTCTTAGCTATCTTCTATTGCCCAATCACAGGAATTTGTGGAAAGAACCGGCCGCTTCAATTCTCGACCCAAAGGGTCTGCATAAGCCACCTGATCCCAGTACGGGGGAAGCAACCCAAGAGCAGCGCGATCGAGAGATCCCGAGGCAAGCACAGTTTTGGGCAATCAATGGCACTCTGCAAGCCACGCGTCCGCTCTATCTGGTGGGAAGTGGCGCTAGCGCATTCGGCACCATGCGGGCATTTCCACGCACACTGAGCTGGAGTTGTTGGTGTGCTCGGGCCTGACCCCACGAGAAGCCCTGGCGGCGGCTACCAGCAATTACCCTGAAAAGTTGGGGTGGCATGAACTCGGCCTGGTGGAGGCGGGACGAAGGGCGGATTTGTTGATCCTGCCGCCAACCCAACGGTAGATATCTCGAATACGCGCAAGATTCAATTTGTGATTCTGGACGGCGTCATTCTCGACCGGGACGGGCTGCTTAACAAGGCCAGATAATGCGTAGTCGCAATGGGGCCCGATACTGGATGGATTGTCGGCAATTGAAAAGCTGGGTTCTGGTTTGCCTGTGATCCTTGCGCAACGAGCGTAGATGGCAAACCGGGACTTTTTATAAGACGCGTTTGGTTGTTATCGCCGACCGAGCAGTAAGATGAGCGTGCTTCGGTAGAGGAGGTGAGCCATGCGCATACCTTTGTTGATTCTTCTTCTGATCTCGGATCCCGTGTTTGGAGCAGACAACGATGACCTCGTCGGGACCTGGAAGCTCGTCTCATGGCAAGTAATTCCACAGAACGGAACACCGCAAGACGTTTTCGGAGCACACCCAAAGGGATTCCTAATTCTGACGCGCGAAGGGCGAAGCATGGTGCTGACCACTGCCGAGAAGCGCCAGGCAGGAATGAGCGAAGCCGAACGAGCGGCCTTACACAAGTCAATGCTCGCTTACACCGGCACATACCGCGTCGAAGGACATGACTTCATCACTACGGTGGAGGTCTCCTGGAACGAGGAGTGGAATGGTACGGAGCAACGGCGTCATTTTAGGATGGAAGGCAACAAACTCTTCATAGAATCAGCGCCGGCGCTGAGCATATTGGACCCTGGTAAAACCGATTTCCGCCGGATCGTGTGGGAACGAGCCAAATGAATCGAGAGTTGGCTAACGTTCGGGGTAAAACACCTTGAGTGTGAAACGGTTCAGGTAAAGCACTCCTCGTTAAGCGCACAATCAGTGTTCGCACAGCGACTCGCGAAGGAGATCAAATTGTGAATGACGCATCAAAACGATCCCAGTTCTCCCGGCGCAGTCTACTGGCCAGCCTAGCGACGATCCCTGCTCTGTTCACCGCCACTCGATCCAACGCTGCCGAGACTACTGGCTGCGATGCGGCGGCCAATGCGGCCCCGGCCGCTTTGAAGAATGCGAGCGGAACCAGCCTTGTCATTCTCGGCACCGGTGCAGGACCACATCCGATGGTGCCGGGACGCACGCGGCACATGACTGCTCACCTAATGGTGAGCAACGGTGCAGCGTACGTGCTCGACTGCGGGCTTGGGGTCACGAACCAGTTCGCCCGCACCGGCATTTCATTTACTACCGTTCGCTCGATCTTCATCACACATCATCACCCCGACCACAATATCGAGTATGGCCCTTTCCTCCTCATTGGCTGGGTGCAAGGGGTGCCTAACTCGGTGCGTGCGTTCGGTCCGCCGCCACTCAAGCAGATGACCGACGATTTTCTGCGTGCCTACAAGGCCACGATTGATTTCTGGGTCGAGGATTTGAAGGTGAAGCCGTTCGTGCCGCCGGAGGTGAGGGAGATCTTTTTGCCAGGAGCCGTCATGCAGGACGAGAACGTCAAAATTACCGCGGCCATCGTTCAGCATCCCCCGGTTCGGCCGGCGTTGGCGTACCGCTTTGATTTCCGGGACCGCTCGATCGCATTTTCCGGCGACACCGCACCCATCAAGACTGTGGCGCAGTTGGCTAAGGGCGCCGACATCCTCGTGCATGAGGCGCTCTACTTGCCTGCGCTGGAAGCCTACATCCGCGATCGCATTGCCAAAGGGTCGCCGATCCACTTCGATGATTACATAGCGCACATGAGGATCGATCATTCCCCGGTCGAAGATGTCGGCCGCATTGCACAAGAGGCCGGCGTGAAAACGCTCGTCCTCTCACACCTGACGCCCGGGATCGACGGAATTCCAGATGAGGCATGGCGCGACCTTGCTGCGAAGCAGTTCAAGGGACAAATTTTCGTTGCACGGGACTTGATGGTGTTGTGAGGGCATGTGCCGACGCCTCACCGGTTGAGATCGCCGACAAAACTTGAGAGCCGAGTTTGAGCTCGCGTGTATTAGCCTTCGCCATCACTCGACGAACGGGTTCTCCTCTCAGACGGTGGCTCGCGAACCGATTCTGGACGGTGTCGACAATAGGGAAGTGGTCCAGTTGGCGAGGGTAAACCTGGAAGGGCGAAAAGAGTGACTCGGCAACCACCGCAGCCGCATCGTCGGTAGAAGGCTCCGTCGTCTCTCTCTACAAGCCCGGTGGTTCATCTCCGTCGAAATGCGGGTCATACCCGCTAAAAAGGAGGCACTCCAGGCGCTCAGCATCTCGAAGAACATCACCTGGAACGCACTTACGTTCCGCTTCTAGGAAATCGACAAGTCCATTAACAGCACCCGCGACACTCCTATGAATCAGAGGATCAGACCTTGTCAACTCGGCGTAGCGTTTTGTGACCGCCCAAAAAGCTCGAAACTGTTGCAGGGGATATTTCTGCTTGTCCGAGGAAAGGCCTTCCTGGAAATCGGCCCAGCATTGCATCGCCTCAGTAGCTAACCGATCCATCTCTAGAGACGGCATGTTTTTCCTCCCGGAGGCGCCACTCGACATCCTAGTTTATCTTTCTGCACTAAGTCTGATGGGATGCCCGGCCGGAGTCTGAAGGCCAGCAGTGCGGGTTGTGTTGAGGGCGAGTCCACAATCCCCCGGTTGGTCGGGGTGAGCTGAAGAAACATCGGCTACAATCGCGTTTGTCGCTACCTGTCCGGCGGTTAATCTCCGGTTAGCCCGTAATCGGGGCACAATTCATGTCGTGACAAAGCGAATCGTGTCGCGGGTCTTCCGCTTGGGGCAACGCTGTTTATGAAAACAAGAAAAGGGAGACAAGACTTTAGGGCTCGCTGTTTTCCCCCGCGGGCACGTGCGACGTGATGCGTTTCAGCAGGAATTCTCGGATGAGGTTGGCTGCAGCGTCGGCGCCGGTGCTGGCGAGGCCGTTAAACAGGACCAGCGATGCTCCGCGGTCGGCAGCGGGATAGTAGAGATTGGAGATGGCTGCGGCGGAGAAATTGCCCAGCACGCGCGAATAATTGGGCTGCCAGTGTCCGGTATCGCCGCGAGCAACTACAGCGGCGGCGATCGCATAGAACGCGCGCGACCGGATACTTCCCTTTCCACGGTAGAAGTAGCGCGGGTCCTGATGAAAGATCGCGGGGTATACTGCGCGTCCCAGGAAAATGCCCGACGCGTGATTGGCGAAAGCTGCGCCGTAACGCTTGCCATATCCCCCGATTCCGCTGCCGTAGGCAGGGAAGATATTCTTGTATTGTTCGGCACCGGCAAGTCCCGCCACGCTTAACATGGCGACGGGATCGAAGATGGAACGGATGCTCAACTGGACCTTCTGCTTGGGGAGCATGGGGGGCGCGTTCCAGTCATAGGTGCTGTAGAAATTCGGAATCACGCCGCCGACGCGTTGCTGGAGCGCGATGTGCATCTGCTGCTCAGATACCTGCTCGGGACTAGACGTCACGTTCACGCTGGTGATCACTCCCGATACAGATAGCGTGATCGGAGGAACGATGCGCGTCTCGCCGGCGCCGAGAGAAACCTCGGAGGCGGTGAAAGAGGTCATTCCAGGCGCGGATGCCGTCAATTTGTAAACGTCAGGCGGCAAGCTGCTGAACTCGAACTGGCCGTCGTTGCCGGATTGCACCGTTCGCGAGAGCCCCGAGGATCCAGCCAACGTGATCGTGGCGCCCTGCAGGACGTCATGGTTTGTGTCGAACACCGTGCCGGTGAGAGTTGCGTGCTGGGGATTATCGGCGTCTGTGATTTGTCGCGGCTGAGGCGCATCGGGAAATGCCTTTTGTTGAGCCGGCAGAGTGGACGTTTGGTGTGCGCTACTGGCGGAGCTCAGTTGAAAACAGACCAAGACGAAAATAGCCGCCGAAAGCGGCTTTGACCACTGGACAACGTTAAACAATAGGGCCCTCGGGCGAATCGAAATACTGAGGTTCGGTAATTTGATGCAGGATTGGTGCGCAGAGTGACCTCGCACTCTAAGGTATTTGCGTTCAAATTTCTGAATCGATAACGGATTCAGTGCTTCGAATAATGATGATCGGAGCGGTTTGTCCTTAACGGCAAGATCCGCCTGCCAACTATCGGGGGACCAAGCTCGCGGGCAATTCCATTCCGAATTTACGTCTCACTTCCACTCGAAGAGCAAGTCTCCCCGTTTGGCCTGGAACGAAAAGCACATTGACCATTCTGGGTTGTCTGTGAGCGTTTCCCACATTCGTGTAATGCAGAATGCTGTCGTGGGGTACCACCACCGCGACGAACCGACCTTCACTCCTCGTGGTCGAGCGGCTTCCCGTCCGGGCCAACTTGGATCTCTGATTTTTTGCCGTCTGTCCGAACCTGCGCTTCATACGCGACCAATTTGTCGTGCTTGGTGATGGATTCGACTTTGATGATCTTGCCTTTCCCGGCCTTGGTAAGGAGGGCTTCCTTCACGGCCGTTGACAGGGAATCCATCTCGACCTGTTCTTCCACCTCGACAACGCTGCCGCTGGAATCGATATTGACGTCCTTGCTGTGGCCATTGACGGACATCTCGGCCTCGTAGAGAGTCTGACCGTTGTCCACTTCTTGAGAGAATCCTTTGATCGTTGCACCCTTGCTGACAACGGCCACGGTCTCCTGAACCGCCGGAGGTAGGTCAGCTCTCTTTATTTTCTTTTCCTGACCCTCAGCAACAGTGAGAGTGGCTACCACGATCAGCGCTAGCGAGGCAAGCTTCCATTGAGTCATAGAAATCTCCTTCGGTGAACTGACTTGCATTTAGCACATCTTGGATTACACACGGCGAGCCTGAAGACTTCGTGAAAGAGAAAAGACAAAGGTCAAATCCAGTCTCAGAAGCACCGAGATGACATCCGAACTGTCGTAATACTGGTTACAACAATTGACTTCTGCTTTGCCCGTCGTCCGCTAATCACTGCCGATACGATGTACATTAGGACGCGGACTTCTGACATGAGCAAGAGCGACTGGCTTCGGCCTATAGCCTTCGTGGCAGCGATTCTATTCCTCGTCTCCTGGATTTTTCCAATTGGTGCGGGCCTGGCGAAGGATACCTCGGCATTCCCAAAATCGTGGGGAACAATAGATGTGGTGTTGGCGTTTACGCTTGCAATCCTCGCGTTCGGCATCCAGACGCAGGCGCGCGGGAAGCTCGATCCGCAAGCCGCCGACACGACGTATTGTGTCTATCGGGCCGTCACGCATGCGATCATCCTGGTGGCGGTCCTAGTCATTGCTGGCGGCGATCGAATCAGATGGGCCAACTGCGCTACCGGTTTCCTCTGGCGCGCCTGGTTGGGCTTGTACATTCTCCCTTGGTGGCTGGTAGCAACACGCTCTCCCGAGATTGGACACTTATGATCTCGGTCTTTGGGCATCGCTCCCAAGTGGTCCCATTACCGTTGTTCCCACATCACTTACACAGTGTTGTCCAGCCGGAAGCTGAGAATGCGGTATGATTTCCGTATCGCCCGCTACCCACCCAGAATCCGAAACCGGTCAGTCCGGTTCTGAGCGTAATGACCTGGTCGTCAGTTACGAGCGAAACGCCTTCATTTCAGGACCACAGCGGAAGCATTAAGAATCGGCGTTCTGGGTGATGCAGCGAGTAGGTCCGTTTCAGAAATCGAAGCACCCCGCCGAGATTGTCAGAGACCGCGCCTCTGACCAGACAGACTCTTCAGGGAGTCTTGGAGATCAGCTCCGCTCCTTCCGCGATGCGAATTTTGGCAATGCTGCGTTGGCGGGGCGTCATCAGTCTGGACAAGGTCTTCAGTTGGCGGGCGCTCCGCTCGTCCCCTGAAGCCGCGGCGAGGTTGTACCAGATATAGGCGCTCACATAGTCCAGCGAAACTCCGCGGCCGGTCGCATAAAGAGTCGCGAGGTCATACTGCCCCTCGTAGTTGCCCTGCTCTGCGGCGGCCCGATACCAGTAGGCAGCCTGGCGGTAGTCCTTCTCAACCCCCAGTCCGTCCTGGTACATCACTCCCAAATTGTTCTGTGCCTCGGCGAGTCCCTGAATAGCCGCTTTGCGATACAACTCCACCGCCGCGGAATAATCCTGGGGCTCGCCCCGCCCGTGATGATAGAGGGCTGCCAGGTTGTTTTGCGCGACAGCTAGACCCTGATCCGCTGCTTTTCGGTACCAGCTGGCTGCCTCGCTGTAGTCACGTGCGACTCCCGCGCCCGCGTAGTACAGGTCGCCGAGTTTGCTGGTTGCTGATGCGTCACCCTGCTCCGCCGCCGCCCGATACCATTTCAAAGCCTCCTGCAGGTCTGGAGCAACGCCCACGCCGCACTCGTACATAAGCCCGAGTCGGGCTTGGGCGAGTAAGTGTCCTTGTTCCGCTGCCGCGCGATAGTGGCTCAGGGCCTTGCCATAGTCATTCGGTACTCCGTAGCCGTGCTCGTAGAGTGCCCCAAGATTGTAGTGTGCCGCGGGCAATCCGCTGGAGGCAGAGGCCGAAAACCACTTAGCCGCTTCAATATAATTCTGTGGAACGCTTCGGCCGGAATAGTATCGGAAGGCTAGGTTGTTTTGCGCGACGGTGTCTCCTCTTCGTGCGCTCTGCTCCAGTGGGATGAGGGACGCGTCCTCGATCGGGCCCGAGGTGGCTGTTTGGCCGCCTAAAAGAGCGTTAGGGCCGACGAGAATGGTTAGGAATAGGGCAAAGCGGAGGTTTGTCGCGAATCGGTGGCCAGGATTCAAGCTCATTCGACCCAAGCCGAAACATTAACGCAATATTAATCTTATTGTAACATTTCTATAACATTTCATCGTGAAAAATGCGCCTAGCATGTTAGCATCCGGGTACTCGCGGGTGTCCGTCATTTAGCGCTGCGAGAGGATCTTGTTTCCTGGACCTTTCCCCCCATTAGCGCGACCCGTCTAGCAAACCTCTCCACTCGACAACCTGAAGAAATATTCATCGAGAATTGATCTTTCCGTAACAGCCCCGAAACACGCCAGTAATGTTCCCTCGTTAGCATTCACGATTCCGAAACATGTTTGGGAGATGCGGTACGACACCCAGCCGGCCCGCCATTTCCATCAAATCAATGATGAGGCCCAACCATATGCGTTCGACTCTTTCTTTGCTCAGACTCGCAGTCACCATAGCCCTGCTGGGACTAACTTCTGCCTTGGCCCAGGTCGGTGGCGTCGCCGGAACCGTCAAGGATTCCTCCGGTGCTGTGCTGCCCGGTGCGCGGGTCCAGGTGGAACAGGGCCCGTCTGCGGTTTCTGACGCCCAGGGGCAGTTCCTGATCCCCAACCTGGCTCCCGGCAGCCGCAAGATCAACGTGTCCTACGTGGGGTTTTCATCCTTCGACACTACGGTCACGGTGACCACTGGACAGATCGCGCACGTCGACATTGCCCTACAGGTTGAGACTGCCAGCCAGGTCGTGACAGTGAGCGGAGATCGCGAACTCGGCGAGGTGGAGGCGATTAACATCCAGCGCACCGCAGACAACATCGTTCAGGTGCTGCCGTCCAAGGTCATTACCAGCCTGCCCAACACCAACATCGCCGATGCGGTCGGCCGGCTGCCGAGCGTTTCGCTGGAGCGCGACGAGGGCGAAGGCAAATATGTGCAGATCCGTGGGACCGAGCCGCGCCTGAGCAACGTAACCGTCGATGGAGTGAATCTGCCTTCTCCCGAAGGCAACGTCCGCAATATCAAGCTGGACATTATTCCTTCCAGTCTGGTCGATCGCATCGAGGTCAATAAAACTCTCTCGGCCAATCAGGACGGCGACGCTATCGGAGGCTCCGTGAATCTGGTGACGAAGACCCCGGGTGAAAGGCCCACCCTGGACGTCGAAGGCCAGGGCGGATACACCAACATCATCGGTGGGCGCTGGCTGGACGCATTTAACGGCACGTTCGGGCAGCGCTTCGGGAACCGCAAGCAGTGGGGATTCCTTATGGGCGGGACCTACGACTGGAATGGGCGCGGCATCAACGATCTGGAGCCCGGACCGGGGGTAACGAGTCTAAGCGGCGTGAATTACCCCTACTTCGCCACTGCTGATCTGCGCACCTACAAGTACCACCGCACGCGCTACGGCTTTGCGCCGGAGTTGGACTACGTGATCAAACCTGGTTCCAGCCTCTACTTCAAGGGACTGTACTCCGACTTTCATGATTACGGCGAGACCTATGTGTATTCGCCCAACGTCGGCACTCTGCAAGCGGTTAACGGCAATCAATACACCTTCGACAACACTGGTTACATGCAGTACCGCGAGTACATCCGCCGGCCCGATCAGCAGGTTTTCAGCGGACTGACGGGAGGCAGGCACGACCTTACGACGACGCTGATTACATATGAATTCTCAGTTTCCCGTGGGCACAACATTGGCGGCCAGGATTTCTCTACGGCGAAATTTAACGGCGGTCCGATCAGCCAGCCCAGCATTAGTTTCGGCCTGAATACCAGCAATCCCTACGAGCCGAAATTCCCGGTTCTGGACGGCACAAATATTTACGACCCGACCAGGTATTCCCTCTCCTCCTACACCGTCCCCAACTACCGCAGCACCCAGCTCAACTATCAGGGGGCGGCGTCTTTGGGACGGCGCTACAGCGTCCAAGATCATTACGGCACCCTGGAGTTTGGTTTCAAGGCGCGGAATGCTCACAAGACACAATTCGAGAACGATTACATCTTCGACAATCCCACGGTGAACATCCAGCTCAGTCAGGTTCTCGGTGACTTCACCAATCCCACCTATTATGACGGCGCCTACAAGTTCGGGCCGATGTCTGATTACAACAAGATCATCCAGCAAGCGAACGCCAACCTTTCGAACCTGGGATTCGACAACAGCGCCAGCCGAGTGCAGTCGGACCCGGCGAATTTCGACACCACCGAACGTGTCATCGCCGGTTATGTGATGAACACCATCGGCTTCAACAAGCTGACGGTACAAGCCGGCCTTCGTTTCGAAGCCACCAGCGACACCTATCATGCCAACCAGGTCAACCTGAGCAACGGGAATTGGGTTTCCACGGTTCCCATCACGGGCAGCGGAAGCTACGTCAATGTCCTGCCCAGCATTCAGTTGCAGTACCGCATCCAGCAGAACACCAACCTGCGCGGAACCTTCGGCATGGGCATTTCCCGTCCGAATTTCTCCGACATCGTGCCCTCGCAACAGGTCGATCCCAACTTCACGCCACCCACCGTGGTCGTCGGAAACCCCGCCTTGAAGCCCACCAAGGGCTTCAACTATGACGCCTTGGTAGAGCATTTCTTCCGCCCCTACGGCATTCTGCAGGCAGGATTCTTCTACAAGACCCTCTCCGACCCGATCTATCCGACCACGAGCGTGATCACCTCGGGACAGTACGTCGGCTTCCACCAGCAGGAATCGATTAACGGACCAAGCGGTCATATCGCCGGCATCGAGGCAGCCTGGGAGCAGCGGTTGTCGTTCCTTCCGGGTCTGCTGAGTGGGTTCGGGGTTTCCGCGAATTACAGCTACAGCACTTCGCAAGTCAGGTTCCCCAATCCCAACGGTCCCAACAGCTTCAACGGCGGCCGCATCGATCAACCCGCCCTGCCGCGGCAAGCGCCCAACAACTGGAACCTCGGCTTTACCTACGACAAGGCGCGCTTCTCCATGCGCTTCGCCGCCAGCCACAACGATGCCAGCATCTATTCTTACTTCTGGTCGAACAACGGAACTCCGAACGACCCCGTCACCGGTCTGCGGGGACCCAACGGCGACCAGTACCTGTATGCTCACACGCAGTACGACATTCAGGGCAGCTACCGGCTTTACAAGGGGCTGAGCTTCGTGGCTTACGGGCTGAACCTGAGCAACGAGGTCTTCGGCTTCTATCAGGGCAGCAAGCAGTACCCGATCCAGCGTGAGTTCTATCACCCCACCATTTCGTTGGGGATGAAATGGACGTCTGCTGGCGAGCGCCAGTAGTCTAGTGCGATCCTCCCGCGGGATGACTCAGACCAGAAGTATCTGGGGCAGAGCCATTCTCGGCCATTTACGCGCTGCAGCGGCATTCCAACGTCGACTACATCGGTTCAACAGGCCTGCTCAGAGGTCCTTCACCCACTGTTGCAGGACGGCAACGATGCAGGCTCGGGGGGTAAAGGCGGGCAAACTGGGAATGGAAACCACGGCTCGCCACTGGGCGGTTTGTCGGCAACTGGGAGTGCGCCGGGATAAACCGGCATGTTGTAGGGGATGCAAGAGCCCTACAGGAAAGGAGAACAGCGACTCCATCCTGGCCTCGAGTCTTGCAGGGGGCACCGCGAGGTGTCTCGTGAAGCGTAGACCAGAGGTACCAGTGGGCCGGGCGATTGAGCTTCGAAAAGCCGATGGATCAGGATGCCGACTCCTTTCCGAGATGGAGGAAGGCAACACGGCAGCTACGCTATTCGCGAGTGGCTGCTCGGTCCTGCGTAGTCTGAGAACCCGCGCACGCTGAGAAACAACATGCACGAGAACCGGGAGATCTCCTGCACGTCTTGCTCGAAAGAACAAGACCGGTCCGCAAAGGCCATAAACCGAACGGCGGACATGCACGTACAGGAGAAGTCGGACTGTGCCGTAGTACCTGTGAACCAGCGGAACAGAGAAGCGCAAGCTTCCGCGGAGGCTGGGGAGGGAAGGGCACAGACCAAGGAGAACATCGTTCAATCACACAAGCTCCCGACACAGAGCGGGAAAGGCTTGTCCCAGGGATTGCACGGTGTGCGACGAGCAGCAACAGTAAGGAAGCAGGAACGGTTCACCGCTTTACTTCACTACCTCAGCGTCGCCCTTCTACGTGAGAGCTTCTATGCACTGAAGCGTCAAGCCTCGCCGGGAGTGGATGGCATGAGGTGGCAGGAGTATGAAACCGGACTGGAAGATCGACTCAATGATCTGCACAGTCGAGTCCATCGTGGAGCGTATCGGGCACGACCGTCGAGACGAGTCTACATACCGAAGGCCGATGGGCGGCAACGCCCCTTGGGCATCGCAGCACTGGAGGACAAGCTCGTCCAACAGGCTGTGGTGACGGTCCTCAACCAGATTTACGAGGCCGACTTCAAAGGCTTCTCTTACGGTTTCCGGCCCGGTCGCGGTCCGCATCAGGCGCTAGACGCCCTGACCGTGGGCATCCAGCGAAAACGAGTGAACTGGGTACTCGATGCGGACATTCGTGGCTTCTTCGACAATATGAGCCACGAGTGGACGATGAAATTCATCGAGCATCGCGTGGCTGATCGCAGGATACTTCGCCTGATCCAGAAATGGCTAAAGGCCGGAGTATCGGAAGATGATCAGTGGTCGGAGACGAAGATAGGTACTCCACAGGGAGCAGTTGTTTCACCACTGCTCGCAAACGTGTACCTGCACTATGTGTTCGACCTGTGGGTTGAGGTCTGGCGCAAGAGAGTCGCTCGCGGCGATGTAATTGTTGTGCGCTATGCCGACGATCTTGTGTTGGGCTTTCAACACCGAGCTGACGCCGAGCGGTTCCTATTGGAGTTCCGGGACCGGCTGGTAAGGTTCGGTCTGGAATTACATCCGGACAAGACGCGTCTGATCGAGTTCGGGCGGTTCGCCGTCCGAAACCGGAAGCAACGTGGCGAGGGAAAACCCGAGACCTTCACGTTTCTGGGATTCACGCATTTTTGTGGAAATCTCACGAGCAGCGGAGCCTTTAACGTCTGGCGCATTACGGCGAAGAAGCGGATGGTTGCGAAGCTCAATGTTATCAAGGCAGAGCTTCAACACCGGAAGCATCATCGTACGAGTGAAGTCGGCGCATGGCTTCGGAAGGTTGTGCAGGGCTACTACCAATACCATGCAGTGCCCGGTAACACCGGTCAGTTGCGCGTCTTCAGGCGTCGCGTATGCCGACTGTGGCGGAGCGTTTTAGTGCGTCGCAGTCAACGCGCGCAGGTGGGGTGGGACCGTCTCAACCCACTGTTAAGCCGGTGGATTCCGGCCCCTCATGTTCTGCATCCCTATCCTGACAAGCGCTTCGACGCCATTCATCCTCGGTAAGAGCCGTATGCGTAAACGCGCACGTACGGATCTGTGCGGGGAGCGGCCAGCGATGGTCGTTCCTACCGCGACAACTGACTTCTGATTTACCCATCATAGGTGTCTTCCGCAGTATTCGTTCTTAGAAGTCTAGGCTTGATCGGGAACGATAGATCGGCTGAACTACCGCAGCTTCCCGCGAATCACCGTGATCGACCCAGCCGGGAGCGTGTACATCCCATCCGCTGCGGCAGCCATGGTGATGTTCTTATTCTCAGCAGGATTGTTGGCATACTGCACAAGAGCAACAGATGAGATGAAAGGATGGCTGACACGCTTGGCATCGTCGATGACGAGGCGGACCGGATGGGCGGCGTTCAAATCATGGTTGATCAGCATCAGCGACCAGTTCCCGTCGGGACGTTTGACGACGTACGAGGTAACGACCGTCCGTCCGACAGCGTCCTTCAGGTCCGCCGATGCCGGAAAAATCTTGTTCGCCCCGGCCTCGTGCTGCAACCATTCAAAATTAATGATGTGCGCCGAAGAGTACGGACTATATGCAGGCGTGCCGTACGCGCCACCGCCATCAGCGCCACCCTCGGGGTCGAGGAGTCCGTGACCAACGGCGCCATTATTGATTGCGGGACGATAGAACGCGGTGCCGCCCTGTTCAAAGAAGGTGCCAAACGCATCGACTTCCCAGATGGAGCGGCCAGTCACGCCCAGGTAGCCTGGTCCGCTTTGCCCCGCGATAATTCCACTCTCGGAGATAATCAGCGGCACCTCGGTGGGAACGCCGTCCTGTCGCCACATGTGGAGCACGTGCTTCATGATTCCGGGTTCCAGGTAGAGCGATGCCCAGTCGTTCGGTGGAGTGAATCCGTTGACCATAAAAGGATAGTGTTCGAACGACATGAATGCGAGATCCTTCAGATGTCCGTGCGCCTTCAGGTAATCGACAAACCGCTCCATCCACGAAGTGCGTCCCTCCTCATCAGGCCAGAGCGTGATGTCTTTATCCACGCCTTCAAAAATCGGGCCGCCCAACTTGGCGCTGGGCGTCAACTTGTGGACCGCATCCGCCACTTGAATGTAGATGGCGCCATAATCTTCCGGCGTCATGTGCTTGCCGTCGCACTCTTCCCCGACTTCAATTCCCACCACCGGATAGCCGCGCTTGTGAATGTAGGAAACTTCATTCGCGCAATCTTCGGGAGTGTCATAGATCGCCGCGCATGCAACTAGCGCCGCGTGGCCCATGGTCAATCCGCTGGTAAAGAAATTGTCAATGCCGTTATATTGATCGTGGCCGCCGGTGATCAGATTGTCCGCCTGGTGCCAGGGATCGATGGAAGAGGCGAAAAACGATCCAGCCAGGTCTGCCTCCGAACCGGCGATCACTTCCTGCTCTCCAGCACCCTGCAGAACCGGTGGCGGCCCAGGTCCGGGCTCTTTGCCGTTCGGCGGATACACGATCGCGTATTTCCCCTGACCATCGATCGTACCGGCCGACAGCGTCTGCAGGGCGTAGCCGACGCAGTTTCGAATATCCTGCGACCCGTGAGTGTCGCAAGTTCCGGAGGACTTCGACATCAACACGCGGACGAAGCGCGTAATGACGGGCTCATCCGAAAGCTTTAGACGAACATCCCCGCCGCTGCCATTCAGCACCGCGCCCGACGTGAACGCCTTCCACATGCCGTTCGGGCCCATGTCCCAGTCCATCGCGTTGTTGTCGCCGACCCAGTACTGCACCACATAAACCACGGCATACGGATTGACCCATTGAATATGGATCGCGTTGACCGCCCGCGCCGTGCCCATATCGATCACCACCCATTGCGGGTGCAGCGTATCGCTCTCGCCCGTGAAGTGGCTGGTCAGGTAAGGATTGCTCTTCCAGTAACTTTGAAAACCAGCAACCAACGGTAAATCTCCGCTGGTCATAAAATCGCGATGGGGCAGCGAATACGAATAGCCGTAGTGAATCGGTTCGCCTAAATCAGCGCTGCCGACGTAGTAGCCGCTCTTCGTCGCCGGATCGCTCCATGTACCATTTTCGTTCCAGTGCCATGCCGACAAGCGCAACTCGCTGTTGTTGCGCATGGTGATGGAACCCCAACCCAGGTTCTTGACCCCCTGAATCACCTCGGGCTTGCTCAAGTTGTCTATTTGCGCCTTGCTCAGATCGTCCATCCATGCGCCAGTCGCCGTGTCGGGATAGATCGTGTTCAGAACATGAGACGGCGTCACGTCCACGTGGACCGTAGCAACGGACTCAAGCGTGCCAATCGGGGCAACCGAATCCGCCGGAAGCTCTTCGCGATGGTGTCTTGGGTGAGGCGTTTGCGTCTGAGCCGTTTGCGTCTGAGCCGTTTGAGTTTGCGCCGCCTGAGCGTGGACGCGCAAAGGGAGGAGCGTAGAGAAGGCGATCAGCGCGAACGCCGCAACCGCAACACACAGCCAAAGGCGAGACGAGATCCGTGGATCAGAACCAGTAGTCATGATGTTATCGTCCTATCAAAACGATTGAATTATAGAAATTGCACGTCGAGTTTACACGAACGGCAGCCAACTGGTTGGATCGGTGTATGTTTCCGCTCGGCGGCAGGCACGCTCAACCCGCAAGTTGGAAGCGATTGGCGCCGCCTTGTAGTCCCGGTGTAGCGCTGGCCATCATCGCTATCATCCTCATCGTTTTCCTTGTTCTGTGACTGATCGGCTCATCGCTCGCTACATCCGTCTTCCGCAGTAGGTGGAGCGGAAAAGAATTGACTATAAGTCGGCCAAGGCGTCGAGAACGGCCGCCGCTCGCGGCAAAATCGCGGTGGCCCCCCGAAAGTTGCAAGCGCGCGTCATATCATTTGGAATCACTAGACAGCGTAGACCAGCGGCGCGGGCCGCAGCCAGTCCGCGCTCTGAGTCTTCCACAGCGACACAGTTGTCTGCCTTCATCCGAAGCCGTTCTAAAGCGAGCAGGTAAGGCTCGGGATTCGGCTTCGTCTCGCGGAAGTCCTCCCGTGCGAGGACAAATTCGAAATATCGCATCAAACCGGTATCGGAATGCATGACATCGAAGTGTTGGCGCTGCGAACTGGTAACCACTACCATCCGCATGCGCCCGTGCAGTTGTTGCAAGGTTTCCGGTACCTCCGGTAGAACGCGGGTCTGTTTGCGCAACATTTCCGAATACAGCAAATCGCGCTCACGTTTCAACTCCGCCACCTGTTGTCTTCCCCACCCCCTATCGATAGCAAGCTCAAACGCGCTGCGTCCTTCTCGCATTGACAAATCGAGGAATTGTCGCAAGCTCAATCGAATGCCGATTGTGTCCAGGATCGTTCGAGTGCTCTCGAAGAAAAGACACTCTGTATCAACGAGAACGCCATCGTTATCCCACAAGATCGCTTCCACCATTGCGGAACCGGATCACCTCACATCCATTTCAATTAGCTTAGCCCGTCCGGCGCCTGGGACAAAGCGAGTTGCAGCTGTAAAGGAAAGGGTTTGTGCGGGCACCATATACCGTGACGTCGAAACGCTCGGCACAATGAAACGAGAAAAACAGTGGCGTTCCGACTGCTAAGCGACGCCAGCTGGGCATCTAGATTTTATGCTGCTTTGGTTCAGGACCAGGGCTCCGTTCGCATTGCCTCCCTGTCCGGTTGGTCGGCAATCCAGAAGTTGGTGTCGGTTTCTGGGCCGATGAGGGCTAGTGATTCGGCAATGACGATCGCACAATCATTCGGTTGTCGAAGATCAATTATGCGACATGTGTCGAATCCTTAAGATCGTGGCCACAGTGGCGGCCATTCCACTGCTTGTAAACATTCCTGCGATGGCGCAGTTGGCACCAAGAATCCTCTTGATCGCTCGTGAACCGCTGAAGCCTGGTGCGGAAGCGGAGTACGACCGCATCGAGTCGGAGACCGCGAAGCTGGCGGCGCAGCATGGATGTCCGCATCCATACCTTGCACTGCAACCACTCTCCGGTGCGAAGAATGAAGTCTGGTGGTTCAACGGGTTTGACTCTCAGAATGAGCTAGACTCGGTCGCCGAGGCATACAAAAAGAACCAGGGGTGGAATATTCAGGGCGGCAAAGGTGGGCAAGATCGCGACGTCATGCTCAGCCCTGTCCTGCTCGAGGAACTGCGCGCTCATTGGCGACGTCTGCGCAAAAAGTCCATCTGGTTATTTCCTGGCAACCGCTGGCACAGCGGGGATCACCCCACGGATGACAAGACGCCCCACCATGCTTGCGTCGAGGCCGCCCGCCGCGCCGGGATTAAGAAACGTATCTATCCCACGTACTCCGCCATTGCTTCGCCACTCACTTGCTCGAAGCCGGCGCCGACCTGCACACCATCCAGATTCTGTTAGGCCATCACGATCTGAAAGAGACCGCTCGCTATCTCCACCTTTCGCAACGCCACTTGCATGCCACCGCCAGTCCGCTGGACGCGCTGGTCCTGAAGAAAGGTAGGTCGTCCAAGGAGGAGTAGATGAGTCGGCCACGGTTCGAGGTGGCCGACATCATTCGCAGCGCGGGAGCAGACTTCATCGAGAGGAACCGTTCGTGGCTCCGCTGGGCCCACCTCAAGGTCCTGCTGGCCATCGCGCGTTTGTCGCACCGCTGCCCTCGGCGGCCATATCGATGAGTGCACCAGCTGCGGACATCGTGCCACCATCTCCTACAACAGCTGTCGCAACCGACACTGCCCGAAGTGTCAGACCGGTGCGCGCGAACGCTGGATCGCGGCGCGTCGTGGTGAACTGCTGCCCACCCCCTACGTTCACGTCGTCTTCACTCTGCCGCCGCAACTGGCTGCGCTGGCTTTGCAGAACAAGAAACTCATCTATGGTTTGCTGCTCCGAGCCAGCGCCGGAACTCTATTGGAAGTCGCACGCAACCCTGCCCATCTCGGAGCGGAGATCGGCTTCTTCAGCGTGCTCCACACCTGGAACCAGAAACTCCAACTGCATCCCCATGTCCACTGTGTCGTTCCCGCGGGCGGACTTTCCCGCGATCACTCCCGATGGATTCGATCCCACCCACGCTTCTTCCTTCCCATCGCTGTATTGCGGCGCGTGTTTCGCGGCAAGTTTGTCGCCAGCCTGAAGTTTGCCTTCGAGCACGGTCAACTGCACCTGGCCGGAGAACTCGCACCACTCACCCGTCCCCAGTTCTTCGCGGCCTGGCTGCGCCCGCTCTTCCGCAAAGATTGGATCGTCTACTCCAAACCACCCTTCGGCGGACCCGAGTACGTCCTGCAGTATCTCGGTCGCTATACTCATCGCGTCGCCATCTCCAACCATCGCTTGGTCGCGTTGACCGACGATCAAGTCACCTTCCGCTGGCGTGACTCTGCCGACTACAATCGGCAGAAAGTGATGACCCTCTCGCGCGATGAGTTTCTCCGCCGCTTCCTACTTCACCTGCTCCCCAAGGGCGTCGTCCGCATCCGCCACTTCGGCTTCCTCGCCAACCGAAGCCGCGCCGCCCTGCTGCCACAGTGCCTCGCCGCTCTCCACGCCACTCCACTGAAAGACGAATCGCAAACGTCGACTGCTTCTACCGCGCACCCGCTGTGGCGCTGTCCCAAGTGCGGCGGAGCGATGGTCATCGTCGAACGATTCACCGCGGCGCAACTCCAACTCCGTTCTCCACCACTCCTGGCCACAGTTGCATGAAATCACTCGCCCACACACCGCCCTGTCGGCGCGCTGCAGAGCGTCTCGCCGAAGTGTGTCTCGCTTCCACCCAACCCTCTTCTTCCTGTCCCTGCCTAGGTTCACTTCGGCCACCGACTCGTCTTTACACCGTGCGCCCACTCCTTCTCCACCCGCCTTGACGACTCCCGCCACCTTCTAAACCCTCCTCACTCCATTCAATTTGCATAAGTCCCGCTTCCGCCGCGCCAGCGGCTTCCTTCTGACGGCTTTTTCGAACGCGACGCCTCACACCTTCTTTCAGGCTTGAGCACTCATCCCGGCGTCGCGTCCGAAAAAGCACTAGCGTCATCCGTTCAGAACGTCATAAAGCCACCACCACACTTTCAAGTTCCAAGGAGATCGTGCCGAGAAGGTCACGGAAAACGATCACGGCAAAAGACCGTCAAGCAGTACGATGTCGTACTCTGTATCCGCGACTGCGGCATAAATGTGTTTACTATCCGGCGACCAGGAAATCCGGCGCACCATGAGGACCGAACGCTGTCCGAAATCTGTGATTTGTCGCATCGGTCGGCCATCGGCGGGTATCGCCCAAAGGTTGGTTGTGCCTCTGTCGAGGAGAGGCGCTGCTAACCAGTCGCCATCCGGCGACAGGACTTCCTGCCACACAAATCCCGCAAAGGGAAGGCGAGAGCCGGGTATACGGGCCAGCAATTCCGAGGGCCCGTTCTCCGGCCTCGCTTTCAAAATGTCAATGTTGCCGAATGCATTGTCCCCTCCGTTGAAGTAATAGAGTGTGGTGCCGTCAGGAGAGAGGGATGCCGGCGCTGGGTTGTCCTGACAACGGACCTGCACGCCGGGTCCACCATCAAGCGGAACTTTGTCGATACAACGCTCCCTCTGGAAGTACAACCACTTTCCATCTGGGGACCAACTGGCTCCTGATCCGAGCGGCACTAACTGACGCAAATTGCTGCCATCGGGATTCACCAACCACTCCCCAGTTCTTCCCCGCCGAGTAACAATGAACACAATGCGGTCACCCGCGGGAGACCAGATGGGGACACCGATCGCAACGCTAGGATCCTTCTCGAAGGTGATTTGGCGGGTCTTCGAACCATCGGTGGTCGCGACCCAGAGATTGCCGTGGCCTCCGCTGTCGGAAAGGTAGACGAATTCTTTGCCGTCCGGACTCACCGACGGTGTTTGCGCCTGGCCGGTTTGATGAGTGATCCTCACGGCGTCTTTGGTGTTTTGCTGCGGAGAACCAGAGACGGGAACCCTCCAAATGTCCGACTGGATGCGGACGCGGCTGGCCACCAGCCTCCCCTCCACGACGTCCGGTTCTACATAGGAAACCTCCCCGAAGGTCAGCTGCTGGTCGCGGCCGCCCGTGCGCCCGACGACTCTGAGATTGAAGATCGGCGGATAGAGAATAGTACTTCCCGAGGAGGAGGAGTAAACCAGGCGAGAGCCATCCGGCAGCCAGGAGATGCCGCGCAACATCTCACCATGGGTGACGTCTCGGGGTTCGCCACCTTCGGAGGCGATGACCTGAATAACAAAGTCGAAAAGGTAGGCCCATCCACGTACATACGCAATCCAGCGATCGTCCGGTGACCAGCGTGGCGTGCCGTATCCGTAAAGATTTGGAAAACGCTTTATTTCGCGCAGCAGCGTTCCGTCGCGGGAAATAGTGACGAGTGCGGTGTCCGTGCCGTGCAACTGAAATGTGGCGATACGGTGCCCGTCGTGGCTGACATCTCCGCCCGATAATGCTGACGCGATCTTTCGGCTCACGCCGCCCAGCGCGGAGAGTTCACAGAGCATGCCCGGTTCCCCCGGTGAAGGATTGGGGGTGAAGTAAATCAGGGAACTGGAATCTGCCGTCCAACGCGGCTGCTCATGATCGACGTCATCGTGGGTGAGCTGCAGGGGCTCGCCTCCAGCCAACAATCGAATCCAGATTTGCTTGCGGCCGTTGACGGAGGCCACGAAAGCCACCGTCTTGCCGTCCGGAGAAATTGCCGGTGACTCTTTCACGCCAACGAAGTCAGTGATCCGTTGCACCTGAACACTTTTCGCGGTGCTTCGGCGCATCCATTCCCTTACCCCCGCAAGGTCGAAGGCGAAGACCACAATCATCAGCAACGCCCCGCCAAGCAGGCCGGCCACCAAGCTCGTAATCAGCCGGCGGACATCGATGTCCCGCCTGCGCGGAGCCTGATCCGCTTTTTCGCGGACTTGAGTGTCCGGCAGCGAGGGAGCGATCGTCACGGGCGCGATGAACCGATATCCACGTCGTGCGACCGTCTCAACGAACCGGGGGCTGTCGGACGAATCCCCCAGCGCATCGCGCAGACGCGCCATGGCACTGTAAAGACCTTGATCAAATTCCACGAAGGTATCCGCCGGCCAGACCCTCCGGCGCAGATCCTCTCGCGAAACGATTTGTCCGGGATTCTCTAGAAGAACCTGGAGGACTTTGAGTGGCTGCTCCTGCAGCTTAACCTTCACGCCATTCTTCCGCAGCTCCGCGCGCTGCAGGTCGAGCTCGAAAATACCGAACTGCACTCTGTCCGTACTGGATGCGGGCGCCGGCATCCGAAAATGAGGCCGACGAAGTCTAGCATCACCTGAAATACCGCGCCAGAGCACATCGCAAGTGACTGCTGCGACATAACTTAAAGGGTTAGAACAGCGTTAGTTGACCGCGTCTGGGGTTCGCGATAGTTTGCGCTGCGTTCGAGAGCACTTCCAAAAAAGCAACCAGGAGAACACGATGACAACGCGCAAAACGAATACCACGAGGAGTATCCGCCATACGATCTTGATTGCCTGGGCGATTCTCAGCCTCACGTTCCTCACAACTGCTGCCAAGGCATCCTGCTTCGAGCGCGCACTAGGTAACAGACCCGCTCTTCCCAGTGAATTGATGGCAAAAGTGACTGCATCGCCCACGGCTGCCCACGGCACTATCGTCGGACTGTGGGACGTAACCTACACAACATCCGACAACCAACCGTTCCAAGAATCTTACGACATGTGGCACAGAGACGGTACGGAGTTGGAAACCGCCAATGTCAGTCCGATCGTGGGAAATGTCTGCATAGGTGTATGGAGGATGGTCGGGTCGGAAATTCACCTCCATCACGTGGGATGGGGATTCGACGGTGCTGGGAATCTTGTCGGGCCCTTCACCGTGGACGACGTCCTTGCGCTCGGTAACCGCGGTAATTCCTACTCAGGCAGTTTCGACTTCAAGCAATACGACACCAACGGAAACCTCTTGCAAGAAGTTACTGGAACAATATCGGCGACACGAATCGGCGTGAACTGAAAAAAGCAAGTGAGGGACAGGCGAAGTCGAGGAGAACCGAGCGAAGCGCAATGGTCGAAAGGGCGAACCGCCTGTCCTGACTTGTCCGATCGGTGAGAGGAGGTCTGTGCCCCAGGGGCCGACAATGAAGCGAGACACAGTCATTAATGTGCTGCTGATCATCGCGGGGATCGTGCTGGCGTTTGCGTTATTCGGCGCCGGGGTCTTGTGGAAGAGCGGAGCAACGAGAAGTCCGAAGCCGTTTTCGTCGGCGCACTCCGTCCTTCGCAAGTGTCATCACCTCAGAAAGCTTCCGGATAGTCGGCAGAGCGGACACTGAGCGGCTGGTTCAGCCCGGTGGCTCTGTTCCGATTTGGTCATTGACGGCACCTTGAATCCGCTACTTGCAACCGAGGTATCGTTCCGTTGTCTGAATCGAAATGTGACCGAGCAGAAACTGGACCTGCTCCAGTTCGCCGCCCGCAGCGTGGCAAAGCCGTGCACAGGTCCGGCGGAGGTCGTGCGGCGCTAACTTGTCGATACCGGCTTTCGCGGCATACTCCCGAACCACGTGCCACACAGACTTTTCCGTCAGCCTCTCTCCCCAGGTTTTCCCCATCTTGTGCACGCGACGAAACAACTTGCCCGATGTAATATTGGCTGCCTGAAGCCACTGATCGAGGACATTCTTCACCCATGCTGGCATCGGAATAGTACGGATGTGGCCTGCCTTTCCCTTCAGATCGATAATGGCCCAGTGTTCTTCCCGCTCCTGAATGTGGCCGAAGTTTAGTTCAACCGCCTCATGGCGCCGTAAGCCACAGGCAAGCAAGACGGCCAGAAGTGCACGATCACGTTTTTCTTTCAAGCGCTCGCCGCCGGGAGCCTGCAACAATCTCTGCGACTGTTCGTCGGTGAGCCAGTTTCCTAGCCTCACCCCGATCTTCTTGACGCCCTTTACTCGTCGGATGCCTGCAGCCAGATCAGGACTAAGGAGCCCACAGTCGGCCGCCTCATACGCCAAGCGTTGCACCGCTCCTAGACGAAGATTCACTGTCCCGGGAGCGAGCCCGCGGCCCTCGAGATGAATGCGATAACGGAGTACAACAGTCCTGTTGAAAGAGAGCCTAGGTTCTGAACCGTACCAGTCCACGAATTCATCAATTGCGTGTCGGTATCCACGTTGGGCATCGGTTGAGGCAGGGGCTCACAGACCTTATCAGATTCATCCATCGTGCACCGGCCCGTCCCTCTTGCGGAAAACTGGCCCTCGAAACGCGGATCTCATGAACGCAGGTTGTAGATGACAAAACGTACGCCTACCGGAAATTATCGACCAGCATGAGGACGCTGCCCGATGCGTCAGACTGCGGGTAAAGAATCGTCCGTCCGTCCGGGGAAACCGCGATATGGTTATTCACGGGCATCTGAATTGTCAGAACTTTCCAAATCTGGCCGCTAGTGAATTCGTAGAAGCAGATGTCACTGTGTCCCATTTTGTCGGGAGGCCTGAAGAAGAAAATCCCCTCTTTACTTACGGTCCATTGGCCTTCGCTATGTACGGAATCAAGAACTTTTGCTTCTTGAGTTCCATCCACTGAGGCTCTCCAGACGCTGACAGCGTCCGGCCACCCTTTCATGTAATAGAGAAACTTACCGTCCGGGGATTCTTGCGGGATGTCGCCGGAATTCCGCGTGATCTGAACCGCATCCCCACCGCTGGAAGGCATCTTCCAGATTTCCTCCCGGCCGCTGCGGGTTGAGCTGAAGTAAATCCACTTTCCATCGTGGGACCAATAGGGCCACTTGTCCTCCGCTGGATTTGTTGTCAAACGCCGGGGAGCACCCCCGTTCGCGCTGACGACATAGATGTCCTCTTTCATTCCTTTCTGCGCAACCGTAAGGACGATTTTCTGGCCGTCGGGAGACCAACTCGGCCCGTAAATCGCCGCCCCGTCAAACGATGTTAACTGCAGGGTTTTCGATCCGTCGCTGTCGCAGATCCAGATTTGTTGCGTCCCTGATCGCTCTGACATAAAGGCGATCCGCCGTCCGTCCGGCGAATATGCTTGGTACTGTTCAACCTGCGTGGAAGAAATGAAACGGATGGGTTGGCTTGGTTCTTTGCCCAGCCCCTTCAAGTCGACACGCCAGATATTCAGGTCATACTGAAACACCATAAAAGCCAAGCGATTTCCGAGCCGCGAAATCGTCGGCTGAGCAGCGGCGATCCCGACATCAAGCCTCCTGGGAACGGCACCCTTGGAAAGCGCAAGTCGCCAGAGCCCATAGTTGGTTCCCGTCCCAGAGCTAAATACGAACTCACGCCCATTGGGCAACCAAGCCGTGCCGATGTTGGTCATTCCGGGCGACTGAATCTGTTCCTCTTTGCCTAATGGTTTGTAGCCTTCTCCAAGGTGCAGCAACCACATAGTTGCATTGAAGAAGTCCGGTGAAACCCGCGAAAATATCAGGGTTCGGCCGTCCGGGGAGACCGCCGGCGCCACATCGCCGGCTTCGCTGCTTGGCGGGTTGGTCAACTCGGCCTGCTCTCCCGTTTGTGTCGAGAACAAATGCAAAGCCCAAACGCGCTCGCTGCCTCTCCGCGCTGGGCAGACAATCCACTTCGAATCTGGAGTCCACGACAAGTACGGACCGTACGGCAAAACCTGCATTGATCCTTTGATCTCGCTCAGAATTCGCTCTGGTCCTCCCCGCTGAGGTACGATCACGATATCGGTCTTGTCCTGTGACAATTCCCGCAAGAAAGCGATGAAGCCTCCATCCGGTGACCAGGCGGGGCTATAGTCCACCGCCGCATCACTGGTCAATCGGAAAGGCGGCTCCACGCCGATCTGTTTGACATAAATATCAAGTTTTTTCTGCTTTTCGCCGTCCCAGGCAAACGCGACTTGCGTGCCATCCGGCGAAAGAGTCGGCCATGACTCATTCCCTGCGTAGCTGGTGAGTGGGACTGCCACCAACGGCACCTCTGGCACTTCCTTCTTCGATCGAACCAGCCACACTCCAATGATTGCAAAAACCACTGTTGCCGCTACGCTGAGAGCCCAGATGAGCCGACGAGGAAGCTTCGTCTTTGCCACACTAGCGGTTCCCAGCATCCCGGAATCGGACTCTTCTTTCATTTCCTCCAGCGCGATCTTGATGTCGTCCATGTGCTGAAAGCGCTGATTTATCTCCTTCCGCAGACAACGCGAGATCAGCCTCTCCACTTCTCGGGGAAAGCCATCGACGAGTTGACTTGCCGGCCGTGGATTGTCCTTGAGAATGGCGGCCAGCGCCGAGGCTTTGGTATCGCCGTGGAATGCTTGTTTTCCGGTCACCATCTCGTACAACACCGATCCAAAACTGAAGATGTCGGAGCGGGCATCGAGCTTCTTGCCCTCGGCCTGTTCGGGAGACATGTAAGCGACGGTCCCGACGATCTTGCCTTCTTCTGTCGTGGGCCGCATGGTGCGCGTGGACTCGTCCTCGCTAGCAGGAGCAGGTTCGGTGAGCTTCGCCAGGCCGAAGTCGAGAACCTTCACGAGCCCATCCTCGTTCACCATGATGTTTCCGGGCTTGAGATCTCGATGGACGATACCGGCGGCGTGCGCCCGAGCGAGCGCATCGGCAATCTGGACGGCGTACTTCAGAGCATCATTCAGCCGCATTCCGTGCCGCGGAATCAGCCGGTCGAGCGTTTTACCCGAGACCAACTCCATCGAAATAAAGTCAAAGCCCTCGGCTTGGCCGATGTCATAAATGGTGATGATGTTGGGGTGGTTCAACGACGAAGCCGACTTCGCTTCCTGCACGAATCGCTGCTTTCGTTCGGCGTCGGCGACTTTCTCTGCGGGCAGGACTTTGATGGCCACCTGGCGACCGAGGCTGCTCTGAAGGGCACGGTACACCTCCCCCATCCCTCCAGACCCTAAAGGCGACTGGATTTCATAGGGGCCGAGTTTCGTGCCGGGATTAAGAGCCATGCGTGCGCGCAATTATAGACTCTTCGCCGCGATGCCAACTGAACGATTCTGGGTGGTTAGTCGGCAAACCTTACCTTACCCGGATTACTTAAGGGTAGCCCGCGAAGACAAATGGTAATTGGGGGTGTCCGCCTGCCATTTGGGTATGGCCGGGTGCTGACCCTACCGAGCAAGAGAGCAAACTGCGCCGCGATTTCGTCCGATGCAATCGAGCATATGCCTTATGGTCGAGCTTCGTACACTATGTTGAAGGGGGTCTCCGTGGCGCGGCGGAAGCGGCTAAAACCGGCCGAGGTTACAACCTTTCGAATGTTTGTTTCGCCTGCCTGTGCTCCTAAGCAGAGTCCGACTTCTTGCGATCGGGAGCAAGGGGTGCATAGCAGCGTTGAAAAGGAGTAGTATACGCGACCGACGGGATTCAAGTTGTCCTTTAAATGGTCGTTGGCATAAGGCTCGACGATCATCCAGGTTCCATCCTTGGCCAGAGACTGCCGAACGTGGGTGGCGGCTCCGACCGGGTCGCCCATATCATGCAGGCAATCGAAGACGGCTACGAAATCGTAGTCTTTCCCGGGAAATTCCTTGGCCTTGGCAACCTCGAACGTCACGCGGTCGGCGACACCTTCACGCCGGGCGGACTCGCGGGCCCCTTCAATCGATTTGTCGTGGTAGTCAAAGCCAAAGAAGCGAGATTTGGGGAATGCCTCCGCCATCAGCAGAGTGGATGCCCCTTTGCCGCAACCAACATCGGCGACGTCCGCGCCGTCTTCAAGCTTCTCTTTGACATCGTGCAAGGCGGGAATCCATGAGCTGACAAGGTTGGCGGCATATCCTGGACGGAAGAACTTTTCGCAGCCGTGAAAGACACCGTCATCATGTTCATGCCAGCCCATTCCGGCGCCGGTACGGAACGACTCCGCGATTCGGGGAACAGCGGCGAGTGAGCCCAACGCCAGTTCGAAGGCTCCGGGCAGATATGCGGGGCTGTCCTCCTTGGCCAGTGCGAAGGCTTGTTCGTCACTCAGGCTGAATTTGTTGATCCGCTCATCGTAGGTTATATATCCGCCCGCGGCTTGCGATGAAAGCCATTCGCGCAAATAGCGCTCATCTGTCTGCGTCTTGACGGCAAGCTCGGCAGCAGTCATGGGTCCACTTGCGAGTGCTTTGTAGAGCCCGAGTTTCTCTCCGATGACGACCATACCGGTGTGAACGGCAGCGCCCAGATCGGTCACGAACCGGCCGATGAAGGCATTCAGTTTATCCATGTCGAGTGCTGGAGTTTGAGATGTACTCATGACAATTGCCTCCTTCGGATAGGGATTCCCAAGGGCGAACAAAGGATCTGAGATCTGAGATCTGAAAACCGACAACCCCACGTAGGGCTGATTTTGCGCCGGGAAGATGCCGAAGTCAAGAGCCGCCCCCACGGATGTATTCGCTATTAGGGCAGTCCCTCGTTCGGAGCGAGTAGTCGGCAAACCTCACCTTACCCATCAAGACTCTTCCGTCGGTCAGCAGCAGAATTGCCTGACCCACGGTGAACTGAGTTGCAACTTGCGTCCAACTCTCTGCCTGGGCGCAATTGCACCAGATGCCCAGGGTGAGCACAGGTATTGCGAGCCGGCGCAGATTGTCTTTGATTTGTTCCCGAATTCGCGTGCGAGATAGTTCCATGACATTCTCCCCGCGACGCTGAAATTGGCGAAGAATTTGCCTTTCACTGACCCAACCCCGGAAAACTGATCCATCTACAATGTGAGTTCTCCGAAACCCAGGAGAGGAGAACCACAATGAAGGGCACGCGACACAGCGAAGAGCAAATCATCGCCATCCTGAAGCAAGGCGAGG
>Ga0209168_10000616_pt1 | contig 32560 bp, 29 predicted proteins | sample Coa_R1_FD_187156 | JGI IMG/M metagenome (GOLD analysis project Ga0209168, IMG submission 187156) | Surface soil microbial communities from Centralia Pennsylvania, which are recovering from an underground coalmine fire - Coalmine... | ecosystem: Environmental > Terrestrial > Soil > Unclassified ...
GGTAACGGACTTGGATTTCTTACTTTTTGTTCACAGCCTTTTTGAGTTCGGCCCCAGGGGTAAACTTCGCTACTTTGCGGGCGGCGATTTTAATCGTGGCGCCAGTTTGCGGATTGCGACCATTCCGAGCTTTCCGCTGTGATACAGAGAACGTGCCGAAGCCAATCAACGCCACGCGGTCTCCCTTACGGAGAGCACCGGTAATGCTGTCGACAGCGGTATCAATGGCGGTTGTGGCCTGCGCTTTGCTGATCTCACAAGCGCCTGCGATCTTATCCACCAGATCGGCCTTATTCATAGTTTCTCCTCGCAGGTCTCTTTCTTGCCCAGCCGGTTACCGGGAGGAAAATGGTTAGGGCTGAGTTGGGAAACCTGATCGCTGGTATTTTGCTCTCTCTGGGGCGAATGTCAACTGTGAAAATCCGTGATGGAAGCCCGTTTTGCACCTCTAAGACCCGAATTGGGGCTGTGGAAGCGGTATTGCGAGGTTTTCCTAAGGTCTCCACAGAAGGTGCGGGTCGTTCACAGGATGTACACAGCCCGGCAGGGGTTCCGGCTTGCGCGAAACCGGAGTTTCGGTGCAAAGTCGAAACAGCGTTCTTTGGAAGAAGGAAGCTCCCAGGTGATCAAGGCTCCCGCAGAAATTTGTCCACTTTGTGAAGGTACTGGCTGGAAGACAGTCAGCGCCGGACACAGCACCAACGACAGGCGTGTGACGCGGTGCGACTGCCAACTGCGGGCACGGGCGCAGTCTTTGCTCGGGGCGGCACGCGTCCCGAAGAGATACGAACATTGCGAACTGGCAAACTTCGACACGGACTTTCCGGGCGCTCATGCTTCGCTGGCAGAAGCTCATTTTATGGCCAGCAATTTCGCCAAGAAGTGCGATCCGCGCGGCGACAAGGGCCTATTGATCATCGGCAAGATCGGCACCGGGAAGACGCATCTGGCGGTGGGGATCATCAAGGAACTGATCCTGAATCGTGGGATCTCGTGCCTGTTTTACGATTATCGCGAACTGCTGAAGGAGATCCAGAATTCCTACAATTCGACCGTCCAGACGACCGAACTGGATGTTCTGAGGCCAGTGTTTGAGAGCGACGTTCTGGTGCTGGACGAACTTGGGGCGGTGAAGCCGACGGAATGGGTCTGGGATACGGTGAGCCTGATTCTGAACACGCGTTACAACGACAACCGCACGACCATTATCACAACCAACTTCGATGATCAGCCAGCAGCGGCTGTCTCCGGATCTCTTTCCCCAGCCCGGGCCGCGACGCGTGGGGAGACTCTGGGTGATCGCATCGGGGAGCGGATGCGATCGCGTCTGCACGAAATGTGCCGCATCATCACGCTCGACGGGACGGACTTTCGGCAGAAGTTCCGGAGCGCGAACTTCCGGTGAATTCTTCGCCACGGATTTGCGCGGATCTGCACGGATTCAACCCTGATGCGGAGCGGCCCCTATGTGCCGACACAGTGAAATCCCACTAAAATCAAACCGTGCTGACCGAGCGCATCGAATTCGCGCCTGAACGGGATCTCGACGTCTTCGCGACGGTACCCGCGGCGCCAGCCGTATTTCTGCTGCGAGGCGAAGACGCGCAGGCTGATCCTTACGTCAGCAAGACTGCGAATCTTCGCCGGCGGCTGCAGCGACTGCTTGGTCCAGTCGAGGAACGGACGAAGAAGCTCAATCTGCGCGATCGTGTCCGCTGGATTGAGTACGCGGCAACGGGCTCCGACTTCGAATCCGGATTTCTGCTCTACCGCGTCTTGCGAGAGACATTTCCCAAGACGTATCAGAACCGCCTGCGTTTTCGCTTCGCTCCGTTCGTCAAGTTTCATATGGAGAACGAGTATCCCCGAGCCTCCATCACCACGCGACTCGGAAAGCTGAACGGGCGAAACGTCTACTACGGCCCGTTCCTATCCCGCATTGCGGCCGAGAAGTTCATGAATGACTCTCTGGATTTCTTCAAGATGCGGCGTTGCGTCGACGATCTGCATCCCGATCCCAAGTTTCCGGGATGCATTTACTCCGAGATGAAGATGTGCCTTGCTCCCTGCTTCAAAGGCTGTACCGACGGGGAATACGCAGCCGAAGTAAAGCGCGTGCAAGACTATTTCGATAGCGGCGGCCATTCTCTTCTGCGCGAACTGGGCGATCAGCGTGAGAGGGCGTCGGCAAATCTCGTATTCGAAGCGGCGGCTGGGATTCATGCGCGTGTGGAAAAGCTGAAGCCGGTCGTGGGCGCTCTTCCCGAAATCGTGCATCGACTGGATCGACTGTCAGCCCTGATGATTCAACGGAGCCAAATCGAAGGCTGTGTAGCTTTCTTTCGTATTGATACAGGCCGCATCGCCGGACCTTGCACTTTCAATATCCAGGCGCCCGAACGGGAAAAATCGCAGTCGATGGAAGCGCGTGTCGAAGAAGCGCTCCAAACCCTGCCAGCCGCTGCAGCGAGGCCTGCCCTGGAAACGATGGAGCATTTAGCTCTGCTCAAACGCTGGTACTACCGCGGCAGCCGCGCGGGCGAAATTTTCTTCGCTGACGACCGCGACGAGCTGCCAATGCGGCGTGTCGTGCGTGGGATCTCCCGCGTGTTTCGCGGAGAGAAGCCCGAAGCTGAAGTAGTTCTTCCGGTAACTCCTCCGAGCTAGTCCTGCGCGGCGGAATCGGCAGGTTTCCATCCGAACCAGCGCACAGCAATCCAGCGAACGATCCCCCATGAACCGATAAGGCCCAACAGAATTGTTCCCACCCACAACAGAGTTGCCGGCAGATAAAAGAGAATCGTGATCATCGCCGGTCCATAGTTCGCGACGCTCTCCAGCCCGTCATGCAAGGCGAGTTTTAGCTGATACAGCGGGTGCCAGTTCAGCCCAAATGTCTGGGCCTCAGCCTCGGTCCTGAGGGTAATTGCGATTGAGACGGTTTCAATCTGCCGTGACAGAGCGTGGAACTCTGCTTCTTGCTGTTCGATCTGACCTCGCACCTCGCTCAAATGTTCGCTCACTGCCAACATGTCTTTGACGGTAAACGCCCGTTTCAGAATGGTGAGGTACTGGGCCTCTTCTGCGCGGAGATTGCGCAGACTTGCATCCTGGTCGACGTACTGGCGCGTGACGTCCTGGGCATCGACTCTCTCGCTCTCAACGCGAAGCCCGAGGTTTCGAATTCCCGCCCGCGCCTGTTCGAACCGATCTGCTGGCACGCGAACCGTGAGATTTCCGGAGGTTGCATCCGCTCCGCCGCTTGAGGCGGTTTCGATGTATCCACCCAGACTTTCCGCGACAGCACTGATTCGCTCCGCGCGGTTTCCGCTGGATGCGCCACAATGATTTCGAGCGAACTTGTGCGAATGATCTTTCTCGGCCCGCCCGCTTCAATGGGCTGAGCGTTGGGCGCGATGATTGATTGCTCCTTGTCGAGACTGGCTGGCGCAATCGCGCTGACCGCTCTCGCTTGCGTTAGGGAGACGGAGAATGGCTGCATGGCCTCGTGCAAACGGACAGTCTGTTGACCAGGTGAAGGGCGACTTCGGTTCAATGCCGGAATTGCCAATGCTGCCCACACCAGCAGGATTGCACCGCCGATAACCATCCACTGCCAGGGCTTCCTGATCTCTCCTATCGACTGCGTCAACATAGTCATTTGTCGTCCTCCTCCGCGATAAAGGAACGGTATGACGTGAGAAGCTTGCGGGGAATTTCATCCTGCCAGCGGGGAGGACCAAATCGGGGTGGTGTCGGAAGTAATCAGTGCCAGAATTACCTCCCTTGCTCTCACTTGCAAAAGAAGGACGCGTAGCGCTTTAGCAAATCGCGCTCGTGCTCTTTCCTCCGATTCCGATTACAATTTCTTTCCGGCAACCGGCCAGCGAGAACGTCACCTGCCATCTGAAAATCCGATTTCCGTCGCCGTAGTTGGAGTAGGCGTTTTTGGACGCAATCATGCTCGCGTCTACAAAGAACTCGAACAACAGGGAGAACCGGTTCGACTGCTGGGGGTGGTAGACCCCGACGTGAACCGCGCCGACGCGGTTGCGCGTGAATTCGGCTGCAAGGCGTTCGGCTCGGTACTGCAGATGCTGACGACGCACAGCGAGTTGCAGGCCGCATCAGTCGCGGCGCCTACCGTGCAGCACCTGTCGGTCGCACGCGAATTGATGAATGCCGGTGTGGATGTGCTGATCGAAAAGCCTTTGGCAGCGTCGCTTGCTGAAGCAGACGAACTTGTAGCACTGGCGGCTGCGCGCAAAACAATCGGGCAAGTCGGACATCTCGAGCGCTTCAATCCGGCGGTGCGGGCGACCTTGCCGATACTGACCCGGCCCATGTTCTTCGAAGTACACCGCCTGAGCGTTTTCACCCCGCGGTCGCTGGATGTGGATGTGGTGCTGGACCTGATGATCCACGATCTGGATATTGTCCTGGCATTCGCTAAATCGCCAGTGAAGGAAGTTCGTGCCGTGGGCCTGCCGATCCTTTCTGGCAAAGTCGACATCGCGAATGTTCGGCTGGAGTTTGAGTCGGGATGCATTGCGAATTTCACGGCCAGCCGCGTTTCCACCGAGCGCGTGCGCAAGCTGCGTTTCTTTCAGCCGCGGCAATACGTTTCTCTCGATTACAGCCGGCAGGAGGTTCTAGTGTTCACCGTTGGATCGGACGGTGCGTCGGGATCACCCTCTGCGAATCCGCAGATTGGAGTGACAAAGCCTCCCGTGGCTTCCGGGGAGCCGTTGCATGCCGAGTTGAAGTCTTTTCTGCAGGCGGTGCGTCAGCGTTCGGCGCCCGTGGTTTCGCTCGAGGATGGGCGACATGCGTTGGGATTGGCGCTGGAGATTCTCGACGCCATCCGCGAGCACGGAAAGAAGGTCAACCTCGCCGGGCTGACGCGCGCTCAGGTATAAGGACTTGGTCCCGGATCAGCACGAATTGCATCATCGATAGACAGCCTCACTCGCCTCCGCAGAGCCGCGATTCAGCAGTTCTGATCCAGGACTCGATTCCAGAAGATCGGCATCTTCAAACTCCTCATTTACATATGTTTACACACAAAACTCAGGGCACAATTCTGAGCAGCGGAATCCCCACAAAGATGCGAGAATAGAACTAACTTGGGTGTTCAGCGTCGCGCGCCTTGCAGTACCTCGACGAGAGCCGGATGCAACGCCGCGAGTGTATTGAGTGTCTAACGACAAGCGGACACAGAGGCGTTTAGCGAAAACCAGCGCATGCCGATCACGCAAATTCCATTTCAGGATCCGGTAGCCCCGCCTGAAAAGCCTCAGCCAGAACAACTTGGGCTGTATGACACCGAGGACTGGGAGACAGCATACCGCGAATTGGATGCGCGGGTACCGCACCTGCTAATTCAGTTGCAGGATGATCTCGCCCGCTCGCGAAAGCGGGAGGCGATCTGGATCTCGATCATCTTCCACTTGCTGTTGACAATCATTCTCTGGAATTTCAAGTTCATTGAAAAATTCATTCCTCTGCATACCGCGGTCGTCGTGCCCCTGAACGCGAATAAAGACAACACCACTTTCCTGGCGCTGCCGCCCGACCTTCAGAAAGTGACGCACCGGCCGAACACGAATGTCTTGTCCGATAAAGATCGCATTGCGACCTCGAGGCATCCGGAACTGGATCCGAAGGAATTGCGGAAGATACTGGCAACGCCGCCCCCCGGGGCACCCGGGCCGCAAGGGCCGCGGACGGCGCAGACTGCTACGCCACCGCCCAGCGGACAGAGTCAGGCTCCGCAACCGCAGGGCGGCCAGCCCGTGCAGCGTCCGCAGTTTGACAGTAACCAGACGGCGCAGCTGCAGTTGCCGAAAGAGAACAACAATCCGTTCAATAAGTATGCGGGCGGCATGAGTGCAGGTTCGGCGATACAGCAGGCAGCACAGGCCGCAGCGGCAAGGCGGGCTTCCGGTGGCGGTGGCCAGGAGGGTGACTTCGGGTTAGGTACCGGAGCCCATGGCCGTCAACTCGGTGCTCTGGACATTCTGAGCGACACGCAAGGCGTGGACTTCGGGCCGTACCTGCAGCGTATTTTGCAGGACGTGCGGGAGAACTGGTATCACCTGATTCCAGAATCGGCCGAGATGAAGAAGGGGAAGCTGGCTATTGAATTCGCCATCACGAAAGATGGGAAGGTTGCAGATATGCGGCTCGTGGCTTCCTCGGGCGATGTTGCTCTCGACCGTCCTGCGTGGGGCAGCATCACGGCTTCGAATCCATTCCCACCGCTGCCGAGCGATTTCACCGGGCCTTACCTCGCATTGCGTTTCCGCTTCTACTACAATCCCGACAAAGCCGATCTGCAATAGGTTGCGGGCCGAATCCTCTTCCAAAGGGAATAATCAAAGAGAAAGTGATCGCAAGCTGAGGATCGAAAGAGGATTTCCTTGCCAAAGATGCCTGTGTTGTTTGTCGGCCACGGATCGCCGATGAACGCTATTGAGGACAATGCCTTTACCGAGTCGCTGAGTGAACTGAGCGCACGGCTACCGCGGCCGAAGGCCGTGTGTGTGGTCTCAGCACACTGGGTCACGGATGGGGCGCGCGTGCTGACGTCCGAGCATCCTCGGACGATTCATGACTTCTACGGATTTCCCAAGCCACTATATGAAGTGGAGTATCCGGCACCGGGTGCGCCGGACGAGGCTGCAAAGATCGCGAGTGACCCTGAGATTATCCCTGACCAGAAATGGGGACTGGATCACGGATCGTGGAGCGTGCTGCGGCACATGTATCCGAAGGCAGACGTGCCAGCATTTCAGTTGAGTCTGGATGCCCGGCGCGGGTTCAAAGAGCACCTGGAACTTGGGCGTGAGATTCGCTCGCTGCGTGAGCGTGGAGTTCTGATCCTGGGCAGCGGAAATATCGTGCACAATCTGGGACAGATCGATTGGAACGATCCGCATGGCGCGTACGATTGGGCGGTTGAGTTCGATGCCAGGGTCAAAGGTGCCGTGGATGCTCACGATGCGACCGCGCTGGCAGAGCCGGAGAAGTGGGGAGGATCGCTCCTGTCAACAGCACATCCGACGTTGGAGCATTATCTGCCGCTTCTCTACTGTATCGGCAGCACTGACGAGAAGGATGCCGTGGAGTATCCATATGAAGGATTTGATTTCGGCAGTATCTCGATGCGCGCAGTGTTGTTCGGCAGTCCCGCGAAGAACTAAGTTGTACTCTTTCGTCGAGCTCGATTTACCTGCTACATTTTGAGCCTGTGCTTCCTGCAGAGGAATACTCTCAACGGCAAAGTGTCCGCGAAGCGCGCGTGGCGGAGTTGGAAAAGATTCACATCCGGCTCGGGAACACGCGGCTATTTCTGGCCGTTGCCGTCATCGTACTCATCTGGGCGTCCTTTCGGGCGCATTTTCTTTCTGCGTGGTGGATTGCGGCGCCGATCGCGGCATTTGCCGGCATTGCGTGCTGGCACTCACGGATTCTGAGGACGCGCGAGCTGGCGCAACGAGCCGCTGCATTCTACGAACGAGGATTAACTCGCATTGAAGATCGCTGGGCCGGCACGGGAGAAACCGGCGAACGGTTTGCCGATCCGCATCACGTGTACGCCGCCGATCTCGATCTCTTCGGGAATGCGAGCCTCTTTCAACTGCTGTCAGCGGCACGAACGCGCATCGGGGAAGAGACGCTTGCGAAGTGGCTGCTGACGCCAACGAAAGTTGAGGAGATCCGCGAGCGCCATGCAGCCGTAGCCGAACTGCGAAGCGAACTCGGTCTGCGCGAAAACCTTGCGATTCTCGGCGAGGATGCGAGAGTGGGTGTGCATCCTGCCGAGCTCGTGAATTGGGCCGAGTCGCCGAACCAGATGAAATGGCCATGGATGGTCTGGCTGGCGCCTGTGCTGGCGGCACTCGCGGTCTGCTCTGTCGCCGTGTGGGCGGTGTGGGATGTCATTTCTCCGCTGGTGATTGTTGTCGCGGTGGAAGCTTACTTTACATATCACCTGCGGGGACCGATTGAAGAGTCAGTGCATGGGACAGAGAAAGCTTTTCAAGATCTCGAGCTCTTGTCAGGAGTGCTGGCGATGATAGAGGCGCATGCATTCCGCGGCGAGCGACTGCAGGAGCTACAGCGAGGAATGATTTCGGGGGGCGTTCGCGCGTCGCAGGCGATTGCGCGTTTGCGGACTCTGGTCGACGTCATCAATTCGCGGCATAACGTCTTCGTGCGAATTATTGATGCTCCGCTGATGTACTCAGTGCAGGTAGCACTCGCCGCCGAACGCTGGCGCAAGGCGCATGGCAACGCAGTGAGCGAATGGCTCAGCGTTGTCGGGGAGATCGAGGCGCTACTTTCGCTGGCGGCCTACAGCTATGAACATCCAGAAGATCAATTGCCGGAGTTTGTCGAAGGTACGGCGTTATTTGATGCGCAGCACCTGGGCCACCCACTTGTGCCTGTGGCCAGTTGTGTTCGCAATGACGTGAGCGTCGATGGCAAGACGAGAGTACTTCTGATCAGCGGGTCGAACATGTCGGGGAAAAGCACTCTGTTGCGGGCGGTCGGAGTCAACACTGTGCTTGCAATGGCGGGTGCTCCGGTGCGCGCTCGTCGGTTGCGGCTGGCAGCATTGCAAGTGGGAGCAAGCATCCGGATCAACGATTCGTTGCAGGAGGGCAGTTCGCGTTTTTACGCAGAGATCACACGGCTGCGGCAGATTCTCGATTTAGCAGGCGGAGATCCGGCGTTGCTATTCTTGCTGGACGAACTGCTCCAGGGAACCAATTCAAATGACCGGAGAATTGGTGGCGAGGGAATCGTGCGAGCCTTGGTCGATCGCGGAGCCATCGGCCTAGTCAGCACACACGACCTGGCGTTAACCGATATTGGAGGGAGTCTGGACGGCCATCTGCACAACGTTCATTTCCAGGACGAACTTGCCAATGGCCGTATGACCTTCGACTACAAGCTGCGCGATGGTATTGTCACGAAGAGCAATGGACTGGAATTGATGCGGTCAATTGGCTTGGACGTTTAGCTGCTCTCACCACACCCGGCAGCGGTTTGCGTTCACCATGGGAGAACCCGCTTTGCAGTGGAAGGCTTGCTGAAATTCCGGCATGTTCGAGACGACACCGTTCGTGCGGTATTTCTCCGGCGAGTGAGGATCAATGGTGGCTCGCAGGCGCTTGGTTTCGTCGCGGGTCTGGCCGCACCAGCTTTGTCCATAGCCGACAAAGAAGCGCTGCTCAGGCGAAAGATCGTCGATCGGTTCGAGTTTCTGACCGTTGGTGTCCGCTTTCCAGGCCATCCAGGCCAGAAGCAGGCCACCGAGGTCGGCTACGTCTTCTCCGAGCGTAAGCTTTCCATTGATCTTGATGTCATCAACGATCGTGTAGCTGGAGTACTGACTTGAGATGCAATCGGCGCGCTTTTGAAATTCCTTCGCGTCTTGGGGAGTCCACCAGTCGCGTAAATTGCCCTGAGCATCGAACTGGCGGCCCTCGTCGTCAAATCCGTGCGTAAGTTCGTGTCCGACTGTACCGCCCGTATCACCGTAGTTCGGCGCAGCGTCAGATGTTGGATCGAACGCCGGAGGCTGGAGTACTCCAGCCGGAAAGTTGATGTCGTTCATCTGCGGATCGTAATAAGCGTTGACGGTGGGAGGAGTCATTCCCCATTCGCCACGGTCGACGGGTTTGCCGATCTTCGCCAACTGGCGGTTGAATTCGAATTGCCGGGCACGTTCGACGTTGCCGAGATTGTCTCCACGGACGATCTCAAGTTTGCTATAGTCGCGCCACTTGTCGGGATATCCGATCTTATTGGCCATCGCGTGAAGTTTGGCGAGGGCCTGCTGCTTGGTCGGTGCGGACATCCAGGGCAGGCTGCTGATGTCCTGTTCCATGGCAGCCTGAATTTCCTTGACGATCTTCTGCGCCTCCTTCTTGGCTTGGGGGCTGAAGTACTTTTCGACGTATGCTTGCCCAAGAGCCTCACCAAGGTAGTCGTCAACGTACTCGGTGCAGCGCTTCCAGCGCGGCTTTAGCTGCTCTTGACCCTGCAGAGTTTTGCCATAGAATGCGAAGTTCTCATTCAAGAAAGCAGAGGAAAGTTGGGCCGCATTCGCGTGCACGAGGTGCCAGCGCAGGTAGATCTTCCAGTCCGGAAGGCTTTCTTTCCCGATCTCGCTATTCACCGTTTTGAAGAAGTTTGGGACGGCAACATTCAGCGATGTCAGGGACGGCAACCCGACTTTGGAAAAGTAAACCTGCCAATGAAACTCGGGGGCAATCTTTTCGAGTTCGCCGGCGGTCATTTTGTGATCGAGGGATTTGGGATCGCGCCGCTCCACGCGCGTCATCGAGCCTTTGGCAAGGCCCGTTTCAATTCGCATCACGGTTTGGGCATCGGTCGCGGCCGATTCTGGTGCATCGCCGAGCAGTTCGAACATCTTCTGTACATGCGCGAGGTAGGCCTTGCGCAATTCCTGCGATTTCGCATCTTCCTTCAGGTAGTAATCGCGGTCTGGGAGGCCGAGGCCACCCTGATCGGCGTTGGCGACGACCTGATTGGCATCGCGGTAGTCCTGGATGGATTCAAAGCGGAACAGAACATTGTCGTTGGTCATGGCAGAGGCCACATCGGCGAGTTCCGCCTTTGAGCTGAGTTTTGCGATTCGCTCTAACCCGGCCTTGAGTGGATCGGCCCCCTTGGCTTCGATCGCTTGTTCGTCCGTACAGGAGGCGTAGTAGTCCCCGATCTTTTGCGTAACGGCGTTGCGGCTGGGGTCAGGGGCTGACGCGTCTTCCAAAATGCCGCGCAGTTGCGCCAGATTTTGATCCTGCATCTTGGAATAGGTGTCCCACGACGACTGATCCGGCGGAATCGGGTTGTTCTTGATCCATCCGCCACAAGAGTAGGCGAAAAAATCGACACACGGATCAATGGAACGATCCATCGAGGTGATATCCAGAACCGGTTGATGTTGGGCTGCAGTGGTTTGCTGGGCAATCGCAAGGCTTACGAAGCAAGCAACGGCGAGCGCGACACGGCTCATGGGCCGGATGATCATGGCAGAAATCCTCACTTGGATGAAACGAAATCGCAGGACCCAAGAGTATAAGGCCTGACGTCAAAGAGTGTGTCAGCCCACGAGATTGTGCCGTCGGTTCGCCTGTTCAGGCTAGCTTTTCTTTAGATGGATCGAGCCGTCTCCGGTTCGAATTGTGAGCAGGCTACCGCCACCATTGAGCTTGCCGCGAATTTCGTTCTCGCGTAATTTCCCCTCGGCAGTCACGGGCATGTCGAGATCGATGTGGCCATCGCTGGTATGAAGGTCGACATCAGCAGCGAGATCGTGCGGGACTTCCAGAGAGACGCTACCGTCGCCGGTTTCGAGGCGCCAGCTATTGGCCAACGCGGAACCACTGGTTGCGCGCACGTCGACGTGCCCATCTCCGGTCTTCAGATCGAGTTCGTCAAAGCGCCCAGTGGCCTGGATGTGGCCGTCGCCAGTCGAAGCGTGCAGCTTGCCGTCAACGGCATCGAGGTTCACCGAGCCATCGCCCGTGTGCATGTCCATTTCGCCCTTGAGACTGGCGACGTCGATCTTGCCGTCCCCGGTGCGCAGGTTGACCGCGCCTTCATGCGGCATCTGGATAATGACATCGACTTTGTGCGGTCCCCACTCGATGTTGAAGTTGTGATGCGGATACTTGACCTCGATTTCAACTGTATTGCCGTTCTGGCGTTCGTTGATGCGAATGCCGCCTTCACCGATCTTGTAGCGGTTGGTAATCACCTTGGCCTCGATCACGTTTTGGTCCCACGTCGTGACTTTAATGTTTGCATCCGAGGTCTCAATCCGCAGATCAGGCCTGCCATTCAACGTATAAGTTTTGGACCACTCGTCGGCGCGAGCGGGCAGCGAAGCAACCAGGCAAAGAGCGAAGAGAGTCATGAAAACGCGGACGGATATAGATTTCATAAGTTCCTCCCGGCGGCAAGCACACCAGCGCCCCGCCTGTTAGACGTAGTTACGAGCCGCCGGTTAGATTAGTTCCACCGGATTCGGGTGGAGGATGCACTTCAGAGTAGGAAGTAGCCGGCGAGGCACTCGTCGGGCCGTTGACTCAGAGGGCTACAATAGGCCCGTGCCCTCCCTAGAGCAAGATAGCCACGCCGCTCAAAGACATCACCGGCATGCGGTCTACGCATCGGAGACCACCGGATTGTTGCTCATCGCGATTGTGCTACTCGTGCTGACTCTTGTCCGCTACTGGCACGAGCTGCATTGGAGCTTGCGCTGAACGTGGAGTGGGAACAGAGGCAGAACGCCGTACCACTCATGGTGGTCCTTCTTGGACCTACAGCCAGCGGAAAAACGGCTCTGTCGCTGGTCCTCGCCGGGCGATTCCGTGGAGAAATCGTTAATTGTGACTCGGTAGCTCTCTATCGGGATTTCGACATTGGCACGGCGAAGCCAAGCCTTGCAGAGCGCTCCAGCGCTCCCCACCATCTGTTTGATTTTCTTGCTCCGACTGAGGAGATGACGGCGGGCGCGTATGCGCGACAAGCACGGACCGTCCTCGGCGAAATCAGCGACCGCCACCACCTGCCGATTATCGTGGGCGGCACCGGACTGTACTTACGCGCACTGATTGAAGGACTCTTTCCCGGCCCGCAACGATCGGAAGAGCTACGCGAACGACTACGGAAGCGAGCGGCCAGTCGAGGCTCGAAGCATCTCCACAAGATCTTGCGGCGCCTTGATTGTGAGGCTGCGGAAAAGATCCATGCCAATGATGCGCCGAAACTGATTCGGGGGATTGAGGTGTGCCTGACTTCGCGGCAAAAGATGACCGAGCTTTGGCAAAAAGGTCGCCACCCGCTGTATGGATTTCACATACTCCGTCTAGGACTTGATCCGGAGCGCGCCAGATTGTACGAACGCATTAACGAGCGCGCGGAAAAAATGTTCAAAATAGGCCTCGTGAGCGAGGCCCAACAGCTCATCGATCGCTATGGGCCTGATATCCGCCCCCTTGCATCCCTTGGCTATAAGCAGGCGGTTCAACTTCTGCGTGGCGAGCTGACCAGAGAACAAGCAGTTCAGGCCGCGCAGCAGGGGCATCGCAACTACGCCAAGCGTCAGATGACATGGTTCCGGCGAGAACCGGATGTCGTTTGGTTGAAAGGATTCGGCGATGACCCTCATATTCAGCGGGAAGCAATGGCTCGAGTCGAGAGAGCACTCTCGCAGCCGGATCAGCCCTGATTTCCTCTCCGGAATCCAGTAATCCAGAGTGGCAACCCGGGGGAAAGCCCCGCAACGCCAGCGTGGTCTTCTGCTATCGTTCCTGCATGCAAAAATTCTTCGGTTTGCTTGTAATATTCATCGCCCTAGCCTCGTCTTCATATGCAAAAGAAAAGCACACGCATCCTGCACCCATCCGCAACGGTGACGCTGGAGCCAAGTGGGCTGAGAAGACGCTGCACAAGCTGACCCTCGAAGAAAAAGTGGGCCAGCTTTTCATGATCTGGTGCCGCGCCAGTTTTCTGAATGTGGAGAGCCCCGAATATCTGCAACTTCGAGACGCGATGCAGAAGTATCACGTGGGGTCGTTCGCAATGACGGTTCACGTAGACGGTCCTTTGCTTCTGCGAAGTGAGCCCTACGAGGCGGCTGAGTTGCTGAACCGCCTGCAGCGCGAATCGAAGTTCCCTCTGCTGTTTGCGGCGGATTTCGAGCGTGGCGTGGCGACTCGCCTGATGGGAACCACGAATTTTCCTCATGCGATGGCTTTTGGCGCTGATGGCAAAGCGGAAGACGCCGAGAACTTCGGCCGCATCACAGCGAACGAGGCTCGCGCGATCGGAGTGCACTGGAACTTCTTTCCTGACGCGGATGTGAACTCAAATCCTGCGAATCCGATCATCAACACGCGTTCGTTTGGAGAGGATCCAAGGCAGGTGGGCGAACTCGTCGCTGCGTACATCAAGGGCGCGCATGAGGGCGGCATGTTGACGACGGCTAAGCACTTTCCCGGTCACGGTGATACGGCGACAGATTCGCACCTCGGCGTTGCCAGCGTAAATGTCGATCGCAGCCATCTGGATTCGATTGAACTTCCACCTTTCAAGCAGGCTATCGCTGCCGGAGTCGATTCCGTGATGGTGGCGCACGTCACAGTTCCTGCGCTCGACCCAGACCCGAATCACGTCGCGACGATCTCCACAACGGTGGTTTCGGACCTGCTCGAAAAACAACTTGGATTCAAAGGCATCGTGGTCACTGACGCTCTCGATATGGCCGGACTCACGCATCTTTTTGCTAACGACATCGGTCGTGCTGCAGTTGAGGCGTTCAAGGCAGGGAATGATTTGCTGATCATTCCGGCCGACCTGGGTGCGTCTTATGACTCCATGATCAAAGCCGTCCGCTTCGGGGAAATCCCGAAGGAACGTCTGGATCGGTCTGTACTCAAGATTCTGAAAATAAAGGGTTCTCTGGGGCTGAACGAGTCGCGCACAGTTGATTTGAATGCCTTGGCGACAACAGTAGGCAAGCCGCAAGACATTGCGTTCGGTCAGCAGGTAGCTGATTCGGCCATCACTCTGGTTCGCGACAATGCCAAAATTCTTCCCTTGAAATCCAAGGGAACTTCCAACGCGGGGCTTCCGTATATGACCAGAGAGGAGACGCATAACCAGGTGGTGGCCGTGCTCTTCTCGGATGATGTGCGTTCCGAGTCAGGACGCGCCTTTGGACGCGAGTTTCGGGCTCGCATTCCAGATGCGCGCGTTATTTATTTGGACCCTCGGATCGCAGCCGGAATGAGCGACGAGGTCCTGAAAGCAGTTGATGAGGCGCAGACGGTCGTTACGGCGGTCTATGTGATTCCTACCGCAGGCAAGATCGGCAATTCGATGGCGATGGCGGACGCCACCGGCGCACTACTGCAGCAACTGCTCGACCATGCAGCGCCGAGAACTGCCGTGATCGCCATGGGAAATCCATATCTGGCGAGTGACTTTCCCAAGATCGAAAACTATATCTGCACATTCTCGAACGCAACGGTGTCAGAAGTGGCAGTCGTGAAGGCGCTTTTTGGCGAGATTCCGATTCATGGACATCTTCCGGTCACCATTCCGAACGTCGCACAGCGCGGCGCGGGCATCGAGCGCCCGGCACAGGTCGCAAAGCGAGGGTCTCCCTATGGGCAAAACTAGAATCTTGTTTCTTGCACTAGGACTGGCACTGCTGTTCGCAACCGCGTGCAGCATCAACGTTAAGAAAGAGAAGAACGGAGAAGACAAACAGGTCGACATCAACACACCCGTCGGCGGCATTCACGTGAGCAAAGGAGTCAACCCGGAGGAGGTCGGGCTTCCCGTATATCCGGGTGCGCATTTGAAGCAGAAAGACGATAGCGGAGACGGCAAGAGCGCGAACGTGAATATCTCCGGCTTTGGGTATGGGTTGAGAGTGGTCGCTTTGGAATACGAATCGAACGATGCGCCAGCCAAAGTGGTGTCGTATTACAAAGATCAGCTTAAAAAATACGGAAACGTGCTCGTATGCCACACCTCGAGTGTGCACGTGAATACCGACATTAAAAGGCAGGACAATGGTTCCCACGATCTGACCTGCGCCGGTGACAGTGGCGTCAATATTGAATTGAAGGTAGGTACAGAGGAAAACCAGCATATCGTCGCTATCGAGCCTGAGGGGAACGGCTCGACTTTTTCGCTGGTGTACGTGCGCACACACGGTAAAGAGGCCGAGATTTAAGCCAGCTTCGTTCTAAGGAGGAGTTTATGTTACGAGCCTTGGCACTATCACTTGCATTGGCCGGATTCTGCACGGTGCCGCTCAGTTCGCAGGATTCAAGCTCGCAGGACAAGAATCTCGACATTCGAAGCCCGATTGGAGATCTGCATGCCGGCGGCGACGCAGATGCAAAGAAAGTTGGACTGCCGCTTTACCCCGGTGCCCGTCTCAAATCGGACGACGAAAACAGGAACCAGGCAAATTTGAGTATCCTGACTGAGGCGTTTGGGCTGAAGCTTGTCGTCGCAAATTACATTTCAGATGACGCGCCCGGCAAAGTCATCGATTTTTATCGGGAAAAGCTGAAGAGATACGGCAAGGTCCTGGAATGTCACTCGCAGAAACACGGCGGTGATGTGGATGTACACGATGATAATAAGGATTCCAGCAAGAGCAAAGTATTGAAGTGCGACGAGAACTCAGGCCCCGTGACTGAGCTGAAAGTTGGGACCGAGGACAACCAGCACATCGTGGCGGTTGAGCCCCCTGACTCCGGCAAGGGAGCGCACTTTGCCCTGGTGTACGTTCACACCCGTGGCAAACAGGGAGACATCTAACCAGCTCAAACTTCTGGCAACCTCAAGTCTGCATGCGCTAACCTTATTGCTGTCTGTCGTCCCATGAAGCTCGCGCCGGAGGATCGCAGCAATGACCGATATCGCAACCCACTACCTTGAGGAAGCCCGCCGTCAGATGCGCGGGCACAAGCGCATGGGCGAGGGAGCACTGAGCCAACTGCGCGACGAAGACTTCTTTGTCACGCTCGATCCCGAAGCCAACTCGGTTGCGATCCTGATCAAGCATTTGGCAGGCAATATGCGCTCGCGCTTTACCGATTTCCTGACCAGCGACGGCGAGAAGCCGGACCGCTTTCGCGATCGTGAATTCGAAGTCACCTCCTCAACAACCCGCGCGGAAGTGATGAAGTGGTGGGAGGAAGGATGGGCTTGCGTCTTCGCAGCGATCGATCCTCTGAAACCGGAAGACGTGATGCGCAGTGTGACGATTCGCGGCGAGCCGCATACCGTCTTGCAGGCGATCAACCGACAGATCGCCCACTACGCACAGCATATTGGGCAGATCGTTTTCCTTGCCAAACACTTTCGCTCGAGTGAATGGAAGACCTTGACTATCCCGCGCGGAAAATCAGAAGAATTCAAAACAGTATCTCCGAAAATGCAGAAGCCCCCGAACTAAACCGGCACATGCCCGAGGACTCGCCATCTGCCCTCACGATCCGGCAGGGTGCTAAAATCAAACGTTTTGTGTTTACCCGCTTGTTGGCGGACGATTTACGTCCCGATTTTGGCCCTCGATTTTCAACATTAATGGCAGGTGGCAATTATGGCTGGAACCATGCTGGCGGTCGTGAAGCCAGAGGCAGCGCCCGGCGCAGATGTTCGAGAAGTAAAGATTCCCAGCTTCGGACGCACGGATGTTCTCGTTAAGGTCAAGGTCGCGTCTATCTGCGGCACCGACCTTCACATCTACAACTGGGACCGGTGGGCGCAGAACCGCATTCATCCACCGCTGATCCCCGGACACGAGTTCTGCGGCGAAGTAGCCGCCTTTGGCGACGAAGTCACGAGTGTCAGGGAAGGCGACTTTGTGTCCGCCGAAATGCACGTGGCTTGCGGCAAGTGCCTGCAATGCCGCACCGGCGAAGCGCACATCTGCCAGAACGTGAAAATCATCGGAGTTGACGCGAATGGTGCTTTCGCCGAGTACGTGGTGATTCCCGAGTCGAACATCTGGAAGCTGGATCCGGCAATCCCGCAAGAATATGCGTCCATTCTCGACCCGCTCGGTAACGCCGTTCACACTGTGCTTGCCGGAGAGATCGCGGCGAAGACTGTCGCCATCACCGGTTGCGGCCCAATCGGGCTATTTTCGATCGCGGTGGCCAAAGCGGTGGGAGCCACTTCAGTGTTCGCAATCGAAGTCAATGAGCATCGCTCGCGCATAGCGCGTGAGATGCAGGCCGACTACGTGTTAAATCCGGCGAAAGAAGATGTGAACGACATTGTCATGGAGAAGACCGGCGGCCTCGGCGTTGATGTCGTGCTCGAAATGGCGGGACATCCTGATTCGATTCGAACAGCGTTTGATATCGTGCGCCGCGGCGGACGCATCTCTCTCCTCGGTCTGACTTCGAAGCCAATCCAGCTGAATTTCTCCGAGGACATCATCTTCAAAGGCATCACGGTTCAGGGCATCAATGGCCGCCGCATGTACCAGACGTGGTATCAAATGACAGCGCTGCTCAAGAGCGGCAAGCTCAACCTGCATCCGGTCATTACCGACCGCATTCCGATGAAGGACTTCGGCAAGGCCATGGAACGCCTGAAAACAGGAGAAGCAAGCAAGATTCTGGTGTATCCGAATGGAGTGCGATAGGTTCCTCAACTGCTGGAGTGTTCATCCATGAGTTTGGACGGTTACGTACGCTGCAGTTGTATTCGTGAAGGGAAAGTGAAGAAGCCGCATCCGTTCCCTGACCGCCTCGTGTTGGACGAATCAAGCGCTCCTTTCCTGAGCGGCGATCCTACAGACAAGGAATGGGAGGCGCACGAGGAATGGGTGCAGAAATCTTGCGAGCACCAGGGCTTTTTTGCGTCGGAATTCCTCGGCAACATCACGCGCATCAAGAATGTGCGCGACTTTGTGAAGGGCCTGCAGGGCGATCCCGGCCCCAAGTTCCCGATCCTGTTGAAGAAGGTGGTCTACGACGGCACCCACACTGGCGACTGGCTTCCGGCCAAGCAAACTCCTGCGCTGCTCAAGGAAGTGGACCTCGTACTTGCCTCTCGAGACATCCTGACCCCGGGGGAAAAGGAATTTTTTGAGAGCATGAAGCGATTGTGTGAGGCGAGCATCGCGACGGGCAATCCGATCGGCTTCTAGCCGACTGAATACTGTGTACAGGCTAAGCTTTTTGTATGATGGTGCCGGCACCAACGGCTTGTTAGTCTGGCCCAGTTTGCTACAGCTTCCAGCCCCGGTCCTGACAGAGCCGGGGCTGTTTTTTGCCAGCCAATTCGTGAAGGCAACCCCCCGTGGTCCATGGCGGAGATAAACTAATGTGGTAAAGAATCCGCGTTCACACGGTGAATCCGCGGAGAAGAAGCTCACGAGGCGCAGATGACGACCGCAACCCGCACGAATCCCCTTTCTTATCTAACCGATCAATTGAACGAACTCAAGGCCAAGGGAACACACTTCAAGCTGCGCGTGCTCGAGGACGAACAGGCGCCGGTCTGCACGTTCGACGGCAAGAAAGTCATCAATCTCGCGTCGAACAATTATCTCGGCTTGACCACACATCCGAGGCTACGCGAAGCTGCGCTGGAGGCGACACGGAAGTTCGGCGTCGGGTCAGGCGCGGTAAGGACAATCGCGGGCACGATGAAGATCCACATGGAACTGGAAGAAAAGATCGCACGTTTCAAGAATGTCGAAGCATGCGTCGTCTTTCAGTCGGGCTTCGCAGCGAATGCCGGAACCGTATCAGCCGTGCTGGGGAAAGACGACTTCATTATCTCTGACGCGCTCAATCATGCATCCATCATCGATGGCGCGCGCCTTTCAAAAGCAAAGATTCTGGTTTTCCGCCACAAAGACATGGCGCACGCGGAGGAGCAACTCGCGAGCGTGAAAAATGAAACGGGCAAAAAGCTGCTCATCACCGATGGCGTTTTCTCGATGGATGGCGACATCGGCCCGCTGCCCGCGCTCTGCGATCTGGCCGAGAAATACGGCGCGATCATGATGGTCGATGATGCCCACGCGTCGGGCGTTCTGGGCCGCAATGGCCGCGGCACGATCGATCATTTCCATGTGCACGGGCGGGTGGATATCCAGGTCGGAACGCTATCAAAGGCAATCGGCGCGCTTGGTGGATACGTCTGCGGTACTCGCGACCTCATCGATTTCCTGTACCACCGCGCGCGGCCATTTCTTTTTTCGACATCGCATCCGCCGTCCGTTGCGGCAACCTGCATCGCCGCCTTTGATGTTCTGGAAAATGAGCCCGAGCGTATGGAGAAGCTCTGGGAAAACACTCGCTTCTGGAAGAAAGAACTCGGACTACTCGGCTTCGATATTGGCGGCAAGAGCACGCCAGCCAGCGAAACTCCGATCACTCCGATCATCATCGGCGATGGCAAGCTCACCATGGACTTCTCGCGCGAACTGTTCAAAGAAGGAGTACTGGGCACAGGAATTGCGTTCCCGACGGTGCCCGAGGGCAAGGCCAGAATTCGTACGATTATGACCGCAACGCACACGCAGGATGAGTTGCAACAGGCGCTGGGAGTGTTGAAGAGCGTCGGGAAGAGGATGGGAATCTTGCCGACTTAACAATCGGGGGCTGTGCGTCAAATCGGGACTCGAAACTAGTCCTCCCAACTGTGCCAAACGCTTTCCAACCCCCGGCCTTCTGCTGAACGGATACTGGGTCACTGGGGCCGAACACCCCGAGTCCCCTCGTGATTCTGTTGAACTCACAGGGATCCTTCGACTACACAGGCGAGCCTTTTGGGCTCGCCTGTTTCGCTCGGGATGACACTTACTTTTGCAATCGGATTGCGGTCGCCAGAAAGCCCGTCGCGCTTCGCTCGGCCGGACAGTCGGGGCGGCGGTCCCCACACAAACTTACTCCGGTACAACCTCAATCGCCGTCACGGTCGCGTAGCGCGTCACCGGAACGAACTCAAGCAGCAATTTCCCCTGTGAGTTCGGCTCGAGTCCCTTCAGTCTCTTCACGAGTGGCCGATTTTCGCCAGCCTGCTTCACGATATCGAGCCCGGCGATCACCGTCTTGCCGTTACAAAAAACGTTAAAGACTCGCCCCTGAGTGTCGCTGGGTGAACGTCCTGCCGCGGATGCGACGCGGTCAAAGCTGTCGGCAGCGTGGTGTTCGATGAAATGCAGCGTGACGGTGTACCTTCCGGGAGCAACCGGGATCGCGTAGGAAAAATGTCCCCAGCGCTCTGTCTCGTAGAACTCAGGATCATCCGTGCCTTCCGCCGGTTCCTGGCTGCTGCTGATCTGTCCGCCCTTGAAATAGATATCAGGGCTCCACCAACGGCTGTCGTTCGAGTAGTAAGGCACGTCGCGCGCCAGGATGCGTACGGGCCGAATCTGCCCCGGCACTCCGGGTAAGATTTCAATCGCTGACAACATCGCGCTGCCACTCTTTCCGGAAGAAAAACTCAGATGCAGCTGACCATCGCTTGCCGGCGACACGTCGGGAAAGACCTTGATCTCGGCCGTTCGTTCTCCGGCTGCATCGGCGAGCACATCGAAGTCTTGCAGAAGCGGTTGCCCATTGACTGCGATCATCATCGTCCGGCTGCCCTCGCCACCTCCGCCACTGTTCTCAGGACCGTAGAAAGTCTCGGCAAAATGGAGGCGCAGTTCATACGTCCCGGGTTTCAGCGGAATGTTGTAGCTGAAATCACCTTGCCGGCTGTTGCGATAAATGATCGGATCCTGCGTACGCCAAATGTGTTGAACAGAACTTGCTACCGCGGTGCCGCCTGAGAAGTAGGTATCCGGATTCCAGAGTTTGCCGGCGTGGTCGACATACTTGCGGCCGGAACCGGCAAGGATGTGAACCTCTTCGCCAACTGGAAGTCCAATCGAAGGCTCAGTTTGCAAGGAGGGAGACTCATGCGTATCAGGAGGATAAACACTCGCCTGCGGCGTTGGCTTTCGTCCAAGAAAGAAGGCAATGGTCAGCAATCCCGCGAGGAACACAGCGGCGGACACCAAGACCCAGTAGGCTTTTGATCCATCATCCGAAACACCGGTCGCACCCACTGCTGCGTCGGGGACGACCTTGAGTGTAGCGTCCGCTTGAGCGGCAGCGATCGCGCGCTGGAATTGCGGCACGTATTGCCCCACTGGAATCGCGATGTGAAGCTGGTGAGCGGTGCCGTCAGCTGCGTAATATTCTGCAAGCCGCTTGCGCAAGCGGTTCGCCTGCACACGAACAATGGAATCCGTATCCTGGTCGAAAGAGTCCTGCCGATCAAAGACGTCGACCGCTACCGAATACTCTTTGATCTGATCGGTTTCTCCGGCGAAGGTCTTCTCGCAAAGATAAGAAAGCAAGTGCGTCAGTGTGGGGGAGCGGGCAAAAAGAGGGGACTGCAGTACGGCCTGTAATTCGGCTCGCTCGGCTGCCCATGAACTCGTTTCTGTGGTGACCGAAGGCACCCGGACCTCCCGTCCTTGCTCATTCGCACACTGCGCGCCTGCTGCTTCTTTATACGCTTGTTGCGAACTGCTGGTTCGTGCAAACGGTTACTTAACCCCCGTTAACTCCTGTTGTATCCCTTTGCTGAGGTGACTGTTGTGCTTTGCATCACACGAGTTAATTGGCGACTATCGCGGGAGATACAAGAGTCTTGATCCGTGCTGGAGGGCTGCTAACCGTCTTGTAGCGGATATAGCGTTGTGGCGCGCGGCCACAAGAGGCATAACTGGGTCAGCCGCGGAGAGCGAACCGCCGGGGAACCCGGAAGCGAAGCACTCCGGACTAGGAGGCTGATATGCGGATCACATCAAAGGTTATGTTGCTGGCAGTTCTGGCGAGCTTGTCGCAATACAGCGTCGCCGTCGCCCCCGAGGCGCAGCAAGCTGTCCCGTCCCTCAGCGGGATGAGCGCCGCCGAACTAGAGAAGGCCGGGGACCTGGCGCGTGCACAGAAGAATGAGACTCAGGCGATCGAGTACTTTCAGGCCGCAGCGCACAAGGATCGCAAGAATCCGACGCTCTACAACAAACTTGGCCTTGCCCAACTGAGGAAGGACGATTGGAAGTCGGCCCGTATGAATTTTGAGAAGGCGGCCAAGCTCAACCCGAAGTATGCCGAGGCGGTAAATAACATCGGCGCCGTCGAGTACCTGCGGAAGAATTACAACGGTGCGGCGAAGTACTTTAAAAAGGCCGTGGCCCTCAACGAAACTCACCCTACTTATCATGTGAATCTCGGCGCAGCCTGGTTCAGCCAGAAGAAGATGGATCGTGCCATCGCCGAATACACGCGAGCCATCGAGCTTGATCCCGACGCGTTCCGGCACGAAAACAGGACCGGCATCGCAGCCCAGATCGCCAGTCCCGAAGAACGTGCTCAATTCTCCTACACGTTGGCAAAGGCCTACGCCAAGCGTGGTGATGTCGACAGCTGCCTGCAGTGCCTGAAGAAGGCGAAAGAAGACGGGTATCGCAATCTGGCGAACGTCTATCACGACGAAGAATTCAGCCGGCTGCGCGACAACCCGAGACTGCAGGAGGTGGTGCCTCCGCCGGTAACGAAGTAGAACCGTACTTCGCGGCTTCTCCTCTGCACCGGGCGGAGGAGAAGCCCGGCGGGGTTCTGTTGGCTTCCTGTCACAATCCACTTCTGCGGGAACAATACCCCTCGACGTCTTCTCATCGTTCTGGACTCATCTGGAGCGATATGCTGTGGGGCTAGAGCAGTGGCGGGAAAAGAGATGCGGAGCGTCAGTCGATTCGATGAACGATCTTTCCACCAACAATCGCCGCCACAACCTTCCCCGTAAACTGCCAGCCGTCGAATGGGGTATTGCGCGACAGTGAGCGAGACTTCGACGCTTCATACGTCCAGCGCTTTTTGGGGTCAAAGAGAGTCACATCGGCGAAGCTGCCGCGCACCAGCGATCCGCGCCCCGCCAGATCGAAGACTCGCGCCGGTCCGGAAGTGAAGAGTTCGACAATCCTCATCAATGAAATCTTGTGCTTTCCGTACAGCTGGGTTATCGCCAGTGCCAAAGCAGTTTCCAATCCTGTGATGCCAAAGGAGGCCCGCTCAAACTCCACTTGCTTCTCATGCAGTGCATGCGGTGCGTGATCGGTGGCAATCGCGTCGACTGTGCCGTCCGCGAGAGCCACGATAATGGCTTCGAGGTCGGACGCAGACCGGAGCGGCGGATTCATTTTGAAGTTCGTGTCATATTCGCCGACATTCTCGTCGATCAACGTGAAATGATGTGGTGTCACTTCGCACGTAACTCTCGCTCTCGCGCGCTTGCCTCGGCGCACGGCTTTCAGCGCGTCGGACGTAGAAAGATGTGCGACGTGCAACCTCGATTCGCGAATCTGCTGCGCGAGTGCGATATCCCGATCGACAACGGTGGCTTCCGCCGATGCGGTCATGCCCCGCAACCCCAGCCTGAAACTGGTCGGGCCGTAGTGCATCGAACAATTCTCGGTAACTCGGGTATCCTCGGCATGTTGCACAACTGGGAAGTTAAGCTCTGCGCCCAGGCGAAGTGCCATGCGCATGGTTTCATCTTCCAGAATCGGCTTGCCATCGTCGGTCACGGCAACCGCCCCAGCCCGTTGCAATGCGCTGAAATCCGTCAGAGTTCCGCCACGGCTAGCTTTTGTCGCAGCAGCGATCGGAAATACGTTTACCATCGCTCCGCGCTCTGGACTACGCAGCCACGTCACCAACTCGGGGGTGTCCACGACCGGCGCCGTATTCGGCATAGTGCACACTGAAGTGAACCCGCCATCGGCGGCGGCGGCCGTACCCGAAGCGATCGTTTCTTTGTAGCTCTGGCCAGGCTCGCGCAGATGCACGTGCAGGTCGATAAACCCAGGGGCGACGATCAGTCCTCGCGCGTCGAGCTTTTCGTCCGCTGCACCGCGAATCATGTTGGGCGGCGCGATCTCGGCTACGCGGTCGCCTTCCAACAGAAGATCCATGGGCGCATTGATCTTCGCGGCAGGATCGATCAGGTGTCCGCCTTTAATCAGCAGGCTCGTTTTAGTCTTTGCACTCACCATTCAGGCCCTTTGTGACTCACGATCCCGGACGGGGTTCAATTTGAAGTCGAACTGTCCCGCCATCGGGAAACTCTGCATTTGGCGGAACACATCTCCCATGAAAGACACATACTGATAAAGGTCCGTGACCTACATATTGTTCGGTACGTTCGCACTTTCCTTGAATACCCACGGGACCTTGGCTCCGACGCACTCGCCCTTCTTCGGAACGTACCCTCGGATGGCGGCATTGTTCTCCTCGTCCAACAAAAACCATACTTTCTGTTGGTCAACTCCCGCCGCCTGACTTCGAAACTCATCCTCCGAATCGGCAATTTTGGCGATCTCACCTCCACTGATATCGAGGCGATGGACTGTCCCGTCGGTCCTCTGAAGGAACAAGTCTCCGAACGCGTTGACAGCAAGCAGAGTGACAGGTCCTGACACAAGCCATCTCCACTCTGCCAATAGCTTGTCGACTGAGATTCCATCAACGTCAAAACAGGGATACATATCCAATCAACCCGTGTTCATCCGTGCATATCCGCAGGATCGAAGCTGAAGCCAATGCTCTCACTTCGCTTTCCCCAGCGCTCGCGCCAAAATCGCCATTCGGGTGGGAAGCCCGTTCTGCACTTCGTCGACGATCACCGACTGTGGGCCATCCGCAACTTCGGCAGTTAACTCGAGCCCACGAATAATCGGACCAGGATGCATCACGATTGCGTCACGCTTCGCCATCTTCAATCTCGCCGCATTCATCTGATATCTCGCGATGTAATCCTGCAACGCGATCTTTTGTCCCGCCAAGCGTTCGGTCTGCACGCGCAGCAACATGATGACGTCGGTGCCTCGCAAGGCGTCCTCAATATGACGGGTTACGCGAAGCCCGGGTGCCAGAGTTGCCGCTACTTCAGGTACGAACTCTGGCGGACCGCAAAGCGTAATCTTCACCCCGAAGCGAGTGAGAAGGTGACAAGCGCTGCGAGCTACCCGGCTATGGAGGATATCGCCGATGATGGTGGCATTCAGACCCTTGAGCGACTTCTTGTGCCTGAGGATGGTGACTGCATCCAACAGCGCCTGAGACGGATGCTCGTGCATCCCATCTCCTGCATTGACGATGGGGATGTCGATGTGGCGCGCCATCAGGTGCGGTGCTCCCGCTGAGGGATGTCGCATCACAATGCAATCCGCGCCCACCGCGCGCAGAGTATATCCGGTATCAATGACAGACTCGCCTTTCTCAATGCTTGAACCGGAAGCGTGGACGAGCACCGTGGTCGCATCGAGTGCTTTGGCGGCGAATTCGAACGAGGAACGAGTTCGCGTCGAAGCTTCGTAGAAAAGAAGAACCACGCGCTTTCCGCGCAGCAACGCGCGGGGCTTGCGCGGGTTCATGCGGCGGGCCAGATTCAGCAGGCCCACGATTTCCTTGGTCTCGAGATGTTCGATTCCGAGCAGCGAACCGCGTGCCGGCTTGTTCATCAAGAAGGGCTCACCGTGAAAACTGCAAACGGTGCATCATACGCGGCTGTGAAGATGGCTGCAAGAGCAGGCTACTGCTTGTTTCGCCGGCCCAGGATGCTCCCGCCCAGAGCGCCGCCTGCCGCTCCCAAAACAATCGCAGTAAAGAATCCGAAGATCAGGAAAAATACCATCAGGAACTCAAGTCCATCCGGAGATTTGAATCGATCGAACACCGCAATTACTTGCGGATCAGCCGTGCGCGATGCAGCCTGGTCAACCGCGTCCATAAGCGCCTTCCGGATCTCGGGCCCTTTGTGCATCAGAAGTACAACGATCGCCTCCAGGACCGCAGAGGTCACGAACCAAAGCATGCCACTAATGGCACCTAGCCGTGCACCCGCCCAGCCTTTGATCTCTGCTCCCGGGCGGCCTTGCCGATAAAACACAACGGCAAGGAACCCAACGCTGAACATTGCTACCAGCAAATTCAAACCCAGGAGCATCAGCACGGATGCGACCAGCGCCGCAAGCGCACACGGTTTCAAGGCTTGTGACCAGTGGATTGGAAGCGCGAGGACCGGGACCGTCTCTTCCGCGGGCAAAGCCGGTCGCACATCGGGAAGCATAACCGCCTCGGAAAAAGACGAGGCCGCAGGCACAGGCTCCGCAATGACGACGCGAATCTGAGGGGCCATGCAGTGGGGACAGAACGGCCTACCCTCATCCAACAGTTGGCCGCATTTATAACAGGGTTGTTCCATCGCCGTTCTACCGCGAGACCTGGCAGGCGTGAGTTGAACTTACAGCACCAGACGGGAGCGGCGCAAGGCGTCTGCCTTACGTGGACTCTGCCGCGGCCGGCGCAGCAACTACGATCCGCCCCATCCTCCTCCGCCCGGTGTTTCAATCCTTATTCGCTCGCCCTTACTGCAACGAGTGCTGAACTTCCCGGGCATTGGTTCGAGCGAACTGTCGAGCCGCATGACAGTGGCCTTGCCCACCGCGCCGTCTGCCCCTCCAAAAAGCCCCCAGGGACCTCGCGAGTGGCGATCCGACAAGAGAGTCACCTCGCAGTCGGTCAGCAATTCAATTTCGCGGATGATCCCGTCGCCGCCCGGGAATTTGCCTTTTCCACCACTCGCCGAACGCAGTGAATAAGAACGCACCCGTAGTGGATACGCGTATTCCAGCGCCTCTGCCGGAGTGTTCAGCGAATTTGTCATATGGGTATGCACGCCCGAGACGCCGGGTTTGGTGGGGCGTCCACCCATGCCGCCGGCGATGGTTTCGTAGTACGTGAATGGCTCTCCTGTGCGCGGATCGATGCCGCCGATGGTCAGATTGTTCATGCTTCCCGCAGCGGCTGCGGGTACAGAATCAGGAATCGCCTGCGCCAGCGTCTTGAGCAACACGTCGACAATCCTCTGCGAGGTCTCTACGTTGCCACCGGCGACGGCTGCAGGTGGTCGCGCATTCACAATCGTTCCCTCGGGAGCGATCACCTCAATCGGTCGCATCAATCCCGCTGCGGCCGGAACATCTTCCGTTAACAGACAACGAAAGACGTAAAAGCACGCCGAGTAAGTGATGGCGGCAACCGCATTCACACTGCCCTCGACCTGCGAATCACTGCCGGTGAAATCAACTGTCACCATGTGGCGCGGGCGCTTCCGCCCGTTTTTTGCGTCAGGATTTACTGTAATGCTTACGGCAATCTTGACCGGCCGGTCGCGAATACCGTCGTTATCCAGAAAATCTTTAGCGGTATATGTTCCCGAAGGCACCCGCTCAAGAAATGAGCGCATCAATTCCTCGGAATATTCCTGCAAATCTCGCACTGCCCCGAGTGCGCGCTCCTTTCTATAGCGAGAACATATTTCCCGTAATCTTTCGGCGCCGGTATGACAGGCCGCGATCTGCGCTCCGAGGTCGCCCTCGCGCTCTTGCGGAGTTCGCACGTTGTTCAGCAGCATCATCAAAACGTCGCGATCCATCGCGCCCCGGCGCATTAGTTTCACGGGTGGAATGCGCACGCCCTCCTGATAGATCTCGCGGCAAAGCCCCATCGATCCTGCAAATGCTCCGCCTACGTCCGCGTGATGGGCGCGCGAAGCCACGTAAAACTCTGGACCCGCGGGCCGGCGCCCTCGACGGCCATTTTGCAGATAAACTGCGGCGACCAGCGTGATGTCGGGGAGATGCGTCCCACCGCGAAACGGATCATTCAGCATGATCACGTCGCCGGGTTCGATCGCGCCCGCATCGATGGCCGCTCGTACCGACATTGGCATCGACCCGAGGTGCACCGGCATGTGATCACCCATCGCAATGACCTGTCCATCACCGTCGAAAACCGCGCAGGAGTAGTCGCGACGCTCTTTGATATTGGGCGAAAAGGCAGTGCGACGCAGGGCGGCTCCCATCTCTTCCGCAATCGAGTGATACAGGTTCTTGAAGATTTCGATTTCGATGGGATCGCGCTGCATGCCGCGATGGTAACAGCCGGAGGCACAATTATCGGTAGGGATCGATCCGGAGTCTCCGTGCTGCTCGGTCTTGGGTGGCGATTTTATGAGCTCAGCAGAAAATCGGCGGGAAGATGCAAAATTCTATTGACACATTATTAATAGTGCCGCAATATCTTGTGTTATAGGACCTTCTCCTACTATGAGTAGGGTTGGTCTTTCAGGATTAGGGCCCAAGTGGTTCACCCTTGCAAGGGAAAATCGTTCACGGAGGCACCTTCAATGGCAACGAAGAAGAAGGCAAAAAAGAAGAAACACTAACCGTTCGCGAGACGATACTCGCTTACACCACGATTTTTCACTGGCCTCTTGAGAGAAGCACCTCTTAAGAGGCTTTTCCGTTGCGAGAGAATCCACAACGAGGTCCTAGTCCTTCGCGAAAAACTGCATCCGATCATCCGCACCTATGTCACAATGAAACGAGCAAACGCTGCGGAGCCCGACTGATGGCCAGGAAGAAGAGCGCTGAGAAGCACAGAAGCGACGAGATTCTAATTCCCGACAAACTCTACTTCCGCATCGGAGAAGTCGCTACGCTCTGCCGTCTGCCCGCGTACGTGCTGCGTTTCTGGGAATCGGAGTTCCCGCAACTAAAGCCGGTCAAGAGCAGCACCGGCCAGCGGATGTACCGCAAGCGCGATGTCGAAAGCGTGCTGCGGATCAAACAACTGCTCTACGAACAAGGGTTCACCATCTCGGGCGCGCGCCAGCAACTACGGACAGAAACGAAGTCGGACAAGACACAAGCCGCGATTCCGTTTCCATCGCACTCGGCGCCGGAACTCCAGCACATTCGACAAGGCCTGCGGGAAATTCTGGATCTGCTTTCCACGCGCAGAACCGGGTAGGGCACCCGCATCTGCGCTCGTTCCTTTACGCCTCCACCCAGTTTGTTCGCTCCAGAATCGTCGGAGGCTCGTAAGTCTTCCCGCGCGCTAGCCGTCGCTCTTCCCGCCGCGTCGTCCACAGCAGCACCGGCCCAAGCACTGCTGGCATCAGACGCGAAACCAGTCCGGACTCGCGTTTGAACTCCGTACGCAAAGCGTGAATCTCTTCGCTGACCTTAGCATCAACTTTCCGGAACTGACGCTCCATCGCCCACAGAGCAGAGCTGTAGACACCGTTCAGTTTGTGCATCTCGCGCGCGAAGCGTTCGCGCACGCGCGCGTCTGGCCAATCTTTGTAGCGCTTCCAACCGGCCATGAGTGTGCGCGAGATGCGATAGAGGCTGGGGCCGTTGAGCTCGAAATCGCGCCAAAACGCCCAATCGAGAAAACGCTTCGAGTCTTCGCGGGAGATCGCCGCATGCTTGAAGTTGAATTTGAACTGGCCGTGAACGTCGGCGAAATCGACGTCGCGCAGCATCCGTCCTTCTTCGGACATCTGCTGGTACAGCGGCGTGCCCGGTACCGGTGTGTAGAGCATGAACTGATGGAAGTCGGTATCGTGCGACACGGCGTGCTCGATTTCCGAAACGATGTTGTCAGGGGTGTGATGTTCGAGGCCGATGATGGTCGAGCCCTGCACGCGGATTCCATGCTCACGCAGTTCGCGCGTGAGTTCTCGCGTATCAGAGCCTTGTAGCTTGCTATAGCCTGCCCGCGGTGACTCGAGCCCCATCCACAACCATGAAACGCCAAGTTCTACCAGTTCCTGCATGGTGTATTTGCGAATGGCGTTGGCTGAGGCGAAGACTGACATCGTCCAAGTCTTGTGGGCTGCTTTCATCCGCTCCAGCAGGCGCATGGCGCGTTCGCGATGCAGGAGGAAATTCTCGTCCATAACGAAGAAGGATTGAACCTTTAGCTCGTCTTCCATGCGGCTCATCACTTCAAACAATTCGTCGCCCGTTTCGAAGAAGTTGACAAACTTGCCTTTGCCGCCGAAGAAGGCCGAGGTCGTGCAGAAGTTACATCCCATGGGACAGCCGACGGAAGGAATGATCGTTGCTGCCGTCGCCCCCTTGCGTTCGGGCAGCCGGATCCCCATGATCCGCGTGCGCATTCCGGAAACGATCGCGGGATGCTTGATCGGCGCACTTTCGTCTTCACCAAGATAACGGCGCATCCAGGAAACGCCTTCGCCCTTCACAATGTGATCGGCATGGATCATCTTCTCGATGCCCGGAATGGCGGCCACGTGCCCGCCCACTATGATCGTTGAGTTCGGCGAAAGCTTGCGAATCATCCGACACATCTCCCGCACCTTGCCCACGTTCACGATGATCGACGAGATGCCGACAATGTCGTATTGGTGCGTGGTAAGTTCACGCACAAAGTCTTTTCGGGTTGGGAAGTCGAGAACGGTACAGGGTGCTGAAATATTCGCCTGGATCAGCATGATGCCCCAGGAACGGTGGAACATGCGCACTGAAAAGCTGCCTTGTGCGCGGGTCACCTGGTTGTGATAGAGCTCCATCGGATTGATGGAGCGACTGCCGAATTCGTCGTCCTGCGCGTACGGTCCGAAGACAGAACTTAGCAGAATGCGGGCTTGCGTTCCTTTGGGATGCCTTTCACTAGCGTCGGAGGTGTTGGAAAGAGTTGGGGCCTGGATTTTCACTTCTGTTAATCATCCGTTTCTCCCCACGAGCCGTTGACCTAATCGTAATCGCGAAAAGACTGACGGGAACTCGTCGCAGCCAGATAACACAAAAAGATTACAAACAGTCGGACATTGTCCTCAAGTAATGAAAAGCCAGCAACTGAACTTGAACCCGGCTCGCCCCTAGCCTAGAATCCTCCGCTATGGCATCAGAGCCGTTGGAAGTCGAGCGCCTGGACCGGGGAGTCTTGAGCATCCGTGGTCCTCTTACTATGGAGAACGTCACGCCGTTCATGAACGCTGTGCGGCGCGAGAATGCTCCCACCATGATTCTCGACTTGTCGGGCGTCCCCTATCTGGATTCTTCTGGATTGGGGTCTCTGGTGAGCGCCTGCACTTCGTGCGCGAAAGCCGGGCGCCGCATCGCCCTCACAGGTGTGAATAAGCGCGTGCAGAAAGTTTTTGAAATTACCAAGGTGGAACGGGTGTTCCTGATGTTCCCGACTCTCTCGGATGCGATCGAGGCATTCACGAACGCCGGCACAGCGTAAGACTGCGGCGGCGGATGGGAATCGGCGAGGCGCTAGTGACGTTGGTGAGCAACCCTGTCCTCTTCACAGAAGTCGAGCGTAAGAACTCGGCTGGGAGATTTTCCTCTTCCGTTCGTGGGCTACTTTGGCCGCTTCAGAAGAAAGTGAAAATGGCCGGATGTTTCGGACCAGGTCCCGGCGACTTCCCATCCTTCCATGCCAAGGCGGTTAAGTTCCGCTAACGCTTTTTCGAGTGCTCTGGCAGGAGCTGGATCGTACATGTAGTAGCCCGACATTTGATACTCCCATTTAGTTGCCATCACGACGTTCCTTCCGCCCTCCTTTGATTACCCGGAAGGCTACCAAAGTCTCCTACGCTTCAGAGTCGATCCGAGAGATTCGTGGCCATTGTTGCAGACGTGCATAGGCTCCTGCCAAACTTATTGCACAGTGTGGAACGGCAGGCCGAACGGGCTGAGCGCGTCGCGCACTACTTTTTCTTCGCCGACTGCGATGATGGCGGTGCGGTGAGCGGGGAAGTATTTCTGCCCGACGGCATCCACCTCGGCGGCGGTGGCGGCCGATACTTTCTTGCCGGAGACACCGATCTGCTCGGGCGGAAGGCCGGCTACCCAAAGTGTGGCCAATCGATTGGCGAGCGAGCCGCGATCCTGCAGTCGGAGGGCTTCCAGGCCGACGAGGTAGCGCTTCGCCTTCGATAGTTCTTCTTCGGTCGGAGTGGTCGTCGCCACGCGGTTCAATTCATATTCGATCTCGTTCAACGTTGGCGAGGTGACCTCGTTGCGCACATCGGCGTGAGAGATCATTTCGCCCGCTTTCAAATAAGAGGCAAGGAATGAGTA
>Ga0209168_10000618_pt1 | contig 32483 bp, 27 predicted proteins | sample Coa_R1_FD_187156 | JGI IMG/M metagenome (GOLD analysis project Ga0209168, IMG submission 187156) | Surface soil microbial communities from Centralia Pennsylvania, which are recovering from an underground coalmine fire - Coalmine... | ecosystem: Environmental > Terrestrial > Soil > Unclassified ...
GCACCGGGAAAGTGGCACTGCTGGCCGCTCCCGGAGCCGGCGGCTCGGTGGAATACCGCTACGACGACACCAATCCCGAGGGCCGCGCCGCGCGCCTCTTGGCCGACCGCGCCATCCAGAAAGCGGCCGGGCAAGTCGATCCGGTGCCGACGGCCGACGAGTTGATGCGCGAGACCGGTTCGCGCTACATCGATTTTCTGCTTCCCGGACTCCTGGGTATGAACCTGATGGGCAGCGCGATCTGGTCGATGGGATTCGCCATCGTCGACGCGCGACGCAAAAAACTTTTGAAGCGGCTGGTGGCCAGCCCCATGCCGCGGGCCTACTACCTGCTTTCGTTTTTGCTTTCACGAATCCTGCTGCTGGTGGTGGAAGTGGGAGCGCTGGTGGGCTTTGGCGTGCTGCTGTTTCATGTGCCGGTGCGCGGAACGCTGCTGGATCTGGGAATCCTGTGCCTGGTGTCATCGCTGTCGTTCAGCGCTCTCGGGCTGCTGATGGCATCGCGCGCCAGGACTATTGAAGCGGCTTCCGGCCTGATGAACGTGGTGATGATGCCCATGTGGATCGCTTCCGGCGTGTTTTTTTCCTCGCAAAAATTTCCTGCTGCCATGCAGCCGTTCATCGAAGCGCTGCCCTTAACCGCGGTGATCAACGCACTGCGCGCCAACATGCTGCAGGGAGCAACCCTGTGGGCGCTCTCGCCGCAGATTGTGATCATTCTGGTCTGGATGGTGATTTGTTTCGCGCTGGCGCTGAAGCTGTTTCGCTGGCGTTAGCAAAAAGTGGCACAGACTTCAGTCTGTGGATTTTTGTCAACGTTCCCAGACTGAAGAGTTGTCATTCTGAGCGAAGCGAAGAATCTCTCTTTGTTTCTTGCCGTCGCATAAATCGAAGAGAGATTCTTCGCTTCGCTCAGAATGACAAAACGAGGCCTTATTTCGAAGCCGGCAGTGAAGCCTGTGTTACTAGCCCTCAATCGAGCGGTGCTTGAACGTCCGCTGTCCCTTGCTATAGCTGGCCACTGTCTGGCCTTTGCCAAACAATTTGTACTTGTAAATAGTGAGGCCCTCAAGACCCACTGGCCCGCGAGCATGCAGCTTCCCCGTGCTGATGCCCACTTCCGCGCCGAATCCGTAGCGGAAGCCGTCGGAAAATCGCGTCGAGGCGTTTTGAAACACGTTGGCGGCGTCCACGAATTCCATGAACCGCGCGGCCACGTCATGATTCTCGGTCACGATGGATTCCGTGTGCCGCGAGCCGTAATGATTGATGTGCTCGATCGCTTCGTTCACGCCATCCACCACTTTGATGGAAACGATCAGGTCTGAATATTCTTTCTTCCAATCGTCTTCGGTCGCCGGAATCACTTCCTGGCCCTTCGCCAACGCCATCGTGCGCGGGCACCCGCGCACCTCGACGCCCGCCTTGCGGAATTCCGCGATCATGGCGGGCAAAAAAGCCGGAGCAATCTGCTCGTGGACCAGCAACGTTTCCATGGCGTTGCACACGGCAGGGTACTGCACCTTGGAATCGTAGGAGACATCCATGGCCTTCAACACATCCGCGTCGCTGTGCACGTAGACGTGGCAGATGCCTTCGCCGTGCCCCAGCACCGGAATGCTGCTGTGCTCGGTGACGTAGCGGACGAATTCGTTGGACCCGCGCGGCACGATCAAATCGATTTCCTCGTGCAGCTTCAGGATCTGCGCGACGTCCTCGCGCGTGTGGATCAGCACCACGGAATCGTCGGGAATATCGGAAAATGCGCTCAGCGCGTCGCGCCAAACGGAAACGAGCACGGCATTCGACGCCGCCGCTTCCGCTCCGCCCTTCAGGCACACCGCGTTGCCGGATTTCAGCGCCAGCGAAGAGATCTGCGGCACGACGTCGGGCCGCGACTCAAAAATTACGCCGATCACGCCGAGAGGGCAGGTCTCCTTGTGCAGCACCAGGTCGTCGTCCAGTTCCGTGGTGGAGAGCCTCTTGTGCAGCGGATCGGGCAGGCGCGCGACATCGCGCACCTTCTCCGCCATTTCGGCGATGCCTCGTTCGGTAGTGCGCAGGCGCGCAAACATCGCCCGCGACATTGCGCCGCTTTCGACGGCCGCCTGCGCGGCCGCGCAATCCTTTTCGTTCGCCGCCAGAATTTCTTCCGCGCGGGCTTCGATGGCGTTCGCCGCGGAAAGCAGCGCTTCGTTCCGGCGCTCGCCCGAAAGCGTCGCCAGCACGTGCGCGGCCTTGCGCGCGCGGCGGATCAGGTAGCGAATGTCCGAGGGTTCGAGTTGTTTTTGCACGACGCTCATTTGCGATCCAGCAGCACGATATTATCGCGCTTTACGAGCACGGTTGCACGCTTGCTCGTTCGTTCGGCGCCTTCCGGCGGGTGCGGCGCACCGTTTGAGGCGCGTCCTTCTCCAGTCCGGCCTGCCCCGGTCCCTGTGTCGATCAGGCCTTGCGCGTCCCCGCGCGAATAATCTGAAATTCCGCGCGCGAATTCCAGGCCTTCGGCGTCCACGATGCTGACTACTTCCGCCGCGTCGAATTCGCCTTCCACTCCGGTCACGCCCGAGGCCAGCAAACTCGCCTTGCCGCCCGTCAGCGCCTCGCGCGCCCCGGCATTGACGATCACGCGCCCGCGAACTCCCGCGGCGTAGGCAATCCACCGGCGCTTTCCGGCCATGCGCGTTTTCGATACGAATACGGTGCCGGCCGGCGCGCCCTCAAAAATTTTCTCCAGCGTTTCGGGCTTGGTGCCGTTGGCGATCACCGCCACTCCGCCCGCCTGCATGGCGATTTCCGCGGCCGCCAGTTTCGTGAGCATCCCGCCGCGCCCGCCCTCGGAGGGGCCGAGCGCCAGCGATTTCAGTTCCAATGTGATTTCCTCGACCAGTGGAATCACTTTGGCTCCGGCGTCTTTCGCGCCCGAGGGCCCGAGTTCCATCAATCCGTCCACATCGGTGAGCAGGACCAGCGCGTCGGCGTCAATGTGGCTCATCACCAGCGCGGCCAGGCGGTCATTGTCGCTGAAAATGCGTTCGCCGGCGCGAATGTTCAGGTAATCCAGTTCGGCGGTGGAAACCGTGTCGTTCTCATTGATGACAGGAAGCACGCCAAGTTTCAGCAGAGCTTCCATCGTTTGCCGCAAATTGGAGTAGCGCGTGCGGTCGACGAAATCACTCTCGGTCAGCAGCACCTGCGCGAGGCTGATGTCGAAAGCGCGAAATAATTTTTCGTATTCGTGCATCAACAGGCTTTGCCCCACCGCCGCGCAGGATTGCTTCATCACCATATCGTTCAACCGGTCGCGATGCAGGCGCAGTCGCCCGCGTCCAAGTCCCACGGCGCCTGAAGACACCAGGACAATTTGCCTGCCTTCCTGCATCAGACGGGCAATCGTGCGAGCCACCGGCGCAAGGTGCGCAACATTAAATTGCCCGTCGCCGCCGGTCACAATGCCGGTGCCCAGCTTGATTACCGCGCGGCGCGACGCCCGCAGCCGTTTTTGCTGTTCAGTTTCCACAGAATGATTCCTTTGAGGCTATTACTTTAGCATTTCCGCAAGGAATTGGGGGCGAGTGGGACAGGCTTCAGCCTGTCCGGTTTAGATTCAAGGGGTACGCGGGTGAAGAGCAGACAGGCTGAAGCACTGTCCTACTTAGAGATCCCGCCGACCTTCCATCGCTTTCATCATGGTGACTTCGTCGGCGTACTCCAGGTCAGCGCCCACAGGAATTCCCACGCCGATGCGCGTCACGCGCACGCCGAGCGGTTTCAGAAGCTTGGACAGATACATCGCCGTGGCTTCGCCCTCGGCGTTGGGATTCGTGGCAATAATAATTTCCTCGACCCCGCCGCCCTTCAGCCGCTCGATCAAACTTTTCAGGTGCAGTTGATCGGGGCCGATGCCGCGCAGCGGCGCGAGCGCGCCGCCCAGCACGTGATACAGCCCGCCGTACTGGCGCGTCTTCTCAATGGCCATGATGTTGTGCGGCTCTTCCACCACGCAAATAGTCTTGTGATTGCGCGTCGAGCCGGTGCAGTACAGACAGGGATCGACGTCGGTAATGTTGTTGCACACCGAGCAGATGCGCATGTTCAGCTTGGCGTCGCGAATGGCGTCCGCCAGCGCCAGAGCGCTTTCCTGCTCGGTGCGCAAGATGTGAAATGCCAGGCGCTGCGCGGTCTTCGCGCCGATACCGGGCAAGTGTTTCAGTTGATCGATCAGCCGTTCGACCGGCTCAGCGAAATCAGGCATGTGAGTTTTTCCGTGAACGAGTGAGGCGGGCCTAAAGTAGGACAGGCTGCAGCCTGTCCTACTGACTGCTAAAGCCGCGACCCACAAAAGCTCTTTTCAGAAATTCTTTTCAGAAAGTGCTGCGGATTAAAACAGTCCGGGAATTTTCAGTCCGGCCATTCCGGGAATTCCGCCCGTCAGGCTCTTCATCTGGTTGGTGAGTTCCTCATCCACGCGGCGTCCGGCTTCATTCACAGCGGCGCGCACCAGGTCCTGCATCAATTCCTGATCTTTTCCCGCGAACACTTCGGGGTCAATGCGAATCTCGGTGACTTGCTTCTGGCCGTTCATTTTGACGTTGACCATGCCGCCGCCGGCGGACGCTTCCACCCGCACGGTTTCGACCTGCTTCTGCAAGCCTTCCTGCATTTGTCGAAACTGGGTGAGAATCTGCTGCAGTGCTTTCACTTCCATGGTCTACTCCTCGCCCCGGCGCTTCACGTCGGAAATCCGGCCGCCGAATCGTTCCAGCATGGCGCGCACGATCGGATCCTGCTCGAACTGGGCGCGCAATTCCCGCGTGCCGCTGGATGGAACTGCTCCCGGCTGCACGGCTTCCAGTTTAACACAGACGCGCACGGTGTGGCCGAGTATGCGGCCGGCAACGTTGCGCAAACGTTCCATGGGGTCGCGCCCCTGCAACAACTCTGCGAGCGCGCGGTTTTCTGTGGAGAAAAATAACCGCACTTCGTTGCCGCTCAGCTCCCAACGCGATGCATGCGTCACCAGTTCGCCCAGAAATTTTTCCTGCGCGACGATGGCGTTCTTGATCGATTCCACTTTTGCGTCATCGGGCGCGTCCGCCGGCGCAACGCTCGCGGCTGCGGGCTGCGCGACGCTATTGGGGGGCGTCACCTCACTCTCAACGGCGACCGCAACCGCGCCCGCTTGCGGCGATGCAAAATTTGTTTCCACGCGTGCAGCAGCAACTGGAGCCATTGATTCCGCACGCGGCGCGGCGGGTGCTGGGACGCGTGCGGGCGCCGCGGCTGCCGCCGCTCCTGACGCGTTCGTTCGCGCGCCAATCGGTTCCTGAGAGCCGCCGGCCGAGCCGCTCGGATCCCTCTGCGAAATTCCAAACTTTCCGGCGGCCTCTGCGGGAAGGCTCCGGCTTTCGCTTTTAGGAGTTATGGAAGGCGTCGCCGACGCTGAAGCGCCGGACGACCGCACCGGCGCGGGCGCAGCCGGAGTTCCGCCGTCAAGTTCGGCAAGAACTTCCTCCAGCGGCGCTAGCCGCGCGGCGTTCACCATCCGCAGAAGTCCCATCTCCAGGTGCAGCCGCGCATCCGGCTTGCGCCGGAGATCCTCGTCCGTATGCAGAAGAATCTGGAAGAAGCGCGTCAGATCCTCTTCGCTGAAAAATTCCGCGAACTTTTTGAGGCGCGGCCGTTCGTCCGCGGGCGCGGCAATCAGCTCGGAATCGGCGCCGCACACGCGCGCCACCAGCAGGTTGCGAAAATGGCCAATCGCCTCGCGGCAGAAATGCTGCAGGTTTTGTCCGTCGGCAAGCAGCCGGTGCACCAGCGCAAGCACGCGCTCCGCCGACCGCTCTTCGATCGCGCCGGTCAGTTCATCCAGAATTTCTCCCGGAACGACGCCCAGCAGTTCGCGCACCTGTGCATCGGTAATATTTGAACCGCAGTAAGCGCGCGCCTGTTCCAGCAGCGAAAGTCCATCGCGCAAACTTCCTTCTGCCGCGCGAGCCATCACGCCGATCGCGCCCAGCTCCGCGGTCAGGCCCTCCTTCGCGCAAATATCGTTCAGGGCGTCGGAAATTTCGGCGAACGAGAGCGCGCGAAAATGAAAATGCTGCGAACGCGAACGAATCGTGTCGGCCAGATTCTCCGGTTCGGTCGTGGCCATCACGAAAATCACTTTGTCGGGGGGCTCCTCCAAAGTCTTGAGGAGGGCATTGGAGGCTTCCGAGGTGAGCATGTGAGCTTCGTCGAGAATCACTACCTTGAAACGCCCGCCCGCGGGAGCGTAGCGCACCATCTCGCGCAATTCGCGGATCTGATCGATGCCGCGATTGGAGGCGGCGTCGATTTCAATCACATCGAGGGAATTTCCAAGACCGATTTCCCGGCAGGAGTCGCACTCGTTGCAAGGCTCCCCCGCGGGCCCCTTCGCGCAATTGAGCGCCTTGGCCAGAATCCGCGCGGTGGTCGTCTTTCCCACCCCGCGCGCGCCTGAAAAAATGTAGGCGTGCGCGACGCGTCCGGATTGAATGGCGTTGGAAAGCGTGCGGGTAACGTGCTGCTGCCCGACCACGTCTGCAAACGTTTGCGGACGCCATTTTCGGGCAATAACCTGGTAGCTCATCGTGGTGTTGAATCCGGAAATGAAACCTGCGATCGACTATCTGGTCCGTGAAACATTCTTCAGATGAGAGGAACTTCGGGTACTCTGCGGCACACGAAGCGATCCCGGTACCGTTGCTCCCTTCCGGGCCTGGCGGGGTTCGCGGGACTTCGTCGCACAGAGCCCGAAGTTCCACGCATCTGCAGTCGCTCCACTCGGAAGCGGCTGCAAACGAAGTCTAGCACAGCGAGACGCGCGAAAAAAGAATTGCGGACGGGCGCCGATATTTTATTTTTGCGGCGAGCTCGATTTTCAAACAGAATTCGCGGCCAGACCCGGCATCACAGCGCCGGATAGGCGATCTGAACGAACGTCGCGCTGTTGAACAGCCCTTTGCCCCAGGCGGAATCCAGATCGTCGATCGGCTTCGCGGCCACGGCTTCCTGCATGCTCTTGCCGGCGGACTTCAGCTTCTGCAACCGCTCGCGCACCGTCGAAAGCATGTCACGATATTTCATCACGTCGGCCTTGTTCCCCAGCGGGCCGTGGCCGGGAACAATTTTTGTGTTGTTGTCGGCCACGGCCATCAGCTTCGTTGCGCCGGCGATCATGCCGCTGACGCTCCCGCCGGTCCCGGGGTCGATGTACGGAAACATTCCATTGAAGAAAACGTCGCCCGTTTGCAAAACATTGGCCTTCTCAAAGTGCAGATAGATGTCCGTATCCGTGTGCGCCGGAGGGAGATGAACGAGCGACACCGTTTCGCCGTTCATCGTGATCTTATGGGTCTGCGCGAAAGTTTGCTGCGGCAGGGCCGCCGCAGGCGAGGGCCCGAAGGTCAGATTGATCACCGCGAGCGTATGCGTTTCCGACATTCGCTTTTTGGTGTTCTGATGCGCTACGAGCGTTGCGCCGGCCGCGTGCAACGATGCGTTGTTGTCAGAATGGTCGAAGTGCCAGTGCGTGTCGATCGCCGTCTTGATGGAACTTTTTCCAATCAAGTCGAGCGCCTGCTTCAAATGCGGCCAGGCCGGCTGCACGAAAGTATCGCCCATCAATTTCCCGTCCGCCCCATTCAACACCACCACGTTGCCTCCGGGCCCGGCCAGCAGCGTGACGCTATCCGTCAACTTTTGCGCGGTGACCGGAATGCCGGCGAACTGCGCGCGCATCGCGGCCACTTGTTCAGCGTTGGACTTCTCCTGCGGAAGCCCCGCCATCGCGGCACGCAGCGAACCTGCCGGAAGCAATCGTGCCGCTGCCGAAAAACCCGCCACGGCCGCAGCACCGCGCAAAATATCGCGCCGAGTCATCACCTTCACTGTGGGATTGAATGACATTTCAGATCCTCCGCAATCAGAATGGCAATTTGTCCTGTCAGTGCAAGGCGGCAATATACTCTCTTGGGTCGCCGCATACAACGACGGGCCCAATGATTTCGGAGATGGCTCAGGGATACGTTCGAGACGTCAGCTCTAAAGGTCGTCAGCCGAAGAAGATATGGCGGAGAGGGTGGGATTCGAACCCACGGTCGAGTTTCCCCGACACTCGCTTTCGAGGCGAGCTCCTTCAACCGCTCGGACACCTCTCCCGCGCAAGTGTTCACATTCTAGCGGAGTGGGGGCAGCGGGGCAATGTCGAGCCGTTGGATGGTGTTCCTTGTCGCGTCGCAGGAATCTACGGCCTTGCGGACGAGTGCAGGCGAAACGGCAGGAAGGCGGGGACGCGCTTGCGATAATCTTCGTAGCTTGCGCCGAAACGGTTGGTCAGTTCTCTTTCTTCCAAGCGAATCACGATCAGGGCGAAGGGCCACCAGAGCAGGAGGACCAGCCAGAGTAGCGGCGTGCCGGCGAGCAGCGCGGCCCCGATTAGCGCGCTGAACATTCCGGCGTAACGCGGATGGCGAACGCGGGCGTACAGGCCGTCGGAAAACATTTCTCCCGTACCCGTCAGTTCCGCGTGGCCAACAAGGCGGCGGCTGCCGAGTTCGCGTTCTACACGCGCGAAGAGATAACCTTCGACCGCGATCAGCAGAAAACCTGCGATGATCGCGTGCCACGGCGGGCGCGCCTCGGCGAGCAACTGATGCCGGAAATGCCAGAGAAGAATCCCGCCGCAGATCCATGCCGTCAGCCCGGCGATCCAGAATGCCGCGCGCACACGGGTTCGCCAAAACGAATTGAAAGGGTGGAGAATCAGCCAGTAAATGGGAATGGGGAGCTCGAAGAAAAGAATGAATCCGGCGACTCCGTGGAGAAAACGCATTTAAATTGCTTTCGTGTGCTTTTTCACGAGTAACGCGTGCAGCGGCGAATAGCCGATCAATCCCAGGACTAAAAGGGCGCCGCCCAACGCGAGCCAGGACCACTGGGTCCAGCCCTGGTCAGCGCCCCACAATCCCCAGCTCACGACCGCGGCGCCCGCCACCACATAAAGCAGGCGCGCCATTCCCATCACGTTTGGCTCGGCAGCCATTCTTCTCCCCGGGTATTGCGATATTTTCCGGCGCTAGGCATCTTATCAGATGTTGCGCGCGCGGATTGTTTCGGGAGCGCGGCGCGGCGGGCCGGGGTTGACGCAGCGGCGATTTCCGGGGACGATGCTGGCAACTGTGCCAAAAATTCGAGGAGGAACTCTTGAGCAATCTTGAGAAATTGTCGTGGAAGACCATGGAAGTGGAACAACTGAACGACAAACTCACGCGCCAGATGGTTTCCGGTGAAAACGCCACGATTTCCCAGCTCTTTCTGAAGAAGGGTGCGGTTGTTCCGCGCCACTCTCATGCGAACGAGCAATATTCGTGGATCCTTTCCGGCCTGCTGAAATTTGTTTTTGATGACCGGGAGATTCTGGTCGGGGCGGGCGAGCTTCTGGTGATCCCGCCGCACGTGGCGCATTCCGGAGTGGCCGTCGAGGACACCGTGGATGTCGATATTTTTGCTCCGCGGCGCGAAGACTGGATCAATAAGGACGATTCCTACCTGCGCAAGTAGAAGCAGCGCTGGTGTGGTTGTGAATCTGCCTCCCAGAAGCCGCTGACCGATGGAGTTCAAGCTGGAAATACGGGATAATGGTCCATGGCATTGGTGGGATTGGACGCCGAAGCGCTCGCCGTGGGGGCAGAATGAAATTACCCTGGATCAACTTGCGGAAACGTGTGTCCGCCCTGGCCATTCTGGTTGGCGTGGTTGCGCTGCTTGGAACTGTGGCGCGCGCCGACCGGCCGTATGCGCCGAGCCGCGACTACCATTTGCAGAATGTGCGGGTCGCGCTTCATTTTGATCTTGAGCAGCACAAGGTGTTCGGGGACGTCACGGAAACCGTTTCGACCTTGCGTGACGGATTGACGCATCTGGATTTCGATTGCTCGGAAATCACCGTTTCGAGCGCGCGTGTCAACGGCAAGGATGCCGCGTTCGACCTGAGCGATGACAAGCTGCACGTGAAACTGGCCCAAGCCGCAAAATCCGGCGAAAAATTCGATGTTCAGTTGAAGTACGAAGGCAAGCCGACTTCCGGGCTCTATTTCATTCTTCCGGACAAGGACAATCCCACCCGCGCCAAAGAAATCTGGACCCAAGGGGAAGCGGAAGATACGCATCACTACATTCCGATCTACGACTATCCCAACGACCGCACCCCTTCGGAAATGATCCTGACTGTGCCGGGCGACTGGCTCACGGTTTCCAATGGGAAACTTTTGAGCGTCCAGGATGCGGGCAACGGTCAGAAGACCTGGACGTGGCGGCAATCTCTGCCGGTTTCCACCTACCTGATTTCGTTCGTCGCCGGAGAGTACACCGAAAAGAAAGACACGTGGCACAACATCCCGGTTACGTACAACGTTCCGCGCGGCACCGAGGACACCATCGAGCCCTCCTTCCGCCATACCAAAGAAATGCTGGAATTTTTTTCCGAACGCTTCGGAGTGATGTATCCGTGGGAACAGTACGCGCAAACTTCGGTCGATGACTTTGTCGCGTCCGGCATGGAAAATGTGAGCGCGACGACGCTCGCGGTGCGCGACCTGACTCATGCGGATCTCGCGGCGGAGCGGCCGGAGGCGGTGGACTCGCTAATCTCCCACGAGATGACTCACCAGTGGTTCGGCGATCTGGTGACGTGCAAGGACTGGACCAACACGTGGCTGAACGAAGGCTTCGCTACGTTTGGCGATTCGTTGTGGGAAGAGCATTACTACGGCGCGGATTCTTCTTCCTACCATTACTGGCGCGAACGAAATAGCTGGATGCAGAACAAGGAGCTTTACCCGATCCCCATTGTCACGCGCGACATCAACGATTCCGTTGAATATGAGGGGAATGTCTATAACAAAGCGGGATGGGTGATTCAGATGCTCCGGGAGCAAATGGGGGATGAGGCGTTCTTCCGCGCGCTGAAACATTACCTGGACACCTATCGTTTGCAGAACGTGGTCAGCGCGGATTTGGCCAAGGCCCTTGAGGAATCCTCCGGCAAAAACGTCGACCAGTTCTTCGATCAGTGGATTTATGGCGCGGGCGCTCCGCGGTTCAACGTGCGCTCTGCGTTCGATGACGCAGAGAAAAAGGTGAGCCTCACCGTCAAGCAGACGCAGAAGCTCGAAGGCCATGTGGGGCTGTTCCGGGTGCCGGTGGCGGTTTCCATCACGACCGCGAGCGGAGAGAAACTTTTCCCCATTGAAGTTTCCAAGGCGGAAGAGACCTTCACTTTTCCTGTCGACGGGGCGCCGCTCATGATTCTCTTCGACAAGGGCGACAAGATTCTGAAATCCGTCGATTTCCAGAAATCGCCGGAAGACTGGATCCGGCAGTTGCGCAGCGCGACGGAGGTGCCGGACCGCGCCGATGCCGCGCTGGCGCTGGGCGGTTTCCGCGACAGCGAAGTGGTTGCGAACGCCCTGGGTGAGGCCGCGCAACACGACAAGTTCTGGGGCGTACGCGAGGAAGCGTTGCGCTCGCTCGGGCGTATAAATTCGCAGCCGGCCAGAAAGCAATTGCTGGCTGCGCTGTCCAACGATCAGCCGTGGGTGCGCGTGGTCGACGTCGAACAACTCGGCCGCTACAAGGGCGACGAAGACATCGCCAAGCGCCTGCAAAAAATTTACAACGATGACAAAGCCTACTCCGTGCGCGGCGCGGCCTTGCAGGCGCTGGCGACGGACAAGGCGGCTGGCGCCGAAGCGACGCTTGAGAAGGCGCTCGCGGCAGCCTCGCCGCAAGACGTGCTGCGCAGCGCGGCCTTGCGCGCCATGGGTTCGCTCGGAGACACGACCGTGGTCCCGACGCTGCTGGAATGGTCGTCGCCGGGACATCCGGGGGCGCTGCGCGGCGTGGCCATTGGAGCATTGGGACGCGTCGATCAGAAAAATCACGATATAACCGCGCGGCTGATTTCCTATTTGAATGAGCCGTCGTTTGACATCAAGTTCACCACCATTTTCGCGCTCGGGCGCCGCGGCGATCCCTCGGCCGTAGAACCGCTGGAGGCCCTGTTAAAGACGGGCCAGTTGTCCATCGGCGTTCCGCACGCGGTGGAGGATTTGATCGCGCAACTGAAGGAAAAGGCTGCGCCACAGAAGGGCGGCGCGGCGTCGGATTCAAAAAATGCGGACGCTGCTGCGCCGGACAACAGCCAGGCGGTTCTTGACCGGCTGGGTCATCTCGAGCAGCAACTCACGGACATGAACGACCGGCTGCGACGGATTGAAGCGTCGTTGCCGGGGAGCAAGAGTGACTAAAGGCTGAAGCGCGTGCGTAAACCAAGATCCCAGTCGTTTTTGTAGCGCCCGCCTTCAGGCATTATGGCCTACCACAAGATGCCCGCCTGAAGGCGGGCGCTACATGCAGAGCTGAGTTCCCACACAGAATCTGAAGTCAGATTTTGTCATTCTGAGCAAAGCGAAGAATCTCTCTTCGATCTAGGCATGAAGAAAACGCGGAGGGATTCTTCGCTTCGCTCAGAATGACACAGTTGTCGGTTTTTTCGCAGCCCAGTAACGACCCGATCCACAAAGATCTTTTATGAGATGGCTCGATTGCCTGATTTCAAATCTCAAATTTGAGATTTGAAATCTTCAGACGTCAGAAGGCACTGCCGCTGAGGTCTCCGGGCACGTCTGCGAAGACAAACTTCATTCCGCCAGCAAGATTCTGAGGTCGCGCAAGTTGTTGCCGGTCGGGCCGGTCTCGATGGCGTCTCCGAGGGCGCGGAAAAAGTTGTAGGAATCGCTGCGGCGGAAATAATCGGCTGGATCGAGTCCCCGCGATTGCGCGCGCGCCAACGTCTCCCCGTCCGCCACCGCTCCGGCTGCGGGGCTGGAGCCGTCCACGCCGTCCGTTCCGCCGCTGAGCACGGCAATCTTGCGGCCGGCGATCTTCCTTACCGCGTCGAGCACGAAGGCCAGGTTTCTTCCGCCCACTCCATCGCCGGTTACCGGCGAACTGACCTCGCCGTCCGCGATCACCGCGACCGATTTTTCGGGATTCGCCCGCTTCAGTTGTTCGAGTTGCGCCAGCAAAAAATCAACAGCTTCGCCCACCGGCCAATTGTCCGTGGTGTTGTCGCAGATGGTCACGAACTCCGCGGACTCCGAAACGTGGTGCGCGGCGTGAAACAAATCGTGGCGCCCCAGAAGTATTTGAAACGCGGCGCGGCGCGGGTCGAAAGCCGAATCCGCGGCTTTGGGAGTTTCGGCGATGGACTCCGGATGCTCGAAGCGGGCGCGAATGGCCGGCGGCAGTTTGGCCAGCAGATCATAACGCAGCACCACGCCGCACGCTTCCGCAACCGTCGTCGGATCGGGAAGCGTCGGACCGGAAGCCAGCGCGGACTCCTGTCCCTCCGGCACGTCGGTGACGCCCAGGGTGATCTTCATCGCAGCGCCCGCGGCGACGGCCAGGCGGCCACCTTTTACGGCGGAAAGATGTTTGCGAACCGCGTTGATTTCATCGATCGACGCGCCGCACGTAACCAGCAGGCGATGGAGCGCCTGCATGTCTTCCAGCGTTACTCTGGGATCAAGCGGCAACTCGACGAGCGCCGAGCCACCGCCGGAGAGCAAAAAGAAAACCAGCGTTCTTTCGTTCGCGCCGGCAAGCAACTTAAGAATCGCCCGCGCGGCCTCGAAGCTGCCTTTGTTCGGCACCGGGTGTCCGGCGATCAATGTTTGAAAACCCTCCGGCAAGCGGCCGGCGCGCGTCGGGGTAACAACGATGCCCTGCGCGCGGACATCCGGAGCGAGCGTTTCGGCCAGGCCCTGAGCCATAGCTACCGAGGCTTTGCCGATGGCGACGGCGCAAACCTGCTCGTACCGAGCGAGATCGTAAGGCGCGCCGTTTACATGAATGTACGAACCGCTGCGGCCAAGTTTGCGCTGCATGGCCGACGGAATATCAATCGCCGACAGCGTCTGGTGAAATATTTGCAGCGCGGCTAGTGTGAGGTCGGCCATGGATTCAAGTAGGACAGGCTTCAGCCCGTCTGGTTTAGATTCTGCCGAAGGGGAATCCGATCCGCCAGCCAGGCGGAAATCGATATCGCTACTGCTTCACCAGCGCCGCCGCACCGGCGCGCGCGACGTCGGTATCTTCATCTTCGGTGCCGGCGCTGACCCCGATTCCGCCGACGCACTGGCCGTTGACCTCCAGCATCAATCCACCGCGAATGGGAGTCTGGTGCGCGCGGCTGCCGATCGCCAGGCCCAGTGAGAGGAGCACACTGACTTCATCGCCACTGCGCGTCGGGCCGGTGTTCTGTCGGCGAATCGCCGCGGCATGAGCCTTGTTAAACGCGATGTCGATGGACGCGGGCTTCGCGCCGTCCATGCGGGCAAACGCCAGCAGAAAGCCGCCATCGTCGACCACGGCGATATTCATGGGCACGCCGATGCGAGCGGCATGGGCCTTGGCCGCTGCGACGATGGTCTCCGCGCCTTCCAGCGTGAGCTTCGGATGATTGAACGTTACGTGTGCCATTTCATTTTCCCCTTTTGCGCGCGGCCGACGATGATCAACCGGCGCAACTATTGAATCAGTTCCCAATCCGTGTCGGCAATTTTAACTCTAGCGAAGAGCGTCCGGATTCAAGATCGTCGGCGGACGATTCCCGGAAAAAAGAGCGACTGCATTTTCAACCGCAATCATGGCCATGCGCGTCCGGGTTTCGATCGATGCGGAACCGAGGTGCGGGGCCAGCACCACGTTGTCGCGCCGGAGACCATCGGGAATCAGCGGTTCGCGCTCGAAGACGTCGAGGGCCGCGCCGGCAATCACGCCGCGCTCCAGCGCATCGATCAGCGCCGCTTCCTGCACCACCGGGCCGCGCGTCGTATTGATCAGGAACGCCGATTTCTTCATCTTGGCCAGTTCCGCGGGACCCACGAGGCCGCGCGTCGCGGCATTCAGAGGCACGTGCAGCGAGAGAAAATCGGCCTGCTCGAATACCGCGTCCCGCGGCATGTACTCGGCGTTCAGCTCCTTTTCAATTTTCGCAGGGGCGCGCGTCGTGCTGTTATAAATGATGCTCATGCGGAATCCCGCAGCGCGCCGCGCCATGGCCTTTCCGATGCGGCCCATCCCAATGATCCCCAGCGTTTTCCCCCACACGTCGGTGCCGCACAATTGGTCAAGATTCCATTTGGTCCACGCGCCGGAGCGGGCCAACCGGTCGCCTTCGATCAGCCGCCGGGCGACCGCCATCAGCAGCGTCCACGCAAAATCGGCGGTGGTTTCGTCCAGGACGCCGGGAGTGTTGGTCACCGCAACGCGCCGCTCCGTGCAGGCCGGAACGTCAACGTTATCGAACCCGACCGCAACATTGGCGACGATTCGCAGATCGGGACCCGCGGCATCCAGCATCTCGCGATCAATTTTTTCCGTGAGCAGGCAGATCAGCGCGTCTTTCCCGGCGACGCGCTTCAAAAACTCGTCGCGCGGCGGCCTCTCTTCCCCAGTCCAGTAGTCCACGTCGAAATATTCCGCCAGCTTCCGGCGGGGCCCTTCAAACAACACATGCGTGCAAAATAGTCTTGGTTTGCTCACCCGTGGCCTCGGCAAATCGGAAAACAATTGGGGAGAATAACACAGTCGGTTGGCGCAGGCTTCAGCCTGCGGTGGTTCGTGGGGAAAAAATGTTTGAGTGGTTCTTTGCTTCGACTTAAATCGAAGAGAGATTCTTCGCTTCGCTCAGAATGACAATCCAAGACACTTTTCCGCAGCGTGTGATGCCGGTGCCAAAATCCTTTAGGGAAGCTTAATCACCCGCTTCGGCGTGCCCCATCCGCGCGGCCCCAGGCGCAGCGTGACGGTGGCGCCGCGCATCAGCGGCGAGGCCTCCAGCACCGGCGCGATCGCCCGGTAAATGGCTTCCGCGTCCGGTCCGTTGACGAAGTACCGGCCTTCGCTCCCGTCAGCGGGCAGGGCATGACCGTCGTACTCTCCGACCTTGGCTTCCGCTACCGCTATCTGGATCTTATCGCCCAGCGCATACACATATTGAAAATTCGTGGAGCCGTACAAGAAATGCACTTCCACTTCCTGTTCTGCGGGAGCGTCCTTAGCCGCGTTCTTTCCGCCAAACAGCTTTGAAAGCAAACCCATGGACTGGCATCCCCGCTCTTAATGGTAGTACACCGCAGCGCGTCCGAAAATTTCTCTCGTCCCCCAAAGCATCGGGTGGCCGGTATGCCGATACTCGTCGTGCCAAGGAAGATAATCTTAACCCGATCCCCGCTGATCGGGCGACAATTCTCACGCCCGGGCATGCCAGCGGGAGGTGTTTTATCGGTACGCCTGCGTGCTAACTCGCGGACTAAGCCCCGGATGGCCCGCGTTGACCAGTCCGGAGCCACAGATTATAGTCAACTGTGGCCCTGTAAACGAATCCATGCGACCCCCCATCATCCGCGAACTCGAAGCCCTGCTCGGTCCTGGTGCCGTTCTTTCCGCGCCCGAAGACCTCATGCTCTATGAGTACGACGGTTCGGTGGAACTGGGCTCTCCGCGTTGCATCGTTTTTCCTGCTTCCACGCAGGACGTCGCGGGGATCGTACGCCTGGCCAATCGCTTCGAGACACCGATCGTAGGCCGCGGCGCCGGCACCGGACTTTCCGGCGGAGCCATTGCGCGCAGCGGCGGCATCGTGATCGCATTTTCGCGCATGAACCGCATCCTGGAAGTCGATGCGGCCAACCTGCGCGCGGTGGTGCAGCCGGGAGTGGTCAACCTGGACCTATCCCGCGCCGTTGAGCACCTCGGCCTGTATTTCGCGCCGGACCCGTCGAGCCAGAAGTCGTGCACCATAGGCGGCAACGTATCGGAAAATTCTGGCGGCCCGCACACGCTGGCTTATGGCGTCACTACCAATCACGTCACCGGACTGGAACTGGTGTTGACCGACGGCGAAATCGTGCGCATTGGCGGCCGAAGCATCGAAACGTCGGGCTACGACCTGGACGGGCTGCTGGTTGGATCCGAAGGAACGCTGGCGCTGGTCACGGAAATCACCGTGCGGCTGATGCGCAAGCCGGAAGCTGTGAAAACGCTGCTCGCGGTTTATAACGCTCTGGATGACACTACCGAATCCGTCGTGGACATCACCGTGCGGGCTATCACGCCGGCAGCCTGCGAGATGCTGGATGGCTTCACGCTGCGCGCCGTCGAAGATTACGTTCACGCGGGATTTCCGAAAGACTGTGCGGCGGTGCTGCTGATCGAAGTCGAGGGCCTCACCGAAGGCGTCGAAGCGCAGGCCGCGGAGATCACCGAAGTCTGCCGCGCACACCGCGCCCGCGAAGTACGGGAGGCGCGAAACGATCAGGAGCGCGCCCTGCTATGGCGCGGCCGCAAAGAAGCGTTTGGCGCGATGGGACGCATTTCACCCATGTATTACGTGCAGGACGGCGTGATCCCGCGCACGCGCCTCCCGGAAACCCTGCGGCGCATCGAGGAGATCAGTAAAAAATACGATCTGCAGATCGGGAACATTTTTCATGCCGGGGACGGCAACCTGCACCCGCTCATCCTGTTCGATGAGCGCGACCGCGCGCAATTCGCGCGCGTCGTCCAGGCGGGCGGGGAAATCATGCGGCACTGCGTCGAAGTCGGCGGCGCGCTCACCGGCGAGCACGGAATCGGCATGGAGAAAAACGAATTGATGCCGCTGATTTTTACTCCGGAGGATCTGGCGTTGATGGCCCGCGTGCGCGATTCGTTCAATCCCGCCGGCAGATTGAATCCCGGCAAAGTGCTGCCGATGGGCAAGGCCTGCGGAGAGATTCGCGTGCCGCCGACCCCTGCATCGGCGGCGATTTCCTCATGAGCCGCCCCGCACAGAGTTCCTTCTCACGCCTGGAAGATATCGTCGGCGGCGCGCACGTGGCCGCCAGCGCCGCGGAAATTGCCGCGCGTGAAGTCTGCGGCATGCAGCCCTCGGTGGTCGTCAGCCCCGCGGACGCCGCGCAAATTGCGGACATTTTGCGATTCGCTGCGGCCGAGAAACTGGCCGTAATTCCGACCGGCGGCTGCAGCAAGCTCGGCATCGGTTCTCCGCCCGCGCGCTATGACGTCGCACTCGATCTCTCGCGCCTGAATCGCGTGCTGGCTTACGATCCGAACGATCTGACGCTGGGAGTCGAGCCTGGAGTGCGCATGGGGGATCTTCTTCGCACGCTCGACGATAAAAAACAATTTCTGCCGCTGGAGGTTCCCTTCGCGGATCGCGCCACGATTGGCGGCATCGTCGCCGCCAATTCCAGTTCGCCGCTGCGCCATGCCTATGGAGCGATTCGCGACTTCTGCCTGGGCATGGAATTCGTCACCTCTGATGGAGCGCCAGCGAAAAGCGGCGGCCGCGTGGTTAAAAACGTAACCGGCTATGACCTGCACAAATTGCTGATCGGTTCACTGGGCACTCTTGCAGTCATCACGCGTGTGAATTTCCGCACGTTTCCCATGCCCCAGGCGCAGGGCTCGTTCGCCGGATCGTTTCCCTCGGCGGAAAGCGCCTTCGATTTCTGCCGCGCTGTTTCCCATTCCGTTCTCACGCCGCAGATGGTGGAGGTGGCCAATCCCGGAACCGCCGCGCTGATCTTCTCCGGAGAATTTGCCGCGCGCCTCGAGCCGCGAACCTGGACCGTCATCGTTTCGGCTGCCGGCCAGCGCGCGGTGGTCGATCGCCACGAGCGCGAACTGGGCAAGATGGCGGGCGCCGCCGACGCCGAGGATTTCTTGCCGCTGTCCGATGACGAATCGCAATCGGTTCTGGCAAAAATTCGCGAGTTTCCCGGTCTGATGCTGGAGCGGGATTCCTCCGCACTGATTTTTCGCATCAACGCGCTCCCCAGCCAGATGGCGCCGCTGGCCGGAAAATTGCGAGCGGTGGCCCTTCATCACGAACTCGATTTCGTGACTCTCGTACGGGCCGCCGGAATCGTCCAAGCCGCGTTTCTGCCCCCGAGAGAAAACTGGGCAACGCCGGAAAAATTGGCTGCCGCGGTGGCGGACGTATTCCGCGTCTGTGCCCAGCCGGAATTGCGGTTGTCGGCGGTTCTCGAGTGGTGCCCTGCGGAAATAAAAACGTCGCCGGACGTGGTGTGGGGCCCGCCGCGCCCCGATTTTGAATTGATGCGGCGCGTGAAGCGTTCTTTCGATCCACAAAATGTCCTGGCCCCGGGACGCTTCGCGGGCGGGATCTGAGGCCATGAGCGAACCGATCATCAGCGTCGAAGAAACTTCGATCCCAAAAATGAAAAGCGGATTTTCCGGGGCGGACATTCCCTCGTACGAAGACTATGCGCACTGCGTTCACTGCGGCCTGTGCCTGAATCACTGTCCCACCTACAAATTGTGGGGCCTCGAAGCGGATTCTCCGCGCGGAAGAATTCGGCAGATCGTGCTGGTGGATCAGGGCCGCCTGCCCCTGGGCGACAGTTTCGTCAAGCATATCGACCAGTGCCTGGATTGCCGCGCGTGTGAAACGGCCTGCCCGTCGGGCGTCGAATACGGCAAGCTGGTGGAGGCGGCGCGCGCGCAGATCGAACAGAATTACGAGCGGCCGTTTTTTTCGCGGCTCTCGCGCGATTTTGTCTTTCGCCGGCTGCTTCCATACCCGCGGCGCATCGCGGTACTCGCGCGCCTGCTGTACTTTTACCAGCGTTCCGGGCTGCAATCGCTCGCGCGCGCGACGGGAATCCTTCGCGTGTTCGGCCTCGCGGAAAAAGAAAAGCTTCTGCCTCCGATCGACCACCGGTTTTTCTTCTCAAAGCTGGGACGCACCTATCCCGCGATGGGCCCGCGGCGCGCGCGCGTGGCGCTATTTGCCGGCTGCGTGGCTCAGGTCAGCTTCTCCGCGCTGCATGAGGCCACCATCCGCGTGCTGACGGCCAATGGCTGCGAAGTTGTCGTCCCCGCGGGGCAACTATGCTGCGGGGCGCTGGCGGCGCACGCCGGCGTTCGCGATGTGGCCCGCGCCCTGGCCCGCGAGAATCTGGACGTTTTTCTCGGCGGTGACTTCGATGCAGTGGTCACGAATGCCGCGGGCTGCGGTTCCACACTGAAGGAATACGAGCACCTCTTCGCCGCGGGAACGCCTGAATCCATCAAGGCACAGGCCTTTCGCAAGAAGATGCGGGACGTCACCGAATTTCTAGCTGACCTCGGCATCTCGGCACGGCTCGCAGGAATGCCCATGCGGGTCACGTATCAGGATTCCTGCCACTTGCTCCACGGGCAAAAAGTCCGCGAAGCCCCGCGCAAATTGCTCCGCGCCATTCCCGGGCTGGAGCTCGTCGAGATGGCCATGGCGGATTACTGCTGCGGCTCGGCCGGTTCCTACAACGTCACCGAAACGGAAACGTCGCTGGCGCTGCTCGCCGAAAAAATGAAGCACGCGCGAGCCACGAACGCTCCGGTCATCGTCACCGCAAATCCCGGCTGTTTGTTGCAAATGCGCGCCGGAGCGGAAATCCACGGAACAGGGCAGGAAGTGGTGCACGTGATGGAGCTGCTTGACCGAGCGCTCGTGAAGCACGAGTAGCAATTCATTCCTTCACACATTCAGTCTGTTTTTGACGGGGAATTCCGAAAGGATTGGCAGGATGAATTGCATTAGTTCTTGCGCTTTCGATTCGTAGGGCTTCGTGCAGCCGGAAGTGATCGAGTGATTTATTTCTCGCCGATCAGGTAACGACAACCGCGCGGTCCCATTTTCGCGGAATGGACCGCCCCGGCCGGCACGTCGCAGCGCTCCCCATGCGAATAAGTGCGGGTTTTGCCGCCCTGAGTGACGGTCATTTCGCCGTCGAGGATGATATGCGCCGTTTCGCCGGCGTGGGTATGGTCAGCGTAGAACGCGCCGGCACCGTCTTGCCAGACGTAAGTGTGGAGAAAGCCCTCGCTCCGCAACATGCTTTCGAGTGATTTTTGATCGTCCGCCACTCTTCCGCCCAGTCTGCCCAGCCGGTGCGCCGAAATCAGGATTAATCTTCACTTCTACTTCTCTTTCGGGCGAAACATCCCGGCGACAATTCGTGTGACCATTCGGCGCGGCACCAGGCGCACGGTCTCCGCCCCCAGCCAGTTCTGAAAACCGGAAATCACCGAACTCTTTCCCGAAGCCAGTGCTGCGAGTCCGACGCGAGCGACCTTTTCCGGCGTCTCCGGCGAGCGCCGCGTATGATTGCGCTGTCCGGCAACCTGAAAAAATTCGGTCTCGGTTGAACCGGGACAAAGCGCGCAAACTCGGACCCCGTACGGCCGAACTTCTTCCGCCAAGCCTTCCGCAAAGTAGAGATCAAACGCCTTCGTCGCGGCATACGTCGAGATGTAGGGCACAGCCTGAAACGCTGCCGTGGACGCCACGATCAGGACGTCGCCGCTCTTGCGCGCGATCATTCCGGGCAGGTAGAGATGAGTCATGTGCACCACGGCTGTCACATTTACCTGCGTCATCCCAATCAACCGGTCGAGAGCAACTTTATGAAATTCGCCATACGCGCCGAATCCCGCGTTGTTCACCAGCAAATCAATGGTGATATTTTTTTCTTCCGTAAACGCAAATATCTGCTCCGCTCCGTCGAGCTGCACCAGATCCGCAACGCAAACCAGTGTCCGAATGTTGTGTTTGGAGCTAAGCTCCGCCCCAAGCCCAACCAGCCGGTCGCGCCGCCGAGCCGTAAGCACCAAATTCGTACCGCCTGCAGCCAGCTCCCGAGCCAGCGCCACTCCGATCCCCGCGCTCGCTCCGGTGATAAGCGCCCATTTCCCCTGCCAGTGATTCATGCCGCCCTCCAGGAGAATTCTACAGGACACAGCTCCATTAACAGCAAGGGACCGCGCAGTTTTCTTCTAGCCGGAAGTTTGTGCTAGTCTGTTTGGGCTCGTTTCAACGGAGAGGTGTCCGAGCGGTTTAAGGAGCACGCTTGGAAAGCGTGTGTCGGGGAAACTCGACCGTGGGTTCGAATCCCACCCTCTCCGCCATTTTTCCTCTTAAGTGCTTGATGATAAACGGCATGATTCTTAATGATGGGGCGCTCCCATATAATTCCGTGTCACTATTTTGGGTCATTTGTAAAGGTTGTCACTAATGGATGAGGCAGCGGACGATCGGAACCCTAGTTCCCTCGCGATTTTGGAAGGTGGATTTCCGCCAACGTATTGGATCCATGCTGTAGAAGTTGTTGCGCGGCCTTCTGCAGAGTCATGCCGGCGGGAACCGGCTCGTAATTTGTGCAGCGTTCTTTCTGCTGCACGCTGATGGTCTTGAAGAACAGGGCCTTGCCCTTCATGTGTACGTCCAGCGATTCCATTTCCCAATCGCCTTTTCCCAAATCTGTCCATCTCACGGAAAACGTGCCGCCCTTTTCGAGATGCCCCAATAGCCCTGCACCGAACTTCACTTCGCTGGTAAGCGTTCCTTCGATGCCGGCCAAGTGTTTTTGACGATTGTCGATCCAAATGACGCCTTTCATGTGATGGAAAACTTGCTCCTCCCGGGTGGAGGCCCGAAAGTCCGGATTGGGAGTGAATTCTATTTTGGCGAATCCGCGTTCCATGCCAGCGTATCGATAAATAAACGCGCGAGGAAATGATTGTAGAAGCTGCCTCTCTTTCTTGCTGTCCTCATCCTGTTTCACCTGCTCTTTTCGAACCTGTTCGGGGTGGGCCGTGAGTTTCTGGATTCTGGAATTCTCCAGTTGGTCCTGGTTGGGAGGGAGAGGCTCATTGTTGATCGCCAAAAGCCGGCTAATGTCGCCCTCGTTGGTCTCAATCACTTCGCGCAATTCCTCTTTGCCGTCGTTTTGAGAGAGCTCGCGGTATCTCCAGTGAGTCTGAGCTTCTCTCGGCACGCGAAATCCGTTTTGAATTGCTTCGCGCACCAGTTGATTAGCATCGATATTAGTATTCATCTTCGTTCCCGAATCTTGCGCGCAATTCAGAGCGCGAACGTTCACCACAAAAAACAATAGTGTCCAAAGCACCCAAACGGCAACTTGGACGGCGCTCGCATGAACCATGCCATCGAGTCGGACAACAAATCTCGGAGTAAGAGCCGTGGGAGCGCTAATCCGGCCAGCCACGATCGCCGGGTGATGAGACTCTAAGCAGCCTGCCTGGAGAAGGTTACGCTGCAGTGAGATTCGCGACACGTTTGATCCCCGCCTCAAGTATTGCGCGAGGACGATCCAAGTCAATCCAGCGTCCACCTTACTTGCAGATCGCTGCTGCTCATCCGCTTCGGAAATTCACAGAACTATGACATGCGGAAATGAGCCACCGCATCCTGGTTCCAGCGGATGCCAGTTCCCGGCCGACTTGACGGCGTGACTTTGCCGTCGATCACCTGAACAGGTTCCGCCAGAATGGGCGCGGCCCAATCCACATATTCGAGCCAGTGCCGGGTGGGACTAGCGGCGAGGAGATGCGCGCTGACTTCGGGGAAAAGATGCGAAGAAAGTTGGATTCGATTCGCGGCCGCCAGCGCCGCAGCTTGCAGCCATCCGGTCACGCCGCCGATTCGGCAGAGGTCGGGCATCATCAGGTCCGCGGAGTTGGCGGCCAGAGCCGCTTCCATCGCGTGAACGCCGATAAAATTTTCTCCGATTTGGACCGGGGTCGCCAGCGCCTGGGCGATGGCTGCGCAACCGCGATAATCGTCATGGCGGATCGGCTCTTCGATCCAGGCGAGGCCTTCTCCATCCAGCGCGGCGCCGCGCATCCGGGCTTCGTCGACGGAGAGGGCCTGATTGTAGTCGGTCATAACCGCGATGTCGGCCGGCACCTGCTTCCGAACCGCGCGGACTGCTGCGAGGTCCGCTTCGAGAGTTGAATAGCCCAATCTCAGTTTCACACCGCGAAAGCCGCCTTCAAGCAACTGGACAGCTTCATCCGCGCAGGCCTCAGGAGACATCAGCCCGAGGCCATTGCTGTTATATGCGGAAATGGGCATCGGCGTTCCGCCCAGCAATTCGACCAGCGGCACCGCAGCGGCCTGCGCGAAGGCGTCCCAGCAGGCGACATCCAGTCCAGCGAGAGCCATCCAGATGACTCCTTGAGCGCCGATCAATCGAAAATGGCGCGAGAGCTTCGCGCCGATTTCCACGGGATCAACCGCGTGCCCCTGAACGAGAGGGAATAATTCTTCCAGCACTCGAGCGATGAGCTGCGCTCCCATCCCCATGTAGCAGAATAAATATGTGCGCCCGGTGATGCCTTGCTCGGTTTCGAGATCGATCAGGAGAAGCGGCGCGGAGCGAACGGTGGCGGCGCTCGTTCCCAGCGGCAGTTTCATCGGAACCGATACGGCGACGGTGCGCAGCGATCGAATCGTCAGTCGTGGAGTTTTCACGCGATGCCCAGCCTTCCTTGCGCATGGAGAGTCAGGATATCGCGCGCCGCCCGGTTCATCGGCGTGGGCACGTTGACGGCTGCTCCCAGTGCAACCACAGCGCCGCTCAGCCAGTTCAGTTCGAGTCGTTTGCCGCTATCCAGGTCCGCGTGCATCGAGGAATCCATCTCCGGCGGCAGTCCGTCGATAAACGCCAGCCGCTTTTCCGCAAAGTCCTCCGCCAGGCGAACACCGTGTGCGCGGCCGACAGCCACGACCTCGCGCATCGCTTCGAGCAGGAAGGCCCGTGTAATCGGATTTTGAGCGATGGGGCCGAGCGTGCTGCGCATGGAAGTCGTGGTGGCGGAAAGCCCGACCAGGAACACGAATTTCTCCCAGATCGCACGGCGAATGTCCTCGGAAATTTCGGCGTCAATGCCGCCGCGAAGGCAAGCCTCGTGCAGCGCGACAACACGCGGGGATTTCGCGCCGTCATATTCGCCAAACACCAGTCGCTGCATGGTGCCGGTATGGCTGATCACGCCTGGGCTTCCGATCTTTGAGCCGATGTAACCGACCCCGCCGACCACCCTCGGCTCCCCCAAGATTCGGCGGAGCAAATCATCCTTCTGCACGCCATTCTGAAATGAAATGACCGTGGTTTCGGGCCTAATAATCGTGGCGGCAGCGTGCAGGGCCGCTTCGGTGTCCCACAGCTTCACGCAAAGGAATACGTAGTCGGCTGGACCGAGAGCAACCGGGTCGTCCGAAACGCGCACGTTCTCCAAATGAATTGCTCCGAGTTTGCTCTCCACTCGCAAGCCGTGCGCACGGATTGCGGCCAGATGCGCTCCTCTGGCAACGAAGCCGACATCGCAACCGCCCTGCGCGAGGCGGGCGCCAAAATAGCCTCCCACGCCTCCCGAACCCACAATTGTGATTCTCATTCGTTCTCCCCGGAACCGTGGGATCGAGCTATCGTAGCGCGGATGAATCGCTCAGCCGAACGCCTCACTATTTCCTTCGCATTCGACGCAACCGTTCTGCGCGTAAAAGCGCCGTGGATGCGATCGAACGCATAGGGGCTCAAGGTGTCCACGATTTGCTGAATCGATTCTTTGTCGAGCGGAACAAAGTTCGGATAGCTGTACATGAAAGAGACCCACCGCCGGTCCATGCACACTTGCGGTTGGTCGCCCGAGAGCAACACTCCTTTTCCCCCTGCGCCTGCCGGCCAGTGCAGAACCTGAAAGCCATCGAAGTGCCCCGGCGTGTGAGCGAGCATTAAATCATCGAGCAAAGCCATGCGTTCGCCCGACCAGAAGCGAATATTGGGATGCGGGCGCATGACCCAGCGCCGGTCCGCGGAGTGCAGATGAATCGGAGCATTGTCGAAAGCCACGCTCCACTCAACCATTGTCGTGTAGAAGTGGGGATGGGAAATCGCTATCGCCGCGACGCCGCCAAGTTCCCGGATGGTCTCAATGGTTTGCTGGTCCAGAAGCGCAACGCAATCCCAAAGCACATTGCCTTTCGGCGTTTGAAGCAGGAAGGCGCGCTCGTCGATCGCAAAGGCAGGTTCCGTGTGGATGGAGTAGAGCCCCGGTTCCCCAAGCTCGATCCGGTTATGGTGCCCAGAACGCAGCTCGTCGAGCGTGGTCCATCGCTGCCCATCGAGGCCAATGAACTGGCGCGGATCGGCGCAGATCGGGCACTCGGGCGGTGGATCCACGGTTGGGGCGAATTGCGAGCCGCACGTCACGCAGATGAAGGCCTGGCCGATCGGAAGCCCATTTGTCATACGCTTCCTCCCTCTGGAATGCGCCTACGCTGGATGAGTGAGTAAGGCACACCATGTTATGAAAATCGTAGTCGTAGTTCCAGTTGTTAGGAGGTTGCGGCTTTCAGTCCACGAAGCTTCAGGGCCTAAAGGCCCGATTCATGCGTTGTTATTTGTCCGACCTGAAGGTCGGACCTCCTCCGTGCCTGGTGCGAACCGTGGTTCGATTGAATCAACAATTTTGAGTAAGGACAGCAGCCTCACTCGCCGTTCATTGACCGCAATCAGTGCCTATGCTACAAGTCGGCACTATGCCAAAACTCTGTCTCACCTTCACTCTGGCAAGCGTTCTAGCCGGTGTCCTGAGCCTGGCGCCGATGAAACTCCTGGCGCAGTCTTCAGACCCAGCCGCCCTGGCCGGAGTCGTCAGCTCACAGGAAGAGGGCCGGATGGAAGGTGTCGTCGTCAGCGCCCGGCGCGCCGGCGCAAACTTCACGGTCTCCGTGGTGAGCGACGCGCAAGGCAAATACACCTTTCCCAGAACTCATCTGGAAGCAGGGAAGTACGCGCTGACGATCCGGGCCGTGGGATACGATCTGAGTGGTTCCGGCACTGCAGAGATTGCTGAGGGAAAATCCGCCACCGCAGACCTCAAGCTTGTGAAGACCCGGGATCTCTCCGCGCAACTCAGTTCACTCGAGTGGGCCATGAGTATTCCGGGCACGCCCGAACAGAAAAACAAGCTCATCTATCAAACTGTGAGCTGCGCCTACTGCCATACTTTGCAACGCATCGTGCGATCGAACCACACGGCCCACGAGTTCGTGGCGTTGATCACTCGCATGCAAAAGTACTACACCGATGGATCGGCGGTCAGCACAGACGGCCGCGGCCGGGGGCAGTTGGGCCCTCCCGACCAGGTCGCGGCGGCTGATCAGAACCCCATCTGGGGCCGCGAGCCCTTCGGAATCCCGAAAGAAGAGCTTGCCGCGTACCTTGCCACGCTGAACCTCAGCGACGGCAAAACGACCTGGCCCTTTGTGTTGAAGACGCTGCCGCGCCCGAAGGGCCAGTCCACGCGCGTCATCATCACGCAATACGATATGCCGCGGCCTGACACCGTGCCGCACGATGTTGATCTCGATTCGATGGGCACGCCCTGGTACACGGACGAAAGCCGCATGTTCTTTGGGAAGATGAATCCGAAAACCGGAAGCTTCACGGAGTACCCGCTTCCTCCCGTCCCGCCCGGAGACTTGCCGGGCGCGCGGGATATTCAGGTAGACCGCGACGACAACATCTGGTTTCCGCGGCGGATCGCAGGCGCTGCCGTCGTCGTAACGAAATTCAATCCGAAGACGGAACAACTGAGCACGATCGAGGGAGCAGGCACGCAATTCATGGCGTTGGGCCCCGAAGGCAAAATCTGGGCGGGTTGGTCGCGGATCGATCCGAAAACGATGAAAGTGGAAGCCACGTACGGCTGGGAGAAGTCGCCGAGTCTTCCTCCCGGCTTCCATCGCCAGTACGTCGATCTCACCGTGGTCAATTCCAAGGGCAATCCATACGCGCCGGATATCGGCGGCTCGTACATCATCGGCATCGACGCGAAGACCGGCGAGGCCAGATTCTGGCAGGTCCCCACGCCGCGTTCATCGCCGCGCCGGGGCCGCATGGATGCGCAGGACCGTTTCTGGTTCGCCGAGTACACCGGTGACAAGGTCGGGATGTTCGACACGCGCACGGAAAAGTTCGAAGAATGGCCCATGCTGCGGAAATATACGACTCCATATGCGGTCTCGGCGCCCGACAAGAACGGCTACGTGTATGCGACCAGCAACATGTCAGAACGGCTGATGCGCCTCGACCCCAAGACAGGCGAAATCGTCGAATATCAGATTCCGACCGAGTTCGATTCCAAGAAAATTACCTACGATCCCACGACCAGCCGCACGGTCCTGTGGATGGTAAACACACGCACGGCGAGAATGATGAAGGTCGAACCACTCGATTAGCCCTGCGTCGAGAAGCATGTTCCCGGGAAGCAGCGCGGGTGCCCCGGACTCGCGTGGTACAATTCGGCTCGATCTCAAAAGGGAGCAACTAATGCGCAACCGAGGGCAACGCGGCAACTTTAGCGGCAGGGCAGGAAGGAACGACTGGCACCAACGTGCCGCCGAGTTCAATGATCTTGCTGCCCATGCTCACCGTGTCGCGGCGACGCATCACAGCAAGGGAGATCACCAGACCGGGCAAGAGCTTTCGAGACACGCGATGGAATACTCCGCCAAGGCCTACCAGTATTCGCAGGAGGCTCACCGGGTCGCAACTCTCGTGAGCAACCAGGGCAAAAAGAAAATCAGATGAAGTTCTGAAAGCAGCGCAGGGAACCGGCGCAGCTCACGTTTTTAGTGTACATTCTTGTCGATCCAGCTCATCAAAAATTTAGAGATCCCTGCGCTATTCTTTTCGGCCATCATAATGTGGCCGTTCCCGCGCAACCCGACATCTTCCAGATTCACGTAGTCAGTCTTTACTCCGGCTTGATTGAGCCATTTCGCCACGCAATGCGAATACGGGCGGTGATAGCTGGCCTCGCCCGATACATCCAGGACTGGAATTTCTTCCAGATTTACAAGCTTGCGCGCCGGCTCCTTCTGAACCCAGCACGGGATCAGCCCGGGCCCATCCGCTTTGTCCTGGCGCACCGTTTGCAGTTCGGACGCCTCCTTGATGGGTGGATTGTAGTGTACCGGCAGGTTGGTCAGGCCCCACAAACGCCCCGGACCCGTCGAGCCCCGTTCCGCGTTTTCGATGGGCGGCGCGACCGGCTCCGCTGCGACGATGCCCTTGATCAGCTTCGGACGCGCATCGGCCAGTTCCCAGCCAGATGCCGACACTCCCGAATGCAGCAGCAGAATCACCGGATGGCCGATCAGATCGAGCAACTGCACGAGGGCCTCGGTCGTATATTTCTCCACATTGCCGCCGAGCACGACGGGAAGCTCCGTTTTTGCGAACTGGTCAAAAATCGGGTCGCCCATTTTTCCTTTGTTCGGTCCGTCGCCCGGCCACTGCGTCTGCTTGGTGTATTGCGGCCAGGTGCTCTGCGGAGTTGAGGGCGGACGCCCGCCGGACCACACTTCTTCCATCAAGGGCGAACTGCGGGGCGGCGACAGTTTTCCATCCGCATCCGACTTCGGAAAAAACAGCGACCGGCCGCGGCCCGGGTAGTCCATCACATAAACCGTATAGCCCTGATTGACGAAGTCATAGGCCCAACCCGGCCGCCCGTCCGGCGTTTCCAGCACGGTCACGGCGGTTTGGCCCGCTCCCCCGCAGATGAAAATCACCGGATATGGATGCCGAATCTTCGCCGGCACCATCACGTCGACATACATCGCGCCGAACATCTCCTCCTTGCCGGGCGCGCCCTCATAATGGCCGCCGACGTAAAAATGCCCCACGCGCGCGATGCCGGCAGTGGAAAATGTTGAAATCGCGGCCGGAGGAACCGCTCCGGAATCACTCTGCGCATTTGCGCTGGACCAGCCGCCGCAGAAAATTGCAAGGATCGCCGCGGCTGCCGCCATGGAAATTCTCGTTCGCATCACTTCCTCCTGTTGTATCGAATCAGCAGATCGGCCTGCGCCGCAAGGAAGCTCAAAGGCCCTTCTTGGCGAGCCAATCGAGAATGACTTGCGCTATCTTTTCGTTTTCCTTGTCCAGATACATCGGATGGCCGTGGCCCGGCAAGCCGACGTCCGCGAGATAAATATGATCGGCTCCCAAAAACTTCGCGGTCTGCGCATCGACCGCGCGAGGGTGGCGCGGATCCTGATCGCCGGTCACAATCAGCTTTGGAACGTTGGCGAACTTCCGGGGATCGGCGGTGAGTCCCATCCCGTCTTTGTTCATGAGTTCGTTGATCGCGCGCGGGCTCTCCGGCACCAGGCTTGCGTAATACTGGTCCATCGCGTTTGTCGGGAAGAGCGAGGCGCTGGCGAATGCGCTCTTTGCCGCCTCCAGCTTGTACCACGCGGGCTGTGTTTCGGGAAGATAGGGCCCCGTACCGCTCGAAACGAAACTCTGGCCGATCGCGGACGCCGCGGGGAAACTGCCCTTAGGCATGTTGGCCGGAGGAACCGGAGCCACGCCGATGATCGCGGCAATCTGGTCGGGGACCGTGTCGCAAAGTTTCCAGCCGATCATCCCGCCGATGCTGTGCACCAGAAATACGGACCGGCCAATTTTCTTTACCAGCGCCACGCTGTCATCTACTCCGTGTTGCAGTGACATCGTTGGGTAGTCCTGCGGCATCGGTGAACGGCCGTGGCCTGGCTGATCGACCACGTAGGTCTTCCAGCCGTGCCGGACAAAATACATGGCCCAGCCTTCGCGCCCATCCGGGGTGCTGACGAATCCCGCGCCCGTCGTGCAGCAGCCGTGAACCAGCACGATGGGAGTCGCATGAGTCGGTTTTTCCGGGATGAAGGATTCCACATACATCGAATAGGGATTCGCGCCAACGAAAAAGTTGCCTTCCTTGAATTTTGCCGGCGCAGGTTCCGCGGAATATGCCGCGAGCGCGGCCACAAAAGTAACGGCAAGAATCAATCGGATTGATTTGAATGTCGGTCGCAACGGACGCTCCTCGTATTGCCTGGCGCGCATCGATCGGAGCAGGCGTTCTGGAATTCACCCGCCCGGAAACGTTGAGCGCATTCGTGCGGGATTCTCTCTACGGCCGGAAAAGTCGAGCCAGCCTGGCGCCGGAGCAGTTTCCCGGCGCCAGGTTGGCTCTGGAGGATTTACCAGATGACTTTCAGTGAGACCTGCATCTGTCGGGACGTGGTTGCGGTGCCGTCTCCGCCGTCAAGAGCGCCGGCGTTGGGGACGCATCCGCTATTGTTGTCGTTGCCCGAACATGCACCAGTGGGGCCCGGATTGGCGACGATTCCTTTGCCCACGGTGGTCGGGTCCATGATGAATTCATTGGTCACGGGAGGATTGAAGTTGGCGCGGTTAAAGAGGTTGAAAACGTCCAGGCGGAGCTGAACGTTGAAAGCCTCAGAAATTCGCGTGATCTTGGTGTTCTTGACCACCGAGAAGTCAAAATCCACCAATCCCGGACCGGTGAGAATGTTGCGCCCGGCATTGCCCAACTGGATGTAGTTGGTGCCGTTCACATTGGCCACCGGCGGGATTTGGAAGCATTGAAGTTTAATGTAGTCATTCACGTTGCCCGGATTGGTAAGCGAATTACCGCAAGAAGGCAGGCGGTTGGGGTACGCGAACGGATCGGAGTTGTTCTGGCCGAGCACGTCTCCTTCGGCCAGCAGCGGAGTGAAGGGTTCACCCGAGGAAGCAGAGAAAATGCCTCCCAGTTCCCATCCGCCGGCAACCGTCCGGGCAAATCCGGACCAGGATTTCGGGGAAGGAACATCCCACAGATAGTTAAGGGTAAAAACCCTGGAGTCATTGAAGTCCGACACGCCGCGAGTCAGTTTGGGATCAAACCAATTCGGGGTAGAGACTGCGGTGATAACTGAATCCGAGATGACCGCCCCGGAGCCAGTATCGATGGACTTTTGCCAGGTGAATCCAGCCGAAACCTGGAACCCGTGGCTCATCTGCTTGTTCAACTGGACCTGCAGTCCGTTGTAGAGCGAGGAATTCCTGAAGAATGTTGCGGGCAGGCGTCCCCAGCTCTGATTGATCACCGTGCCGGAACCGCGTGCCGGGCAGTCGTTCGAGTTACCGCCGGTGAAGAGATTGCCAGGCGTTTCGCACGGCCAGAAATACGAGCCGCCGATCAGCCTTGGCAAAACTTCGTTGACGTCATCCACCTGCGTCGTGCCGTGAAGCCCGTGCGATCCCACATAGCCGATCAGGACCGTCGTGTTCGGCGCAATCTGACGCTGGACGCTCAAGTTGTACTGGATGACATAAGCGCGCTTCGGTGTGCGATCGATGAAGGCCACGCGGCTTTGGCCGGCGGCGCTGACCTGACACGCCGTGGACGTTCCGACGGGCCAGGGAGTGCCGGGAGCGGGTTGCGCGGGGCAGGGGCCGAACGAACTAAACTCCCCGAAGGAACCCGTCGCCAGGTTGTTGCTGCTTCCCGATACCAGGAACGGCGCGGTGTTGCCGTTCGAAGTGCTGCCCATGAAAGCCAGCAGTGGCAGTTGATCGTAAATTCCGGCGCCCCCGCGGACGGAAGTCTTTCCGCTGCCCGTGGGATCCCAGGCGAATCCAACACGCGGATCGAAATCATGCAACGTG
>Ga0209168_10000619_pt1 | contig 32473 bp, 28 predicted proteins | sample Coa_R1_FD_187156 | JGI IMG/M metagenome (GOLD analysis project Ga0209168, IMG submission 187156) | Surface soil microbial communities from Centralia Pennsylvania, which are recovering from an underground coalmine fire - Coalmine... | ecosystem: Environmental > Terrestrial > Soil > Unclassified ...
AGTGAAACAGGAGCCTATCTCCAGATGTTTGCCCGTTTCAAGTGGTGGTTGGTGTTCGCGGGGTTCCTCGTGCTGATCATAGTGATCCTCATCGAACGTCTGGTTTGGAGGATGGTCAAGAAGATGTTCAGCTATGGCCGGACTCGTTCGTGCGACTGCTAGAGTCGCGGCGTTATAACGCTGAAGCACGGGGATGAGGTCCGGTTGACAAGTGTAGCTCTCACAGTCGGCCGAGATGGCAAGTGGGATTACCTCCTCGAAAAAAAAAAGCCCTCTCCCCCGCTGGGGAGAGGGCGTTTTCAGTCGATCAGTAATTAGTCGTCCAAGTCAACGACCTTAGGCGCCGGGCGATTGAACTCGCTCGGCGGCCGGACGGTCTTCTCGCCGGGGTAGGGCCGCTCGAAGCCGGTGGACATATACCAGTTCAAATGGTTAACGGTGTCCGGATCTTCGGAATCCGGCTTGGTGAGTTTGCCGGCAAAGATCTGCGTCTTCTTCTGGAGCCAAGCCGCTTGCAGAGCCTTAGCCTTGGCGGTCTTGGGGTTGAATGGGTTGTTGTGAACTCCCTGGTTCAGCGGGACCGCGTTCGCCAGGTGACTCCATGGTTGGAAGTTCGCCTGAGGCGGATTGTCGGTGAAGTCCGGTCTCATCGGCGATGCGACGAGATCGAACTGGTTCATGGGCGGCAGACCGAGGATTTGCTCGATCGTTCGTGTCATGTTGACCTGAGTGTAGTAAGTGTGATCCGTGGGAGCATACTGCACAGCGTACGGGCTGACGACATAACCCGGGCTGCGATGACCGTCGACGTGATCGACGCCGTTCTGGGCGTCGTCTTCCTCGATGAAGATCGCCGACGTGGACCAGACCGAGCTGTGGCTGATGTAGTCGATAATGCGCCCAATCGCCAAGTCGTTATCGGCCTGCTCGGCGTCTGGGGTGGGTGGGCCGCCGGTGTGGTCGTCGATGACCCACAGGATGCTCAACGCCGGTACGGTTCCGTTCGTGACGTCGGTGTTGAAGTCCTGCGCCCACAGATCGACGCGGAACTGATCAGGAATGCCGAGATCGAATTGTGGGAAGTTTGTGATCAGGTGGTTGGATACTGCCGGAAGCGAGGAGTGCGCAATCACGGTGTTCTGGAAGTAGAGCGTCTTCTCGCCCGGCGTTCCCGGCGGTGCGCAATCAGGCCCGTTCTCGAAGCACTGTGAGTCAGCGTAGAACTGGCTCCAGCTCGGCTCCGTGGTCTGGCCATTCGGCTGTTTGAACGTATCGTACTCGACGTATTCGCCGTAGATCTTCACCGGCAGACCGGCGGCGGCTGCTTCAGAGAACAGAAATCCTTTGCTCTGATAAGCGAGCGCATCACCAGCGTTCCCACCTGGATAGCTGCGGACCCAGTCAGGCGACTGGATGTCGTCGGCATACGGTGCGAGCGCCTCAGCGATCCACTGGTGGCCGTCGGCGGACTGGCGGCTGGGATCGTAGAAGTTGTCTAACAGCGGGAAGCGTGTGACAAGGTTGTGCACGTTCGGAGTGTCCAGACGCGTCTGACCGTCGTAACCGAACACGGCCAGGGAGTTGTCGCCGTTCCCAGCAGCAACGTCGCCCAAGACCTGATCGTACGTGCGGTTTTCACGGATGATTAGGAACACGTGCTTGATCAGGGACGGATCGCCAATTCTGGCCGGAATTGCAACTGGCTTGTTTTTCGGGTTACCGCCGCCGGCCGACTGGATGTTTTCAGTCAGATTCCAGTGGTTGTACTCGAAAACCTGCTTGGTCATGGTCGCCAGGGTTTGGCTGTTCGGCACAGGAACGATGCTGACCGTGCCGTTGTCCTGGTGGGTGTTGTAAGCGCAGACTCCGTAGTCGCACTCAAAGGAATCGCGCGTCCCGATACCCTTGTCATTGGAAACGATCAGTGCGTTTCCAGCTGGATGGAACACGACGGAGCTTGGCGCATAGCCCACCGGGATCAAGCCCAGGACGGGCTCCTGCGCCGGATTGCTCAGGTTGACTACTGCGATCGCGTTGGCATTGTAAAGTGCGACGTAAGCGATGCCTCTTTTCGTATCGAGCGCGATCGAGTCCGGCGCGGCACCATACGCGGGAGCTTGGCCGGGCGCTGCGATCGGCAGCGAAAGATTGATCGTTCGCACCACCAGATTGCTAGTCGTGTCGATGATCGACATCGTGTCGCTATACGTGTTGGCGACTAACAGGTATCGGCCAAACAAGGCCATTCCGGTTGGGTGCAGACCCGTCGAGATGTTCGCCGTAACCGTCATCGAGGGCAGATCCACTACGGAAACCGTACCCGTGATCGCGGCTCCAATCACTGGGTCGGCGACAACTTCAGTGCCGGCGGACCAGATCTGGAAATCTGCTTGTGTAGCCGCCCGGCCACCCTCGTTGCTGACGTAGGCGGTGGTACCGTTGCTGTTGATCACGATGCTGTGCGGTGCGTTGCCAACCCGAATCTGCACACCCTGCTGATTCGTCGTGAGGTCGATCTTCGTGAGGGTGTCATTTTGGTTCAGCAGAGCGTACGCACTGTTCCCATCCGGTGAGATCGCGACGCCGCCCGGATAAGCTGTGCTCGGACTATAGAACGTGCCGCAGGGTACATCGTAGGATCCCGGGGGGCTGTTCGGAAAGCAGGTGATGAAGGAGTTGTTCGGCGGAACACTAATCTGGGCGTTGTCTTCCAGCAGGCCCTGTGCATTGACGTTGGCGACGGTGACGTTGCTACTGTCCTGGCTGAATACCAAGTGCTTGCCGTCGGCTGAGTAAGCGATACCGCTATAGCTGCCGCTCGGATCCATTCCGAATGGAATGTAGTTCTGCACGACAACGCCGGTCCTGACGTCGAACACTTCGACGGCTCCGTTGCCATCGCTCTCCGACGTTCCTAAGGTCAGGACGGCAGCGGTATGAGTGTTGATATTGGGATTCAGCGCAATAGCTTTCGCCCGGACCCGTATGCCGAGATTAACTTGCATGCCGGCTGGGTTAATAATCTGGCCATCGCTGACGACCCAGGTGCCGTTTGGCTGCGGTCCGGTGAAGTACGTCGGGTAGTACTGGTTGTTCTGAGCAGCGGCAACCCCAGGAAGGCTCAGCCCCGCCGCTACCAGCCCGGCGAGTGGACGCAGAGCATTGGTTCGACGTTTCTTTCGAGAATTCATTCGAGAAGCTCTTTGGGACATGTAGTTCTCCTCTTTGGATCTTGTTGACAGGAACGTTGGCGGAAAGGACTGCTAACGGGTTTCCATCCTGTCGCTGAATCGGCGGCAGGCTTGGTGCAAGCGCATACACCAAGGCTACCAATGTAGCTTCGAGAAAAAGACAGCAGCATGACGTGAAGATTACATTTTTGTAATGTTTGGTATCTGACATCGTGCGATGCTCGGGCACCTTCAGCAAGTGTGCTTCGTGGAGTTGTGTTCGCGGCAATTGGAAATAGCAAACAGGGTGGATTTCACCCGTGAGGGCGAGTTCGTGCTAATCTCGGCATACTCTTAAAGGAACAGCATGGCCGAAAACAAAACCAAGCCTACCCATGCAAGTATTGACGCTTTCATTAATTCGTTGCCCGAGCCGCGCCGGGCCGACGTTAGGGCCCTGGTGAAGCTAATGCGATCGGTGTCGCACCAGGAGCCAAAGATGTGGGGAGGTTCTATTATTGGCTTCGGCAGTTACCACTATCATTATGAAAGCGGTCGAGAAGGAGATGCGCCACTCCTCTGTTTCTCGCCGCGCAAATCCGCCAACGTCGTTTACATCAGTCTGAACGACAAGAGTTTGCTCGACAAACTCGGGAAACACAAGCTCAGCGGCGGATGCTTGCACATTAGCAAGCTTTCCGATGTTGACTCCGCGGTCCTGAAGGCGATCATGGCCGACTCCTATGCGAAGATGCGAGCGCAGGCGAAGTAGACCATCCAAGAACTACAGCCATTCTTTTTGCGAGCAATGCGTGTCTGTGACGCCGGATATAATCCCCGGGAGGAAAATTCAATGGCGTCGCTCTCTGATCCACTGGTGAAAGAACTTTTGCAAGGCCGTTACATTGCCACGCTCGCCACCCGCAACGCGGATGGGTCTGTACACATGGTGGCGGTCTGGTTCTGGTTCGATGGCACCAATCTCTATGTCGCCACTGCCTCGAACACTCGCAAGGCGCGCAATCTGCAGCAACACTCTCGTGCGACGCTCATGGTAGATTCGCGCGAGGCACTGGCCTCCCGCGGGGTTACGATTTCCGCTGTGGCCAAGCTCCTGACTGGCGACGACTCGCGGCGATGGAACGAGAGGATCCACGAGAAGTATCTGAGCGAGCGCGCCATCGCTGACCCGCGAGTCGGTCCGGTCTTCGCCGGTTGGGATGACGTGACCATTCAGCTCTCGCCTATGAGCGTATTCTCATGGGACATGCGCGAGGCCGACAAACAGGCCTTCGGCGGAGCGCTGGCTAGCAATCCGGGATACTTGCTCGAACTGGCGAGGTAAGAAGGCGGCTCAGTCTTTACGATGGAATCGCTTGGGCGGGATCAAGCTCGGCGGCTACCCAAGTTCCCTTCCGCGCCCATCAACTAACGCGCGTAACGGCCCCAACCACTCGTCATACCGTCGCCAGCGCGCGACGGAGGTGCGATAGATGGGTTGCCGCGTTTGCCACTTACTTGGGGTTTTCACTGCCCCCGGATTAGATTCGGGGCGCAAGCATGCGTCGTCCCACTCCAACTCGCAGGCCGCGATGATCCGCCGGATCACTGGTTCGGGCGCGTGGGTTAGATCCTCATACTCGACCTCGATGAAGCGATTCGCTGGCAGCACCTTCCGCCAATGATCGATGAGGCGCTCGTAGTCGTGGAAGTAGGCGACTAATTCGGGGCCCCCCGTTGGAAATGCCAAGGCCGGGTGGAAGAAAGTTTGGTGGATTGAAAGCGCCGTGTCGACGGCGGCGCGGCGGCAATGAATAATCGTGGCATTTGGAAATGCGATGTGGATCAGTCCGGCCCAGAGAAAGTTGAATGGCATCTTGTCGGTCACTCGCACCGACTCCGGCCCAATTGCGCGCAACACGCCGAGATAATCCATCTCCGCCTTGGCGATGAAGGGCTTCTCGTCGCCAGCCGGTACGGTGTGTAGCCACGCCGCCCCGCGCTCATTCCAGAAATTTAATTCGCCGCCGCCACCGACTCGGGGATGCATCGAGACGATCTGTTCGACGAGCGTAGTGCCAGACCGCGGCATCCCGATGATCAGCACCGGTGTCGCATCGGAGCTGCCGAATTCGGAGGACCGTGCAATAAATTCTGACGTAAAGCGGACAATCATTCGATCGATCTCGCGCGAGAACGCCGCCGAATCGAACTGGCGCGAGTCCCGCCGCACAGTATCTGCGGCATCAAAATGCTGCATCGCCAGGCTGTATTCGCCGAGATCCTCCGCAGCTTTGCCGATGGCGAGATGCACCCGAAGACGTTGCTGCATTTCCAACCCCGGCGTCGCCAGGCAAGCCTGCATTTCTTTGAGCAGGCCGTTGTCATTGCTCGTGACGGGACGGCATCGGACCAGATCGTAGTAGCTTCCTGCCAGCATCGGTGCGATCGCGATTGTACGTTCGAAGCATGCGCGGGCTTCCTCGAAACGCCCGAGTTCCGAAAGCACGCTGCCCAGGAGGTCGTAAGCCATCGCATTTTCCGGATCGGCAACCAGCATCTCGCGCAGTACCTGCTCAGCCTCCTGGTTGCAGTTCTCGATCACCAGCGCCCGTGCCTTGCCAAGCCGGCCGAAGGCGCTCCTGCCTCCGGTCACTGCTGCGCGCTGGAAGCAGGCGATCGCCTGGTCGCGATGGCCCATTGTGTAAACAAGCGCACCCGCCCGGAACCAGGCCTCCGTCGAGGACGGGAGCAGCTTGGTGGTGCGGTCGTAGGCAGCGAGTGCACCACGCATGTCGCCAAGTTTCTCCAAGGCGATTCCCATCCGGAAATGTGCATCGGTGTAGCGCGGGTCGTTAGCAATGGCTTTCTGCAACGCCGCAATAGCCTGGGGAGCGCCGCCGACCTCGAGCCAAGCGAGGCCGAGGTCGTGCTGGATCATGGCATTGTTCGGTTCCAGAACTGCTGCATCGCGCAATGGCGCGATCGCATCGGCAGGTCGCCCCGCCCTGAGAAACTTCGTGGCCAACGCAAGCAAAGACCCTACCTGCTGCGGCACCGCTGAGTTTGCCGGCTGCATCATGTTGGCATCGACCTCGGCAGGTTGAGTGTGACACGTGTCCCTTTTCCAGGTTGGCTCGCGATTTCCACCCTGCCGTTGTGAAGTTGAGTGATACTTTGCACAATCGCTAATCCAAGGCCGGTGCCTCCCGACGCTTGCGAGCGCGATGTGTCTACGCGAAAGAACCGATCGAATACTCTAGGCAGCGCCTCGGCGGGAATTCCGATTCCTGTATCAGAAACTTGTATTCGAACGGTCCCGTTGTCAGAATCGGTGGCAAGCACAATGGAACCGCCGGGCCTCGTATGGGCTACTGCATTGGACACCAGGTTGCCGACGGCACGCTGCACAAGAGTTCGGTCAAGTTCTGCGATTACCGGTTCAGGGCCGGTTTCCGTTTTCAGGGAAATGCCGCCATCGGCGGCCGCGGCTTCGTAATATTCGCGCATGCAGACCATTAATTCAGCGACGTTTACCGGTTCCCGGCGCAAGTGAGCCAGGGGACTCTCGGCACGGGCGAGAAACAGCAGATCACCGATCAGAGCGGAAAGGCGCACGGCCTCCTCAAGGCAGGACCCCAGCGCATCCCGATATTCATCGATGCTTCGGGCACGTGCTAAAGCGACTTCTGCTTCGCCGCGAATGTTGTTCACCGGGGTGCGCAGGTCGTGAGCGATGTCGGCCGAGAACTGAGAAATGCGTTCGAACGATTCTTCAAGGCGCTCCAGCATCCGATTGAAGGTGCCGGCCAGCGATGCCAGTTCAAGCGGGTAGCCTTCCGGGGAAATGCGCTCCTGCAAGTTCTTAGAACTAATGTGCTGTGCCGTGGTCGCCATCTCTTCGACAGGGCGAATTCCACGTCGTGCGGTTTGATAGCCGACGAGGGGGAATATGATCAGGGCCCCGGTGAGAATGGCCCAGAACCAAAACCGGAAACGCGCCAGTAGTTGTTCCTGCTGAGAAACATCGATTGCGATCTGAATGGTATCCGTGTGAGTCGGCGGCAATCCAACCGGCGCTAATGTGCTGGCGATGCGGAATGGTTGACCGTTGCGGCCATTTAACGAGATGGCGCGATCGGAATGCTGTTGCGTACGGGCGACGAGTTGCTCCAAATCCAACTGTTCCGCCATGCCCGGCGTCGTTAACACCGGCGCGCCGTGATCGTCGAGCAGCCGAATATAGAAATGTTCATACCGACGAGCGGCCGATTCCAGTTCCACCTCCTCGCGGAGGGCATCCCGCGCATCCGGACGATCGCGCAACATAGTGCGTACAACATGGATTTTGTCTGCGAGGAACAACTCGGTGTTCTTCTCCAACTCCGTGCGCAGCACAACATACAGGCTTGCTGTCGCAACAAATACTGAAATCAAACCCGCAAATGCGTAACCGGCGGTTAAGCGGAAGGCGAGGCTTCCCCAATAGTGAGCGAATGGGAGTTTACTGATCGCATTCCAGAACATAGCCTGCGCCCCGAACGGTGTGGATCAGTTTGAGAGGAAATGGATCGTCCACTTTGCTGCGTAGCCTACGTACATTCACGTCGACCACGTTCGTGTCGGTATCGAAGTTGATGTCCCACACGGCTTCGGCTATCAAGGTTCGGGACACCACCTCCCCGGCACGCCGTACCAGCAACGACAGCAGCAAGAACTCTTTCGTAGTCAGGTCAACCCGATGACCGCCGCGAGTAACGCGTTGACGTAACATGTCGATCTCAAGATCGGCCAGCCGAAGTGTCTCCTGAGGCCTTACCGTGCCACGACGCAGCAAGGAGCGCACGCGCGCCAGTAATTCGGAAAAGGCGAACGGCTTCACCATATAGTCGTCTGCGCCCAGTTCAAGTCCCCTCACCCGCTCGTGTACGGCGTCTCGGGCTGTGAGCACCAAAACCAGCGCCGGGCGCTTTGCCTGGCGCGACCGCATGAGAACCTGCCAACCGTCTAGCCCGGGGAGCATGACATCCAGCACGATCAAATCGAAATCAACCTCGAGGGCCAAGTGCAGTCCATCGTCACCGTTATTGGCGACATCGACTACGAAACCCGCTTCGCAAAGTCCTTTCTTTAGGAACTTAGCCGTCTTAATTTCGTCTTCAATCACAAGGATCTTCATTCATCACCAGGATCTTCATTTCCATTTCGCGCTTTGTGTGGCTGAGACGAGAAGTTGAGACCCCGACCTGCGGGCAAGTGAGACTGGAGTCGGACATGAAGCGGCTTGCGACAAGGTAGCTGTTGGAATATCGATTCGTACTGTTGAAGACGACTTAAATGGTGGAAGTAAAAAGGGTATTCGCGGCCTGTTAATGAACTGCAACGGGAATATGAATTTTCCATTAAACGCCAGCTTCGAGCTGTGAGTGTTAATGATTAACACTCCCCTAAGTAGGGGGTTTGTGTCGAAGATTGGGGTAAGTATCCCGCGTGCAAGCGTGAGCTAGACAATGTGAGTGAGTCTTTGGCCAGCGATCGTTAAATGTGGGGGGTGCACAAAGCGATCTACCGGAAGAAAGGACGGTTATGGTGCAAGCAGTACCTTTAAGCAGGAGGGATTTTTCAAGAACTCGAACGCTTCCCTGGCCTGATCCAGGTGGAAGGTTTTCGAGATCAGAGGCGTCACGTAAACGGAATCGCTTTCGAGCAATTGGAGAGCGTCCTCAAAATTCCCGCAACGTGACCCCAAAAGTGTTATCTCGTCCACCACGAGTTTCGCCGTATCGAAGTGCGCGGCCTGATGAAACGTTGATTTCATCACGACGGTTCCTCGCGGCTCGACCAGTCGAAGGGCCGATTCGAGTCCCGCCGGGGAACTTGTGGCCTCGACGACAAGTTGGAAAGTTCTCGGGCGGAGTTCAGGGCTGTCGAATTGAATTGCCTTCAAATCCCATGAGCCGGCAAGGCTCAGCTTGCTGACACTGCGCCCAATAAGCGTTACATGAGCACCAGCGTGGCGAAGGACTTGTGCAATCAGCAATCCCAGACGGCCCGCACCGAGGACCGCAGCGCGTATTCCTTCGATTTGTGGGACCTGTTCGAGAATCTCGCAAGCGGCAGCCAGAGGTTCGGTGAACACTGCGGCATCGTCAGGGATGGGCGCTGGAACCTCGTGCAGGTTCGAAATTGGCAGCGTGAGAAACTCGGCGAACGTGCCCTGATGATTGATAATTCCGACGACCGAACGATTGGCACAGTGACGGCCCAGACCGCGGCGGCACCAGGAACAACTGCCGCAAGTCACATTTATCTCGCCGACTACTCGCTTTCCCGCCCAGCGTGCATCGTGACATTCCACGACCTCGCCGACAAACTCGTGCCCGAGCACTCCATGAAAACCGGAATATCCCTCCAAAATTTGGCGGTCCGTCCCGCAGATGCCCGCCAGACGAACGCGAATTAGCGCCTCGCCGCGCGATGGCTGCGGCGCAGGGATGTCTTGTAAGGAAAGCCTGCCGTCAAAATGTAGAGCTTTCATCGAAAAACTCGAAGAAAAAGGGGCGGCTCAGGGCCGCCCCTTCCATATCAGATTCTCTCCAATCACATCATTTTCAGACTGTCGATGTGAATCGAGTCGCCACTAACTGTGCCCGTCGCGGCAACGTGATGGCCCTCGTGACCCTTGACCGCATCAGGGTTATCGACGGTCAGAACCTTCTGGTCCTTATCCGACACGATGACGGCCTTCGCCCCTTTGGAAAGACACTTGTTCATGCAATCGGCATGACCGGCTTTGGCGCCTTTCGCGCCGCATTGGGAATCACTTACATAGCCGTTTACGGTGCTGCTGTCGGCGGCGGAGACCAGGGCGACCATCAGAAAGCAAACCAGCGAAACGGTAATCAACACCAACAAAACTTTCTTCATAGCAAACTCCTCATAGTTTAGCGGCTGAGCCGCCGATTTATGCTGTGAAGCAAATTCCTTGTGCGGAAGTGGGAGGAACTATACCACAAGTAAGCGCTTTCAAAAGCCGGAGGGAAAAGATTTTACTTTTGAGCAGCCTTGGATTCCGGAGGCAATGGATGCGCGGGCGGAGGTGACTGCGGAGAAACATAAATGACCTCGCCCGGACGAGCATAATGCAGCTGTTCGCGCGCCTCTTTTTCAATCATCTTGGGATCTCTCTGCAACGAATTGATCTCTCCGGTGGAAGTATCATTCGCTTTCTGCAGCGCATCCACTTCCTTTTGTAACTGCTGGTACTCCGTTTTCTTCTGCCGGTAAACAATCATCCCATTTGCACCGAACATCACGTGCACGAATAACCAAATCGCCAGCAACCCGACCGCGCCAGTCGCAAGACGGCGACGGATGCCGTAAAACATCGTCAAGGCGGGCTGAAGTCGCTCCACAGTGCGATCCGCCCAAGCCTCCGCGTGCGGAGCACGTTCCACCAAGTTCCGCAGATGCGCTTCAGGGTTGGGGAAATTCCGGATTTTGCGGCGTTCTACTCGAAGGTCCATCGTTGACTTCAACTTTTCAGTCAACTCGGCTTCCGTCCTGTTAGTCAAGCGAAATTCTTCCGCTCGGGATGAAAGGAATCAACTTTGGCAAGCTGGGTTCAGTGTTGTTGTGTACCGCTCTGGAAGGTGCAGCGCCCTTGGATGCCGTAGACTGAAACCGAGGCAACTTTTTATGACCGATAAAAGACTTGTCCTGACGACTGCCGGCTCTGTGGATGAAGCTCGTCGAATCGCGGAAGGGTTGATCGACCGCAAACTCGCGGCCTGCGTCAACATCGTTCCCAAGATTGTTTCCATCTATCGCTGGAAGGGCAAGACGGAAGAAGCTGAGGAGTGGTTGTTATGGATCAAGACCAGTGCCGCAGCGTTTCCGCATCTGTGCGCCGCCATTAAGGAAATGCACTCCTACGAATTACCCGAATGCCTGTGTCTGACGGTCGAGGATGGGAGCCAGGAATACCTGAAGTGGCTCGCGGATGCACTGGTGTAATTAGAATCCGCCTCAATCGGGCTTTGGAAAAGCCGCTATGCTATGCGCCCGCGCCACCACCTGTTAAATTGCAAGTGCTACCTTTTCAATACTTTGCAGACGTGACCAACGGGCCAGCTGTTGGCACAGCGGGGCCATTCACGAATTCTAGCCGCAAGGTTACGATGACTTGTTCGGATGTGAGGCCCCAATGCAAACAGAACTCGCGCAAAATGATCTGCTGGTTACGCTGGCGAATTCTTATGAAGAAAATCCAAACCAGTTCGTGACGTTGCCGAAACCAGTGCTGGATTCCTCATGGGCGCGCGTTGCCGTAGCCGAATTAAGAAACGAAGGCTACGTTGAGGAATGCATCCGTGGCGTGGTGCGACTCACCCCACGCGGATACAAGGCATTCAAAAGTTAGGCGCCCTCCCAGAAGCGCGTCCGGAGTGCCACGGGGCGGTCACAGAGATTTTTCCCACTTGGACCGGCGATGCACTCCGGATGGCGCCTTGAATTTGAATCTCCCGCCCGAACAATCTACTAAATGCTTTGCGTCTTCCAGCGTCCACGCTTAAACAACACAGCACTTGCTGCCGCTATCGAGCACTCGGCGACCACGATCGCGGAATAAACGCCGTTCGAATGGAGTTTCAGTGGGACCGCCAACCAGTAAGCCAGAGGGATCTCGAGTATCCAGAACCCGAAGAAATGGACGATGGTGGGCGTTACTGTGTCTCCGGCGCCGTTGAATGCCTGGAGCATCACCATGCCATAGGCGTAGCCCACATTGCCATAGCTGATGATCCGCAAACAAGCCGCAGCCAGAGGCACCACTGCCGCGTCATGCGTGAACAGACGCACGATGGGCTCCGCCAACAGGATAAAGAACACTCCCACGGATCCTAGAAAAAGCATGTTGTACAATCCTGTCTTCCAAACCGCCGATTCAGCGCGGTCCGGCTTCTTGGCCCCCAGGTTCTGGCCTACCAGTGTCGCCGCAGCGTTTGCCAATCCCCACGAAGGCAGAATCAAGAACACTACGATGCGAATGGCGATGGTGTATCCGGCCAGCGCGGCTGCTCCGAAAAGACTGACGATTCGCACCAAGCCGATCCAACTGGTGTGAGCAATAGCAAACTGCAAGATCCCCGTCAGGGAGACGCGCACTAAGCGCCACAACACGCCGATGTTGACCCGGACTTGGTTTGCGAGAATTCGAATGCGCTCGGTTCCTCGGAGCAAACGATAAAACTGATAGCAGACACCGATGCTCCGCCCGGTAAAGGTTGCCAGAGCCGCACCAGTGACGCCCAAACGTGGAAACGGTCCAACGCCGAAGATCAGGCAAGGGTCGAGAATCAGATTAATGATGTTCGAGACCCACAGCAGACGCATCGCGATAGCGGCGTCGCCCGCACCACGAAAAATCGCATTATTGAGGAAGAGCAGGACGATTGCGCCGCTACCCCCCAGCGCAATCCTTGCATAACCGCTCCCGGTCGCAATGATTTCAGGTGTCGCGCCCATGAGTCCCAGGAGGCGAGGCGCAAACATCCAGCATGGAATGCCGACGGCAACTGAGACGATCACACCTAGAACAATTGCCTGAACTGCCGATACTGCAGCTCCATCCGGATCCTTCTCCCCAATGCGACGGGCCACCATAGCCGTGGTAGAAAGGCTAAGTCCCAGACCAACGGCGAAGACCAGGCTGAGCATGGACTCGGTGAGCCCAACTGTGGCAACTGCATTGGCACCTAACCGCCCGACCCAGAACACGTCCACGACCGCGAACAAAGATTCGAGCGCCATCTCCAGCACCATTGGCACCGCGAGCAGCAGGATGGCGCGGTTCAGGCTGCCCTCGGTGTAATCCTGGTGCGAACCGCGTATGGCTTCCCACAATGAGGTCCACAAGCTCTGTGGTGAGGGCTCGATTGCCAGACTATTGACAGCTTCCATTGTTCCCCCCAGGGTCAGCATGCAGTCTTATCCAGCAGACTGCGTTGCACGAAAAACGAATAGGTCCGCAATGTGCGGACAAGGAAGAGGTTGCGGATTAGAGAAGATCTGACATTTTCGCGCCCTCGGGGACGGATACCCTGCGCAAAGTTCGGCACGGGAAGTGAAACGTAGACGTATTCTAGCGGAAAGGACACTTTTTACCCAAGGAAATTGGTGCGTTTGACCAGACAACTTGGGATTGATAGCCTTACTCCAGCCACCCGTCTTGGGGCTCCCCTCAGCAGTCCGCCAGCCCAATTCGCGTGTCGCGGATTCTTTACCGCGATTCGAACTTTTCGCATCAGAGTGTGCGCGCCAGTCTCCATCCCCCGTCACTCTGGCTGTTTGGAGGACTGAAAATGCAATCATTCTGGAGATTAACCACATCCATTCTTTTGCTGACGGTTGTTAGTTTCGCGACGGATGTCGTGACTTACCACAACGACATCGCCCGTTCGGGACAAAACCAGCAGGAGACAACCCTGAATTTGAGCAATGTGAATTCCTCGAGTTTTGGAAAGGTCGGCAGTTTGCCGGTGGACGGAATTATCGATGCGGAGCCGTTGTATCTCTCCAATCTGGCGGTTCCCGGCAACGGAACACACAACGTACTGTATGTGGTTACAGAAAATAACAGCGTCTACGCCTTCGACGCCAATACCGGGGCAACCCTATGGCACACTCGAGTCATCCCGGTAGGCGAAAACCCCTCTGGAGATCATGGCTGCGGCCAGATCTCACCCCAAATCGGAATTACATCGACTCCGGTCATAGATCGCACCGCGGGACCGCATGGAACCATTTACGTCGTCGCTATGAGCGTCAATTCCAGCAATAAGTACTTCCAGCGGATTCATGGCCTTGATGCTGCTACCGGAAAGGAACAACCTGGATCGCCGGCCGTGGTTCAGGCCAAGTACCCCGGCTCGGGCGATAACAGCCAAGGCGGATATGTTATTTTCGATCCTGGGCAATACGCTGAGCGGGCCGGCCTCTTGCTGCTGAATCACGTCGTTTACACGGCGTGGACGTCACACTGCGACATACGGCCCTACACTGGTTGGATCATTGGCTACAACCAAGCTACGGGCGCTCAAACCAGCGTGTTGAATCTCACTCCAAATGGAAGCGAGGGCGCTATCTGGCAAGCCGGAGCCGGACTGGCCTCTGATGGCACGAATATCTATTTGTTGGACGCCAATGGAACTTTCGACACAACTTTGACTGCGAATGGGTTTCCGAGCAAGGGGGATTACGGCAACGCATTCGTGAAAATCTCGACCACCAACAAAAAGTTGACGGTGGCAGATTACTTCAACACTTTTGACACAGTGGAGGAGTCAAATTCTGATACCGATCTAGGCTCCGGCGGCACCGTTGTGTTGCCGACCATGACCGATTCGCAGGGCAATGCCCGTTATCTCGCGATCGGTGCCGGCAAAGATTCAAACATCTATATTGTGGACCGCACAAATATGGGGAAGTTCAATCCCAACAATGACAATGCCATTTACCAGGAGATCGACGGAGTCTTGGGCGGCGGCGTGTGGTCGATGCCCGCATACTTCAATGGCAGCGTTTATTACGGCGCCGAAGGCAACAAGCTGATGCAGTTTAGCTTCACCAACGCCAGGCTTTCCACCACTCCGGTCTCCCGCAGTTCTGCCACTTTCAGCTATCCGGGAGCCACTCCTAGTATTTCAGCGAATGGAATGATGAACGGAATCGTCTGGGCGATCCAGCACAACGGCTCTGGCGACGTGCTGCACGCATACAACGCCACAAATCTCGCGAAGGAACTCTACAACTCAAATCAGGCGGCGAATGGACGCGATCAATTGGGTACGGCGAGTCATTTCGGAACTCCAATGATCGTGAACGGAAAAGTGTTCGTGGGCACGCAAGATAACCGTGTGGTTGTTTACGGCCTGCTGTCAGGGAAGTAGCGCAGAAATAGTAAAGGCCGTGATATTGGTTATGCTCTAGCCGTCGGCTCCTGCGAGGGAGTCGGCAGCGTGGAGTCACGCACCATCACGGCCTTCGATGTGACCTCTGCTTTCGCAGTTCCTGACCCCAGCTATGTCCTCGCAGAACAGCTGGTTTTTTCGGGTCAGGCCGCTTACTGAGTTACCTCAGCTTGCGTATCACCCAGCTTACTTCGGACTGGCTAATTTTATTTGAGCCAACCCTTTCAGCCATCGACGCGTGAAACGTAAATTGCTGAGCAGGAATTGTCAACGCCGCTTTTTGGTGCAACGTTGTGGATTTCGTTGTGAATGCTGTGGATTTGAAAGCGAAGACCGGCAAGGCATTCGGACGGGTTCGATCGCTCAATCCCGGATTTCCACACCTTCCTCCACAGGGGGCATAGCAGACCCGAAATCCACAACCGAATCTTCTTAAGCGCTTGACGTCTCCGGTTTTGTGACGCATCTTGGGTGGAACGATCAAGTCTGCATGTCAGTCCTGGTGGCTTACGTCGATGGCGGATCTCTGGGGAATCCCGGGCCGTCCGGCATTGGAGTTGTCATCGAAGGCGCCCGCGACGGAAAACTTCAGATCGCCAAGTGGATCGGCTGGCAGGACAACAACGTAGCGGAATATCTGGCCCTGCTGGAAGCGCTGCAATGTGCAGTTCTGTTGAAAGCCCACGCGCTGCACGTCTACTCTGACTCCGAAGTGGTGGTAAAGCAGATGACCGGCGTTTACAACTGCCGCAGCCCGCGCCTCTATTCTTTGAATTGGATCTGCCGCAAACTCGCTCGCTCCCTGAAGTTCTCGATCTCGCACGTCGGGCGGGAACACAATATGGAGGCGAACCGCCTCGCTAATTCCGCAGCTCGCAAGAAGACAAGATTAAGTCGGTAGCATAGACCCTCCTGGCGACGAATTCGCCGAGTGCTAACCAAGTTCGCGAAACTCAGTCCTTCTTTCTATGCCTCGAAAGCACTTCCTCCTGCTGGCGGTTTCTCTTTCATGGTTGTGGCTCTCTGCAAGGGCGATCCAAAATTCCCCTTCGGCATCGCCCGCGCAGCAAACAACCGGCCGGAAGACCAGCACGCCATATACCGGTGATCTATCGATCTTCGAAACGCCGGGTCGCGATGATCGGCTGCAGATCAACCGGGTAATGGACACTCTTGGAATCGCCCCCGGCACGAACGTCGCCGACATTGGCGCCGGATCGGGATGGTTCACAGTTCGGGCCGCGCGCCGGGTCGAATCAGGAACGGTGTACGCCGTCGACATCAATCCAGAGGCCATTCGCTACATCGAGGACCGAGTTAAGAAGGAACACCTTTCGAACGTGAAAGCAATTCTCAGTCGCAGCGATGATCCGCTATTGCCGCCGAACTCGGTCGATGCAGTCTTACTGCTGAAAACCTATCACGAAGTAGCCAACCCGATCGCGCTGTTGCGAAATTTGCATACCGCTCTCCGGCCAGGCGCCAAGGTCGGCATTATCGATCGCAGTGGCAATGGCACTGACCACGGAATCAACCGCGATGTTGTAATCAAGGAAGCCAGGTCCGCGGGATATACATTATCGGCGCAATACGATTTCGTTAAGCCTGACAATGTCGACTACTTTGTAGTATTCACTCCCTAGCCTTGCAAATGCTGAGGCCCTGCTGTTAGGGACTTTCTTCCCCCAAAATATTCCTCATCACAGGATGCCAATCTTCCGCTAAAGCGAGCTGCTGTTGTATCATCCGGAGTCGGGAAAACCCGCTTCTGGCGCGGTGTTACAGCGGATTCAGCAGCTTGCGCGATTCATCAAAAATTAACACTTCCGCGCAGCAAAATTGTACAAGTAGGGGTTCAATCATCTCTGGCGTTGATGGGGAGAGTAAAAAGATGAGTGAAAGCCCGAATCTTTTGGGACCACGCGAACAAGAGATCGTTGAGCTGCTGCTGCAGGGTTGCACGAACTCCGAGATTGCCCAGCAGCTCAAGATGAACCATCGGACCGTCAAAGCGCACTTCAATCGTCTCTTCGTGAAATTCGGAATTCGAAGCGGAATTAAGCGAGTCAAACTCGCCACATTGCTATACCGGAGGCAGACATGGCCGGAGATCGGGACCGTAGCGGGCGAATCCTTAATAGCCGAGAAGAGCGTGTCACCGAACTGGTCGCCCAAGGGCTCACCAATGGTCAGGTGGCAAGGTCGGTCGGAACGACTGAGCACGTCGTCAAAAACTATTTACAAAGCATCTACGATAAGCTCGGGCTCTGGAATCGGGTCGAACTAGCGCTTTGGTACGAGGCTCGCCAGGTGGAAAAGCAGCATCAATCCCGCATCCGACAGGTTCCAAACCGTCCCGCCGCGGCCAATCGGTAGCTGCCTGCTAACCAGCTTTAGTTCCCACTCCCCGAGGATCGCGAAACCCTTCCCAAACTGTGATCCGAATACCAGTCGGTGAGCACTCTTCCCACTAATTGCCGCCACTGCGGTTCTGCTGCTTGCTCGACTGGCATGTGGCGTGACATAGCTGCAGGCGTTGGCTGCGAAAGAATCTTCTTGCCTGGCGTGCGAGAAATCTCGCGGATGAAAATCGGTGGGCCCACTAAGAGACCGATTCGCTGACGAGGTTTTGAAAGCCGGATTTGCTCCGCGAACTGCTCAACCTCGTATGGTTCCTCCGATGAGGCCATAAGGATCAGGTCGTACGGAATATTCTTCCACAATGCGGGTGCGTCCGACATTGTTTCACAGGTGTGAACTTCAATCTCGTGATTTCTGAGGATGGTAGCGCGTAAGTTGAGTTTTCGGGTGTTCTGATCGACTAGTAGAATCCTGCGGTGTTCTCGGTACTCGTAAGACATATGATCGACTCCCCTTTGAGCTGTCGAGAATGGCCTCAACGGATAATAGTGACTTTAGGTTGCGAAGGTGTTTCGCGCTCATGAACGTGAGGTAAATTCTGCCCAGCAGGAGATTTCCACAGACTTCTCAGGTTTTCGCCTGATTGTTCTCATACTGGAAAGCCTGTACTTTGCCCCTACCCCCCAGAACGACCAGGCCCCAAAACTAACAGCGAGTCGGTTGTAGTGCGCGACCTCGGCGCGAGGCGCTCATCAGAAGCGCAAGCGGAGATGTCTGCCTCAGCATGAACCGCTGAACTGGAGATCTCCCGATGCAACGTTGCGCCACGTCGCTGTTGCTCTGCGTCATCTTGCTCGCCGTTTTGGCTCCCGCTCAAGTTGGACCAGTTCCTCAATCACAGCACGTGTGGATTATTACGGAAGAAAACCACAGCTATGAGGACGTGTTCGGCAACCCGGACATGCCGTACTTCAACTCATTGGCTAATACATACGGCTTGGCTTCCCAATACTATTCGACGCAACATAATTCCCTTTCTGCGCTGATGTGGTTTGTTGCCGGCGAAGAAGTCACTTCCAATGACAACAACACATCCTGCTTCGACGTGGACAACGTGGTGCGCCATCTTCTGGCTCAGAATTTCACGTGGAAAGCATACGAGGAGGATCTGCCGTACGCCGGATTCATGGGCCTCAGCTATGCGAATTACGTTCGCCGCCACAATCCTTTAATCAATTTCACCGATGTCTGCAACACCGATCAGCAATACAATTCCGTTCCCTTCAGCCAGTTGGCGCTGGACATGCAGAACAACGCCACGCCCAACTACGTCTATATCACCCCTAACCTGCAGCACGATGCCCACGACGGAACCCTGGCGCTTGCGGATCAATGGCTCTCGCAACAGGTTCCATCACTTCTGGGGCGACCTGAGTTTCAACCGGGTGGAGACGGAATCCTCTTCATCGTGTGGGATGAGGGAGACCTCGACAAGAATGGCAACCCTGATAATCGCTGTTCCGCAAATATCTCTGCAGGCTGCGGCGGCCGAATTGCCACCCTTGTCGTCGGGCCGCAGGTCAGGCCGGGTCTTCAGTCGGAGACGTTGTATTCACATCCCAATTTGCTATCGACGGTTTGTGCGGTAATGGGACTCTCGTCATGCCCCGGCGCAGGCTCTCTGGCTGGATCGATGTCGGACTTCTTCAACACAGTCAGCATCAGCACTCCTTTTCCGAACGCTCAAGTTACCTCTCCCGTCCAAATTACCGCAGCAGCCAACAACGACAGCAGCGTTTACTCGATGCAGATTTATGTAGATAACCAGTTGCAGTACCACACTAAGGGGAACTCGGTAAATACGGCGCTGGCTATGAGCCCGGGACAGCACTTTGTGGTTGTCCAATCGTGGGACGTGGCTGGCGGGATTCACAAGCGGGGAATCTATGTAACTGTACAACCCGCGGCCGTGGTGATGGCCACTCCTCCGCCAAATGCTGTGGTTGCAAGTCCCGTTCCGCTGACGGCAACCGCAGGCGTCTCATCTCCCATGGGATCAGGCGTGAATCTCATGCAAGTGTTCGTGGACAGCATCTTCGAATATGAAACCCAAGGCTCGAAGCTTAATGTCAAGCTCCCCATGAGCACCGGCAATCACACCGTTCTGGTAAAAGCGCTCAACAATGCCGCTGGATCCGGTGGCGGAGGCCTCGCACAAACCAGTTTCCCAGTCACGGTAGCCACGCCAGCAGTGGACATCCAATCCCCCACGGCAAACTATTCGGGCTACTCACCGCTTTCTTTACTGGCCACCACCATTGACCCAAGTCCCGTTTACTCGGTGCAAGCGCTCGTAGATAACAATCTCGTATACCAGTACACAGGCAATGGAATTCAGGCAACGGTGAATATGACTGCGGGGGAACACACGGTATTAGTCCAGGCCACCGACATGGCAGGCGGTGTTTACACAGACAGCGTCAGCGTAAACATCACCCCAATCATCGTGACGATCGCAACTCCTGCAGCGAATGCCGTTGTGAGTTCACCTGTGCAAATCCAAGCGTCGGTCCCCTCGAACGCCCCAGTCACAACCATGCAGGTGTATGTTGACAGTAAACTGCAGTATTCAACCAACGGCACCACGGTAAACACCTCGTTATCTATGGGGCAGGGCTCGCACCATCTTGTGGTGCAGGCGTGGGACATCGGAGGTGGCACGTGGAAAACTGGCGAGAACATCACAGTGCAAGGGAATTCGAACGGAGGGGTTACGATCACATCCCCAACGAATGGTGCAGTCGTGAGTTCGCCTGTACATTTTGTTGCCAGCGCGTCAGCACCAAACTGCTCCAATGGCATTGACTCAATGCAGATCTATCCCACCCCCGGGTGGGATGACTACAGTGTTCACGCCGCGCAGATTAACACCAATCTGCCGCTCGCTTCCGGATCCTATCCCGATGTTGTGGTTCAAGCATGGGATAAATGTGGGAACGTTTACAAAAGCAATGTCAGTATCACCGTGCAATAGCTCGATTGAACCTGCAAATGACGACCGCGCTGCTTGCCTCGAGAGCAACAGCGCGGTCTTAGTTTGCGATTGACTTCGTTAGTTCACGGTCACGGTCACGGGCTGCGAAGGAATGCCATTCGCAACCACCACGAGCGAACTGGTTCCAGTTTCCATCCCCGCAGGCACATCAAAGTTGGTGGACACAATCGCACTCCCAGTCGCGACGCCCATGGTGCTGTGGTCGTGAGTCGGAGCGTAGAAAACATGCCCGCTGCTTTGGTTAACGATTCGCACCAGCGGGTAGTTGGTTGCGGTTTCGTACTCATCCCCGAACGAGGCAGCCTGCGACAAGCCGTTGAACTGCGTGCCAGAGATTTTGTATGTTGACCCGCGAACAACCGTGCTGGGGTACGTCGAGATTGTCGGCGCCCACGAAGGTGAATACGTTCCCGTGGACGTGTAGAGCTGCGATCCACCCACAATCGTCTCACCGGTAGGCAAAACGATCAGGCTGCCAAACCCGAATGGCCCGGCGGTCAGCTTCGTGCCATCGAACTCGTACAACGTCCCGGAATCTCCTTCAACGAGCACATGGCCGTTTGGCAACAGCGAAGCGAAAGAATCTCCGGCATTGTCTCCATTGGGGAAGTCAGGTCCAACGGTCCAAGTGCCAGCCGCGGTGGGGCTCGATCCGGGAGTGTAGACAGCGGTGTGCCCAGCGCCGTTTGAACTGTACGAACCCGTCGCGAAGACCGTGCCATTGGGGCGCAGAATCGCAGGACCGATTTCTCCAGGCGGATAGTAGCAGTACTGACCATTGGGACCGAAGGGAAGGCATCCATAAGGCGACGGAGAGTGCAGGTCAACGATGGTGCTGCCTGCCGTCACCCATTCCAGTAACGACGGAACAAACCGCTCAGAGTTCGGCGCATCTTTGACGTCCGCGGTTAACACCGACCCGTCGGGCATCAGCGTCCAACCTTCTTCGGCATTGAAGTCGGCTTTCCCGGGGGCAACGCCTTGCTGCCATTGCATGGTCTTCGGATTCAATGCAGCGATATTTTTGACCAACTTATTTCCGATCAGGAATAAGCCATTAGGAAGAACCACAGACGGAGAATCGCCGATGTACGACCAGCCCGGCGGCGGCGTCAGAGGAGTCCAAACATTAGTCCTGGGGTTGTAAACCGCACCAAGGTTGGTCAGTACGAAATTTCCCGGCGGATTATATTCACCACCTTCAATCAGCAGACGCCCATCGGCCAAAACCGCTGACGCGAAAGCGTCGGGCTCATACCCGGCGGGCAGACTCGCTACTTGCTTCCACGTTCCATTCAGGTAGCTGCCGGTATTATCTGGCGTAAGCTTCCACCAATCAGAAGCCTGGTTACCCTGAAACATCACGGTCCCGTCGGTCAATAGGAAACCGATCCCGGCGCCGTCTGGAGGCTGGTGCGTAAGATTTCTTATCGTTTGGGTCCAACCGCTTTGGAGTCCTACCAGGAACAAGCAGATCGCGAGGAAAGATCTTGTTCGCAAGTCGTACCACCTTTCTGTGAAAGCGCAACGGAATGTGATTCTGCCGATAGGGAGAAAAGGCAGGGTGTTCATGCTAGCAAATGCCTTTGCAGGCAAGCAACGGCTGGCTGGGAAATTAGCCGGTGGAACCGAAAATCACTAGGTCCGAAAGACTCCTGTCGTGGCCTAGTGACTCCTGGCGAGCTTGGCATTTGTTAAGGAATTGTCAGATGGCAGTTGTGTCAGCGCTGGGGACAAGTAGTAGTCAATCAGGTTTTCGATCTTCGACCAAACAGCCGGATCACATTCGATGGAAGTATGCCCCTTAAATAGATGACGATCTACCCACGGATAGGCACCGCATTCGGACGGTTGTCTTTCGTAATCAAACCGAAAATCCCCGAGGATCTCGGTATGCACAGGATCAGCGGCGGTGATCTTTGTGCGGCCGTGGAGGAGACCCCGAGTCTGATAAAAATTCACCGCCCGCTCCACGTTCGCGGGGATGATTTGATCGTCTTGCCCGTTTTTGGAAATACTATCGACCTGTACAGTCAGGAGTATCGGAATTTGTTCCTGCTGCAATTGGCGCGCAAGCACAATCGCCGCGGATGCGCCCCAGCTGTGGCCATAAAGAATGATGCGCGCACCCCGCCTTTCTTCCTGCGAAAGGCTGCCGTCGCGGTCGGTATCCAGCCACTTCAAGATCGCGCGATGCGCTCCGTCGGTTTGTCGATTTTCGAAGATCTCCGCGTGCAAACGGGTCATGTGGACTTGCCGGAGTTTCTGCACCAACTGGACTTCCGAGTGGCGTGCGTCATTACGGTGGACGAATCCGCCAACGAAGCCAATCACGATCGTGGAAGGTGCAATACTGGAGGCGGTCGAGGTAGTTGGCAAGCTATCCGCTGATATGGCAGTCGATGCCCAGAATATGGGGATCAACGTGCAAACCGCCCGGAGATGGCGTGTAGGGCGTCTCATTTCCAGTTGCCAAGAGAAGGCTGAGCTGCACATCCAAAGTGCCGCCAGAACGCTGTGCAAATATCGTGCCAGACCCTGCAGCACTGGATTTTGCCAGAATCCAATGATTGCTGACAGGATATGTGATGCCACAAACGGCGAAAGCATGGCGAGAAAACCATGATTGTGCCGATCGTCTGCGGAAAAGGTGCAGATTACATGCTCGAAGAGACCGTCGGAAGGTCCTCTTGGCCTTAGCTCCCGACCTTCCTCCGGGCTTCCTCATAAGCCTGACGCGGATCACGACCGGTCGCTTGCTTGTACCAGGCCGGATGGAACGTCCAAGCCCAAGCTTCGCTGACCGAACCACGGGTCATCGCCTGGAACGTCCCGGGTTCGCCGATTGTGCTGAGATAAACATGGATGAAGATCCCGCCCAACATGATCAGCGCTGAAATGTCGTGCAAAACATAACTGACCGCGACAGCCCAGCGGCCAAAGGTCCGCGCCCCTGCCCACAGAATAATTCCGGTGATCAGGTAGACCACGCAGCCAGCAACAATCTCCCAGAACTGGGCCTTCTGGCCGGCATTGAAAAAACCAGTCTCGGGAGGTTCGAGTCTTTCTTGACCCGACGCCACAGCCTTGATGTTCTTCATCCACCGCGTATCCGCATTCGTCCAACTCATGGGCCGCAGCCAGTTCAACATCTGTAAGGCGAAGAAGGCCACGAAACCCAAGCCGAACCACGGGTGCATCGCCCGAGCCAATGGACCTCCGCCAAAGATCGGCGTAAACCAGCGAAACAGCCAAGGCAGGTAGATCCCAAAGCCAGAGAACAGAGCGAGGAAGAAGAAAAGGGCCACCATCCAGTGTAGGAAGCGGGTGTACACCGGATGACGCATCAACTCTCCGACATACACTTCCGTTCTGCCGATGCGTTCGAAGGCGCGGCGGGCTTTTTCGTCAAATCGTTCAACTGCGGTGGCCATCGGCGCCCTCCTTCTGAGGTGGTTCGGGCTGCGGGCGGCGCGGGCCAATGGTTACGTAGTGCAGGCATACGCCGAGAAGACCGAACAAGGCAAACGTCCCCAGCACCGGCTTGAAAAGCCATTTCCAGATGGTGTAACTCCAGGGGATTTGCGGATTTTTCGGCAGCCCTCCATAGCGTTCGGGGTCGTCCGCATCGTGCAACACATAAATGACGTGAGTGCCGCCAATCGACTGCGGATCGTAAACGCCCGCCTTTTCGAAACCGAAGTTTTCTCGCAGTTGTTGTGCGCGTTCTTGTGCGATGAACTTCATGTCGTCTTTGCTGCCAAACTTCAGGCAACCGGTTGGGCACGCCTTGATGCAGGCGGGCTCCAAGCCTTGTCCCACACGGTCGGAACAGAGCGTGCACTTGTAGACCTTCTTCGTGGCCGGGTTGAACTTTGGAATGTTGTAAGGGCAACCGGAGACGCAGAATTCGCAGCCGATGCAATTTTCCTGCTGAAAATCCACGATGCCGTTCGCGTACTGCACGATCGCGCCATCCGCAGGGCATGCCCGCAAGCATCCCGGGTCGGCACAATGCATGCACTGGTCTTTGCGCATCAGCCACTGGATTGTGCCGTCTTCTTTCTGGTGCTCGTTAAACTTGATCAGGTTCCAGAAATTCCAGCGCGTCTCCGGCATAGTCTGATAGGTGTTGTCGAAGGTGGTGGGACTGAAGGGCATATCGTTCCACTCGACACATGCCACCTCGCAAGCCTTGCACCCAATGCAGGTTGTGGTATCAACGAGCTTGCAGACTTCGTAATCGCGCTGTACGCCGTAACCCGGCGCGGTTCCGGAGTGACCTGATATTTGCTTGGCTTGAAGTGTTCTGCGATCGCTCATATGAACCGTCAGCTTTCAGTTTTCCCTAGCCGACCTTTGTCACTCCGCCCGAAGAGAAATCTGCTGTTAAGCTGTAGATTCCTCTTCGTGCCACTCCTCGAAATGACAACTTGGTGAGGCTGGCTACTAGCACTCACGCTTTCTCAATCTTCACCAGGAACCCTTTGAACTCCGGCGTGTACGCATTCGGATCGATCACAGTAGGAGTCAATTGGTTCGCCAGTGTCTTGGCGGTCTTGCCCTCGTCTTCTGCAATGCCACGGAATCCCCAGTGAATCGGGATTCCGATCTGAAACATTTCTTTACCGTCGATCTTCATCGGCCGGATGCGTCGCGTGACCATCGCTTTAGCGATGTACTGACTGCGCGCGCTCGTGACTTTGATTTTTTCGCCGCCACGGATGCCCATGCGATCGGCCAGTTCGACCGGAACCTCGATGAATGGCTCGGGCACAAGCTGAACGTTCATCGGATTGTTTTTCGTCCAGTAGTGATAGTGCTCAGTCAGCCGATAGGTGGTGCAGATCACGTTGAATCCCTGATCCACCGTCCCGTACTTGTCAAAATCCGTCTTGTATTTCTTGACGACTGGATTGTTCGATTGATTCGGGTGCAAGAGGTTGGCAATCGGACTCTCCATCGGCTCGTAGAATTCAGGGAACGGACCATCTGCCATCCCACCCAGCGGAACGAACAGACGCCCCACTCCCTCCGGATTCATGATGAATGGCCCCATGTGGTCCTTCGGCACAGAGTCGCCCTTGAAATCGGGTACGTCATTGCCCACCCACGATTGCTTCGTTTCATCCCACCAGACTTGGCGTCGCGACGGATCCCACGGTTTGCCATCGACATTGCACGAGGCTCGGTTGTACAGCACGCGCCGATTGGCCGGCCACGACCATCCCCAGTTGGGATAAATTCCCAAGCCAGAAGGATCTTCCGTTCCGCGCCGCTGAATCATGGCCCCTGCTTCCGTCCACGAACCGGAATAAATCCAATTGCCGCACATCGTGGTGCCGTCATCTTTCAGCCACGCAAACCCAGGCAACTGCTGCCCGGCCTTGATGGTTAAGTTCGTCTTCGGATCGGTGAGGTCAGCCAGGGCCTTGCCATTCAGTTCCTTGGCGATCTCCGCCAGCGACGGGTTGTACGGCGTGGTGTAAGCAAAAGACAGATTCAGAATCGGATCCGGAAATTTTCCGCCCTCTTTCTGATAAAGGTCGCGCGTCTTCAAGAAGATGGTTGCCAGGATTTCCTGGTCCAGCCGCGCTTCTCCGGGCGGGGGCACTGCCACGTTCTTCCATTGCAGCCAGCGCGCCGAGTTCACGAAGGTCCCATCTTTTTCCGCAAAGCCGGCGCCCGGCAAACGATAGACGGTCGTGTTGATCTTCTTCTGTTCGTCAGCAGTGATGCCGGGTGCCCGCCAGAATTCGCTGGTCTCATCTGGATAAATTTCGCAAACCACCAGCCAGTCGGCCTTCTTCAAGGCTTCGATGTTTTTCGTAGAGTCGGGACCAATCATGACACCGTTCATGCCGAAGGCGAAAATGCCTTTAACCTTGCCGTCGTACATATCGTTCCAGATGTTTACCCAGGAATAGTTGCGGTCGACTTTGGGCAAATAGTTGAACGCCCAATCGTTTTCTTTAGTGGCAGCGTTCCCGTACATCGCTTTCAAAAACGACACCGCAAATTTCGACGTGTTCGACCAATAATTGAACGAATCCCAGGGATCGGGTTTGGCAGAGGTGGGTGTGATCCGCTTTACGTAGGTGGCGAAGTCGGTGTCGTTGGGGTTCGGAACCTTCAGGTAGCCTGGAAGGTTGTCGAAAATTCCCGCCATGTCGGTCGCACCCTGAATATTTGAGTGCCCGCGCAATGCATTCACGCCACCACCGGCCCGCCCGATGTTGCCCATCAGCAACTGGAGCATCGCGGCTGTGCGAATGATCTGCGTTCCAAAGCTGTGCTGCGTCCACCCGACGGCGTATATGATGGTGGCGACTTTCTTCATATCGCCGTCTTTGCGGACTGACGTGAACAGATCAGCGGCCTTCAGGAATTGGTCCTGAGGAATGCCCGTGATGCGCTCCACCATCTCTGGTGTGTAGCGCGAATATTGTTGCTTCAGCAGTTGGTAGACGCAGCGCGGATGCTGCAAGGAAAAGTCGAATGCAACCTTAGGTGGCAACATCGGCGTAACCGAAGCACCACCCTTCGCCCCCGCCGGACCAGCCCCCTGGTATCCCTGCCCTTCTGCTGGTTTAGCCGCTTGCTCATACTGCTGCGGAGGTGTCGGCATCACCGGCTTCCCGCTAAGATCTCCGCCTTCTTCGTAGTTCCACGTCGATTTTTCGTACGTCTTCTTTTCAGGATCAAACCCGGAGTAGAGGCCGTCCTCGGGGAGTTTGAAACGGTCCTTGATGATGAATGCCGCGTTGGTGTAGTTGACCAGGTAGTCGTGCGCGACGCGGTTGTTCGCCAGCGCGTAGTTGATCAATCCACCGAGGAAGGCAATATCGCTCCCGGCGCGAATTTGCAGATAAAGATCGGCGTTTGCCGCAGTGCGCGTCAGGCGAGGATCGACAACGATTGTTTTTGCATTGCGATGGACTTTGGCTTCAATCGCCCACTTGAAGCCGCAAGGGTGGTTCTCGGCTGGATTGCCACCCATGATCAACATCATGTCTGTGTTCTTGATGTCGATCCAGCCATTGGTCATTGCGCCGCGTCCGAATGTGGGCCCCAAACTGGAGACCGTTGGGCCGTGTCAAACACGGGCCTGGTTTTCCAGGTAGCAGACCCCCAGGCTGCGCATGCTCTTGACCACCAGATAATTGAACTCGTTGGTGTCGGTGCACCCGCCGGTGAAGGCGATGCCCTCGCAGCGGTTGACTGTTTTGCCGTTGGCGTCAGTCTGGATGAACGTATCGTCGCGCGTCTTCTTGACCTTCTGCGCAATCTCGCTGTACGCCTGCTCCCACGAGATGTCTTCCCAATCCGTCCCACCCGGGCGCCGCACCTGCGGCTTGAGCAGGCGGCGGTCGTTCAAGATGTCCTGTTCGAGCGATGAGCCTTTTGGACAGAGCGTACCGCGATTGATCGGGTGGTCCGGGTCGCCTTCAACGTGGACGACTTGCGGAATCGCATTCTTCGCCTTGTCGCCGAGCGTATAGATGATGACGCCGCAGCTCACGGAGCAATATGGACACGTGCTGCGCGTCTCACTGGCTCGTGAAATTTTCAGGCTTTGGGTTTGTGCGTAGACGGGAGTGAGGTCGAATCCTAGCGTGGAAAGGCCGGCTCCGCCAAGAATCGTGCCTTTGATGAAGGTCCTGCGGGAGAATTCCATAGAAAGCTCCAGCACTTCACCGCATGCATAGCCTCGCATGCGGACCCTTAGGCAAAGATGTTAGACGGAGGTTAAAGGTTACAGCCGCCCTAACACCCCGTTTGGCGGCCAAGCGTACCCGGAACGAATGCGGGAACTATACCCCCGCCCGAGGAGGGGAGTCAAATGTGAGAGGTGGCATTGCCGCATTTATCGCATAGCCATGATAATTGCGGCATGACCCCGTGGCAGAAGCGGATCAGGCGGGCGGAAGAACTGGCCGAGAAGCACGCATTTGCAGCAGAAATTCTGAGCTTCTACGTAAGCATTGCCGGCTTCCAGGAAAACCTGCATAACAAGCTGAACAAAACGCAACAAACGTCCGGAGAGATCGGCGATGCCCTTGACGGCGCTGCCCTGTCGAAACTCGCCTCGCAATTTGAATCGTTCCTATCGTTAGCCGAGACCCGTGGCCCGAAGAAACTAGCCCAGGTGAGCCGCGAACTCCATGGTCGCGGACCAGACTTCTGGACCGAATTGCTTCGTAGTTGTTGGGCGAACAAGACCCCATCGGACGCCAAGGATTTTCTCGCGGTGGCATTCTTGCAGCCTTACGCGGAATTTCTGCGTTCGCGCTCGTCGCTTCACCTTGACCATTACAAATACGCTCTCTGTCCATTCTGCAACCGGAAAGCCGGCCTGGGCGTACTGCGGCAGATGGGAGATGGCGGAGCGCGGTCGCTGGTTTGTTCGTTCTGCTTGGCTGAGTGGGATTTTCGGCGCATCGTGTGCCCGGGATGCGGCCAGGAAAACGAGAAGGTGTTGCCGGTTTACGCATCGAGCGACTTCGACTATATCCGCATAGACGCATGCGACAGCTGTAAGACCTACATCAAGACGGTGGACATGACAAAGAACGGCCTAGCCGAGCCAATTGTCGACGAGATCGCCGCGCTTCCTCTCGACCTTTGGGCGCAGGAACAGGGATACCGCAAGGCACAACTGAATCTTTTGGGATTGTGACGGCTCGTGAGCTCGGGTGGGCCAATGAGTGCGAGGAGATTTTTATTTGGCTCGCTTGTCTATCGATCGCTGTAAAGACGCCGAACTTCGCCTTCTCCCATTCCCATCCCACGACTCTCGACAAAATGTCAGATTAGATATATTCTAATCTTTCATGAACCCTGGAGCGATCCGGCAATCCCTTGAGGGCAGTGGTCTGCGCTGTACTCCGCAACGGTACGCGGTGATGGCATTCCTGATGGAGTCCACCCGGCATCCCACGGCTGCGGAAATCTTTGCAGCCGTGAATCGCGTTGATCCGCGTTCTTCCCGGGCCACGACGTACAACAATTTGCGGGACCTGGTGCAGGCCGGTCTGGTGCGCGAAGTGGCCGTCGAGGGCCGCGCTGCGCGATTCGACGCGAAGGGTATGCGGCATCACCACTTCATTTGCGATCGCTGCGGCAACGTTGAAGACATCGAGTGGTACAAAGTGCCTCAGCCTACTTCGGGTTCTCTGGGTAAGCGAGTGCTTCGCGAATGCGAACTGATTTTTCGTGGTCTCTGCACCCGGTGTGCTGCGCGGAACGCCTCGCGTTGAGGTCACAGATTTTTGACTAATTCATAAGGACGATACACACATGGAGAAAACACTTAGCACTGCCCCCGCAACCCGGGAACAAAACGAAACCGAATCCAAGTGCCCGGTCGCTCATGGCACTCCCAGACATCACACCAATGCCGACTGGTGGCCGAATCAAGTGAACATCAAGGTCCTCCACCAGCACTCTCCGTTATCCGACCCCATGGGCAAGGAGTTCAACTACGCGGAAGAATTCAAGAAACTCGACCTCAATGCAGTAATCAAGGACCTCAATGCCTTGATGACCGACTCGCAGGAGTGGTGGCCGGCCGACTTCGGCCATTATGGCCCGCTCTTCATTCGTATGGCATGGCACAGCGCCGGCACCTATCGCATCGCCGATGGACGTGGCGGCGCAGGCTCTGGCGAGCAGCGCTTCGCACCCCTCAACAGTTGGCCCGACAATGCCAATCTCGATAAAGCCCGCCGTTTACTATGGCCGATTAAACAGAAATATGGCTGCAAGATTTCCTGGGCTGACCTGATGATCCTCGCTGGCAACGTCGCACTCGAGTCGATGGGGTTCAAGACCTTCGGCTTCGGCGGCGGACGTGAGGACGTGTGGGAGCCCGCGGAAGATATTTTCTGGGGACCTGAAGGCAAGTGGTTGGCAGACGAGCGTTACAGCGGCGATCGCGAGCTCCAGAATCCTCTTGGCGCGGTTCAGATGGGTCTGATTTACGTGAATCCGGAAGGCCCCAATGGCAAACCGGATCCAATTGCTGCCGCGCGCGACATTCGCGAGACCTTTGCGCGTATGGCGATGAACGATGAAGAAACCGTTGCACTCATCGCCGGTGGTCATACATTCGGAAAGACTCACGGCGCCGCGAACGCTGCTGACTACGTCGGACGTGAACCCGAGGGCGCTTCCATTGAGGAGCAAGGTCTCGGTTGGACAAACAAATTTGGAACCGGCATGGGCGATGACGCCATCACCAGCGGCATCGAAGTCATTTGGACCCAGACGCCTACCAAGTGGAGCAACAGCTATTTCGACAACTTGTTCAAGTACGACTGGGAGCTGACCAAGAGCCCAGGTGGCGCTTACCAGTGGACACCGAAAAATGGGGCGGGAAACGGCACCGTGCCCGATGCCCATGATGGCTCCAAGCGTCACGCGCCATCCATGCTGACTACTGATCTTTCTCTGAGGATGGATCCGATTTACGGGCCGATCTCGAAGCGCTTCTACGAAAATCCGAAGGAATTTGCGGATGCCTTCGCGAAGGCATGGTTCAAGCTGACGCACCGCGACATGGGGCCGATCTCGCGCTACCTGGGCCCGCTCGTTCCTAAAGAACCGCAGATCTGGCAGGACCCGGTTCCCGCCGTGGATCACAAATTAATTGGAGACAAGGACATTGCCGATCTGAAAGGCAAGGTTCTCAAGTCCGGATTGTCGATCTCCCAACTGGTCACCACCGCATGGGCATCGGCGGCGTCATTCCGCGGCTCCGACAAGCGTGGCGGCGCAAACGGTGCTCGCATTCGTCTGGCACCGCAAAAGGATTGGGAAGTGAACCAGCCGGCGGAGTTGGCGAAAGTTCTCGAAAAGCTGGAAGCGATCCAAAAGGACTTCAATAATGGAAACCAGCACGTCTCAATAGCCGACCTGATCGTTCTCGGCGGCTGCGCGGCGGTAGAGGAAGCCGCAAAAAAAGCCGGGTACAACGTGAAAGTTCCCTTCACTCCTGGACGAGCGGACGCGTCACCTGACCAAACCGACGTGCACTCGTTCTCGGTGATGGAACCCAAGTATGACGGGTTCCGTAACTACCTCCGGAAGAGCAATGGAATTTCGCCGGAAGAACTGCTCGTCGATCGGGCACAATTGCTCCGGCTGACTGCTCCTGAGATGACAGTCCTCGTTGGTGGCCTGCGAGTGCTCGATGCGAACTACGGGCAATCCAAATACGGCGTCTTCACTACTAAGCCCGGAACACTGACAAATGATTTCTTCGTCAATCTGCTCGACATGAACACGCTGTGGCGGCCGTCCAATTCGTCGAACGGCGCCGGCCCGGTGTACGAAGGACATGATCGCAAGACGGGCAAAGTGAAGTGGACTGCGACTCGCGTCGACCTCGCCTTCGGCTCGAATTCGCAGCTCCGCGGACTTGCTGAAGTCTATGCACAAGACGACTCGAAGGAGAAATTTGTGAAAGACTTCACGGCAGCATGGACCAAGGTCATGAACCTTGACCGCTACGATGTTGGAAGAAAGTAAGACAGCATAATTCAGCGATAAACTCGGCGGCCCATGCGAGTCTCTCGACTTGTGTGGGTCGTTCGCGTCTTGCGACGGGGTGAGGTTCTTTTCCGCTGGTCGTTGGCCCCTTGACGGCAGGGCCGCAGGGCGATAGTATAAGCGAACAAAAGGCGAATATTTCCATGGCTTCCCTTCCCCTGCTTCCCGACTTAGGCCCTAAGCTCGTCGGAATTGCGCGCCTCGCCGCCGACGGCGAATCGCTGCGCCAGGGTCACGAGGTCGAGTATTTCACCCTCCCGATCCGTTCCCTCCTCAACCGCTGCACCGGCGTCCGCATGCCTTTTACTTGGACGATCAATCCCTACCGCGGATGCGAATTCGCCTGCAAATACTGCTATGCG
>Ga0209168_10000622_pt1 | contig 32372 bp, 28 predicted proteins | sample Coa_R1_FD_187156 | JGI IMG/M metagenome (GOLD analysis project Ga0209168, IMG submission 187156) | Surface soil microbial communities from Centralia Pennsylvania, which are recovering from an underground coalmine fire - Coalmine... | ecosystem: Environmental > Terrestrial > Soil > Unclassified ...
GCGTGACAGGCGTTGCAAGCACCGTAGACGCTAGTGTGTAGAGAGGCAACTTCAAAACCGGCTGACGTACTGTCGTCGGAGAAAAGACAAGAGCGACATGATTATCACTCTTCTAGCTGCAAAGATGCTCTTAGGCGGATACTGGCTGACGTTAGCTCCAGTTTTGTTCCTTCCACTGGGGAGTGTTTTTCTCAGCCCGCAGGTGCTGCGCGGAATCCTTGGACATGGGGTGGTCCTCCTATCAACCTTATTCACCGCGGCAGGAGTGATTTTTCTTTGCACTCTGACCCTTCCTGACGCAGTCACAGTGCTGGCTGGGAGCTTGGCAATCTGGATCTTGGCGGCTGCGAGCGCGCATCAGGTTCGGCGCAGGATAAACAAGCTAGCGCACGCAGAGAACAGGCGTGCTCGGCGTGTAGCTCGGACATTTATCTCTGATTCAACACGTGAAACAAACCCGGAACAAATATGAAACGAAAAACATCTGGATAAATGCCGCGATGTCCCATCTTTTTTGATCCCGCTTGTGCCTACCCCAGACCGCAAGGCCGACGGCAGCAGGATGATTTTGAGCAAGAGATCCTTGTTGTGCGCTCCGGAGACGTCAAACGATGCTACATGCACCTGCGAAGTCAGGATGCGATTGAGATGCTCATCGAGCGGCTGGCTTGCACTCTGCATGTCGAACCATTGCTGATGGAAAAAGAGCTTTCAGCCGTCGAACCGACGGATCTTGCGCGCGCTGCGTTGGAAGGTGTCGATTTGCAAAATCACGCTTGGAGCCATCTCAACCCAATTCTATTGTGCGAGCGCGAGCGCATCGCCGAGGTCCTAAGGAACGAGGAGTATCTGTCACAGTTCCGGAAAGCAACGATCCGCGTCTTTGCACCTCCGTTCGGACACCATGTCGGCCCTTGTGTTCATGCTCACTTTGTCCTGCTAGCCAATCGCAATCTGATTCTGGGACATCGCGATGGCAATCTGGTCAACCGCGTCGATTCTATGGCCGAACTAAGTTGGCGATAAACCCCCATGTCCTTCATTTACCCCGCCTGGTTACGCCAACTCACGAAGCTGCTGTAGACTTCCGCATGTGATGAATGAGGGGACGGTGTATGTCCGGCGTCTACGGGCTAAGTGCTTGAGAAGAATGGCGGGGACGACGGGACTCGAACCCGCGGCCTCTGCCGTGACAGGGCAGCGTTCTAACCAACTGAACTACGTCCCCGGTTTGCGACCGGAATGCCAATCTGGTGGGCAGTGCAGGACTCGAACCTGCGACCTCCTGCTTGTAAGGCAGGCGCTCTAACCAGCTGAGCTAACCGCCCCCCGCTCTCGAACGCGCAATTGCGGTGAGAGCTTTGCGAAGAATCAGAACGATCTACGCAGGGTCCACTGCAGTATACGTGAGCCGGAAGAAAGCGGCAAACACAACCGAGCAGTTAGCAGTTGGCACTTGACACCTAATCACCAAAAATAGAAAAGCCACGGGAAAACTCGTCTTGGACGAGTGCTAAGAACGAACTTGCATAACTGACTGCTGACAGCTGAATGCTATTCTGTCGCGTGCGGCGCCTGATCGTAAATGCCGACGATTTCGGTTTGACTCCCGGGGTCAATCGCGGAATCCTCGAGGGCCACGTTGATGGAATCGTAACTTCTTCAACCCTCATGGCTACCGGTATGGCGTTCGATGATGCGGCTGCGCTTTCCAGGTCCGTGCCGCGATTGAGCGTGGGATGTCACGTGGCACTGATCGATGGATTGCCGGTGTTGAGTTCGCATGAACTTCCTACCTTGGCAAATCATTCGGGACAATTCGATGGGAGCCTTGGCCCATTTGTCGCTCGCGTGGTCTGCGGAAAGATCAATTCCAGGGAGATCGAGGCGGAAGCGACAGCTCAGATTCGTAAGCTGCAATCCGCCGGAGTTGCGGTGTCGCACATCGATACTCATAAACATACTCATCTTTTTCCTGTGATTCTGACGTCTCTTCTGCAAGCGGCGAAAGCTTGTGACATTCGTGCTATGCGTAATCCGTTCGGACGAATTGCGTTTTCGCTAGTGGCTCGGCGTCCGAGTCTCTGGAAGAGATATGGTCAAATGGGACTTCTTAACACTCTGGCGGCTAGATTCAAACGAACCGTTCACGAAGCGGGCTTAATAACGACCGACGGGAGCTTGGGCGTGGTCGCGACGGGGGCAATCGACGAACGGCTATTCACACTGATTCTGGACAATCTGCCGGATGGGACGTGGGAACTCGTTACGCACCCGGGCTATAACGACTCGGACCTTGAAAAGGTCCCCACCCGCTTGCGGGAATCCCGGGAACAGGAATTGAAGATATTGACGGCCCAATCTACGCGTGAATTGCTGGAGCGAAACGGTATCCAACTTATTTCGTACCGCGACTTAGCCTGAGTCGCACCCCCGCCGGACACGACCTTTAGCTATGGCGATCACCTTACGTTAGTAACCACAAAAGGTCATGCGTCAACGATATGATGACCTTGTCTTGCAGATTTTTCTCTAGGGTATAGGAGTCCATGGATAACAGACCGGAAACCCGAGTCGAAGCTCGCATTCTGGTGCGCGTCTGGGGTATGGATGCAGACGGCCGCCCATTCTTTCAGAACGCGAACGCCACCAATATCAGCAGCGAAGGCGCACTTGTCTCAGGGATCAATCACCCTCTGAAAACTGGGGATGTAATCGGCATTCAGCATAACGAGAAAAAAGCGCGATTCAAGGTTATTTGGGTCATTGATGGCGGAGCCGCCCGTAAGATAGAGGCTGGAGTTCAGTTGTTGCCGAATCAACGCAGCCCGTGGCAGGATTTGGCTGCGTGGGAAAAACAGGACACTACGCCAGGCCAGAATAAGCGCCGATTCACCCGTCACAAGATTCTGTTTCCGATTGAAATCAGCTTTGACGATACGCGACGCACGCACATGCAGACCAGCGCTACCGACATCGGGGGCCGAGGATGTTATGTGGAGACTCTACTTCCCTTGCCTCTCGGCACGAAGGTCAACATCACATTCTGGATGGACGCTGAAAAGGTGAATACCACCGGCCTTGTGCGGGCGAGCGACCCGGGCGTTGGCATGGGCATCGAGTTTACTGCTCTGGATAACCTTGTTCAGGAGCGGCTGCAGGCACATCTCGAGACCCTGGATACAGGACTCACCGGTCGAGACAGCGCAGCCAAGGGTGCGAGCGGCAGCGGCACCGAATCCTGACCTTGCGTTTCTCCGCAAACCTGTCCAAAATCTGAATCGCATGGCACCAGGGGCCATCGAATCAGGGAGTCGCTCAGGCGGCTCAGGGGCGGGGCATGAAAATCGGGATTACCTGTTACCCCACATACGGCGGTAGCGGAGTGGTCGCAACGGAACTCGGTCTGGAACTGGCGCACCGGGGCCATGAAATTCATTTCATCTCCTATGCCCAGCCGATTCGCTTGACCGAGTTGAACCCCAACATCCACTATCACGAAGTCGATGTCTCCCGCTATCCATTGTTCGACTATCCTCCTTATGATCTGGCGCTCGCGACTCGGATGGCGGAAGTATCGGAGCTTTACGCGCTGGACCTGTTGCATGTTCACTATGCCATTCCCCACTCGGTGAGCGCGCTTCTGGCACGGCAAATGCTGGCTGCCAAACCGAAAGGGCAGAGATTGCCTTTTGTTACCACTCTGCACGGAACGGACATCACTCTTGTCGGATTGGACCGCTCCTATTTGCCTATCACGCGGTTCTCGATCGAACAAAGTGACGGGGTAACGGCTATTTCAAAGTATCTGCGTGAACGCACGTTGCGAGAATTCGACGTACGCAATCATATTGAGGTCATTTACAACTTTGTGAATTGCGACGTTTATAAGCGATGCGCGGATTCGAGCAAGATCCGGTCTGAATATGCAAAAGACGAGGAGCGAATTCTGGTTCATTTATCGAACTTCCGTCCGGTGAAGCGCGTGACCGATACGATCGAGATCTTTGATCGTGTCAGGAAGAAGATGCCGGCAAAGCTGCTAATGATCGGCGACGGCCCGGACCGTTCGCGTGCTGAGTGGCTGGCGGTACAAAGGGGAATCCACAACGACGTCTTGTTTCTCGGAAAACAAGACCAGATCTGCGAGAAACTCGCCGTTGCCGATATTATGCTCATGCCCAGTGAACTGGAGTCTTTTGGACTGGCTGCCTTGGAAGCCATGGCTTGCGAAGTGGTGCCAATTGCGACGCGGGTTGGCGGTGTTCCGGAAGTGATTGAGCACGGAACAAGCGGTTACCTGGCTGATGTCGGCGATGTGGATACGATGGCGCGTTACGCAATTGATTTGTTAAGCGACGAATCCGAGCTACGTCGCATGGGAAAAGCTAGCCGAGCGGGCGCACAGTCGCGTTTTTGCACTTCGAAGATAATTCCGCAGTATGAGGCGTTCTATCGTCGCATACTGGAGCGCTCAGCGTAGAGCGCGACGGGTATCGATCCTTCGGTTTCAAGAACCGGCAGACTTAGGCGAATTAGAGTTCCCTTCCCTTCTCGACTATCTATCGTCATCCGCGCGGTCTCTCCATAAAGTACCTTTAGTCGTTCAGCGACGTTTGCCAGGCCGATGCCGGTGCCGCCAAGACCTGTTGGCCGTTCCAAGAGGTGCGCAGCGCCCATTCCTACACCATCGTCTTCGACCTCGATGGTCAACTTGGAATTGTTGAGCTTGCTGCGGAGAAAAATACTGCCTACCTCAATCTTGCTGGCCAGGCCATGCTTAATCGAGTTCTCTACCAATGGCTGCAACAGCATACTCGGCACCATGACCTCGAGGGATGCCGCGTCCAATTCTTTTACAACCCGAAGTCGATCATGTCCAAAGCGCACGACTTCGATGTCGAGATAGTTGTCGATGAACTCCAGTTCCTCCCGGAGGGGCACAAACGAGTCCCCGCTGTTCAGCAGACGCCGGAGAATCGTCGCCAGCTTGATGATCAATTCACGGGCAGTGTCAGGATCAAACCGGACGAGAGAGGAAACCGAATTCAGAGTGTTGAACAGGAAATGCGGGTTGATCTGGTTCTGCAAGGCTTCCATTCGGGCCTGCAACAACAAGCGTTCTTGTTCCTCAAATTTGATTTGGATACGGACGCTGTTCCAGATTTTCAATTCTGTTCCGATTACCATGATCGATGTGGCATAGATCAGCGCTTCGACCCAAATTTTGGGGCTTTCCAGAGTGAAGGTCGCTCGGGGCATCACACGGTAGAGTTCGGTATGCACAAATCGCAGCCCGATGATAGTAACGAAGAACATGACTTGCCAATCGAAGCGACGGGGAGCAGGCAGGTTACGACGAATCCAGCGATAGATACTGAGATCGATGAAGGGCGAGAAGGACCAGATTTCTTCGTAGTCACCGGCCAGAATTCGAAGCTGCCCTGCGATGAATCCGCATAGGACATTGAAGGGTAGTGTAGCCCACTCGCCGTGCAGAAGCGCCGGCAATGCGATGAACGCGCCACCCACAATTCCGGTAAAGCGACCGCCAATGAGCCCCAGAAGAATCGTTGTCTCGAATGAGAGGTCGCCCGCGAGGAAACTGGTGACGGTGTAGCGAATCCAGACGCCAAGAAAAATCGGGAATCCAATCCACAGTATCAGGTAGATTCGCTGCGCGAGCGACCGCTCTTCTCGGAAGAGAAGAGATTTGAATTCAACCGAGCGCACCAGAGAACTGGCAACAGCAGCAGCCACTCCGAGCTTGATCAACAGGTCGACGAGGATGACACGCTGTTCCATCAGGGCCGCTGAGGAGAATGTAGCACGAACGCAGCCCCACGTCTTTCAAGCGGTTACAGTTTGCGCGAGCAAGATTCTAGGCTTTCTTCTCCAGCCACTCGTCGTTTTTCAAATGACTCTGCGTGTAACTCTCGACTTGATCTTCGTACACCAGTTCGATATGCGCTTCGCAACTGGGATCGCCGTCGACCATTTGGGTTGCGGGACGGCCACAAATGACACACACCGATTTGCTCGGGCTTTCCACTTCTGTAGGCGTCACTGCCATTCTCCTCTTTGCCTTCATAACCTACCCTTTTACCTCGGATGCGATCGTTCGGCGGCCGGCCGAGTGCACGATTCGCAGCAGCTATCGACACCAGGAGTTTAGGCCATTACGTGAACTGCTTCGGGTTCCAGAGCCGCCGTCAGCTTGATGGGAACATTGAGAGCATGGGAGATCGGACATTTCGTCTTTGCGCTTTTGCAGGCCTTCTGAAATTTCTCCGCATCCCGCTCAGGCAAGGTCGCGGTTGCGTGTAATTCGATGCTGATAATCTGCCAGCGTCCCTTGTGCTCTTCGAGAGTCAATTCTGATTCGGTCTTGACCACCTCATTGCGGATGCCGAGCTTGGCCATTTCCTGTGCGACGATGAGCGCCATACAGGATGCCACCGATGCCGCCAGCATCTCCGAAGGACTCGTACATGGTTCGTTGCCAGTACTCGAGCCAAATGAATATAGAGCTTTCGACATAATGCCGCTCGTGGTCGAAACTGACCCCTCGCCGGCTGCAGGACTGCCCTTCCAGATCGCCACCGCGCTGCGAATCATAGCCACCTCCTGGTGTCTCGCTTTACTTATAGCCTCCGGGGTGACCTCCAAGCAGTGATTCAGCGCACATGTCGAAGGTGATCCCGACCGTTCGGTCGGTGGCCTAGATCACTGGGAAAGGCTAGCGGCTAGAGCGCGAAGCGTGGATTCTAAGTCTTGGCTTTGAGTTGGGCCGCCTTGGGCCATGTGTTTGGAGCCACCACCGCGCCCACCCAGCTTAGACAAAGACTCTTTCATCAGTGCGCTCATGTCGAAGGGTTGGCCTTGAGATTGAGCGAACACCAGGGCCGGAGAGTCTGAGGTCGCTGCGAGCAGGGCAAGGGCGTTGGAGCTAAGGCGGGTAATTTTTTGAGCAAGCAGTTTGATGAAGGTCAGATCCCGGTCGGGGAATTTAGCAACTATGACTTTACGACCGTTTGTTTCAGGAGTTTCAGCAAGCAACCGCTGGGCGTGTAAGTCAGCTAATTCAGCCAGAACATGCTCGCCTGATTTTCGCGAGGCGCGGGCTTCATCTTGAGATTTGCGTACTTGCTGTGGAACATCCCAGAGATGACTGGAAAACAGCGCCGCCGATTCAGCCAAGGTCATATAGTCGCGTCGAGCCGTCGCAACCGCTCGTTTGCCGCAGACAAACTCCGCCCGAAATCCTTGTCGCACCTTCTCGGCTTTGCGCAGCAGGATGGAGCCGATCTGCCCAGTCGACGAGACGTGAGTACCGCCGCAAGCGGTCAAATCGAAATCTTGAATGTCGATCAGGCGCAACTTGTCACGTTCGACGGGAGGGATCTTGCGGAGACCTAGTCCCTGAGCCTCCTGCTGGGTCACGAACCGAACGACGACTGGACGATTTTGTGCGATGACGTCGTTAGCGAGTGATTCGGCCTTTTCGATCTGGTCGCCGGTGAGAGCCTTTGTGTCCAGATCAATTGAACAGGATTCGTCGCCCATGTGGAATGAGACTGTCGGCATACTGAAAAGGTGGATGAAAGCAGCTGATAAAACGTGCTGGCCGGAATGTTGTTGCATGTGGTCGCGGCGGCGATTGGAGTCGACAAGTCCATGAATTTTGCTTCCGGATTCGAGTTTCGGGGGGAGTTCGACGAAATGAAGAATTGTGCCGTCGTCTTTCTCGGTGACTTCCGTGATGGGAATCTTGTTTTCCCCGAAGATGATCCAGCCAGTATCGAAGACCTGTCCCCCGCTCGTTGGGTAAAACGCGGTGCGATCAAGGACGATGGCCGGACGGGAGCCTAGCATCTCGATGGTCCGCACCTCCGCGTCAAACTCGTACAGGAAAGAGTCGTGGTAATAGAGATGATCGGTCACCGCTTAATTTTAGCGTGCGAGAAGATAGGTCTGTGGGAAGAAAAAGCGGATTCCTCAACGCTGAAGCGCACTCGGAATGACAAACATAACAAGGCTAATACGGTCCGATGATTCCAGCGATCTGCCGAGAAGCGGGTCTCGCTGGCTCAGGCGTCTTTTTGTATCCGTCGATGACATCGAGATACTTGAGTCCCGATCCGGTGTTGAACAGCACGACCGTATCATCGGCGTCGAAGAATCCCGTCTCGCGAAGTTTACGGTAGGCAGCCAGGGATGCTGCGCCCTCAGGTGCGGCGAAAACTGCCTCGACTCGAGCCCAGTGCTTCAAAGCATCAATGATTTCATCATCGGTCACGGACAAGGCCACTCCACCGCTCTTCTTCAGGATATCGAGGATGAGGTAGTCGCCGTAGGCTTTCGGCACGCGAAGGCCTGCTGCTACAGTCGAAGCGTCTGGCCAGAACTGCGCGTGGTTGCGGCCTTCGTCCCAGGCTTTCGCAATGGGAGCGCAGCCAGACGCTTGTACAACGACCATTTGTGGGCGCTCTGGTCCGATCCAGCCGAGTTCTTGCATTTCGTCGAAGGCCTTCCACATGCCGATCAAACCGACTCCACCCCCGGTGGGATAGATGATGCCTTGCGGCATGCGCCAACCCAACTGTTCGGCCACCTCGTAGCCCATGGTCTTCTTGCCTTCGACACGAAAAGGCTCTTTCAGAGTGGAAACATCGAACCATCCTTCTTTGTCTTTATTGTCGACGACCAGCCGCGCGCAATCGCTGATGAGGCCGTCAACCAGGGTGACATGCGCACCATAACTCTCGCATTCCACGCGATTGGCAAGAGGCACGTCCTTGGGCATGAAGATGTGAGCATCGACTCCGGCAGCTGCCGAGTAAGCAGCCAACGCACTTGCGGCGTTTCCAGCCGATGGGGCGGCGAGTTTCTTGAGGCCATAAGACTTGGCCATCGTGACCGCGGCCGACATACCTCGCGCCTTGAAAGATCCCGTCGGATTGAGGCCTTCATCCTTTATATAGACGCTGGGATTTTCGCGGCCCGGCAGCATGGGAGTGAAGCCCTCGCCGAGAGTCACCGGTTCGGCGTCCGGCAGGACCTCGGCATAGCGCCACATGTTGGGAGTGCGCCCGAACACCGACGCAGACGTGAAAGTCTTCTTTAGAGTCGCTAGATCGTAGCGAACGTACAGCACGCCCCCGTCCTTGGGGCAGACGGTCTGCGGTTGATCAGCGTCGATGTGCTGACCGCATTTTGTGCATTCAAGGAAAGCGATTCGAGCCACGGGAGGAGTTTAACACTGCGGCCGGATCCGGCATCAATGTGCGCGCCCGGCCTCTTTGCTACTGTGTTTATGTAGAAGGCTAATCCTGACTCCTGGAGTAGGAGTGACATTCGGGTAAAGGTTCACAACGTCGGTGAGATCGATGAGCTGACTTCTTGAGCTAGTACCGAAGGAATAAAAACAAGAGATGACGCACCACAGAGAATCGCACGAATGTAATAGATGAATTTCATGCCCGTCTAACCGGGATTTTGGCAACCTTCCTAGTCAACCTTAGCTTCTTTTTTCGTCGGAAATCTCCGATCGAGTTCGAGATTCAGCTCAAGTACATTCACTCGTGGTTCGCCTAAAAAACCGATTTGCCTGCCTTCGGTATGCTTGGCGACCAATTGCTGCAGCTCGTCAGGAGGGACTCCGCGCTCCTGTGCGACACGACCGAGTTGAAATTCTGCAGCGGCCGGAGTGATATGGGGGTCGAGACCGGAACCGGAAGTCGTAACGAGATCGATCGGGACCAGACCAGAGTGACCGGCCTGGTTGGACGCAACATCGGCTTTGACTCGGTCGATCAAAGCATGATTTGTTGGTCCGAGTTGCGAGCCGTTGGAATTTGCGGCGTCGTACCCTGCTCCGGCGCTGGATGGGCGCGAATGGAAGTATGCGGATCCGGTGAAGGCTTGACCAATGATGCGAGAGCCAATGACCTGGCCGTTCTGCACAATCAGCTGACCATTGGCCTTGTCTTTGAAGAGAACTTGCGCCAAGCCAGTCACGACCAATGGATAGATAAGTCCCAGAAGGATCGTAGTTGCGATCGTCATGAGAATGGATGTGATCAGATTCTTTTTCATACGCTCCTCGCTATGCCATTCCTACGCGTGTGATTACCATGTCAATTAATTTGATACCCAAGAAAGGCACGACAATGCCGCCGAAACCGTAGAGCCACAAGTTGCGACGCAATAAAGCTGCCGCTCCCATCGGACGATATTTCACACCACGTAACGCAAGGGGAATCAAGGCCACGATGATCAGCGCATTGAAAATCACAGCCGAGAGCACCGCCGATTGTGGCGTTTTCAACTGCATGATGTTCAACGCGTTCAACACAGGGAACGTGCCGGCAAACATCGCGGGGATGATCGCGAAGTATTTCGCCACGTCGTTGGCGATCGAAAATGTGGTCAAGGCGCCCCGGGTCATCAGCAATTGCTTGCCGATTTCGACGATTTCAATGAGCTTGGTGGGGTTCGAATCAAGGTCCACCATGTTTCCGGCCTCTTTGGCGGCCTGCGTGCCGGTGTTCATGGCCACGCCAACGTCGGCCTGGGCGAGTGCGGGAGCATCGTTGGTACCATCGCCGGTCATCGCAACCAGCTTGCCTTCTTTTTGCTCGCCGCGAATCAGGTCCATCTTTTCTTTTGGCGTTGCCTCGGCAAGAAAATCGTCGACGCCGGCTTCGCGCGCAATTGCTGCCGCGGTGAGCGGATTGTCGCCGGTAATCATTACGGTCTTAATGCCCATGGCGCGCAACTGGTCGAAACGCTCGCGCATTCCGCCTTTCACGATGTCTTTCAGGTAAATGACGCCGAGAGCACGGCGATTTTCGGCGACAACCAACGGAGTGCCACCGCTGCGGGCGATGGTTTCAACCGCCGACTGAATCTCTTTCGGTAAAACCGTGCCATGCTGCTCGAGATATTTCGAGATGGCATCGACTGCGCCTTTGCGAATCTCGCGACCATCGAGATTCACACCGGACATGCGAGTCTGTGCAGAGAATGGAATGAACTGTGCTTCCTGCGATGCGAGTTCCCTTCCCCGCAGACCGTAGCGCTCTTTCGCGAGCACAACAATCGAGCGGCCTTCGGGAGTTTCGTCGGCAAGGGAAGAAAGCTGGGCGGCATCGGCCATCTGCGCGGCCGTAATGCCGGGAGCCGGAACAAAATCCGCTGCCTGGCGATTGCCGAGTGTAATGGTTCCAGTTTTATCAAGCAGCAGAGTGTTTACGTCACCTGCAGCTTCGACTGCACGGCCCGACATAGCCAAGACATTGTGCTGCACGAGGCGATCCATGCCTGCGATTCCGATGGCCGACAAAAGTCCGCCGATCGTCGTCGGGATCAGACAGACCAGTAGGGAAACGAGCACAAACACTGTCTGAGGAGACCCCGAGTAGATCGCGAACGGTTGCAGGGTGACGACGGCAAACAAGAAGATGATGGTCAATCCTGCCAACAGAATATTTAGAGCGATTTCGTTGGGCGTCTTTTGACGCTCAGCGCCTTCCACGAGCGCAATCATGCGATCAAGGAACGTCTCGCCGGGATTGGAGGTGATCTTGACCTTTAGCCAGTCAGACAACACGCGCGTCCCGCCGGTAACGGCGGAACGATCGCCACCGGCCTCTCGGATCACGGGTGCAGATTCGCCGGTTATGGCAGATTCGTCGACGGAGGCGACGCCTTCGATAATCTCGCCATCGCTCGGAATAAGCTCTCCGGCCGAAACCATAACCATGTCGCAGCTTCGCAACTTCGAACTTGGGACCTGCTCGGTTCTTCCGTTTGGAAGCAGGCGATTGGCGATGGTTTCCGCGCGGGCCTTGCGGAGGGTGTCGGCCTGCGCCTTTCCGCGGCCCTCAGCCATGGCCTCGGCAAAGTTCGCAAACATCACCGTGAACCACAGCCACAAGGTAATCTGCAGATTGAATTTGAACGCCGCCGCACCACCTTTGAGCAAGAGCAGAGTGGTGATCACGCTGCCGATCTCGACCACGAACATGACAGGATTGCCCATCATTTTCCTGGGGTTCAGCTTGAGAAATGCGTCCCAGATCGCACGCTGGACGATCTTCCATTCCCAGACGGCCTTTTTTCGAGGCTTCGCCGGAGAGTGTCCCATGCGAACTGTGGGTATCTGCGGGATTGGCGGAGTTTGTGTCGTCGTCATACGTCCTCTAGAAGGTTTTGCCTGCAACCAGCAGCAAGTGCTCAAGAATCGGTCCCAGGCTTAGTGCGGGGAAGAATGTAAGCGCGCCCACGATCAGGATCACGCCGATCAGCAAAACGGTAAACAGTGGTGTGGTCACCGGAAATGTGCCCAGAGACGCCGGCACATATTTCTTCTTCGCCAGATTGCCAGCAATCGCCAGCATGGGGATGATCATAAAAAACCGCCCGACCAGCATGTCGAATCCGATGGCGGTGTCGTACCATGGCGTATTCACGGTGAGGCCTCCGAAAGCGGAGCCATTGTTGGCTGCACCGGAAACGAAGGCATACAAGATCTGGCTAAACCCGTGCGGACCGGGGTTGGAGATGCTCGCCGTCCCAAAGCCCTTCACCGATGAAATTGCAGTGAGTGTCAGTATGACGAACGGAAATACGAGAGCGACCAGCATCGCCATCTTGACGTCGTAGGCTTCGATCTTCTTGCCCAGATATTCGGGAGTGCGTCCGACCATCAGGCCAGCGATGAAGACCGCCAGAACGATGTAGATCAATATTCCGTACATGCCCGCGCCCACGCCGCCGAAGATGACTTCACTCAGCATCATGTTGACCAGGGGCACCATGCTCCCGAGCGGCATGTAGGAATCGTGCCAACCGTTGATCGCACCACAGCTGGCGTCGGTGGTTACAGTGGCGAACAAAGCGGAATCGGCGATACCGAAGCGCACCTCCTTGCCTTCCATGTTGCCGCCAGGCTGGGTTGCGGTGACCTGCTGGTTCACGCCAGCCAGCAGCGGATTGCCGCGAGCTTCGGCCCAATAGGCGACAGTCACGCCTGCAAGGAAAAGGACAGCCATCGCCGCCCAAACAGCCCAGCCATGGCGCTGGGATCCGGTCATGCGTCCAAGGGTATAGGTCAGTCCGGCAGAAACAGCGAAAATGGAGAACAGCTCAATCAGATTGGAGAACGGTGTCGGGTTTTCAAACGGATGCGAGCTGTTGGCGTTGAAGAAACCGCCGCCATTGGTACCCCATTCCTTAATAATCTCCTGCGACGCAACCGGGCCTTGCGCAATCGTTTGCGTGCTCACGGTATCCATGACCGGCTTGCCGTTCGCATCAACGGCGGGCTTGCCGTCGGAACCAAGATGCGGAACCTGCTGAGGCTCGACAAGCTTTACCGTGTCGTACGGCTTCAGATTTTGTACGACGCCCTGCGAAACCAGCAGTAGCGCTCCCACGATCGAGAACGGTAGCAGCACCCAAAGGATGCTTCGGACCATATCGACCCAGAAGTTGCCGATGGTTTCCATTTGGCGCCGGGCGATGCCGCGAATGAATGCGATCGCCAGCGCAATTCCGACGGCGGCGGAAACGAAGTTGTGGTAAGCGAGCCCGGCCATCTGGGTGAAATAGCTCATGGTGGTTTCACCGGCATAGGCCTGCCAGTTGGTGTTGGTGGTGAAAGACGCGGCCGTGTTGAATGCCAGGTGTGTCGGAGTTACCCCGGCGAACTTCTGCGGATTGAACGGCAGATAACCCTGGAGTCGCTGAATCAAGTACAGAAAAACCATCGAGACCATGCTGAACAGCAGCATTGAAACTGCATATTCAGTCCAGCGCATTTCGTGACTCTCGTCGACGCAGGTCGCGCGGTAGAGGAGGCGCTCGATGGGCCGCAGCACCGGATCGAGAAAGGTCTTCTCCCGGCTGAAGACCCGGAACATGAAAACGCCGAGCGGTTTCGTGACCAAGAAGATCAACAGGAGAAATACGAAGATTTGAATCCATCCATTGATCGTCATGTCAGAACTTCTCCGGCCGCAGTAAGGCGTAAACCAGGTAAATGGCGGTTAGGACGCTGACTGCGAGCATGATGATTGATTCCAGGTTCATATCGTTCCCCTCACTTGACGCGATCGCAGAAACGCACGTAGGCGATCGAGACCAGGAAGAAAGCAACTGTGACGGTTATCCAAAAAAGGTCCTGCATAATCCAGCTCCTCAGAACTTCACGAGCAATGCGATGTTGAAACGGTTCTCATCCTTCACCAGGTCCGGTGTCCATCCCGGGACCTTCACCGCAGGATCCCCGGTATTGCCACCCGGAGGAGTCACGCCGCCGGATCCCGAGAAATACGGCACATTAGCGGCACGATGGTTGTATTCCCAACGAAAGGTCACGTATTGGCTGGGCATGTAATCAAAAGTTCCGGAGATGTCCCACGCCTTGTAAGGATCGCCCGGATTTTCGGTAAAGTACGGCGTCCCCGAGGCTGCCGTGGCCCCGTTGATCGGCGGCAGCAGAACCAGGTATCTCCCAGGGTTATTGATCTCTCCACCCCCAACGGTGAAGCCGAACATGTCCTTGTGCAGCCACAAACGGTTGTAGGCCATAAATCCGACGAAGCTTTGTTTCGGGCCTTTCGAGGAGTCTCCTGCGCAGCTCACGCCACCGCCGTGCTCACATCCCAAGTCCCCGGTCAGAGAGAAAGCGGCTTTGCTGATGAACGTGCCTGGGTTGTCGTAATACTTGACCTGAATGCTGTCGTCCGTGTGGTAGCGGATACGGCCAGGAACACCTAAAGCATCTGCTCCCAAGGCGTATTGATTGCCTACGAACGAAAACCACCCATTTGGCCGCCATAAGATCTGTCCGCCGACCCCGAGACGGTTGTTGAACCGTCCGTAGGACTGCCATCCATTGATCAGCCAGGGCTCAATCTTCAGATGCTCATTGGGAAATATCTGTACCCGCAACCCTTCGAAGAACCACGGTGTGTTGGAGGACACATAGGACGGCTGATAGGCCCAGTTGTCAAAGTTGTAATAGCTGAACAGCCCGACATAAGACATGAAGATGCCGGCCTGCACATTGACGCCATCCAGCGCATTGAAGTGATAGCCGCCGTACGCTTCCGAAATGTAGCGATAGGCGTTGTCCAGATTCCATTGCCCGCGTGCAGGACTGGCGTCGTTGCGGGGCGTAGTTTGCGAATACATGCCAAACTGCGTCATTAAACGCGCTTGCACGTTGTCATAGTGGAAGTCACCGCCAACCCCGAGTTGCGTGAGCTGAATTTCCTTCGAGCGGAAAACCTCGCTGGAGCCGCTGATGGTGTCGTCCTTGGGATTGTTGAGGTCGTAGATGTAGTCAACATCCGCACGAATTTCAGGCGTGAAGAACTTGCTGTCGAAGGCCGGGGTCTTGGTGCGTGCGTTGCCATTCAGCCAGGTAAAGTCGGCGAAGGAAAACGGATCGGCCTTCTCCTTTTTCGCTGGAGCCGTGGAGGTCGGACTCGCACCGGAGAAGGCTGCATCCGCCACCTGGGGAACTTGCGGGTTTGACGCCGATGTTGCGGCATCCTTCTCAGGCAATGCAAGCTTGTCCGTGTTTTTCTGCTGCTCGGACTCCAGTTTGTCTACCTTTGCCTGTAGCTGCTTAACCAGGTCCCGTAACTCCTTGACTTCCTGCGCGCTGGCAGTCGGAGGTTGAGATGCCGCCTGCTGACCGCGAGCGGCCGGCATCAGCAGCATCAACGCCGCAATCGTGAACGCGGCACGTTTGGCTTGATCTGGAAACTTTCGATTGCGAGTTTTGCTATTCATCACAATAAGGTCTCCGTGTTTCTTGTGTGGAATGTATTTACTAAGATGAAAAGCCACCTGCCGAGGAGACGGCGTTCTCATTTCGCCCAAAAGGGCGGCGAGTACGCGTATCATAAAGGCAACTGCGCTGGCACACAGCACGGCGAAGATCAGCTTCATCAACATTACAAAATATGGTCAGGAATTACGCCCGTCGATATTGAAAAGCATCCGGCGTAAAAGTGGAGTTAATAGTTCATAAAGAATTTATAAAGACGCTGATTCTTCAGCGCTTGCTACCTGCCGGGATCGAAGCGACAAATGACCCACGGCTCAGTGCGGATATACTCTCCTCCGCCGTGCAGACCCTCCAGCTTTTTCTGCAGTCTGGCCAGTATCCTCAGGAAGTCTGAGTGGTGGGTTTTTTCACGCGTCCAACGAGTGCTCAATCTCGTATGGGGCGTAATGATGTTGGTCCGATGCTCCATCAAGAACAACAGTATTTCGAACTCGTCCTGATCGAGACGGATTTCTTCGCCGCGGACTGACACCTTTCGGGCTTGAAGATCGATGCAAAAATCGCCACGCTGGATCACATGCTCGCCCTCACCGGAACGAAAGCTTGCTCGCTGCTCGAAAGCAGCGATGCTGTGGCCGAGTTGGTTAAGATTCCATGCCGTAGCCATGTCAGGTCCCCTTTTCAGCAGCCCCAATCGGCTTCGCCCGGCTTTGCAAAATACTTACGCTCAGCGGTGTGCTGGTCCGACGCCGTGCTCAGTTCCAGCAGGGTCAAACGCGCAGCCGCGACCATCAGGTTGCGCTCGTTCTGCGGTGTGTCATCCCATGTGGGATTGGCAGACTTCTCAGTGGCCGGACAATGGAAATCCTGCGCCAACGCTTCGTGATAGTGATGGAAAAGTTTTGCTAACTGTTCTGCGGAAACTTCTTGAATGGACATACGCTCCTTAGCCTTTTGGCGAAAAGCGCGGTCTGGAGAATTCCCGCAACAGAACGGGATGGACTTCCTGCTTACGCTTGTTTTTGCCCCATTTCATGAGGAAGCCCAAAAGTACGAGAAACATATCCAGGTTGCGGGTGCGCTACCTCGCCCGACTCAATTGATTGGATAGCGAAACCCATAAAGATTGAATAAAGAGTTCGTAGAATGTTCGTAAGGCGGGACCAAGAAGGTAAGAACAAACAAATTGAACAAGCCACGGGGCGGGGGGTCTTAAGGCGTTATTGTTCTCCGGGTTCAAACCGATAACCAACCCAGGGCTCGGTAACGGTGTCCTGAGGCGACAATGCCGGCCTGTTACTGCGAAATAACCCCAACGAAGACCCGACGAGACTTGACATGGTCTGTAGCCTGGCCATCCCGACCCCAACGCAAAGCACAGTTAGGTGTGCTGCCCGACCCCGCGGAGTGCCTAATGGTCACGACCTTAAGTGATTGTGATCACCGCAGATAAACGCCAAACAAGTCGAAAATCTCATCAGTTGCAGCGAACCACTGGAAAGTTTCTTTACAGGGTTCGACGAGGACCGTGAATGGAAGATTTCGCAACAGTTACGAAGGTGCGTAGAAATTCTGCACAGTCCTCGAGTCATAAAAATCACATTGAGAGGAAAGCAATCATGAAGATGACCAAGCTGGCGATGTTGGTGCTGACGATCGCAGTCGCACTGTTCATTTTGATTCCAAACCTGTCCTGGGCCGAAGACGGAGCCGCACTGTACAAGACGAAGTGCGCGGCATGCCATTCCGCTGATGGGGCCGGCAAACCAGCCGCGAAGATCCCCAGCCTGACTTCCGACGAGTCCAAGAAGATGTCGGATGCCGATCTGACGGATTTCATCGCTAATGGTGGACCGAGCAAGAAAGCCACTCACGCGTTTGCGAGTAAGGGCCTGACTCCGGAGCAGGTGAAAGCGATCGTTACTGAAGTACGTAACTTGCAGAAGTAGTCCGCTGTTCCTGGGCGCGCAGCCGCCGCAGGCGTGAAGAAACGGTCCGCCACGGCAGCTGATGAACGCGAGGGTGCGTCATGAAAATGACCGGCTTAATGCGGCGGATGGAACGGAAAACCGGCCGACCCCGAGCCAGCCGGGAGTCCCCTCGCACTGTTTACCAGGCAGGAACAGCCCAACCGGGTCCGGCCCTCACTACCGGACCCGGTGTTTTGTGTGCGGTGAGAACTTTGAAATCGTTGTGTGCCGTATCCAGCGCCGTTCCATCGTTTCGACGGACTGATTTTTTATTTCATATACCGGAACGGAAGTTCGGCTGGGCACGAGCCAGGAGAGAAACCTATGAGCAAGGCTTTGCTATATGACGCGACCATGTGCATTGGTTGCAAACAGTGCGAAAAGGCCTGTGCCGAGCAGAACAAGCTGCCCTACGACGATAAGGTAGCAGACGAATCGGTACAGTCTGAGCATAAATACACTGTCGTTCTCACCAAGCAGGACAAATATATGCGCCGGCTGTGCATGCATTGCAAACAGCCCGCGTGTGCATCGGCCTGCCCGGTAGGCGCATTCCACAAGACTGCGGCTGGGCCGGTGGTCTACGACGTCTGGAAGTGCATCGGGTGCCGTTACTGCATGGTTGCGTGCCCCTTCAACCAACCGAAGTACGAGTGGCAATCGCTCAATCCCCGAGTGCGTAAGTGCATTATGTGCCCCGAGCGCGTTCAGGCCGGTCAGCAAACCGCTTGTGCAGAAGCGTGCCCCACGGGCGCCACGAAATTCGGCGAACGCGAGGATCTCCTGAAGGAAGCGTGGGACCGGATCGGTCAGAATCCCAGTAACTACGTTCCCTACGTCTATGGACAGAATGAGGTCGGCGGGACCTCAGTGCTGCTGCTGTCGGGCGTGCCCGTTGAACAGTTCGGTTACCCCAAGCCGGAAAAAATTGGCGACGTCCCCATGCCGGAGTACACGGGAAGAGTCATGGAAAGAATCCCTGACTTCATTCCTGTTTGGACGCTGGTGTTGGGCGGCATCTATTGGGTTTCTCATCGTCGCGATGAGGTTGCAGCTGCTGAAGCAGAGATCAAGAGGAACGGGGGCGCGCAATGAAAATCAAATTTACCTTTTGGAGAGCCGTATTCGCTGTGATCATGGCTCTCGGCCTGTATTCCACCTACGTTCGTTATTTTCGCGGACTGGGCGCTGTCTCCAATATGACGGACCAGTTTCCATGGGGATTCTGGATCGGCTTCGACTGCCTTTGTGGCGTCATGCTGGCCGCAGGCGGGTTTTGCATCGTCGGCGCAGTCTACCTTTTCAATGTAGAAAGCCTGCATGAGGTTGTTCGCCCGGCAGTGCTCACATCGTTCCTGGGCTATGTCCTTTTCATCGTGGGGCTGCTGTTCGATCTTGGTCGGCCGTGGTTCATATGGCATCAGCTCATCTACATGAATCCACACTCGGTCATGTTCGAAGTGGGCATGTGCGTAATGACCTACACGACGGTCCTGTTTTTTGAATTTCTCCCGAACGTGTTCGAGCGTTTCAACCTGAAGACGCCGATCACGCTGATCAAAAAAATCTACCCGGTGCTGATCGTGGCGGGTATTCTGCTGTCGACTTTGCACCAGAGTTCGCTCGGAAGCCTGTACCTGATTATGCCTAGCAAGTTGCATCCTTTCTGGTACACACCGGCATTACCTTTCTTCTTCTTCGCATCGGCGGTGGCGGTCGGTCTGGCGATCACCATCTTCGAATCCACGCAGAGTTCCAAAGCCTTCGGGCGTGCGCTCGAGCTTCCAGTCCTGGTGCGACTGGGTGGAGCGTTGGTCGTCGCTCTTTGGGTCAACGCATTGCTCCGCTTCGAAGACTTCTTTCATCGTGGCATACTCAAGCAAATCGTCACACCCAGTTACGAAGCCTATTTCCTGTGGGTAGAGCTGGCGCTGACATTTGTGATTCCGCTCACATTGCTGAGCTTCAAGCGAGTCAGACTCTCTCCCGAAGGGTTGTATTGGGCCTCCGTCAGCACTCTCCTCGGCTTTGTCACCAATCGTCTCAACATCAGTATGATCGGTTTTGAGACTTATGTCGGACGTCATTACGTGCCGAAGTGGACGGAGTATTCCATTACCCTGATGCTCGTTGCCATGGAGATATTCCTCTTCGCTGTGGCGGTGAAGTATCTACCGATCTTCGGCGAAGAACACACCGTGGCACAAGCGCTCGAGTCCAACGACAGACCCTTAGTGGCTGCTCGGGTGCTCGAACATGCGGGTGATTAATCCAACTCGGGCTCGCTGGACGCGCCTTACGCACAGCCTTAGCGCGAAGTTGATCACGTTATTGTTGGCTAGTCTGGTGATCACCTTCGCGCTGCTAGGTTACTTAAATGTTCAACTGCAGCGGAAACATCTGGAAGCAGCGACTCTGCTGAGTGCAGGGAGGGTGAGCGACGTCATCAAGCGCACCACCGCCCAGTACATGCTGCGTAATGACCGGCAAGGTCTCTACAAGACCATCCAAACTATGGCGGAACAGCCGGGCATGGTCAAAGTCCGCGTCTTTGACCAGAATGGCCGGGTTGGGTATTCCACCGATCCACAAGAAGTGAGCCAGATGATCGGCAAGACCGCCGATGCCTGCGACGACTGCAAATCTTTGCCCCTGAGTCAACTCGACGCCCCCGACCGGTTTCGAATTTACCGTGATTCGTCCGGGGACAGGATTCTTCGCGTCATCACTCCGATTGAAAATCAGCTTTCATGCGAGAATGCCGCCTGTCACGCCCACCCAGGCAGCCAGGAAATTCTTGGTGTTCTGGACACGAGCCTGTCTCTTGCCAAAGCGGACGCTCAACTCGCCGAGAGCCGCAATCAGACCATGGCTTACACCCTGGCTGCCATGCTGTTGATTGCATTGCTCACATGGATCTTCATTTTGCGGGTAGTCGATGTACCGATCAAGGCGCTGACAAACGGAACAGAACAGATCTCGAACGGAGAGCTTGGGGTTCAAATCGAGGTGCAATCTCAGGATGAGGTCGGCGACCTTGCGAGATCTTTCAACGGAATGAGTTTGCAGTTACGCGCGGCGAACGACGAAATCGTTACCTGGGCACGAACCCTGGAGGGGCGGGTCAGCGAAAAAACGCGCGAACTGAAGAACGCACACGAACACGTCTTACACGTAGAAAAAATGGCCTCCATCGGCAAAATGGCTGCCATCGTGGCCCATGAAATCAACAATCCCCTGGCTGGAATCCTGACCTACTCCAAACTCTTGCGTAAGTGGATGGATCGCGGGGTTATTGACGGCGAGAAGCATCAGGAAGCTCTTCAGGCACTGGATCTGATAGCGGGCGAAAGTCGACGATGCGGCGAGATCGTCAAGAATCTGTTGAGCTTCTCGCGGGAAGCACCGATGAACCTGCAACCAACCGACTTAAACTCGGTTGTTGATCGGTCTGTCCGCCTGATTCAACACCAGTTGGAAATGAATGGAATCGAGCTCCAACTGGATCTTGCCGATGACCTGCCCTCCGTACACTGCGATCCGGCACAGATCGAACAGGTGTTGCTCGCTTTGGTAATGAATGCGATCGATGCTATGCCTCACGGCGGAACGCTCTCAATCGCGACAGAAGTGAATCCAGCCCGAGACAAGATGCAGCTGCGGGTTTGCGATGACGGCACCGGAATTAAGCCCGAGATCCTGCCGCACATATTCGAACCTTTTGAGACGACCAAGGAAGTGGGTCATGGCGTTGGCCTCGGCCTGGCGGTGAGTCACAACATCATCGAACGCCATGGGGGGCAGATCGACGTGCAATCCGAAGTGGGAAAAGGAACAACCTTCACCGTGACGCTAGCGCTCGACAATTCCTGTGAGGTAGCGACGGTAGGTCCAGAAGGTACAACGATCGTCAGGAGAGAATTATGAGCGCACAAGGAAAATTGCTGATCGTGGATGATGAGTTGAGCGTGCGCGACTCGTTGGCAAAATGGTTTCGGGAGGAAGGATACGATGTCGCTACAGCGGAGAGCGCCAACGAAGCGCTTACTCGTCTCGCCGAGCAGCACTGGGACGTAGCCCTGGTTGACATCAAGATGCACGGAACCGATGGAATCGAGCTGCAACGTCGCATCCATGAACTGGATCCGGACTTAATGGTCATCATGATGACAGGCTATGCGTCAGTCGAAACCGCTGTCACGGCGCTCAAGAACGGTGCCTACGACTACGTTACCAAGCCACTCGATCCCGACGAGATCGCACACCTGGTCAAGAAAGCCCTCTCGCACAAGCAGACGCAAAAAGAAAACGTTCTCTTGCGGGAAACCGTGGCAGAAATTTCACGTCCTGACGACATGGTGGGCCAGAGCACCGCCATGCACAAGATCTTTGATGCGGTTGAGACCGTTGGACCAACCGATGCGACCGTCCTCATTACCGGGGAGAGTGGAACTGGTAAAGAACTGGTGGCACGCGCTATCCATCATGCAAGCCCGCGTCGTTACCATCCGCTGGTAGCGATCCACTGTGGTGCACTTACGGAGACACTGCTTGAAAGCGAACTTTTCGGCCACGAAAAGGGCGCCTTCACCGGGGCACAATATCGGAAAAAAGGGAAGTTTGAAATAGCAGAAGGTGGAACTGTTTTTCTCGACGAGATCGGCGACATCAGTCTTAAGACCCAGACTGATCTGTTACGTGTCCTGCAGGAGCGCGAGATCGTGCGTGTAGGCGGGAATCAATCGATCAAAGTCGATTTCCGCTGCGTCGCGGCTACAAATAAGGACCTGGAGAAGTTGATCGAAGAGGGCAAATTTCGTCCAGACCTTTTCTACCGATTAAATGTTTTCCATATTCAGTTGCCAGCCCTGCGTGATCGCCGCGACGACATTCCCTTGCTGGTGAACCATTTCGTAGATAAGTTCTCCCAGCAAATGAATAAGCGAATCAATCGGGTGGCGCCTGGCGCCATGAACCTGTTGCAACAACAACCCTGGATGGGAAATGTGCGGGAACTGGAGAATGCCGTTGAGCGCGCCATGGTGGTGGCGCAGGAGCCAGAAATTCGCGAGCAGGACTTTGTCTTTAAGACCACTACGACGAACGGCGCACCACAGAGTCTGGAAGAGATGGAGAGGGCACACATCCTGCACGTTCTGGATTCGTGCAACGGAAATCAGAGCCGTGCGGCGGAGATTCTGGATATCGACCGGGTTACGCTGCACCACAAACTGAAGAGGTACGGTTGGAGCCGACAACACGCTGAAGTGCGATGAACCTGCAACTGCTGCCTATCGGGGCTATCGATGGCGGGTTGCTGAGGCACCTGGCTCCCGCCTTAGCTAATACCTTCGGTGTCTCTTGCGAGATCCTGTCCACGGTGCTTGATCCCGAGTTTGCCTTCCATGGTGAGCGACAGCAATACCACTCGTCTGAAATCCTGATGCATATGCAAAACCTAATGAAGCCAAATTCCTGGAGAATTCTCGGCATCACCGCTGCGGACCTATATATCCCGATTCTCACGTTTGTTTTTGGCGAGGCACAGATGGGAGGGCAATGCGCTGTTGTTTCGCTGCATCGCTTGCGCGAGGAATTTTACGGCCTTCCCCCCAGCCAGGCTTTGCTCAGACATCGACTGGTTAAAGAAGCTGTCCACGAACTCGGCCATACCATTAATTTGACGCATTGTGATGACTATCAATGCGTGATGGCGCCCTCTCACGCCGTCGAGTGGATCGACTTGAAGGACAGCGCGCTTTGCCCGTCCTGCCATTCCCAGATTTTTGTTCGATAGGCCTTGCGTAGTAACATACTTCAACTAGAAAGCCATTTCCAGGAGAGTCATTCCCATGAAGGCCTATCGCCCGCGTGTGTTTGCCCTGCTTGCTTCCGTCATTCTTGCGTCGCTCATTTGCCAGTCCGCCCTTGCCGCCAATCAGTACGACGACAGCTTGTTCAAGGGCATGAAATGGCGCTCAATTGGACCGTATCGAGGCGGTCGCATTTTGGCAGTGACTGGAGTTCCCGGGGATCCCTACACCTTCTACTTCGGTGGAGTTGGCGGGGGCGTCTGGCGCACAACCGATGGTGGATTGAAATGGACGTCGTTGTTTGACAAGGAAGCGGTGTCTTCGATCGGGGCGATTGCCGTAGCCGATTCCAATCACAACGTGATTTATGTTGGTACTGGCGAGGCCTGCTTGCGTGGAAACATCTCGTATGGCAATGGCGTATACAAATCAACCGACGGCGGCAAATCCTGGACGAACGTTGGTTTGAAAGATACGCAGCACATCGGCGCCATCATCATCCACCCGCGTAATCCTGACATCGTGCTGGTCGCTGCTTTGGGACACGCATATGGCCCCAATGCTGAGCGCGGAGTTTTCCGTACGACGGATGGCGGAAAGACATGGGAAAAGGTTCTTTACAAGGACGACAAGACCGGTGCCATCGACGTCGTCTTTGATCCAAACAATCCCAACGTTGCCTTTGCTGCGATGTACGAAATCCAGCGCACGCCCTGGAGCTTGAGTAGCGGTGGTCCCGGAAGCGGCCTCTATCGCTCGGCCGACGGTGGCGCTACCTGGAAACATCTTGAGGGGCACGGCTTACCTGGCGGGATTCTGGGCCGCATCGGTGTTTCAGTATCCGGGGCGGATTCCAATCGCGTCTACGCCCTCATTGAAGCCAAGGATGGCAGTGGACTGTATCGTTCCGATGATGGCGGCGACAGCTGGACCAAGATTAATGATGATCAGCGCCTGACACAGCGAGCTTGGTACTTCACCCACATTTTCGCCGATCCCAAGAGTGTCGACACCGTTTACATGCTGAACACTGGAGTTTTCCGCTCCAATGACGGCGGGTCTAGTTTGTCGCTGTTGCCCGCACCACACGGTGACCATCATGCTCTATGGATCGACCCTACCTACCCTCAGCGCATGATTAACGGAAATGATGGTGGCGCAACCATCACGGTAGATGGCGGAAAAAGTTGGACTACCCAATACAACCAGCCAACTGCGCAGTTCTACCACGTCGCCACTGACAATCAATTTCTCTATCACGTGTATGGCGCCCAGCAAGATAACTCCACTATTTCGATTGCCAGTCGGGCCGATGACGGCTACATCGGTCGCCAACACTGGTACGACGTCGGTGGAGGCGAAAGCGGCTACGTCGTCCCGGATCAGCGGGATTCTAACATCGTTTACGCGGGCTCAGGCGGCGGAGAGATGTCTCGTTGGGACAAACGCACAAGGCAGGCCCTCGACATCACCGTATGGCCACTGGATTATTCAGGGCACGGCGCAAAGGACATGAAGTACCGGATGGGCTGGACCGAGCCGATCGTGATCTCTCCTCATGACCCCGACGTCATCTACACGGCTGCCGAGGTTGTCTTTAAGAGCACGGATCACGGTAACAGCTGGACCGCAATTAGCCAGGATCTTACGCGCAACGACAAGAGCAGGCAGGAGTCCTCAGGCGGCCCGATCACCAAGGACAACACCAGCGTCGAATATTACGACACGGTTTTCACAATTGCAGAGTCTCCGGTTCAGAAGGATCTGATTTGGGCCGGAAGTGATGACGGCTTGGTCCACGTCACGCGTGATGGCGGAAAGAGTTGGACGAATGTCACTCCCAAAGGAATGCCCGAATGGAGTCTTGTGAGCTTGATCGAAGCTTCCCCGCATGATCCGGGCACCGCTTACGTGGCTCTCGATTGCCACAAGCTTGATGACATCCATCCCTATATTTATAAGACTACGGACTTCGGAAAGAGCTGGACAAAGATCGTGACTGGCATTCCCGACGGTGCCTACGTTCACGCGGTCCGCGAGGACACGCAGCGTAAGGAATTGCTGTACGCGGGCACTGAAACCGGTATTTATGTTTCCTTCGACAGCGGCGCTAACTGGCAGTCAATGCAGTTGAATCTACCGCAGTCTCCGATTCACGACCTCGTCGTAAAGAACTCTGATTTGGTCGTCGCCACGCACGGGCGATCTTTCTGGATCCTAGACGACATTACGCCGCTCCGCGCCATGAGTTCTCAGGTGGCGAGCTCAAACATGTATCTCTACACGCCGCCTACGCTCTACCGAACTTACTTCGCGGAATTCTTTGATCGACGCCAGCCGGTTGGCGAGAATCCTCAACATGGTGCAGTGATTTCCTACTATTTCAAGACCGCTCCGAAAGGCGAGGTGAAACTCCAGATCCTCGATGACAAGGGCGAAGTCGTGCGCGACCTCTCCAGCGTCGAAAAGAAGGAGTCAGAGACTCCTCCAGAATGGCCGGAGCTCGAGCCTCCGCAGGAGAAAATTCCTGCCGAGGCTGGGATCAACCGATTCGGCTGGGACATGCGCTATGAAGGACCGCATCGTTTGCCTGGCGAGGTTATGGCGGAGTTCCGCTCGCGCGGCCCAATCGCGCCTCCGGGAAATTACCAGGCGCGATTGATTTCCGAAGGCAAGACGCTGACTGTTCCTTTCGAGCTCAAGATGGATCCTCGAGTCAACGTCTCGCTAGCCGACATCAAGAAAGAGTTTGATCTCGAACTTCAGATTCGTGCGACTCTGAGCGACCTCCACGACACGGTTCGAGAAATCCGTGAAACCAGAGTGCAGCTCAAGAGCCTCCAAGGCCGGCTTCAGGACGCGCGCTTCAAGGCGATTGCCGACACTGCTAACGGGCTCGAAAAGAAGATGACTCCAATTGAGGAGCAGCTCCTACAGGTGAAAGTGAAGAGTTCGGAGGCCAACCTCAACTACCCGGTCCTGATTGACGAACAGATGCACGGTCTCGCCGGCGCCGTAGAGGGAGATTCCGCGCCGACGCAGCAACAGTACGCTGCGTTCGAATCACTCAAACAGCAGACCATGCCGCTCGTCGCCCAGTGGAATCAGGTGAAGTCGGGAGATCTGGTGGCGCTTAATGACATGATGAAGAAAGAGAGTGTCCCGGTTCTCTACCTGGCTTCCCCGGGGGCGGCTTCGCACGCCACCAAGGCTTCGGGTGAGAGTGAGAGGAAATGAAAGATCGGAGAGCGGCCTGACTCAGGCCGCTTTTCTTCGTGTCACAGTTTGAAGGACGGGCAGGGGAAGCTTCACAATTCGGACTTGCTGCTCGTTTTTTCCGACGGCCCGAATCGCAATACCGTTGCCGTCAGGGAACGGGTTAGATCGCACCTCGAATTCCTGGCCGTAAATCCGGATCCGCTGGGATTGAGCATAGCCCATGTCCTTCAGCCGATCGCACATAGATAAGAGTTCGTCGGAGCGGGGGCTGGCTGTAAAAGTTTTGGTCTCCACAGTACTTCAATTCTATCGAATGCCAGCCACTAAGGGAGATACCATGAATCACTGAGCTGTGTGATCGCCAAGCAAGCGATTGATTGGAACGGCTTTAGGTATGATCTGCTTCTGTCTTAGGAGCGCCGCAAAGAGTTATTTAAGCTGATTTCAACAGTTCTTTCCCCGCAAAGCCGGTTTCGCGTTTTTTCTTGAGTTCTGCGATGCGATGTCGCAAATAACCTTCCTCTGTGATGTGCCCGGATGCGACGTCTCCCATCTTTGTGTAGACCAGACGATCCATTGGGCTTCGCGTAATGAACTCCGGATCCGTATAGCAGCAAAACTGACATTCACGACCGATGCGAGTGTCTTCCCCTTGAGATTTTCGATGGAATAAGTCCACTGGGTGTTTCCTTTCCATAAGACGGCGAACAGGTATACCGAAGGATTCGCGGTTCGGCAAGTACAAATTAGATTCAAAAACATGACCGGCGGACAGCTTAAAATGCTGAACCCGATCCCAGCAGGCTGTAAAGAAGAATGACCAGGACGATCACAGTAAATATTGTGTACATCCGGTCGTGTTCTGCTGCGAAGCCCCAGATTGCGAAAGCGACTCGCGCTACCGGAGTAGCAATCAACAGCACCAGGCCCAGTTGGATAAAGCCTCGGCCATGCCATTTAAATGCGCTGTGCAAGATAGCCGAAAGACTGCGATAGTCGGAGGGTTCACCGCGAAAAATGCGGTAGTCCGCGGGCATGTTCCAGTGGCGCCCGAGATAAATGAAAGCACCAATCAATACCACAGCCGCAGAAATGGTTACGCCAGTCCGCAGAAGGTTGCCCACAACCTCTTCTATCTCGAGATCGGTGATCTTTCTAGCCATTTCAGATCGTTCCTGCCACCCCTTTGTAGATCATCTGAATTCCCAGTACGACGATCACAATGCTGAATACTAATCTCAGCACTTTGGTTTCGGCTTTCCTCAAGATTCGCACACCTAACATAGAACCGGCGAGTACCCCGAGCATCACCGGCATCGATAGTCCGGGATCGATGTATCCACGGTTCAGATAGATCCCAGCACTGGCTGCAGCCGTTACACCGATCATAAAGTTGCTAGTCGTGGTGGAAACTTTGAATGGGATCTTCATCGCCTGGTCCATAGCCAGAACTTTGACTGCTCCAGAGCCTATGCCTAGCAGGCCTGAAAGCGCTCCCGCTCCAAACATCAAACTGAAACCAGTCGGGACACCCTGCACGTTGTAGTAGCGAATTCCCTCTTCCGATGGGAAACTGCCATTCATCTTCAGTTTTGTAGCCAGCGGATTGGGTGGCAAATTGCGTTCTTCGAAAGAACGAGGTCTGCGTGAAAGATAGGCGGAGTAGACCAAAACCAGACCGAACACAATGGCGAGAAATTTCGTGGAGACGAACGCGGCCAAAAAAGCGCCGCTGAGAGCGCCCAGCGTGGTGGCGATCTCAAGAAACATCCCAATCCGAATGTTCGAAAATCCCTCTTTCACATACGCGGCTGCTGCGCCTGAAGAAGTCGCAATCACTGAAACCAGGGACGCCCCGATTGCGTATCGGATATCAACTTTGAAAAATATGGTGAGCAGAGGCACGAGAACTACGCCTCCGCCCAAGCCGGTCAGCGAACCGAGCAACCCCGCTATAAAAGATCCGGCCGCCACCAATAGGGTGAATTCGAGAACGTTCATTTTCAGGCAGCAGAAATTCTAACAAGTTCCCAGAAAGGTGGAAGTACTTAAGCCGGGATCATTCGGGTTTGATGATCATGACCTCGGTAGACTTGATCAATGCAGCGACGATATCGCCTCGCCTGAGACGCAACTCCCGAACAGCATCGGCGGTGATAATGGAATTGATGTGCTGGTCTCCGATTGAAATGGTGACCTGGGCCATGATGCGGTCCGTCTTCACGTCGAGAACCCGCCCAATAAGTTGATTGCGTCCGCTGATCTTTCGAAAATACGCCCTGCGGGTAGCGACCGGTCCTTTCTGTGTGGTGCGGGGGAGGAGTCGATCAATCTCGGACTCCGGGATACGATGATGGCCACCGGGAGTCCTCACCGTCTTGAGTTTCCCTTTGTAGACCCACTGCTTCAGCGCCGGATAACTGACGCCGAGAACCTGGCAGGCCTGGCGCGGTGTGAGCAGTTTCTCTCGACGGGTTGCCATAGGTTTGACGCGACGCCCAAAGATTAGCACTCCGCGTTAGGTTATGGCGAACCGAACGATCAGAAACCCGCTAGAATGGCAACCGCACGGTAAAGATCGCATTGTGGTTAGTCGTATGAAAGTGGGTGGTTGCGATCTGATATCCGCCGCCGAAGGTAAGTCCTATTCTCTTGTAAAGGTGCAGCCGCCCAATAAGAAGGCCTGGCGTCGCAAAATTCTGTTTCTTCCCGTCATTCGGGCCGTTTTGAAAGAAAGTTGAATTCATTTCGACTTCCGGCCAGAGTCTGCGAAACAAATGGTACTGGAATGCGTTATTCCAGGCGTAGGTCCTCCCCAGCTTGTTGGTGTCAGCGACGGGCATTCCGATGCCAAATGTGCCTTGCAGATCGAAGTGCCGCAGGCCCTTACCGTAAGCGATCGTCGGTGTGATTACAGCGTGCAATGCGCCATTTTTGTATTCACCGGTAGGCACGCTCCATCCCAAAAATGCCGTGAGAATGTAATTGCCGTGCTGCTCGTTACTGGATAGCAATCGATATTTCACAAGGAACGCAATATCGCCAAATCCGTCGCGGGTGGTTGGGCTGTTGTGCTCGAGATACGGAGGCATGTTGAAAATGACCTCAACCTTTTCGAAAGGAATTAATTCCAGACCTTTGCCGCCGTCAAAATTGCCCGTAGTCACGCCCTTCGCGTTCACCTGCCACAGTTGGTCATAACGTAATTCTTCCTCCAGTCTCGGAGTTGTCGTGGCGAGTGGCGTTACCCAGTGAGGTTGCTCGGCCTGCGTTTTGTCGACACGGGCAAACCAATCGCTAAAGAACTCGTCCTGCGCTTTAGTCACACGTGAAAACAGGCAAAAAAAGACAACGCTCGATAGGAGAGTGAATCGACGCATTCTGTTTGAGTCCTTGGGAAAGGAAAGTTGGAAAGACGCGATTGTACCATTTAATGCGAAACGATATGAAATGTAGCGCCGAATTTATACGAATACATGGAAATGCTTCGGTATAATGATGACCATGTACCCATCACAACTGCAGCGGTGGAGTTTGCTGATTGTTATTTTTTGGGGCCTATCGGCTCAGTGCCAGCAATTGACCATCGCCGCCGCTGCTGACTTGCAACCTGTCATGCAGGATGTTAGTTCGGCATTCGAGAAAGACTCAGGAACCGCGGTTAAGGTGTCGTACGGTTCCTCAGGGAACTTCACCCAGCAGATCAAGAACGGAGCTCCATTCGACATCTTCTTCTCCGCCAATTTGGATTACGCGAAAGAACTGGAGTTATCCGGTTTCTCCGAACCGGGAACCTTATATAAGTATGCCGTTGGCAAGATCGTGATATGGGCACCCGCGGAATCAAAGCTCGAACTCAACTCAGGAATGAGAGTGTTGCTGAATCCAGCCATCACCAAGATTGCGATCGCGAATCCGCAACATGCACCGTACGGCAAAGCAGCCGTGGCAGCCCTACAAAATGAGAATCTGTACGACCAAGTCAAAGCCAAATTAGTGCTGGGGGAGAATATTTCGCAAACCATGACTTTTGTGATGTCGGGATCGGCCGATGTGGGGATTGTGGCTCTGTCCTTGGCGCTGTCGCCGAACATCAAAGACAAAGGTCGGTATGCGCAAATACCTGACTCCGACTATTCCCCGATTGAGCAGGCTTGCATTGTTTTGCGTTCCTCGAAGAACAAAGACCTGGCAAAGAGATTCGTAGCATTTCTGAATACCCCAAAAATTCGTGAATCGTTCCGCAGGTACGGATTCGAGCTGCCTCAGGCTCAGGCAACTGGCAGCGTAAAGTAGAAAACGGAGCCGTGTCCGCTTTGGCTGGTGACTCCGATTTCGCCCCCGTGCGCATCCACAATTGCCTTGGCGATCGCCAATCCCATGCCTGTTCCTTGAACTTGCAGACGCTGGTTTCTACCTCGATAGAATTTGTCGAAGATGAGTGTCTGCTCAAAATCGTCGATGCCTGGCCCGCGATCGGCGATACTGATCATAACCATCCGATCTTGCAATTCACCCGCAATATAAATGGTGGACTCCGGCGACGAGTACTTGGCGGCATTTTCCAGCAACTGCGTTACAACCTCTGAAATCCGCCCGGGATCAATCTTCACCATGGGTAGATTCTCGGGTAGCGACAGGCTGATTGGGTGCCGGCCCAAAATTGCCTTGGATTTATCAAGAGCGTCCTGCACGGCGTCCTGAACCTGGTGTGGCCCTAACTGCAGCTCAACTTTGTTCGCATCAAGCTGTGCCATTTCAGCCGCCTCTCCGACGAGGCGATTCAGGCGGTCGCTCTCCTCATTAATCACTGTGAGGAGTTCGTGCCTCTGATTGTGATCCAGGCTGGTGCTCGAAAGTAACGACGTTACGGATGCTTTGATGGCCGTGAGGGGCGTGCGGAACTCGTGTGTCACCGAATCAAGCAATGCAGATCGCAATTGCTCGCTTTGCCGGGCCGCCTCGGTCTTGCTGAGGTTCTCGATCGCACCAGCCCGCTCGATCGAGATCGCGATGAGACTGCTCATCGCGTCCAGCGTTGCACGCGAGAGCACGACTCCAGAGATACCCATGCTGCCGACAACTCGAAGACCCATCCTCAGTGGCACGAACACGACTCGCCGATCAGCATCAACCTTGGGCTCGCCGCGCATGCACGCCAATTGCAGATCATGCAAATCGAGCAGATCGCGAGCGCTGCTGGAACGATAGATGTCGGGACGATTGGGCAGAGCGATAGCAGCGGACTCGACAGAGAAACATTCTACGATGTAGCCAGGAATTAAATTCAATAACTCAGCGACGTTGTCGCTCGAAAGCAGTTGTTGACTGAATCGGTACAAATGCTCCGTTTCATCGCGGCGCTCGTTCGCGCTAATTGCTTCGCGCCTGGCCCGTTCAGCCAATTGACTAGCGATGATCGCGGTGATCAGAAAGGCAAACAAAGCTACCCAATTTTGCGGATCCGCTATTGTGAGGGTGCCAATTGGAGGAAGGAAGTAGTAGTTGAACCCCAAAGTTGCCAAAACTGCCATGGCGATTGCCGGCCGCAGGCCCCAATTG
>Ga0209168_10000625_pt1 | contig 32304 bp, 23 predicted proteins | sample Coa_R1_FD_187156 | JGI IMG/M metagenome (GOLD analysis project Ga0209168, IMG submission 187156) | Surface soil microbial communities from Centralia Pennsylvania, which are recovering from an underground coalmine fire - Coalmine... | ecosystem: Environmental > Terrestrial > Soil > Unclassified ...
TTGGCTGCGTCTCCCGAATCCTGTACCGATCCGGACGGAGGAAACTGCGCATCAATGACTCGCATGGGCCCAATGAACCGGTAGCCCTTTCCAACCACCGTTTCAATAAAACGAGGCTTACTCGGGTCATCAGCAAGTGCGGTTCGGATCTTTCGGATGATGTTGTTTAGATTGCGTTCACTATCGATAAACAGATCAGAGCGCCAAAGCTTAGTAATGATCTGTTCGCGCGAGACCATCTGATCGCGGCGGCCAACCAGGAAGATGAGCAATTCCATCGGCTTCTTCTCGAGCCGGATACGGCGGCCTGAGCGGCGCAGTTCGTAGCGCCCCAAGTCGAGCTCGAATTCGCCCGCTGCTGGTCTGGAAGCTGGCATCCCCAGTCCCACGTTTATGGCATTATCCCCTACCGTTCATCAACTTGCGAGGATATATAAAAGATACCCAATCAGTATTCCCCTTTCATTGGAAAGTTTCCCGTTTCGCGGCATGATCCTATCCATCAACATCACGACGGAGACCACTCACATGAAGCACAATATCTACCGGGCACTGACGATCATCGCGTTACTAGGCTGCGTTGGTACGATCGCAGCACACCCTGGCACTCACGAAAAGAATGCATTCACACCCGACACCATAGCTTGGGGACCACCTCCGCCCTTTATCTCGCCCGGTGCGCAGTTCGCTGTACTCGAAGGTGATCCAACGGCATCGACCGGCGATTACACGATTCGTCTCAAAATGCCGGATGGATACCGAATCGCCCCTCATTGGCATCCCCTGCGCGAAAACGTGACCGTGATCTCTGGGACCTTAAAGGTCGGGATGGGAGACATCTTCGACGCCGACAAGATGGCGGCCTTTCCCGCTGGCAGCTTCGCATACCTCGACCCCGAGATGCATCACTATGTGATGGCTTCCGGCGAAGTGGTTGTGCAGGTCCACGGAAAGTCGCCCGTCCAATTTAATTACATCAATCCTCAGGACGACCCGAGCAAGACCAAGTAGCACGTAGATCCGACCGAAAGAACGAACCGTTAGCACAGGATTGGGTCGTACGTAATATGCCACCAGTTGCAGGCGCGGGGTCAATGTCCCGCGAGACATTCCCCATGCCGAATTGATTCGGCGCGAAGGAGGAACTATGGCTGTAGACAGCAACAAGATGAATGAATTCCTGGGGCGCTTCGTCAACGATCTCGGTGCCGCCGTCCACGCTGGAATGGTGGTAATTGGGGAAAGACTTGGACTTTACAAGGCTCTTGCCGGCAAGGCCATGACCGCCTCAGAGTTGGCCAAACAGACTGGCACCGACGAACGTTACGTGCACGAATGGGCCGCATCGCAGGCGGCAGGCGGATATATCACTTACGATTCAGGAACCCAGAAGTTCGGCATGACAGAGGAACAAGTTCTTACCCTGGCACGAGAAGATGGACCGGCATACATGCCCGGTGCTTTTGAATTGGCACTAGGATCGTTAGCAGCAGTTCCGCGCATTGCGGAATCGTTTCGGTCTGGCGCCGGAATGGGCTGGTTCGAGCACGATGATGGCGTATTTCACGGATGTGAGAAATTTTTCCGTCCAGGGTATGCGGCGAATCTCGTCAACTCGTGGATTCCTGCTCTCGATGGCGTCAAGGAAAAACTGGAGCGGGGAGCAAAGGTCGCTGACGTAGGTTGCGGCAAAGGAGCTTCCACCATTCTGATGGCCAAGGCCTTTCCAAAGTCCCATATTTACGGGTTCGACTATCATGACAAGTCTATCGAGATGGCGCGCGAAGCAGCGACGCGCGAGGGCTTGAGCGACCGCATCACGTTCCAACTGGCGAGCGCCAAGGAGTTCCCGGGCACGGGGTACGACTTCGTATCGGTCTTCGACTGCCTGCACGACATGGGCGATCCGGTTGGAGCCGCGGCCCACGTACGCAGAGCGCTGAAGGACGATGGCTCCTGGATGATTGTCGAACCGTTCGCACATGACGACTTGCAGGACAATTTTAATCCGGTGGGCCGGGTCTACTATTCGTTTTCCACCCTCTTGTGTACGCCGTGTTCGCGTTCGCAGGAGGTTGGACTATGCCTGGGCGCGCAGGCCGGGGAGAAGCGCATGAGAAATGTTGTGAACACGGCTGGATTCAGCCGCTTTCGGCGTGCTACCGAAACACCATTCAACCTGGTTTATGAAGCTCGGCCGTAAGGACCGCACTCGACCGAGCGTCCCGAGTTGGCCGGCAACCCAATGTGTCCGGCCGACTCCTGGCGCTCACTTTGCCGACGGCAGTGGCTCATTCTGCTCTTTATCAAGGCGTTCGACGAGCTCTTTGGGTAGCGCGTGCAGCAGTTCGAGGAATGCGGCGTTGGTCCAGCCGAAGCCGACGACGTTCATCCCGTAGCCGAGTTCTACGTGCGCTTCCGATGATTTCGTGACGACATTGTATTTCTCGCGGATGGTACCATCGCGGCGATAGTTTTCTGCCACGGTCGACAGGAATTCATAGGAGACTCGATCCGCATCAGCGCTGTACCCGTACCGCCGCATGCCATCGATCACCAGCATCTCTACGCATCCCCACCCGTAAGGCAAGTCCCATTGCGCACCTGTGTTCTCGGTGCTCATAGCGACTCCTCCCGGCTGCTCGAACGACTTCAGGTTGGCAACCACTGCTTGTGCCTGTTCTTTCGTTGCCAGTCCGGCCCATAGCGGATAGAAAGTGGTTGCATACCGGTAGCTCGACAGGCGTTCAGTCGTGAAATCGAAGTCGTAAAATACGCCCTGCTGTTCATTCCAGAGATATTTCGTGATCAGCTTTTTGCGGTTCTCGGCCCGGTCATTCCATTTTCTGGCGTCGTCCTGACGTCCGAGCCATAGGCTGATCTGCTCCTGATCTTTTTCGGTCTTATAAAGAAGGCTGTTCAGACAAACAGGGGCGTAGTGGTGCGTTGCCGAGCCAAACGCACCAAAACGGAAGCTCACATCGAAGCCCGACTCGCGCATCGAGCGGTCCCCTTTGTAGTAATCCTTGCTCAGCCTGAATTGTCGTGGCTTCTCGCACTGCGGACGTTCCATCGTCAAGGGCACATCGCACACCTGAAGGTTATACGTTGCGCCGGCGACCTGGTCGTTTGTGCTCGGCTGGGTTTCGACAACATAAGTGTCGGCCTGCGCGGGATGAAAAAAGAAATACTGCGATACCTTGCGGTAGAAGCCGGTTTCGTCTTTCACCGCCTCTTGCGGAGGTCCATCGCCGAAATCGTAGTAACGCGAGAGCCCAGTCTGTCCAGCCAGATGCGGATCCCTTGTCCACATCTCGTAGTCTTTATTCAGATCAGAGTAAGCGCGCTCCAGCCAGGCTTTGTCGAGATTTTTCTTGCTGCTCTGGTCCGCCGCGTAAACGTCCACCACCATGGAACTCAGAAACGGAGGTTGTGAACGCGTCAGGTAATAAGTTCGGTTTGCGTTCAGCATGGCACCATAATTCTCGATCTCGAAGAAGAAGTTTTCCACCATGCCGCGAGCCAGATCCAAATGATCCGATTGCAGTAGGCCCCGAACAATGAAGTAGCTGTCCCAGCCGTACATCTCGTTGAAGCGACCTCCAGGGACAACGTATTTGTTTGGCAGGTAGAGCAGACCGGGCGGTTTTATATTTCCGGCCGTGATCTCGCCCAGATGATGGATTTCCGTGGGCAAATGATCGACGCGGACATTGCACTTCCCCGCGAGGGTCTGCAAGCTTTTCGGTTCCGCAAAATCCTTAGGCAGATACATGACGGATTGCACCGTAATCTTCGGATCAGCGATGCTCTGGCACGCGGTCATCGACCGTGTAAGCGTGTCCCATGCGGATGAGATGTAACTTAAGATCGCCTTGAGACCTTGGCCATTCGAAGCAGTCGCAGGTGTAGTTTGAGGGCGGCCCTCTGCCGTCGTGCAAATTACGAGCACGACAAGGCAATAACGGAGAAAAGGAAAAAACCACCGCTGCATCAAGTCACCCGAAGCCTGTGAGTGTTTCAGAGCTTCGCAATCATAACCGCCTTGAACAGATGCCACAATCCGGACTGTCCCAAGAGTGCAATTCCCAGATGTTTCGGGCGAAAGCCGAAGCGCTTTTTACGCCGCTACGCGACTACGATCACCGCGCGATTGATTTATCCTATGTACTTTGTCGATTGTCGTTGAGGGGGTCGCAAGTGAACCGACTGCGTCTGGTTGTTGGTCGATGTGTGTTTTGCGGAGTGTTACTTACTGCCGCTGCAATGTGGGCGCAAGTCCCCGAAAACACCTATCAGGAATTGCACTGGCGGATGATTGGCCCGTTTCGCGGAGGCCGGACGCGCGCTGCCGCTGGCGTTCCCAGCCAGCCCAATGTCTTCTATGTGGGTCAGGTCAACGGTGGCGTTTGGAAGTCCAACGACTACGGCCGAACCTGGAATCCCATCTTTGATCAAGAGCCAACCCAATCCATTGGCGCCATCGCTGTCGCTTCTTCCGATCCTGATATTGTCTATGTGGCCAGCGGCGAGGGTCTGCACCGTCCCGATCTTTCTGTGGGCAACGGAATCTATAAGTCCACCGATGCTGGAAGAACATGGACTCACCTCGGCCTCAGAGATGGCCAGCAGATTCCTGCGCTTGCCGTCGATCCGCGCGACCCTGACAGACTTTTCGCAGCGGTGCTGGGTCATCCTTACGGCCCCAGCGAAGAGCGTGGTATCTACCGTTCCACCGACGGAGGCCAGAACTGGCAGAGAGTCATTTCGAAGGATGAGAACACCGGTGGTTCCGACGTCGAGATCGATCCTGCGAATCCCGATGTAATATACGCCTCGATGTGGGAAGTGCGTGAGGGGCCGTGGGAAGATGGCAACGAATACAACGGTTCAGCCGGCGGACTTTTTAAATCGACTGATGGCGGAAGCACATGGCAGCAATTAACCAATGGCCTGCCGAAGGATCTGTCACAAATCTACCTTGCGATCGCTCCCAGCGATTCGCGTCGTCTGTATGCAACGCTGGCCACTGCTTCGGGAAAATTGAGCGTCTATCGTTCGGATGACGCCGGCGAGAACTGGTCCCAGATCACCGATGATCCGCGTCCTTCGGGCCGAATTGGCGGTGGGGATCTACCGATCCCAAGGGTCGATCCGAAAAATCCTGACCTCGTTTACGTCGCAAGCACGGTCACCATGAAATCCACCGACGGCGGAAAGACCTGGTCTGGATTCCGCGGTGCTCCGGGCGGCGATGACTATCAAAATCTCTGGATCAATCCAAACAATGGCAAGATGATTCTCTTAGTGAGCGATCAGGGCGCGATCGTGACTGTGAATGGCGGGGAGACTTGGAGTTCGTGGTACAACCAGCCCACGGCACAGCTATATCACGCGATTGCGGACAACGAATTCCCCTATCACGTTTGCGCCGGGCAGCAGGAGAGCGGTTCGGTCTGCATTTCGACGCGGGGCAACGATGGCGCCATCACGTTTCGCGATTGGCATCCAGTTGGGGTGATCGAATACGGATATGTCGCGCCGGATCCCTTGAATCCTGACCTCGTCTACGGCGGCGGCAGGACCGAGGTCTCAAAGTATCACTGGTCGACCGGCGAAGTGCAGAACGTCACTCCGATTCCGCTGCGGAACCCCAACTACCGCGCCGACCGCACCGAGCCGCTGATGTTCTCGCCTGTGGACCCGCACATTCTGTACTACGCCGCGAATGTCCTCTTCAAGACGACCGACGGTGGGAATTCCTGGCAGACGCTGAGTAAGGATTTGACCCGCGAGAATCCCGGAGTACCTGAGAGTGTCGGCACGCTTCACAACAAAGCGGTTGAAAAACAGCGTGGCGTGATCTATGCGCTCGCGCCATCGTTCAAGACAGTAGACACCCTATGGGCCGGTACAGACGATGGCATGATCTGGATTACCCGCGATGGCGGAGCGAACTGGTCTGATGTCACACCCAAAGAGCTGACGCCCTGGAGCAAAATCACGCAAATTTCGGCATCGCACTTCGACGAGCAGACTGCGTACGCCTCTGTCAGCCGCTTCCGCATTAACGACACTCATCCTTACATCTATCGCACGCACGACGGCGGCAAGAATTGGACATTGATCACATCTGGCTTACCGGATTTTGGCCCGGTCGACACCGTGCGCGAAGACCCGGTCCGCAAGGGTTTGTTGTTTGCTGGTACCGAAAATGCGGTTTGGGTTTCGTTTGATGATGGCGGCCACTGGCAGCCGCTGCAATTGAATCTTCCGCACACTTCGATGCGTGATTTATGGATTCACGATAATGATCTGATCGTCGCCACACATGGACGTGGATTCTGGATCCTCGACGATATCTCCCCGCTGCGCGAAGCGTCTGCGGTGGCAAACTCAGTCCATTTGTTCGCCCCGTCACCGGCCTACCGAGTGCAGCGCGACACTAACACTGACACTCCGCTTCCGCCGGATGAGCCAGCTGCGGCGAACCCACCGGACGGCGCGCTCATCGACTACTATCTGCCCTCCGCCGCAAACAAAGTGACGATTGAAGTCCTTGACGCAAAGAATCGCATGGTGGCCAGTTTCTCCAACACGGATAAGCCCGACATCACGGAAGAAGAACTACAGAAGCAGTTGATACCACTTTACTGGGTACGCAGCTTCCGGCATGTATCGACCGAAGCCGGAATGCACCGATGGCTCTGGCGGCTGCGCTATCCCGCCCCCGCCTCCGCGCGTCACGAGTATCCGATTGCGGCGATTCCACACGACACCCCGCGTCTTCCTCTTGGTCCGAATGCGCTCCCCGGAACGTACACCATCCGACTAACGGTCGATGGAAAATCTCTCACAGCACCTCTCACGGTGAAAATGGACCCGCGCGTAAAGACATCTGCAGCCGGATTGAAAAAGAAGTTCGAGGCGGAGACACGGCTGGCGTCAACGATGACTCTAACCAGTCAGGGTCTCGCTGAGGGAGCATCCATTCGGGTACAACTGGATAAGCTGAATGTCGCGGCGAACGAGGACGTGAAGAATGCAGTCGCAGGGTTTGAGAAGAAGCTCACCCAAGTACTCGGAGCGCCCGGCGGATTCTCCGCACCACCCTCCTCAGAAGCAAGCCTTAGCCGCGTGAATGCGGAAGCGAGCACTCTCTATCAGCAGGTCTGGCAAGTCGATGCCGAGCCGTCGTCCTCGCAAGATGCGGCAATTTCGTCCACGGAACGCGCAAGCAATGATGTCCTCAAACGATGGAATGATTTTCGTGACAACGAACTCCCTGGGCTTAACCAATTGCTGCGAGCAGCTCAGATACCTGAGGTTCGCGCAGAAACGGACTTCCATCGCGACGAGCCTGAATCAGACGAAGAATAGACGGCAGAATGAATTTACTCGAAGCGGGAGGGTCTTTCGTCCCGGAGACTTTTTCCCTCTAGAGACGTTAGATATTTGCAAAATCTTGCAGACTCACCCACGCTGATTGCAATTCCTTGCCGTTTTTCGAGCCGACAAAAAAATATTTGCAGTTTTTTCGCGACCGCCAGGTCTGCGTCGAGCGATTGCGAGGTATAATCCCGCGACTCTGGGGTTTCGATCTGGACTGGCTGTGGGGACTCTCTTCTGTGGTGGGAACGTGAAGTCCACCTCCGAACCACTTTTCGAATTACCCAAAATCTGCGAGGTCAAACAAATATGAAAGTGTTCCGTTCGCTCGGAATTGCTCTGTTCGCGCTGGCTTGTTGCAGCATCGCGTTTGCCCAGGAACCCTTCACCGCTGGAACCTGGACGGCTACCAAAACTGCACCGCCGTCTGCCGTCGCCCATCCCCTGCTGCTCAGCGACGGATCAGTTTTGATCAACAGCTTCTTCTTCGAGAACCATACTGATAACTGGTACCGTTTAGTTCCCGATAAGACGGGCAGTTACGTCAACGGGACATGGTCCAACGCCGGCAGTCTGCCAACTGGGTACAACCCGCTTTACTTCGCCTCCCAGGTATTACCCCAGTTGGGCGTGGTAGCGATGTTCGGCGGCGAGTACAACAACGGTACCCCAGTGTGGACCACGATGGGCGCGCTCTATGTCCCGTACCTGAACAAGTGGATCAGCCTTAATGCTCCTCCGACATGGAGCACCGTCGGCGACGCGCAGAGTGTGGTTCTTCCGACCGGCAAGATGATGTTGGCAAACTGCTGCTCGATCCAGGAAGCGATCATGACGCTCTCGTCCAAGGGTGTGGCAAGTTGGGTCGCGACCGGTACCGGTAAATTCGATGAAAACGACGAAGAAGGCTGGACACTGCTGCCGGGCGGCAAAATGCTCACGGTAGACGCTTATGTGAACAGCGGCCAATGCTGCAAGATGGGCTATCAGATCTACGACGTCGCCACTGGCACGTGGACCACTCCATCCAATAATACCGTCGTGAACCTGGTTGATCCTAGCTCGTTCGAACTCGGGCCCGGGCCGTTGCTGCCCAATGGCACCGTCTTCTATGCGGGAGCCACCACGAACAATGCGATCTATACCGTGGCGACCGGCACTTGGGCCGCAGGGCCAAGCTTCGGCAGCGGACTTGACATCGCCGATGGACCGGCTGCTGTGCTGCCAGATGGAAATGCATTGTTCGACACCAGCCCCGGCGTTTTTAACACGGGCAGCAAATTTTTTGAGTGGGATGGAAGCGCCCTGCACTCGGTGCCCGGCCCCCCCAATGCCCCGGTCGACTCCTCATACGTTGGCAACTTCGTAGTCCTGCCGACGGGACAGGTCCTGTTCACAGACTTCTCGAACAGCGTTGAGATCTATACACCCTCCGGAAGCCCGTGCAAGGGCTGCGCCCCAGTCATCACTTCCGTTAGCAAGACGTTGACTCACGGTGTCAAGAACAACGCGATCAAAGGCACTGGGTTCAACGGCATGACGTTCGGCTCTTACTACGGCGACGATAACCAGAGCGCCACCAACTTCCCGATCGTTCGCATTACGGATTCGACGGGCTCGGTGGTGTATTGCAGATCGCACAACTGGACGGTTGGCGTTCAAACAGGATCGACTCCGACGACCGCGCAGTTCGACGTTCCGTCGACGATCGCGACCGGTGCAGCCACGTTGGAAGTGGTGACGAACGGTATTCCGTCGGCGCCAGTCAGCGTAACGATTAACTAACCGCCCAAGTCGGCTTATCACCCACAAGTTGTCTCCCCACCGGGCGCCGCGCCTCTCGCCAACCAGCGAAGGAAGCGGCGCCCGGTTCCCCCTAAGAAGACCTTCCGGACGTTCCTGTGAGAAGCGGTCCGGTGAAGAAACGTCGTTCTGAATTCCCGGCCGTGCCTTTCCGCACGCCAAACCTGAAGATCTGGACTGGGCCTCCGGTGCTTCCTATTGCGAATTTGGGCTAGAGTCGCTCCACGGCCCTCTGCAACTCAACGGCAATCTGCGCAGCGTTGGTTCCGGGCAAAAACTGAATCGGTTGGCCGATCCGTACTTTGATTTTCCATGGTGCAGCGAACTTCCGGCCTGACTGTTTTATCTCGAATAGTCCGTCGATCCTTATTGGCAATACCGGGACGCCCAGATTCTCAGCCAGCAACCCGATGCCCGACCTGAACGGGCACAGCTTCCCATCCGTCGTGTGTCGGCCTTCGGGGAACACCAGCACGCTGTAGCCACGATCGACAACCTCACCCGCATAGGAGAAGCTGCGCCGGAACCCTGCCTCGCGGGGCAGAGGAAAAAGATTGAGCAGCGAGACACCCAGGATCCACTGCAAGCGATCGTAGATTTTCAGGAGCCATGGCCGGTCTTCCGGCGGCGTTCGCAAAGCTTCGAGGGCTTCACCGCCCGTGGCGATTGCCAGTCGATGCCGGAAACGCGCCGGTAGTGCGGTAAGAACAAATCCCGGATCGACATCGCCGAGATGGTTCGAAATAACTAGCAGCGGTCCGTTTACCCCGTGCAGGTTTTCGCGGCCCAAAATGCGAGGCCATCCCAGGAGCACAATCGCGGGACGCATGAGGATGTAGTGCGCAAGCAGGCGAATCCACGTCACCGGCCAGCGCAGTGCCCAACTTGGATAGTGGTAGACCACAGCCGGAACCGTTTCACCCCGCAACAGCCGTTCCAGGTCCCCGACCGTACGCACCGTGCTGAAGCGCGTCTCGCTTAAATCGACCTGATATCGATCCTCAAGCGCACTCATCAATTCCACCCGGTCAAGTGAACCGAGGCCCAGATCCGAATCAAGGCGAGCATCATTGCGGAGGGCGGACACGCTACGACCAGCCACTCGCGAGATCAGATCGCCAAGCACACCGGCGGATGCCTTCCCCTGAGCGAACGTCCCCCGCATCTGTGCCTCTACCGTCCCTGCAATCACATGTCGGCGGGGCTTTTGGCTGTTCGTTCGCGGAAAATCATCCTGCTGCCATTCGACCCATAGCCGCATGCGCTGGTACTCGGCTAACGACTGGTTGGCGCGTTCAACGATTGTTTGTAAATCAGCACCATCTCGCAGAATAACGACGGCGCAGGGCTCCGCATTTCCTCCGCGCTCAATTCCAACGACCACGCAATCTCTAACTTCCGGTTGTTGACGCAGCGCCGCTTCCAGATCCCCGGGATATACGTTCGTGCCCCCGGGCGTCACGATCACTTCCTTCTTACGTCCTTTGAAATACAAATTCCCTGTTTCATCCAGCGCGCCGACATCGCCAGTGTGATACCAGCCGTCTTCTTCACAGGCGCGCTGTTCGCCGCTCGCATCCCAATACCCCGCCGCAACTCCCCCCCCTTTGACGAGGATCTCGCCATCCTCCGCCAACTTCACTTCGCGTCCCGGCAGGATCTTTCCGATAGATCCTTTCCCCAGCCGGAAGGGATGATTGACGCTGATCAGCGAAGTCGTCTCCGTCAATCCGTACCCCTGGATCACTGCGTATCCGAGCCGCCCCCAGAATTCTTCGGTCTCGCTGTCGAGCGCCGCTCCCCCGGAAATGAGCGCCCAAAACTTCCATCCGAACTGACGGCGAACGGCGCGGAAGATCCACCATCGGCGCAGGAAGTGCTTGTCTTTGGCCTCCGAGAAGCGCCTGCGAAAGCTGGTTATCTGACCGCGGGCTTCCAGATCGCGCTCGACTTTCTGCTTCAAGGATTGCAGCACTCGCGGCACGCTGACGAGTACAGATACGCGCTCACGACGGATCGTGCTCACGATTTCCGAGGGGCTCAATTCCCGCTGAAATACGACCGGTCCCGACAAAAGCGGGGGGAGAAACATGCCAAGGAATTGGCCGAAGACGTGGCTTAGCGGCAGCAAGTTCAAAAACCGCAAAGGATGAACAAACCGTTCATACTTCAGATACGCGCGCATCTCGCGTTCAAGCGGCGCGATATTCGCGAGGACATTGCCGTGTGTAATGACCACGCCTTTGGGATCGGCTGTCGTCCCCGAGGTAAACACGATCTGCAGTACGTCTTCACGCGCAACCACAACATCAGATTTTGTCGAAGGAGTTGCTGCAGCCTCGGCGAGGCTCTCCAGATCAAAACCTAAAACCGCGGCTTGGTCAGAACGTTTCTTTAAGCGCTCCCCCGGCGCAACCATCATCTTCGCCCCAACCTGATGGAGAACTCTCCTTGCGAAATCTGCCGAAGCACCGTCATCCATTGGAACAACAATGACTCCGCGCAACGCACATCCAAAGAATGCCCCGACCCATTCCGCGCCATTTTCGCCCCAGATCATGACTCGATCACCCTTGGTAATGCCGTGCTCCTCGAGCGATCGAGCGAAACCGTGAGCCATACCTAAGACTTCGCCATAGGTGAATGATTGCGTGCGATATCCTTTGCGCTGCTTGTAGGCGCACTCGTTTCGGTGCTTCTCGAAATTTATGCGGAAGAATTGCGCAAGCGAGTCAGGCATTTGAGAAAGTCGAGCCGCCTTAACGTTTAGTGTAGGGCATAGGCGACAACTTGTTTCGATTCTCAAGCAGTATCCAAGGAGCTTAGATCGATTCGATACGGACTCTCATTAGGAACTTGCCTCCCGCTTAGAATCATGCGAAATAGTTCTATGCTTTCTCTCAAACTGTGGGCGCAAGTCGTTACTCTACTTCTTCTCACCTGTTTTGTAGCTGCCCAGGAGAAGTCCGACGCCGCGACCATCCGCTCTCTGGAGCTTCAGTGGACTGATTCCTACCGACAGCACAAAATTGACATCCTTTCGTCCTTGTTGGCTGACGAATTCGTGATCACCGTCGAAGATGGCAATGTCTATAGTAAGGCTGGCTACATCAGCCACACGGCTGATTCCAAAGTCCACGTGCAGGTGGCCGAGATGTCAGACCTGAAGGTCCGAATGCACGGTGACACGGCCGTCGTGACCGGCGCATATCATGAAAAAGGCGAGTCCGAGGGAAAGCCCTACGAATACCACGACCGCTTCACCGATGTTTGGATGAAGACCGCCGGCAAATGGCACGTCGTGGGGTCCCATTACAGCGTTCCACTCAAGCAGTAAAGCTTTGACAAATCTATGACAACAGGCCGAGACCGCGCGGCTACGATAGCCGGCGTCCACCGCAAATTTCTGCGGACGGATTCTTCCTAAGTGACTCGGCGAATATGACGACCCAATTCACAGTATCCCTGACTTCATACTTTTTTCGACCTCCACTTTGCATTGCGCTCCTTGGCGTGCTGTGCCTCTTTCCTCTTCGGGTTGCTTCTCAAACCGATTCAGATCGAACAGTCAGCCCCATTGTTCACACGAAGTTCGGCGGCATTGTTCACACGAAGTTCGGCGGCCAGGTCTTCGGCTTTGATATCGATCAGAACGGAACAGAAGGAATCCTCAGCGAAGCACAGACGCTCTCAAACGGAAAGGTGCTGGCCGCAGTCGAAACCTTTGATCAGAAGACAGGAAAGATCCTTGCCGTCCTTGCCAAGACCGAGACCCAGGACGATTTTGTCACGCTCGGTGTAGTAGGACTGTCAGTTGGATTGGTCGAGCACGAGCACGTCATCAAGCTGCTTGATGTGCAACGAACCTTCGGAGTGGTCAATCCTTTGAGCACCAACAAAGCCACGGGCAAGTGGACGCCACCCCTCGGAAAGACGCACCTTCTCAATCAGGTGAGCCGCAATCAGGGCACAACCAACAACGCCGTCTTCGCAATCGACAACAGGGGCAACTTTGTCCCGTGGGTTTTTAGCTCGAATATTGCTGCCAATACATTCGGACCTATCGTCAAGATCACTGACTCACTCAACTTTGGCAGCGTGCCGCCACCGATGGCCTACAACAGTAAGACGAACGAGGCAATCCTCGGTGGAGGAGACGGTTGCTTCGGTTGTCTCCCCGTGATTGGCGTGGTTGATCTGACGAAGACAACTTTTAGCGAGTTCACTGGCATTGGATTTGGCTTCGTGAATGGCATCGCGGTCGACCCTGCGGACAACATTGCCGTCACCACAACGGAAGATGATGCCAGCGTCGAATTCTACGATCTGAGCACTCAGACGGGATTCACCGTGGTCCTGCCGAACTCCGGCGAGCAGCAGATATTCAGCGGCGCTGACGTCGAGTTTGATGCGATCAACAAGGTGTTCTTTGTGGCCCAGCCCGTTTCCAGTTCTTCCGGCGGCAGTTCGATCTACGTTTACGACACGAAAGGCGTTCTGCAGGGGACCCTGAACGGATTCAGCTTCTCCAATGCGTTCAATGTTATTCCTATGCACATCGCATTGCATCCAAGCACGCGGACCGGATTTGTGGATGGGCCATCAGCAAACGAGATCCAGGGATTCGCTTACTAGAGAACGTCTTGCAATCGGGATTGCCTACTACTCTCGCCCCACTCCGAGTGAATCCGCCACACGATTGATGTAGTTAAACCAGGAAGCGATTAGAGTAATCTGCAAGATCCCCCGATCGTCGAAACCGGCCGAGCGCAGGCCGTGGATATCGTCCTTCCAGACCTTTGTCGCATCTTTGGTCAGCTTGACCACGTAATCGAGCATCACGCGATCTTGCCGCGAAATCGGCGCCGTGGTGTAGTCCTTTTCTAGCGACTCCACCAAGCCTTTGTCCAACGTCACCCTACGCAGAAACTCTGCGTGCGATTCGATTCAATAAACGCACCGGTTGGTCACCGAGACCATGGTCGCGATCATCTCGTGCTGCGCTCGGCTGAGCGGCAGATCGGGCGACATGAGCGCTCCAAACGTGCTGAATGCGTGATAGAGCGCGTCGGGGATCAGCGTATGCGATCCAACAATCGATGATGCTCCCGAAGGATCAGGATGCACCGGCTCCGCATACTCCTTCGGATAAAGCAACTTCTCACCGTCGATTGCCTTCCGCAATTTCTCGTCGGCCTCATTCAGTGAAACAGTTCGAATCCAGGTCATATTAGTTTGGCATCCCCAGTTCGGTCACTTCAGTCCGCGAAGAATACACTCCCACATTCGCCTCGACCTATAACCAGTTCATACTAGCTGAGCCACTGCATCTGGCCCTCTATCCTCCGCATTGAGCGGTATACCATAAATAGATGGACCTCCCTGTCAACCCGCCGTTTCTGCCGATGCTTGCAAAACGCGTGGACGAGCTCCCATCCGGCGAAGATTGGATTTTCGAGCCCAAGTGGGATGGCTTCCGCGCGCTGATCTTTCGCGACAAAGATGAAATCTTCATCCAGAGCCGCGACGAAAAGCCACTGAATCGCTATTTTCCTGAGGTCGAAGAGGCGCTGCGCGCGACATTGCCTGCACGTTGCGTACTCGATGGCGAGATCGTCATTGTCAGCGACGGCGAACTCGACTTCGATTCGTTGCAACTTCGGCTGCACCCTGCAGCCTCGCGTGTGAAGCTTTTGTCGAAGCAGATCCCGGCATCTGTGGTTTTCTTCGATTTACTCTCAGAAGGAAATCGGGACCTGCGGGCCGAGCCATTCCAGGTGCGCCGACGTGAGCTGGAAACGATGCTCGCATCCGCTGCGCCGCCGATCCACCTGACACCAGCGACCCAGGATCGCGAACTCGCCGCCGATTGGTTCCGTCGCTTCGAGGGCGCGGGCCTCGACGGAGTTGTGGCAAAACAAATTTCCGGAACTTACGAACCCAACAAGCGCGTGATGCTCAAGGTGAAACACGAGCGCGACTGCGACTGCGTAGTCGCGGGATTCCGCTGGCACAAGAAGGGCGAGCGCACCATGGTTGGCTCATTGTTGCTGGGACTCTATGACGATGGCGGCTCCTTGCAACATGTTGGCGTGTGTGCCAGTTTTAGTACGGCCAAGCGCAAGGAACTTGTCGACTTTCTCGCTTCCTATCGAAAGGATGCTCTGGCATCCCACCCATGGAAGGCTTGGGCAGAACGCGAAGGTCCCGAGGGCGAGGAACCAAAACGCATGCCCGGAGGTCAAAGCCGTTGGAGCCAGGGCAAAGATTTGTCTTGGGAACCTCTGCGACCCGAACTGGTGGTCGAGGTCGCCTACGACCACATGCAGGGAGACCGCTTCCGTCACACCGCGCAGTTCCGCCGATGGCGCGTCGACAAGAAGCCAACCGACTGCACCTACGCGCAATTAGAAGTTGTGCCCCCGCAAGAATTAGCGGAAATCTTCCCGCACGGCCGTTAATCTCAGACTCTCTATTCGTTCTTTTCGGATCTCTTCTTTTTGCGAAACTCGCGCCACTCCCGCGTCGGATCGTCGTCGGGGTCGGGCGTTTCCTGCTTCGGCCGAAGCTCCTCCGGCACATGACGCAGGTTGACGCGGATTCGTGTCCATGTCGATGATCGGCCGCGCATGGAGTCGACCAGCACATCGTCAACGGCAATGTAGTGCGCGACATCTGCATGGTTTGCTTTCCATCTTTCGAGTCCTGCGAGCGCAGCCGCTTTATCCGGCGAGTTCGCCACCACTATGAGTGGCATCTTTCTCCGTGGGCCTGTCGCCCGGGTCTTCTTCGCCGCAGACTTTGCTCGCGACGGCGCCACTCGGGTTCCTTCAGACTCCATCTTACGGAAATGCGGCGGCCACGGTGCATCGGCCAGTCCGTCTGCTTCGTCTTTGGCTGCGAGCTCGAGCAATTTTTCGAGTGAGCCGGCCGTCGCATCCATCTCAGCCTGCGGATTCCCGATTTTCGCGAAGCGCTCCGGCATCGTGAAGATCGTAAAGTCAGCCGGATTCGATTCCGCAACCTCGTTCCAGTACAGCGGGGCCGATACCCGAGCATCAGGAACTGGGCGCACTGAATATGCAGAGCATGTCGTCCGGTCTTTCGCATTCTGGTTGTAATCGAGAAAGACTCCGTGGCGCTCTTCCTTCCACCACTTCGAAGTGGCCAGCGAAGGCACCCGCCTCTCGACCGCTCGCGACAGTGCGACGGCCGCGCGCCGCACCTCGGAGAAAGTCCACTTCGGTTTCATCCGCACGTTCACGTGCATGCCACGCGAACCGCTGGTCTTCGGCCAGCCCCGCAGGCCGACCTCTTCGAGAAATGCCTGGACTTCGAGAGTGACGCGCCGCACATCGTCCCAACTGACACCCGGAATCGGATCCAGATCGATCCGAAGTTCGTCAGGATGTTCAAGATCGGACGAGCGTACAGGATGCGGATGGAGTTCAATGCATCCCAAATTCACGATCCAGGCGAGTCCAGCCGCGTCGTCGACGACAATCTCTTCCGCGGTCCGTCCCGAGGGAAACGAAAGAGTGATAGTCCGCAGCCACGAAGGACGCTTCTCGGGAGCACGTTTCTGATAAAACGCCTCTCCTTCGGCCCCGTTCACGAAACGTTTCAGAACAATCGGACGGTCTTGGATTCCCGCAAGCGCCCCAGCCGCAACCGACAGGTAATAGCGAACAAGATCCAGCTTGGAGACCTTAACTTGCTTCGAGAAATAGAGCTTGTCGGGATGCGTGATCTGAACCTCACGTCCCTCAAGAACGAGAACTTCGCTGGCCTCTTCCTTTCCCACGAAAACAGGCTATCACTGGGCTGATGGTTCAGGTATGAGGGAGATTTGGCTTTGCGATTTCAAAAAAATCTCCGGAGTGCGGGCCTTTCCCCAGTGCCGCACTCCGGAGTTCCGTACAAACCTTCGTCCTGGTGCTAGTTCACGGTGAAGGTCCCGGAACTGATGGCGCTGCCGCCTTTGGTCACCAACGCGATCTTGCCCGTCGTAGCGCCCGTGGGAACTGTCGCCGTGATTTGCGTATCTGAATTCACGGTGAACGTCGCCAACGTCCCGTTGAAGCTGACCTTGGTCGCTTGGATCAGACCGGTACCTGTGATCGTGACGGACGTCCCGACCGGCCCACTCGGCGGCGAGAAGGTCTTGATCGTCGGCTTCACCTTGAACGCTGTGTTGCTGGTCAGCGTCGTGGCACCCGTGGTGACCGTCACTGTCCCGGTCAGTGCTCCTGCCGGAACGGTTGCCAAAATGAAAGTGCTGCCTGTCAGTTGCGCCTTTGTGACGGGCGTGCCGCCGAACTTGACCACCGACGACTTGCTGAAACCCTGGCCCAGAATGCCGATCTGCGCACTCTCGGCGCCAGACGCCGGAAGTAGCGATACGAAGGGAGCGTAGGTGGTGCTAAGACTATAGAACGAACCAGAGGAGGCATCGCCGCCCTGAAAGGTCGTGCTGTAAAACGTGCCGTTGGTGGAAAGCAAGAGCGGGGCAAAAGGTTGAGCGCAATTTGAACAAACAAGCGGGTAGAGATAAAGGGTGTCGTATACGCCCTTGGTATTGATGTCGAACAATCCGGCCTGGCCGCAGCCTCCGCCAGCGCAGTCCGTTGCGGCACCATAGAGAATGCCGTCGGGACCCTGAGTCAACGGCAGTTGCGGATATGCGCCGTCCGTTTGATTGGGGAAGCTGTAAAGCACTGTTTCCACGCCCTTCGGGGTCAGCCTGAATACCGTTCCTTCTCGGGCGGTGCCACCAAATTCAGTCGTTCCGTAGTAGTTGCCGTCCAAGCCTTGGATCAGGTTGGTATATGGGTTCGCACCATCGGGATCGTTCTTGAACGCGTACACCAGCGACTCCTTACCCGCTGTCGAGATCTTGAACACCGCCCCTTCGCTGACGATCCAACCGTTCCCCATACCCCAGAGGTTGCCATCGCTACCTTGAATGAGGCCTAAGGGCTCAGCCGTGTCGTTCGGTGGGCCCTGGAAGTTGTACAGTACGCTGTACGCTCCCGCCGTCGTGACTTTGTAAACCGTGCCGTAATTGTTTGCCCCGCAAAAGCCTGTGGTGCCGTAGAGATTGCCGTCGTTCGCTTGCATCGGAGGCGCGAGCGGGTGGCATCCGTCGGTGGACGTTCCGACGAAGGTGTGGAGTACGGTCAATGTGCCGGTCGGCGTCACTCTGAACAAAGTGCCGTTGTTCGTCGGATCGCTGTAACAGCTGCCGTAGAAATTGCCGTCCGTAGCAAGCACCAGCCCGTTGCAATTGGTTCCCTCGGACTGCGCCATCACGTGCAGTGTGGTGAGAACCCCCGTGGCACTGATCTTGTAGACGATGCCCTGGCAGCAGCCGTTCCCGGACATGGAAACTCCGTAGAAATTTCCGTCTCGGCCCTGCGCCATGGGTCCTTGCGGCAGAGTGGGTGACGAGTTGTTGTTGGAGCTGAAGCTGTACAGGGTCGAGACAGTCTGGGCCTGCGTCGGAAGGACGCCCCCCGCTGACAGAACCACAAGTGTGAGAACAGTGATCGCCAATGCGGCGGTCCGCGATGTCAGCTTATGCATTTTGCGTTCGAGCAACTTCATGAGGGTCTCCTGAGAGTCGATCTTGCGGCTTTGCAAGGATCATTGAGAAACGGCTTCGCTGTTCAGTGCCGCAAATATCTGCGTCACAAACGCGAATGCGAGTCGACTGTCTCTGGAATCTGAGCGCGGGTCAATGCTCCGGAAGCAACGCGTTCACCGCATCGAGATCACGTGATATGTGCCTTCAATCGCAGCGAGTTACAGGAAGTTCTTGTCTGATCAGCTATAGCCGAAAAGTGCCAGTTTCAGTCGCGAATGTCGATGCTAGACTGAGGTTCCTCCTTTGGTATCCCGGATTATGTCCACACGGCCCCAGACGGTTGTTCGCTTTGGTCTATTCGAAGCCGAGTTGCGTGCAGGCGAATTACGCAAGAGTGGGGTCCGGGTCAAGATTCAGGATCTTCCGTTTCGAGCTTTAAGGTTTTTGCTCGACCACCCCAACGAGGTGGTGACCCGAGAGGAATTGCGCCAGGAACTTTGGCCGCAAGATGTCTTCGTCGACTTCGACCGCGGCATTAGCAGCGCCATCAAGCGCCTGCGCGATGCGCTCGGCGACTCCGCCGACAATCCTATTTTTGTGGAAACGATAGACCGCCGCGGCTACCGCTGGATCGCGCCTCTGCACTCTCTCGAGGCTTCCTCACCACCGAACGCTACGGGGCCAGAAAAAGCCGTGATGGAAGGGCACCGAGAGGCTCCTTTGTGGCGAAGCCTGGTTTTCGTTCCCCCTCTATTGGCGTTGCTGTTCGCAGCTTGGATCTTTCGCCCCGGCTACCGCAATGCCAAGGCAGGCGCGAAATCGGTCGCTGCCACTTCTGCCGGGAGTTTCCATCACGCGGCCAATCGCGAGGCCGAAGACTATTACCTGAAAGGACGCTTCTATTGGAACAAGCGCACGCCTGAGAGTCTGAACCAGGCCGTGGATTCGTTTACTCAGGCGATCGTGCACGATCCCAACTACTCAGACGCCTACGTCGGCCTGGCCGACTGCTACAACCTGATGCGCGAGTACACGTTGATGCCAGCCACAGAAGCCTACCCTCGCGCGCTTGCGGCGGCGAAAAAAGCGGTGGAACTCGACGATCACTCGTCAGCCGCGCACGCCTCGCTCGCTTTTGTCTCTTTTTTCGGGATGTGGGATGCGGGTACAGCGGACGAGGAATTTCGCCGCGCGATCGACCTTGATCCCAATAATGCCAACGCCCATCACTGGTACGCGACTTATCTGCAAACCGTCCGCCACTTCGATGAATCGCTGAATGAGATCGACCGCGCTCAGGCCCTTGATCCGCATTCTTCCTCTATTCTGGCTGACAGGGGCATGTTGCTTTGGCGCGCCGGGCACCGCGAGGAGGCACTGCGTCTTCTGCACCAACTCGAACAAGCTGATCCGGATGCCCTTTCTCCGCGTCGCTACCTGAAATTTGTCGACCTTGAAATCGGAGATAATGTCGGCTACCTGGCAGAAATGAACAAGGAATCGCTCTTGCTTCACGATGCCTCACTCTCGACAATCGCAGAGGCCGCCGGAAAAGGTTTCGCCGCCCACGGAGCAAGAGGCATGCTCGAAGGTCAGGCTGATCAGCAGAAGAAGGTCTACACCCAGGGCAAGCTCTCTCCGTTCTTTTTAGCCGAAACCTATTCACTTCTGGGGAACACGGAGGAGGCACTCAAGTATCTGGATGCTTGTTATGACCGCCACGCTGAGGAGACCGTGAACGTCGCAGCTGACCCTGCCTTCAACGGTCTGCACTCCGTGCCCGCTTTCCAGCAGTTTCTCGCCAAAGTCGGCTTGCCGCCAGTCAATTAGCTGAGACTCCCTGTGTCTGAGGAAACCTCAGATCGAAAATCGCGGATCACCTTCGACTACCTTCGCCTCCATTTTTGGCGACTCGCCCTGCGCCCAAAGTGGAGTACGAAATCGCACGCGGTAATTGAGCGGTCCACCGTCATCGCGACCGCTTGATTCCACCGGTCGTGGAATGCACACGAACTCCGTCTCGATTGTCCGCGACGTCGCTCGAACCACCGAATAACCGTGTCCTCCCATATCGACAAATGAAACATGCGGCGATAAATCGGGATTCGAAAATTGTCGCGCTTTCTGTATGTCCCCGCTCTTCAGATATTCGACGCAAGACCTTACACCATGTCGCAATAGCAGATTGACGATGGGCTGCGGTTTAGCGTCGGCCGGTGCTTGTCCCACATAAAACGCATGCAAAGGATGATCCTTCGGAAGCCCGTGCTCCAAAGCCTCGACGATTCCAGGTGCTGAAATCGAGCCCGTGACAAACGCGATTCCCACCGGTGCAAACAGATCGGGAGGAAGTTGCTTCGCAGCCAACCCCGCCCAGAAACTGTGACGATCGCCGGCCACGGTCGCGAACCCAGTAATGCCATGCTCACGCACATAGTCGTAGATCTCTCCCCGTTCCACATAAGCCGTGCTCCAATCGCCCATGGCAAAGCCCGCGTACCCGGCCCAAGGCCATGGCTTCGTAAGTCCCAGCGGTAGATTCTGAGGATCGGCGCGCATGTCGAGAGTTGCAGTGGTGTTACCCCAAATTTTCCAAGTCGCAGTAGAGCGGCTCATCTGGTCGAGAAACCACGTCTTCTGTTCTGCTCCAAGAACCGTCTGCGCCGGCCTTTCTCGCCAGATATTGGGAATCTCAACCTTTCCATCGACCGAACGGATCGTCGCGGGCGGATTTCCATGGTTGTAGGTGCGCGCCGCATCCAGAACTTCCATGGCGTTCTGAGGAATCATCTCCGGAAAGTCGTCGCTCGCGAGCGCCTTCGCCTCCTGCATGTCTGTTGGTTCTTCCAACCGATAACTCCGCTGGTCCGTGATGATCAGTTCTACGTTGCGCCCCCATCGCAAAGCACGATACCCCGTCAGGCTTCCAATGGCCGCCAGATTGTTTGGCTCTTGGCCGAGTCCATGATCATCGAACTTGGCGATTGGCGCATCCACAACTCTTGGAGAATGAAATTCGTCCAGGGAAGGTTCGCCTGGACGTCTCATCCGCGCGGGCTGGAATTCAAAGAATGCCTGGTTGGCCGCGACTTTGCGGGTCTGGGCTGGCCGGGTTTCTCCCTGGAATTTCTGCAATGATTGCCATCCCAGCCAGCTGAATTCATGGTTGTCCCACATATTGACGAAGGGCCATCGTGCGCGCGCGTCTTGTATGTCGGCGTCATGCAGATAGGCCCGATAGATTGCGCGATAGTCCTCAAGCGTGGTCGGTACGTGGAAGTCGCGGATCTTCTCGCCATGCGGATAGCGGACGATGTCGCGAAGGCGCCGGTCGTACATCCCTTGCGGCCGATCCTCGGGATACCAAACGATCTCGTAAATGAAGTCGCCGAGGTGGAGAACGAAACCGAGGCGATCTGCCTCGGCGGCACGCTCATCTTCGAAGATCATCCTGCGGTATGCGTTCTGCGCTCCCTGATTCGCATTCTGGCAGCTCACAAACGCGAAGGCGACCGGCCTGGGATCATTTTCATCGGGTGCCGTTGTGGTGCGACCTTTGCGGCTACCGTTCCCCGCCTTGTCCACAAAGCGGTACCAGTACACATGCGACGCCTTCAGATTTCCGACCAGCACACGGCAGGTCCAGTCCGAGGCCGCTGAAACTCGCGAGCGCGCTGTCGCAACCACATTTTGGAAGGCTTCGTCTTCCGCAATCTCGGCTTGCAGAACAACGTCCTTGTCATGTTTTTGCGGACATCGCGTCCATAACAGCACGCTTTCGCTATTCGGATCCCCGGAAGCCACTCCCTCGGGAAACAGATCACGGCGCTCCCGCCACGCCATTCGAGAAGGTGCCCCGAACAAACTACTCCAGGCTGCCGTCGCCCCACAGGCGACTGCGATTTTTGCGAATTCTCGCCGGCTGATGGAACTCATTGAAGGGAACCTCTTTCCCCTCTTTTCTCACAGAGAAGAGGCGTTTTACACCTTAGAGACTTTGACGGGCCCCTGCCAATGGCGTAAGCCGCGATAGCCTAAGGCGGACGCGATTCCTACCTATTTACCGCCCCGCCCCCGAGGTAACCTTCGGTACACTCCCTTTCGGTAACCCTTGGTAACCATGCCTTCTATGACTTCCAGACGTACAATTGGCCTTGTCCGGTCGGTCATCTGCCGATATTTGGGATGAACGTCCGTGACCCGTACCCGGGAGCAGCCCCCAGCGTTCAGCGGGTTCTGTCGCAGGATGGTTTTTGAATTCTCGGTTTTGAATTCGTGATCTGAAGACCAGGGTCTGGAGTTCGACGCTCTTATGGCATTGTTCGGCTTCAACAAGCAGAAGGTTCTCGCCAGTGCGGAGAAGTACGTCCAGCAGGGCAAGCTTCAGAATGCCATCTCCGAGTACGAGAAGATTCTCAAGAATGATCCCAAGGACCTGACGGTCAATAACACCATTGGTGACCTCTACTCGCGCAATGGCGAGAGCGACAAGGCCACTGAGTGTTTCAAAGCGGTCGGCGATGCCTATGCCAGCCAGGGTTTCACGGTCAAGGCCATCGCCATGTACAAGAAGATCTGCAAGCTCAAGCCGTCGCTCGAGAGCTTGCTGAAGCTGGCCGAACTCTACACCCAGCAGGGCCTGTTCAACGACGCCCGCGCGCAGTACCTGCAAGTCGCAGAAGAATTCCTCAAAGCCGGCGAACTCGACAATTCGGTCCGCATCTTCCAGAAGATTCTGGAGATGGATCCGGAAAACAGCCAGATGCGGGTCAAACTGGCGGAAGTTTATGTGCGCCTCGGCAAGAAGACTGAGGCCTGGCAGATTTTCTCCGCCGCCGCCGAGAGCATGCGTTCCAAGGGATCGCTCAGCGGCGCCGAGGAAGTTCTACAGCGTATGCTGACGCTCGACCCGGGCAACACCTATGCCTTGCTGATGCAGGGCAAGAACATGCTCGAGTCGGGGGATGGTGCCGGCGCGGTCGCTGCTTTGCAGAAGATCACCGACATCGATTCGAATCCTGATGGACTTCGCGATCTGCTGAAAGCCTATCTGCTGACAGGTCAACTCTCGGAAGCTGGAACGATCGCCAACAAGCTGCTGACGGTCCACAACGATCTGGCCTCGATCTCAACTTTCGCTGACGCGCTGATGCAGGCTGGGCAATACGAGAATGCCCTGCAGGTATTCGATCAGCATGCCGAACGGCTTCTGGCCGAAAACTCCGACAAGATCCTGCAGAGCCTGCACCAGATCATCGGCCATGTGCGCGACAATCCGGACTCGCTGCAGAAGTTGCTTGACCTGTTCAACAAGGCCGGCGAGAACACCCACATCACCGAGGTCACGGAATTACTGGCGCATGCCAGCGTTCAGGCCGGAGAGCTTGCCCGTGCTCGCGATCTGTACCAAAAGCTGGCCCAACTCGAGCCGCAGAACACGCTCCACATGCAGAATTACCAGCAGGTGGTCAGCCAGCTCGGCGGAACCTCGGGCAACAAACTCATCACTCCCGAAGAAGCCGTGGTTCTCATCGACGATCTCGAGGCCACTGCTCCTTCGATCCACCAACACTATTCGGATGAGGTTGCACTGGCCGTTCGCTCCGCGCTGACGGACGCGGAACTCTTCATTTCTTACAACATGCCCGCCAAGGCGCTTGGACCTTTGAACTCCGTGCTGCCGCTGGCGCCAGATGATCTGCGCATCAACCAGCGCCTGGCTGCATTGCACACCCGCGCTGGACGTTTCGCTGAGGCGGCCCTATGCTGCCGCACCTTACAAAGGATTTACTCCGACGCCGATCACCCAGACGAGGCCTCACGCTATGCCGAGCTTGCCGAGCGCTATGAGGAACGTTCTTCCACCGGCGCTCATCATGTTGCCTCAGGGGAAGAGGAGCACATATTCCTCGACGCGCCCGCAGCTGTCGCCGAAGAGACCGAAGCGGAAGTAGCGCAACCAGAAGCAGAAGTAGCCGAATTCTCCATCGAAGACGCTCCCGCAGAGAGCGCGATCGAAGAACCAGAGGCAGCCGCTGCGCAGGAAGAAGCGCCAGTCGAAAGCGCTTCTCCGTGGCCCACACCCACGGCTGAGGAACCTGTCTCCGAAGAGCCCGAGTTTGCTGTGGTCGACGAATCTGCCGCTCCGGTGGCCGAGGCTGCAGCCGCGTCTGAGGAAATCGATCTATCCTCCGAATGGGATGACGCGATCACCATCGAGACCGACGATACTCCGCCCGCAGCCGTCGAGGAGCCGGCCGAAGCAGAATCTGCGCCCGCCGCTGCTATCAAGGAACCAGCGGCCGAAGAGCCCGCAGAAGATCCGCGCGTTTCTGAAACGATCGAAGAAATCCGATTTTACGTTGGACACGGCATGGCGGCGCAGGCTTTGGCCGCTCTCGCCAAACTCCAGACCCTTACCCACGATCAGGCCAAAATCGACGAATTACGAGCCGAGGTGGACGCGGCTATGCAGCCCGCCGAGGACCTCGCCACTGACCCTGAACCGGCCATCGAGGAAATCACTGTCGAAGATGTTCCTTCGGCCGAAGTTGCGGCGGAAGTCGAGGTTGCTGAAGAAGGCGAGGTTGCAGGAGACGAAGCTCCGGTCGCCGCTGTGGAAGAGGAACCCGCCGCCATCGAGCCTGAGCACGCAGCGGTGGAAGAAGTTCCTGTCGAAGAAGCCGTCGCTGAACCGGAACCTGAGCCGGAACCCCAGCCACCGGTTATTCATAAGCCTGTTCTTCGTAAGCCTGCGGCCAAGAAGCCCGAGATTCACGAGCCCGCGGTGGTTGCGCATGTACCCGACCCGGCGGTGCATCCGGGCGTGCTGCAGAATTTTGTTTCCGATCTCGAATCCTCCCTGGGCGAGGAATTCCTACCCGGCACGGTAACTCAGACGCCGCCTCCCGCGCCCGGTCCTGTGGCACAGACCAGGTCAGCGCCAACCCAGGCCGCCCCAGTATTGGGCGAATTCGTTGCCGATATCGAAGCATCACTGGGACAGGATTTCCTAAAGGCTGCTCCTGTTCCGGAGCGTCAGCCCATAGTTGCGAAAGCGGAGCCGAAGTCTGTTGTACCGGTTGAAACCAAAGTTGAGCCGAAGAAAGTCAGTCCGCTGGCCGCGGGTGCAGCCGCATCGGCATCGCCGTCATCTGCGGTCGCGTCCTCCGTGGTGCAGCAGAGTCAGGCTCCTGCAATCCCCGTTGCCTCGGCGATCCCTGCAGTTCCGAAACCGCAGGCGCCTGCCCCCGTGCTTCCGCCGACAGCTCCTGCGCCGGCTGCAAAAGCGTCGCCCTTCGGTGAGGATGCCGGAATCGATCTCGCCGACATGTTTGGCGAACTGAAAAAAGATCTGGAAGCCGACGTAGCCTCCGCAGACGAGGATCCCGAGACACATTACAACCTCGGTATCGCCTTCCGCGAAATGGGACTGCTCGACGAGGCGATCGGAGAGCTCCAGAAGGCCTGCCAGTCGTTCGATCGCGGGCATCCCTTCCAACAGATCATGCAGACATACACCTGGCTGGCACAGTGCTTCCTCGAAAAAGGCGTACCTGAGGCTGCCGTCCGCTGGTACGACAAGGCGCTGAACGTTCCCAACATCGACGGGGAAACCCGCACCGCCCTGAATTACGAACTCGCGTCGGCTTACGAAACGGCCGGCGACAAGACCTCTGCTCTGAAACACTTCATGGACGTTTACGGCTCGAACATCGACTATCGTGACGTCTCCGAGCGCATTAAGGCCCTGAAGTCGTAAAATAACCCGATGGCTGTGTCTAAGTCCTGCTTACCGGGATCCGCCTCTCGCCCAGCTCTTTTGTCTAGGAGTCGGAGCATTCCTGAATGAACGATCCCACTTTTTCCAGCGCGCCGGGTAAAGCGCCCGAACCTGTCCCTCCCCCCGAGATTCACACGACGATTCTCGAGTCGAACCAGGACGCGCCTCCGCGAGCTATCCATCTTTGGATGCATCGCATCTCTGTGTTCCTGTTCGTATTGATCAGCGCGGTCGCCGGCGTGCTGCTCATCATCCTTCCATGGACGCCTGAGTGGACCGATAACTACCTCCTGCTATCATTTCCCTCGCTTCGCACACTGGTGTCCAGTGGGTTTTTCCGGGGTATCTGCAGCGGTCTGGGCCTGCTCGACATCTGGATCGGTTTCTGGGAGGCGCTTCACTACCACGAACATTCGTAGACCTGCATCAGAGATTGGAACCCGCTGTAGGACCTGACTTCTAGAACTCGAGTACACATGACTGACCTAAAATCCGCGCCGGTTGCTTATCAGAACGAGCCCTTCCTCAGCAGCCCCGATGGGCGCATTCTGCGCATGCTCGCCGAATATCAGGAGCCTTTGGCGCGCTTCCGCCGCGAGCAAATCCAGGACACCGTCGTCTTCTTTGGTTCCGCTCGTTTCCAGGGAGAAAAGGATGCGGCTGAGAATCTGGCCAAATTAAACGACAATCCCGACTCGTCTGTTTCGCCAGCTCAGCTCGAACAGGACCTGAAGCGCGCTCAAGCCAACGTCGACATGGCCCGCTACTACGAAGACTCGCGCAAACTCGCTCACATGCTGACCAAGTGGTCGATCACCATCCCCGCCCGCCGTCACCGCTTTGTCGTGACCACCGGCGGAGGGCCCGGCATCATGGAGGCCGCCAACCGCGGCGCTTTTGAAGCAGGCGGCAAGAGCATCGGACTCAATATTCAACTTCCGTTCGAGCAGCACCCGAACCAGTTCATTACTCCGTCGCTCAACTTCCAGTTCCATTATTTCTTCATGCGCAAGTTTTGGTTCGCCTATCTGGCGAAGGGGCTAGTCATCTTCCCAGGCGGCTTCGGCACGATGGACGAGCTTTTCGAAATCCTTACTCTCGCTCAGACTGACAAGCTGGCCAAAAAAATTCTCGTGATCATCTATGGCAGCGAGTACTGGAACAAGATCATCAATTTCCAGGCATTCGTGGATGCGGGCTCCGTCTCACCGCAGGATCTGGATCTCTTCAAAGTCGTCGATGATCCCAACGAAGCTTTCGAATACCTGCGCGACGGCCTGACGAAATACCATCTCGGCGGAACACCCAGGAAACAAGGCGACGTCTTGCCGGAGATCGCGAAGACAAGACCGTGAGGATGACGGCCGCCACGGAAATGCCCCACTCAAAGTACCCGCACGTTTACGCGGTAGTGAGATTTGATATGGACGTGCCACCTACCAGCATCGAGCACAGCGCCACCGTCGTGAAAGTACTATCCTCGCTAGAATTCGCCGAGGAGGAAGCGGCTAGGCTAAGACAGGTCAACAAAGGCAAGAATTGTACCTATGTCGTTCAGACAACAAGGGTCGTGGGAACATCCACCAGAGGCTGATAGCTGATGGCTGACGACTGCCTCCTCTATTACATCACCGACCGCACCGCATTCTCCCTGGACGAACCGACCCGCCGCCGTCATCTTCTTGGAAAAATCGCGGAGGCTGCCCGCGCAGGAGTCGACTACATCCAGCTCCGAGAAAAAGATCTTCCGACACGGGAACTGGCATCCTTAGCGCGGGAAGCGATTAAAGCAATTCGCGAGACGCTCACCACTGCCCATCGGCCATCGACCACCGCGCTCCTCATCAACTCCCGCACGGACGTCGCTCTCGCGGTGGGAGCCGATGGGGTTCACCTTCGCTCGAACGATATTGGCCCATGGGAAGTCGAAGCCGTCTGGAGAAAAGCACATGTGTGGACAGCCACCCACTCCACCGGCGAGGCCGCCCCACGAATACCGCTGATCGGAGTCTCCTGTCACTCGCCAGCAGAAGTGACGCAAGCCGAAGCCTCGGGGGCCACCTTTGTGGTCTTTGCCCCGGTGTTCGAGAAGGAGGAGCTTCCGGGAACAAATCCCGCAGGTCTTACTCAACTCCATGCCGCCTGCAAGGCAAACATCCCTGTATTGGCTTTGGGCGGAATAACTCTGGAAAATGCGCAGGATTGTATCGAGGCTGGGGCGGCTGGCATCGCCGCGATCCGCCTGTTTCAGGAAAACGATGTGGCAAAGACTGTGGATATCCTGCGTCGAGGACCTATGAAGCGAAGTGTGGCCAGTCGCGCTATTACTGATCACTGACCACTGTTTCTTACCCCATCCACTTCGCCCCGGTCTTCAGAACTTCCATCACTTTCAACAGTCGTCGCTTCTTCGTTTCTTCCTGCTTCGCCCCGCTGATCGAAATCGCCATCTCTTTCTTGTGGGTGAATGCCAGCTGCTCCCACCGCTCTCGCGCTGTCTTGCTTTTCTTCAGTTCCTTCGCCAATTCCGGAGGCGCCTCGACCGTTCGCTCTTCCAAATCGCGCTCCATGACCACTTCGACCATGTCCCCTGGTTTCACCCCGGCGCCCTCTCGCAGTTTCATGTTTACCGGCATCATGCGAGTGTTGCCGCACGGCATGAGTGACGAGCGAAATGGAAAACCGTTGATCGTCCCACGAATGGGTACTCGGGCGCGCGTTCCAAACCACTCGATCACGTCCACCGGCGGAGTAATTGCAGCCACGACACCTGCTTCTTTGCCCTCGATCCTCGCCTGAAATCGCAATTTCTTATCCACCATCGAGGTCCTCCGGTTCCTGCGCGCTGGTAAACTTTACCTCGGTGGACAACGCGCGGCAACAGCCATGAACCTTCTTCCGGCCCATTCAGAAATCGTCGCCTTTGCGCCGGAACCAACGTTGGTGCGCATCCCCGCGGCGTCGTTTCTGATGGGCTCCGAGAAAGGCCAGGATTGCGAGCGCCCCGTCCACCGCGTCTGGATCAACTCATTCCTTCTGGCCGCCACGCAAGTGACAAATGAAGAGTATGGCCGCTTCCTGCGCGCAACATCGACTAACCCTCCGCCGTTCTGGAATGAGCCAAACTTCAATCATCCACAACAGCCAGTCGCGGGTATCTCTTGGCACGAAGCTATTCAATATTGCGAATGGCTAAGTCGACAAACCGGCCGACATTTCCGTCTTCCCACCGAAGCGGAATGGGAGTGCGCCGCCCGTGGCGGCCTCGAACAAAAACAATTTTCCTGGGGAGACGATCCGCCACAATCTCTGCCCAATTACGCCGGCCGCTGGCAAACCGGGCCTGAACCCGTTGCGCGGTACGCTCCGAATGCCTTCGGACTCTACGACATTGGCGACAACGTCCACGAATGGTGCAGCGACTGGTACGACCCGAGCTATTACGCCATCTCGCCCGAACGCAATCCTCGCGGACCAGACCAGAGCCCGATGACGCCTGCTCGCAAATCCTCCCGCGGAGGCTCCTGGCGCCACCACATCAAAGTCGCCCGCTGCTCTGCCCGCTCCAGTATTCCGCCGGAGTTCCAGTATGCCGATTACGGCTTCCGAGTCGCGTGCGATTGAGAGATTGTGCGATCGAGCGATTGTGTGATTTAGTGATTGAGCCATTGAAAGATCAGATGTCAAGCCCATGGGCTTTTCAATCGCTCAATGGCCAAATCGCCCAATCATTCAATCCCATGTTTGCTCTCGATCTTCTTCGCGAAAAACGCATCCTCATCACCGGTGGAGGCACCGGCCTCGGCAAGGGCATGGCCACCCGCTTCCTCGAACTCGGCGCAACCGTTTACATCTGCGGCCGCCGCGAAGAAGTGCTGAAGCAAACCGCCTCCGAACTTTCTGCCAAAGGCCCCATCCACTCCATCCAGTGTGACGTCCGCAACCTCGATGCCGTCGAAGCCATGATTGATTCCATCTGGAGCGAGGGCCCGCTCGATATTCTCGTCAACAACGCCGCTGGAAACTTTATCGCCCGCACCGAAGACCTCTCCCCGCGTGCTTTTGAGTCTGTGATCAACATCGTGCTCATGGGGACGCTCCACTGCACCATGACCTGCGGACGCCGCTGGCTCAAGTCGAAACATCCCGGCACCGTCCTCAGCATCTCCGCAACTTACGCGCCGGTTGGCTCGGCCTATGTCGTTCCCTCCGCCGTCTCCAAGGCCGGAGTCGAAGCGCTTACGCGTAGTCTCGCCGTCGAATGGGGGGACCGCCGCATCCGTATGAACGCCATCGCTCCCGGCCCGATTCCTACGCAAGGAGCGTTCTCCCGCGTGCTGCCGAGCCCTGAGCTCGAAAAGTTCGCGCTTGAGCGCCATCCCATGCACCGCTTCGGAACGGTTGAAGAACTCGCCAATCTCGCCGCTTTTCTGGTAAGTGACGGTTCCGCCTACATTAACGGCGAAGTCATCCGCATGGACGGCGGCGAATTCCTGCAAGGCGCAGGAGAATTCAGTTCCCTCGGCCGCATGTTGAAAGAAGAAGACTGGCAGGCCCTTAAGCCCAAGAAGTCAGGCCCGGCAAAGGATTAGAAAACCCTTTGTTCCTCTTTGCCCTCTGTGGTGAATGTATTTGAACACCGGGAAACTATTTCTGTTCGTTCTTCGGCATCACGATTGCCTTTAAGAACATGTTCACCAGGCTCAGCACGATTGCGCCGATAAATGCGGCGAGGAATCCGTGCACCTGGAATCCAGGTGAAAGAAGCGCCGAAGCGAGTTCCAGCATCAGAGCATTAATTATCAGCCAGAACAAACCCAGCGTGACAAGCGTTAGGGGAAAGGTAATCACCTTCAGCACGAGCCCGATCGTTGCGTTGATGAACCCAATGACCAGCGCGGCGATCAGGGCACTCCTCCAGCCACTGACATAAACTCCGCTGACGAGCAGGGAAACAATCCAGACCGCCAGCGCGCTCAACACCCAGTTCAAAAGCAGTCGCATATCAAACTCCGCAACTCATCACACTATATGGCGGAATTACCACGTCTGTCATTTCTACTCTCGGGCGTCTCCCATTTCTTGCGCGCCGTTTGCCGACTGCTCCACTGGCGCCATCCTTGTAAGTAGGTGGAGGAACGACCTATCCCCGGGTCACAACAAAATTAATACAAGATTCGCAGACTCAACGGTCAGGTACGGTACACTACGCAATTCGATTTTTCAGGAGGAAAACCAATGCCAGACCCCGCACTCAGCGGATCCGAATTTAAAAAGCAACTGCGCGCCGGACAGCCCAAGATGGGTCTCTTCCTCAATGCGCATAGTCCCACCGTCGCCGAGCAACTCGCCCACAGTGGCTACGATTGGCTGCTCGTCGACACCCAGCATGGCCCCATGGGTTACGAGAGGCTTTCCGCCATGCTTAGCGGCATCGCCAACGGTGGCGCAAAGTCGCTCGTCCGAGTCGGTGGATATGCTGACCGTCCGGGGATTCAACAGGCCCTCGATATGGGTGCCGATGGAGTCCTCATTCCCTATATCAACACCGCCGAAGAAGCTCGCGAGGCCGTCAGTTGCGCCAAGTATCCTACGGTCGGCACTCGCTCCGTCTACTTTCCCCAGCGAAGCATGAACAAGGGTGGACTCCTCGGCTATGCCGGCAACTGGAACAACGAAGGCATCGTCGCTCTGCAAGTCGAGACCGCTTCCTGCATTGAGAACATCGCCGAAATCACAGCCG
>Ga0209168_10000626_pt1 | contig 32302 bp, 31 predicted proteins | sample Coa_R1_FD_187156 | JGI IMG/M metagenome (GOLD analysis project Ga0209168, IMG submission 187156) | Surface soil microbial communities from Centralia Pennsylvania, which are recovering from an underground coalmine fire - Coalmine... | ecosystem: Environmental > Terrestrial > Soil > Unclassified ...
AGTCGCCGCAGCGCGTGCATGCCTTCTTGGCGGACGTTGCCGCGTTGGATCAGCATGCCCGCGTCTTTCTGCTGCGCGAATACACGAAACGCTTCGAACAGCAGCTGCTCGGGACGGCGGCACAGGTGGCTGCACAGTTGCCGCAGCCGGTGCGCGGGGAGATCGCGCTCGTGGTTCAGCCGTCTGCTGCTGCCGCGGCGTCGTCCTCGAGCCCGGCGCAACTGGATGAGGAGATCGATACGTTACTGAAGCGCGGCCTGAGCGTTTCGGCCGTCGCGAAAGCACTTTCGGAGCGAGGCCTGGGCGAGCGGCGGCACATTTACGCGCGAACGACCGATCGCAAACGCGTGCGGAGGGACGGCTCCCCCGAGCCGCGATAGAGAGACCTAATGACCTCTTCCGACCCGTTTTACGTCACCACGCCGATCTACTACATCAGCGGCAACCCGCACATCGGGCACGTATATACCACCGTCGTGGCCGACGTGCTGGCGCGCACCGCGCGCGCGAACGGTTCCGCGTATTTCCTGACCGGCACGGACGAGCACGGGCAGAAAGTCGCCGACGCCGCAGCAGCGGCAGGCAAATCTCCGCAGCAGTGGTGCGACGATCTCATCCCTCGCTGGCAGTCGCTTTTCGCGCGCTACAACGTCACGTACGACGATTTCATCCGTACGACGGAACCTCGCCACACGCGCGTCGTGCAGAGCGTTTTTGAAAAACTGCGCGAGAGCGGCGACGTCTATCTCGGCAAATACGAGGGCTGGTATTGCGTTCCGGACGAGACCTTCTGGCTGGAATCAAAACTCGTCGACGGCAAATGCCCCACGTGCGGACGGCCGGTGCAGTGGCTGTCCGAAGACGATTGGTTTTTCCGTCTTTCGAAGTACAACGAGCGCCTCAAACAGTATTTTTTGGACCATCCGCAATTCGTGCGGCCGCGCGCCGTGTACAACGAGATGATGGCGCTGCTCGACGAAGGCCTGGACGACTTGAGCATCACGCGTACGAACCTCGAATGGGGCATTCCCGTTCCGGGCGGAGACGGCGTGATCTACGTGTGGTTCGATGCGCTCATCAACTATATTTCGGCGCTGGGTTGGCCCGACGGCGAGAAATTCAAAGCGTTCTGGCCGGCCTCCGTGCATTTGATCGGCAAAGAGATCGCGCGCTTTCACACCTTGATTTGGCCCGCGATTCTGTGGGGCATCGGCGAGCAGGCGCCGGAGATGGTTTTTGCTCATGGCTGGATCACCGTCGAGGGCCAGAAGATGGGCAAGAGTTTGGGAAACGTGGTCGATCCTTTCGCGCTTGCCGAACGCTTCGGATCGGACGCCATGCGCTACTTCTTGCTGCGCGAAGCGCCGTTCGGCAGCGACTTCTCATACTCCGAAGAGAAGATCGTGCAGCGGTACAACAGCGATCTCGGCAACGATCTCGGCAATCTCTTGCGCCGATCGCTCGCGATGCTCGAAAAATATCGCGAGGGACTGGTGCCGCAACCCGGATTCGACGAAGCGCAGCCCGACCGATCGTTCGGTCAGCAGTTCGACGATTTGCCCAAACGCGTGCGCACGCTCATAGCCGATCTGCAGTTCCGCGATGCGCTCGAAGCCATTTGGGAATTGGTCGGCGCATTGAACCGCGCGATCGACGAACGCAAACCGTGGGTGCTTTTCAAAGAAGGGCGCCAAGCGGAACTCGACGCGCTGCTCTACGACCTGTGCGAAGGGCTGCGCTGGCTTGCGATTCTGCTGCATCCGTTCATGCCCGAGCGCAGCGAGATCATCTGGCAGCAACTCGGAGTTGCAGATTCAATCGAAGCGCAGTGGGAGCAAGCGCTGCAGTGGGGCGGCCTCGCGCCCGGCACGCAAACCGCGCCCGCTGAAACGCTCTTTCCGCGGATCGAAGCCGCCTGACGTGAGCTGATGAGCAAGCGGCGGCGGGGCCTGTATCTCGCGCTGCGTTTCGGCATGCTTGCCGTTGCGCTCGCCGCCGTCGCCTTGCGCGGTCGCGCGTTCGTCGAATCGCTTCGTTTCGACGACGTCATCGCGCTCTTGGTGTGCTTGCTGCTCTATACGGTCTTACTGCGGATTACGGTACCGATGCTCTCGAAGGCACATGTGCGGCGGCGGAATTTGGAACCCGGGCGGCTGACGCTGGAAATGCCGGTGATGCTCGCCGTGCTGGCGTTTTACGGGCCGATCGGCGCGGCGCTCGTCGGTTTGTTCGGCAATGTGCTGGCGTTCCAGGCAGATGGCAGATCGCGGCTCATGCGCCGCGTGCTCGACGGCGGATCCGAGGCGTTTCTCTGGCTGTATTTGGGTGCGCTCCAGCCCCTGCTGATTTCGCGCGTCCCGAATCTCTCGCCGCGTGCGTACGCCGGATACGTCTGCTTTTTCATGCTCGGCATTCTCGCGTTTCTGTTCGCCGTGTGGCAGCCGCTCAAAACGCTCGTGCGCCCCGTGCTCGTGCTGCGCTTATGGCGCAACCTGCTGCGCGACACGCGTTTCCTCACGTACTTCTTTCTGGTCGTGTCGTGGGGATACGTCGTTACCGTGGTGTGGCAGCATGCAGGCATGGCACTCGGCTTGACGATGTTCGCGCCGCTGCCGTTCCTAGCTGCGTCGCTGCGATCGCTGCACGCGCATCACCTCGAACTGCACCGGCTTCGCTTGGCGCGTGACGCCGTGCAAGCAATGCTCGGCGACGGCGATCCGCTCCCGCAGATGAGTTCGCTGCTGGCAAGCTTGTACACGCCGTCCGCCGAGGAATCGCTGCAGATTTTCGGCGCGATGTCGTCGGACGATCGCCTCGCATCGCTTGCGCGCATCGGGCCTGCCCTCGACGACGAACAAACGCACGCATGCCGCCGCGCACTGCTAGATTTGCAGCACGCCGATCGGCAGAGCATCACGCACCGCATGCGTACGTCCGTCGTTACCGCATACGCCGTGCGCGCATCCAACGAAGCGCTGCTCGGCGCGCTCATCGTCGTGCGCCCGGCGCACACGGCGACGCTGCTTGCAGCGCGCCGTTTCACGCAGGCCGCGGCGGAACTCGCCCCGCTGCTGCGCGACTTCCGTTCGATTGCAGCGACGCAAACGGCGGCAACGCTCGATCCGCTCACGGGGTTGCCGAACCGCCGCACGATCATGGAATTTCTGCGCGAACGCATCGAGTTCGTGTCAATCGGCAATCCTTGCGCAGTGCTGCTGCTCGACATCGACCATTTCAAATCGGTCAACGATACGCAAGGCCATCAGGCGGGCGATCGCTGTTTGCGAATTGTCGGCAGGATCATCGCCTCGAATATTCGCGGCGTCGATCGCGCCGGGCGCATCGGCGGCGAGGAGTTCGTGGTGCTGATGCCCGATACGACGAGCGAGATGGCACGCATGGTGGGTGAACGCCTGCGCGCCGCAATCGCGAACGACGAGATGCGCTATGCGAGCGGCGAACCGCTGACTGCGAGCATCGGCGTCGCCGTTGCGGACGTCAGTGACACCGTCGACACATTGCTTGCGCGCGCCGACCGCGCATTGTATCAAGCCAAACGGCAGGGGCGCAACCGCGTCATCGAAATCAGCGCATAGCCGAAATGCTGATCGACACGCACGCGCACATTCACGATAAAGCCTTCGATGCGGATCGCGATGCCGTCGTTAACCGCATGCGCGAAGCGGGCGTACGCACCGCGATTTCCGTCGGCTGCGACATGGCTGATTCCGCGCGAGCATTAGAAACGGCGATGCGCTACGAGTTGTATGCGTCGGTCGGCGTCCATCCACACGAAGCAAAAGATGCGCCGCGCGATATCGCCGCTGCATTCGAGCCGTTTCTGGCAAATGATCGCACCGTCGCCATCGGCGAAACGGGATTGGACTACTATTACGACCACAGCCCGCGCGACGTGCAGCAGCGCGTACTGCGCGCGCAAATCGCTCTCGCGCGCGAGCGAGATTTTCCAGTGATCTTCCACCATCGCGACGCGTTCGATGATTTTGCCGCGATACTGCGCGAGGAATGGCATGCCGGGATGCGCGGCGTCGTCCACTGCTTCACCGGCGACGCGGTACAGGCACAGACGTATGTGGGCGAATTCGGCATGAGACTCGGTATCGGCGGCGTCATCACATTCAAATCTGCGCAACCGGTCCGCGACGCGGTCAAAAGCGTCGGTTCCGAGCACCTCATTCTCGAAACCGATTGCCCGTATCTGGCTCCGGTGCCGCACCGCGGGCAACGCAACGAACCGGCTTACATCCTCGACACTGCACGCGCACTGGCCGAGCTGCTCGAGGTCGCGCCCGCGTTCGTGGTCGAGCAAAGTGGCGCTATTGCGCGCTCGTTGTTTGGACTGCCGCCAGATGTCTGACGACATGGTCGAGTTGGACGATGGATGCGGACGTTATCCTTACACTCCACTTGCGGTAGACGTCACGGCTTCGGCCATCGGGTAATGCAAGCAGCTCGGAAGCGGCGATTTGATGCCGCAGCTCTTCCGAATTCGCGTTAATAACAGGTGCTATTGCGTTGCGCCCTTCCGGCGAGAACGCTGCGACCTGCGCCGCAATGGCGTCTTCGGCGACGTGATGATCCGCGGCGTACTCGCCGATCTGCCGCAGCAAGTCGTGGACGAGGCTGACACGCAGTTCCGAGAGCGCCTGCTGCACGGCAAACGCATTGCGTTCGCCTAGCTGGCCGATACCCTCAAAGACACGCTGAATGAAGTAGATATCACGCTCGAACCGGATAACGGTGCACAGCGATTGCAGGACGTCCGCAAAATAGACCTTGTCGCGCGAAAAGCGCACTAACATCGGCACCGCGAGCGATCGCGCCGTGGGTTGTTCATTGGTGAGCGAAGCGATGGCAGAGCGCAGCACGTCGTCGCTTCGGGCTTTCGTAGCAACGTACTGGTTCAGTGCCAGCGTCACAATCGCGGTAACGGCCGTAAGCACCGCTCCGGCGATGGACGCGATTGCCGTCCAGTCCATTCCGGGAGCGATACGGCGTCTTTTGCGTTAGGCCCTATGAAGGGGCCGCCGAGGCCTTCCAGTGCGCGTTGAAGCGAGATTCCAACGCGTGCACGATCTGCGATGAATCGCTGCGCATCGACCATTCGATTTGGTTGGCATCGTACTGCGTCGACGTGGCATCCGCCGAACCGACCCATGCCCGCAACCGCCCGTCAATCGCAAGTTTTTCGCTCGAGCGAACGGTGCGCACGTCGATACCGGCTTTCTCGAGTGACGTGATAGCCTTAGCCGTCTTCGCATCACGCTTTGCGGACAGTTCGGAGACCAGCACGCGGCAGTGCGCGCCGTTTTTCGCGGCCTTGCGCAGCGCACCGGTGATCGCGGAGTAGTCGTGCAGTGCCTCGCTTTCGACGTCGACCTCGTCACCGCGTCCGGCGCGCTGAATGACGGCCGCTTCCGCATCGAGCGCGTCCGATTTCGTCAGCGCAAGCCGCCCTTTCGGCGAGACGTCGTGCTGCAGAGCGGCCCGGCGAATCGCGCTCACGTGCGTACGGCCGGTGTCGCGAAGAACGGCGTCCTTGCCGCCGTTCCAGTTGCAATCGTCCAAAAACGCGACGCCGTCGCAAACGGCAGCCTTCATATGCAGGCCCGGGCCGTCGTCGTCCCGCAGGTGTACCAGCTTTGCGTCCGCGCCTGCCGACTTCAGAGCCGCTATCGCTCGCGCGTTGGCATCGTGCATTTCATCGCTCCCACCCCAAAGATAGCCGTCGAGGCGGACCTGCACGCGGGCCCCACGCTTCGCGGCGGCCTCCAGCGCCTGCTCAACCTGCCCCGGGCGCAGCACGTACGAGCAAAAGGTGATGCGGCCGGCGCGGTGCAGCGCGGCGAGCAGATCAGCCGTCGACGAGACTGAGACCATGCATAGCCATCACCTCGCAGGGAATGACTGGCTAGGTGGGACGCGAAAGGACACCCGGTTCCTATGAGCTTCACCCAGAGCACTCGCTCGCCAAATCCGGATAAGGGCGCCTTCGTGCGCGAAATGTTCGCCCAAATCGCGCCCCGGTACGACGCCGCGAACCGCGTCATCAGCGCCGGCATGGACGAGGGATGGCGTAAGCGCGCCATCGCCATTCTGGCCGCGCCCCGAGGCGGACGGGTGCTGGATCTGTGCTGCGGCACCGGCGACGTGGTATTCCACCTGCTGCGGACGGACCCGAGTCTTCACGTAACGGGCGTAGATTTTTGCGAGCCGATGCTCCAAACCGCCCGCGCTCGCGCTTCGAAAGAGGCGCGGGGGGACGTCGAATTCGTGCAGGCCGACGTGATGACGCTGCCGTTCGAGGATCGATCCTTCGACGGTGCGACGATGGGTTTTTCGATGCGCAACGTCGTCGACATCGATGCGACGCTGCGCGAGATTCGCCGCGCACTGCGTCCAGGCGCAAAGTTCGTCAACCTCGACATGAGCAAAGCGCCGAACGCGCTTTGGAAGGCGTGCTTCAATGTGTACTTCTATCGTGTCGTTCCGCTGATCGGCGGAATCGTCGGCGGCTCGCGCGCGGCGTACACGTACTTGCCGCAATCACTCACGCATCACCCCGGCGCCGAGGCATTGCGCGACCGCTTCACGGCTGCCGGATTCCACGATGCGGGCTTCGTTCGCTTGATGGGCGGCGCGATCGCCGTTCACTACGGAAGCGCATGATGATTTCACGCCGGCCCCGCACGGACGCGAGCCTGTACTCGCTGGTCGAGGATTTCTTTCGCAACACGTTCACGACGGACAATCCGCTCATCACGGAGGCGATAAGGCGCATGCTGCAAGCGGGCGGGAAGCGCCTGCGTCCGCGCATCACGCTATTATCGGCCGAAGCAAACGGCGCCGCCGCAGAATCGCACCTGCACCTGGCTGCGTACATGGAATTGATCCATGTTGCAACGCTGATCCACGACGACGTCGTCGACAACGCGCAGACGCGGCGCGGCGTGAACGCTACCGCCGTCGATTACGGCAACCGCATCAGCGTACTCGCCGGCGACTATCTCTTCGCGTGGATCTTCAAAAACGTCACCTCGCAGTACCCGCATCCCATTCCGAACATCCTCTCAGCGACGCTTGCCGATATTTGCGACGGCGAGGTGCTGCAGCTGCGCGCACTCGGTAATCTGGATCTGGCGCTCGGCGCGTACGTTGAGATCGTCATGAAGAAAACGGCATCGCTCTTTGCGGCGTCTGCCGAGTGCGGCGCAATCATGGGCGGCGGCAAACCGCTTGCGGTCAAGGCCCTGCGCGATTTCGGCCTCTACTACGGCATTGCGTTCCAGATGAAGGACGATCTGCTGGACATGACGGCGGACGCGCAGTCACTCGGCAAGCCGGTCGGCAACGACCTGGCCGAGCGCAAAATAACGATTCCGTTAATTCTAGCGCTTGCCGGAGCGGACGGTGACACCCGCGGCCTGGTGGAACGTTTCTACGCAGGTGAGGATAACGCCACGACCGCGGCGGTCATCGAAGGGATCGCGCGCTGCGGCGGCCTGGGCGGAACCCGCGAGCAGATTGCGCTCTACGCCCGCCGTGCCAAGCTATCGCTCGCCCCGCTCGAAAATAGTACCGCAAAAGCGGAGCTGCAGCGCTTGGCCGACGCGCTGCTCGTAGAATAACTAGGAGTATGGAAATCATGGTATTTCATCCCGTTCTCGCGCTGCTCAGCCCGGAGATCATCGGCATTGTCGTGGTCGCCGCCGTGCTGCTCTTCGGCGCCGAGAAACTGCCCAAACTCGCGCGCAGCGCAGGACAGGCGAAAAAAGAGTTCATGATGGGTCAAGCCGAGGCTGACGCCGCAGCCGAACAAGCGCGCGAGCAGGCACGCATGCGCGCACAAGCTCAAAACGCGGACATCATGAACAACGTCGGGCAGAACAACGCCGCCGGCGTCGGAGAAAACGTTCCGCCGCCCACGCCCGACAAAGGCACGCTCAGCAGTTAATCCGATGCTCGCCGACCAAGCGCCGGCTGTCGCCGCACCGGCCCAAGAGCCGAATTGGGACCAGAAGGAGATGACTTTTACGGAGCACCTTCGGGAACTCCGTCATCGTCTTTTAGTTGCGATCGGCACGGTACTCGGCTTGGCGATAGTGCTGTTCTGGCCGTCGCAATACGTCATTCCGTTCTTGACGCACGCGTATTTCAAAGGCGTGCAGTTGCACGCGTTCGGCCCCGCCGACGTCATCATGGTCGAGTTCAAGTTCTCGATCTATGCGGCAATCGTCATCGGACTGCCGATACTGCTCTACCAGCTGTGGATGTTCGTCGTGCCGGCGTTCCATCCGCGCACGCGCCGCGTCGTGTACGCATACGTCGCTCCATCATTCTTCTTGGCGCTGCTCGGGATCGCGTTCGCGCACTTCGTCGTTCTGCCGCGCGTGGTCTGGACGCTGCTTGGCCTGACCAACCACGTAGCGACCCCGACGTTCGGCATCGAATCGACGCTGAATTTCATTCTGCTCGTCTTTTTGGCGTTCGCGCTGATCTTTCAGACGCCGATCATCATGATCGCGCTCGCGCGAATCGGCATCGTCAACTCCGCGTTTCTCAAGCGCACGCGGCGCTACTTTTTGTTCGGGTTCTTCTGCTTCGGCGCTATCGCGGCGCCGGACGGCAATCCGCTCACCATGGCCATGATGGCGGTCCCGATGTACCTGCTGTACGAAGTCAGCCTCTGGATTATCGTGGGCCTAGAGAAGTCGTGGCGCGTCCAGCCCGTCGGGTACTAAGGTAGGAGCTAGATGACCGCAGCGCTCCGCTCGTACTACGATGAGTTCCTGCGCACGTTCAGCAACGTGCTGTTCGCCGTATGCTTGCTCTTGATTTGGGGACTGATGACGCTGGTAGGCGTCATCGTCCAACAGGGCAAGGATCCGAGCGAATATTTTTCGATGTACGCGGCGCCGCTTGCGCGGATGATCCTGCGGCTGAACGTCGACAACATCTACCACACGCCCTACTACGTCGGCATGATCGGTCTGATTCTGGTTTCGCTGACGGTGTGCACCTTCAAGCGCGTCATTCCCGCGCGTCTGCCGGCGCTGCGCCCGGTGAAGATCGACAAGATTCCGCTGAATGCCAGCGTCGACGTTCCGGGCGACGACGAAAGCGTGCGCGCTCGCGTCGAACAGTTCTTCCGCAAACGCGGCTGGCAAATTCGCAACCGTGAATTCGACGGCGCCGAGTGGACATTCGCCGACAAGCACAATTGGGCGCGCCGCGGCGTGCTGATCGCGCACATCGGTTTCGCCATCATCGCCGCCGGCACGACCGTGTATTGGGCGAAGGGCTTTTCGGGTGATTCCGCCATGCTGGTCGGCCAAACGATCGACGTGCCGCATCGGCAAGCGACGCTTCGCCTCAACGACTTCAAGTTCAAAGTGCAGCCGATTATGACCAAAGGCGGCATGGTCTATCAACCGATCGACTACGTTTCGAACGTCACGGTCGTCGGTAAGGACGGCATCCCGAAGAACGAAACGATTCGCGTCAACCATCCGATAGATATCGACGGTTCGCTCTATTATCAGTCGAGCTACGGGTTCGCGATGAAGCTTCTCGTAACGCACGACGGCACACGATCGGCCGCGCTTTCCGATAAGACGTATTTCACCGGTGATGCCATTACGCTGCCGGGCAGCCAGCGGCAAATTCAAGTGATGCAATTCGTTCCGACCGTCGACCGGCAGACGGGCCAACCCTCGCCTGATCCGCGCATCAACGACCCTGCCGTTGCGCTTGCCGTCAATCAAAGCGGACAAATGGCCGGCGCCGCGCTCGTCCCGATGAAGACCTGGATCGACGTGGGCGACGGCTGGCGCGTCACACCCGAGCAGTACATCATGGTGAGCGGCCTGCAATACCGTTACGACCCGGGCGTCCCGCTCGTCGGCATTGGCGCGTTCGTTCTGCTCGCGGGCCTGGTCATCTCGTTCTATTTCTTGCCGGCGCGCCTATTCGTGCAAGTGCGCCCGCATGCTTCTCGTCATCCTGAGCTTGTCGAAGGATGCACCGTCGGAGTTGCCGCGATGACGGTCAAAGGTTACGACATCTTCGAAACGCAGTTCAACGAATTGCTCGCCGAGCTGCGTAAGGCGCTCGCTCCGGACGTCCCAGCGACCTCTTTATCCCTCGCGGAGGCTACCTAAATGCACCAACACATGCCGCTCGACGAAGTTCTGATGATCATCGCGCTCGGCGCTTACGTCGTGAGTGCGCTCGCACTGCTCGCGTACTTTTTCACGCGCGACGAATGGTTGCAGCATTTGGGCATTCCGCTGGCGATTGCGGGTGTGGTGGCCCAGATTGCTCAGTTGGCTGCGCGATGGGAACTCACGCACATTTGGCCGCTGCTCAATTTGTACGGTTCGCTTTCGATGTTCTCGGTCGTGTCGGTCGCGATCTTCATCTACTTTGCATTCCGGTACAAACTTTGGTTTGCGGGTGGATTCGTCATCGCGCTAGCCGCGGTATTCCTCGCGTACGGCGTTACGTGGAACGAAGGCACCATGCCCGCCGTTCCGTCGCTGCAATCGTATTGGGCGAAGATCCACGTGCCGCTCGTCGTCTCATCGTACGGCGCGTTCATGGTCTCGTTCGTCATCTCCGCGATGTATCTGCTGAAGTATTACTACGAGCGCGCGCTGGGCGCGGCCGGCGCGCGAACCGAGTTTGCGGTGGCAGGGACTGGAACGACGGCTCCCGCAGGCGCTTCGACCGCCGACATGCGGGTACGCCTGGATGCACCGAACATCGCCACGGCAGCGGCCGGCGGAAACGCGACCGCGCAGTGGTTCAACACCATGCCGAGTCTCGCGCAGCTCGATATCTTGATCTATCGCATCGTCGCAGTCGGTTTACCGCTGCTCACGCTCGGCATCATCACCGGTGCGATGTGGGCACACGAAGCTTGGGGAGCGTATTGGCAGTGGGACCCGAAGGAAACCGCCGCGCTGTTCTCCTGGATAGTCTACGCCATCTACATGCACTTGCACACGCGTAACGCGTGGCGCGGCGTTCGCACCGCGTGGATCAGCGCGATCGGCTTTCTGACGATCATGTTCTGCTACTTCGGCGTGAATCTCTGGATCAGCGGCCTGCACAGCTACAAAGTGTAGGGCACAGGCCGCGCTGAAATGTTCGGCTAGGTCTTGCGCAATCGCTCGCGTATCGCGATTAGCAACCACGTGATGAAAAGCAGCGAACCAATAAGGCTATCACTCAAAGAACGTTCGACGCCCGCAATGATAAATGCAGCACCGGACAGGAGTGCGATTGCCGTCGAGCGTTTGCTGTAACCGTCTTTGAAGTGCGCAATAATCGCTAAAACGACGATTACAATTCCACCCGTGAGAAATACCGGATCCATTTGCTAAGCCATCATCTTTCGCCCTCGAGTCACGTACCCGATCGCATTTCCGGTGTAGGCACATTCCGCGATAGCCACAAGCGAATAGAGTGTCAATCCCGTACCAGCGATGACTAATCCTACCGCTGCGACGCCGAGAATGTCGATGGTCCCCGCAATGAAGGCCAGCGCACCGATCTCTCCAGCTGCGTACGAGCCGAGAAGACTTTCCATCTGGGCGGCCCCATTGTTGTTCTTCCACGTGCTATACGCATTCTGAACTGCCGCAGCGAGCGTGGCAGCGTCAGCCACGAGATTGTGCAAAGATTCACCAACGCACGTGCCTATGCCGGGATGGAAAGAAACCGGAACGGTTCCGTAATACGTTCCAAATGTAATTCCGGTGTAGCCATTTCCCGGATAATATGCCACGTCCCAGTTGTTGTACGTATTCGGGGCGGCGTATCGTAGTCGCAATACAGCGGACGGTTGTCGCCGGGGCGCTGGATGTTCGTGGGCGGCGGACCACAGTCCGTCATCGGTAGCGGATGAGACTTAAGGTAAGCCTGTGTGGCAGATAACGTCGGATCATCCTTGACTTGGAAAGAAAACCTTGCCGAAGTCACATCCTGTGGCGGTGGGGTCGCACGCGCACAGGATGCAAGCAGACTCGGATTACGAGGAACGCAATAGGTTTTGTATTCAATGACTCATCCTTTCGTCAAAAGCTCGCGCCCGAGGGTGAGTCACCTAGAAATAGAGGCTAGAAAAAAGATGCCCACACCCGTTGACGCGATGGCAATTATTTGGCAACGAGCGTCCGGTTCCTTTGCGTGCACTTTACATAAGCAGCCGGTAAAGGGTCAGCAGGTAGGGCCTCGCCCTTACGGGTCCGAGGAACGTCGGCGCCTGCTCGTTGCAAAGGGGCGTAGAATCGGGTGGGAAAAACCACGCCTACCTCTATACGCTTCGGAGAATAAACAGCTTTGGCGAGTCACGCGCACGCCTCCCCGGAGGGAGGCCATTCTCGAATTTTGAGCGCCTATGAAGACGTCGGCAGCCCCGAGGAAATCTCGCGCCGGAAATTCATGGCCAATGCCACGATCACCATCGGCGGGCTCATCGGCCTCGGCCTCGCAATTCCGATCGTCGGATCGCTCATTCCCGACGTCGGTGCCGGCGGCGCGACGTGGACGCCGCTCGACGAGACCGGCTGGAAACAGCTTCAGGCGTCGACGGACAGCAAACCGGTGACGATCAGTTTCAACCTTCACGCCAAAGACGCGTATCTGCCCGAGCAGTCGATGGCGGAATCGGTCTACGGAATCAAAGTGAAGGATCCGAGCAAGTTCAAAGCCGACCGGCCCGACCTTTTCACAACATCCGGAAAAGACACGTTGCCGTACCAGATCGTCACGATGGGCTTTGTGATTTTCAGCCCGATCTGTCCGCACCTGGGTTGCCACTATCAATGGCACGCCGACGCGAATCGCTTCCAGTGCCCGTGTCACGGGTCGCAATTCGACACGCAGGGCGCTCACATTGCCGGCCCGGCAGCGCGCGGACTCGATCCGCTTCCGCTTCGCGAGCAAAGCGGTGCCGCCCAAATCGAATGGATCCGATACAAGCCGACGATTCCCGATCGCATCGTCGTTTCGTACACCAGCTAACGAGAAGAGAGATAGGACTGTAAGCGATGCTTAATTGGATCGAGCGGCGCACCGGCTTCGTCAGCATGACGAAAAATTTCCTTACTGAGGACGTCCCGGGCGGCGCCAGTTACTGGTACGTGTTCGGCAGCGCGACGCTGTTCGCGATGATCCTGCAGATCGTCACCGGCATTTTCCTCACGTTTTTCTACGCACCGTCGGCGGCAACCGCGTGGGAATCGACGGCCTCGATTTATCGTCATCCCTTCCAGCACTTCATTCTGAGCGTGCACTACTGGGGCGCGTCCGCGATGATCGCGCTGGTCTTCCTGCACTTGCTGCAAGTCGTCATCTGGGGCGCATATAAATCACCGCGCGAAATCCAATGGATCGTCGGCGTGCTGCTGCTGCTCGTCACCATGGTGCTCGGCCTAACCGGCTACCTGCTGCCGTGGGACATGGATGCGTACTTCGCATCGCAGGTTGCCATCAATCTTACGCTTACCGCGCCGATTCTTGGGGCGTTCATTCAGCAGTTCACGCAAGACGGCACGACGATGGGCACGCTCACGATCAACCGTTTCTTCGGTCTGCACGTGTGGCTGATGCCCGCTGTGCTCGTGGCGCTGGTCGGCGCGCACTTGGCAATCTTCCGTTGGAACGGCCCGGCAGGGCCGCCGGTCGAGGATCCGCGCCCGCTCAAAAAAGGCCGGTTCTGGCCGGATCAGATGTTCATGGACGCGTTCGCGTCGTTCCTGATCTTTTTGTTCATCGTTGCACTGGCGCTCTTCGCGCCGCCGTATCTCGATGCGAAAGCGGATCCTGCGAACGCGCAGTTCATCCCATATCCGGCGTGGTACTTCCTCGATCTCTTCGGATTATTGCAAGTCGTTCCAGGTGATTTCGAAATCGTCGGAGCGCTCATCGTTCCCGGCATCGCCACAGTCATTCTGCTGCTGCTTCCGTGGATCGATCGAAGCACGACGCGTATGCTCGGGAATCGCAAGTTTATCATGTGGCTGCTCGGCGTTTCGCTCGCCGTCATGTGGGCGCTCACGCTGTACGCGCAGACGACCGTCATGTCGAAACAGGCCGCAGCTCCACCCAGCGCCCCGCAAGCGCAAGTTCTCGCAATGGAAGAAACGAACGCAGCCGAGGGCGGCAATGCCACTGCGCCGGGTGCGAATAACAATTCCGGCGTTTCATCGGGCGGCGGCGGCGCTGCGAGCAGCCCGCTTGCAGCTGCCGGACAGAAAGTGTTCTCGACAAACTGCTCCAGCTGTCACGGCGCAACGGGAATGGGTACCCCCGGCGCGTTTCCGCCGCTCGCCAACAATCCGTTCGTGACCGGGCCTGCGAAAGACGTGATTACGACGGTGCTCGACGGCAAGACCGGTCCGATCACCGTGAACGGTTCCGGCTACAACGGCACGATGCCGCCGTGGAAAGCATCGCTCTCCAACAACGACATCGCCGCGGTGGTCACGTACATCCGCACGGGACTTGGCAACAACCGTGCGAGCGCAGTGACCGTGCAGGACGTAGCGAAGCTCAAGAAGTAGCGCGCCTCAAAGCGAGTAGTAGGTGCCTTCCGCCAGGAGGGCACCGCTCGGCGCTGATGCTGCCGTAAAAAGTGCATGTGCGCGGCCGCCGGCAAAGACGGCCGCCGCGTAGTCGCCGACCATCGCACCCTCCGCCGTTTGCGCAAGCCAGGCAAGATGCATCGGCCCGGAGAGTATCGTCGACGCGCTCCACGTCACACCGCCGTTGGACGAAGTCGAGAGCGCGGCGAAAAGTTGACAGGTGGACGCGGTGCAGTTCGCCTGGCTGTATTCGTAATACGTGAGCGCAAGCCGCCCGGGAATCGACGGATCTGCGGCAAGACCGGTGATGAAATGATCGTTCGAGCTCGCCGCTGAGTCGACGGCGATGCGCGCCGGCGGCGTCCAGTTCCGGCCGTCTACCGACCTCGTCAGCAGCAGGTCGTTTTGCGTACATCCCACGCGAAATCGGCAATCAGGCCACACCGCGTACGCCACTCCGCTCGCATCAATCACCGCGGATTGCAAGAAACCCGCACGCAAACCGCCCGCCGCGACGTGCCCCGTGATCTTTGTAATCGTTTGCGGCGCGCTCCACGATACGCCGCCGTCAATTGAACTGGCCGAGAGAATGCTCTGCTCGTTGAAGTCCTCGAAAACCAAGACGATCGTTCCGTCGGCGCGCACGAGCGGTTGTGCTCCGACGCCGTACGCACCGGAAACTTGATTCGATACGCTCCACGTAGCACCACCGTCGTCCGATGCGCTCACGCGAAGCGCTCCTTGCGCTCCTCCGTCGTCCCATACAACGTAACAGCGCCCGTAAAAGCGGCTAGCCGTTCCGTCGTCGCACGCAATCCACGTCTTGTCGGCAAGCGCGGGACCGGGCGGAACGTGCGCCGGTGCGCTCCACTGCATGCCGTCCGGTGAGCTTGCAACGTATGGACCGAGCAGCGTTGTGCCGGCGATCGGCAAGCTCACCACCAGCCAGCGCGCGTGCGCTGCATCGTACGAGACTGCGGGATCGCTCGCCGAGATCGCGCTGCCCCGTGGAGTCGATGCAACGGTTTGTGCAGGAAGCAGCGTATTGGACCACGTCGCACCGCCATCGTGCGACGCCGCAACGCCGATGCCCGAAGCGCCGGTCGTGAAGTGGCGTCCCACCTGAAATGCCGCGACGATCGTCGAACCCCACACCGCCGCTGACGGTTCGACTTCGGTTGCATGCTGCCCGGCGCTATCGGTCAGCGGATCGGTGCTTATTTCGCGCGCGAGCGGCGACGCGCTCGGCATGGGCGTATGCAGCGGCGGCGCGGTCGGCGTAACGCTGCCTCCGCACGCCGTCAAAATCGCGGATGCGACGATGCATGGAACGACGCTACGGCGCATGTACGCCTCCCACTCTTACTGCGGTTCGGTAATCCTTTTCTCGATTCGCCGATCGGGTACGAGCCATATTACCGCGACAAGCACGTACAGCGCATCCGCGATCCACTGATTGACAAACGCGCTCGCGATCGCAATGGCGTACATCATGAGTGAAATTCGGCCCTTGAAGTCGCTGCCGATAGCGCGGGCAAGCATCGATTCGGCGCCGCCCACCGCAATCAGCGCATTGACCAATATCCAGTAGGCAATCCCCGCGAGCAGCAGCACCACGCCGTATACGGCAGTCGGTATCGCGGCGAAATGATTCTCGCCCATCCATCCGGTCGTGAACGGGATGAGCGATAGCCAGAAGAGCAAGTGCAAATTGCTCCACATCACGCGCCCGTTGATGCGCTCGCAAGCGTACAGCAGGTGGTGATGGTTGTTCCAGTAGATGCCCACGTACAGAAAACTCAAGACGTAGACGAGAAAAACGGGCAGTGTCGAGTGAAGCGCTGCCAGATCCGTCCCGTGCGGTACTTTCAACTCCAGCACCATGATCGTGATGATGACGGCGAAAACGCCGTCGCTGAACGCCACCAACCGTTCCTTGCGCATGTGTAGGGACTTTAGCCTCCCATGGAGACGTTGCTGCATCCGCGGCCTTCATACAAGTATAACGCCGCTTTGTCCCAGCGAGAAACGAGACGCCGGAAATGTCCGAAGGTCGGCGTCTGCCGGTTTACCGGCGCGATCAGCCACGTTCGCGTGCTCGAACAAATCACCGTGCGCGGGCTCATGCCCATGCCGCCCGGGTTCGGATCTCCCGGCGCCACCAGCACATCGACCGGCGGATGCGTGTAGAACACCAGCGCGTTTCCGCCGGAGACGTGCAGAATCGCGACGGCGTCGCCGTCCCTTCGATGCTGATCGATAATGCGCGCCAAATGCGGAACCGGCTTGAACGCTTCGGTTTCGGGGAGGGCCAGCAGCGCGAGAAACGCGAGCGCGAAAAGCATCGATACGCCGAGCGCATACGGAGCCAAGCCGCGCGTGCGCACGGCATTCGCCAAGAACAGAAAGAACGAAACGATCGCGCCGACAAAGACCGCCGCGCCCACGTAGATCAAATTGAACGCGAGATGATTGAACGCCGCGGTCAGGCGATTGTCGCGTGAGAACCACACCATCGCAACCGCAAGCATCAGAATGAACGCCGGAACGATGGCGGAGGCGATGAGCGCCGAGCGGCTGCGCGCCCGCTGCACGGCCTCATCTAGATACAATCCCACGAGCAGCGCCGGTGCGGGCAATGCTAGGGCGATGTAGTTCGGCAGCTTCGTCTGCGCAAAGCTGAAGAACAGAAAGGGCAGCACGAACCAGCAAAACGCAAGGCGGATCCATTGCCGCGCTTCCAGGCCGTTGGACCGCTGGTCGCGCTTGCGCAACTGCGGAATCGCGTATGCGAGCGCCGACGGAAAAAAGGCTATCCACGGAAAGAACGCCAGCACGAAGACCGGCACGTAGTACCACAGTGGTCCGCTTTGGTTCTCGATGGTTCCCGTGTACCGGCCCACGGTGTAATGTCCGATGAGTTGCACGACCGCGTGGACGCCGCTGCGCGCAACGAGTGCCGCGAACCACGGCACCGTGATCGCCAAGAACAGCAGCGCGGCGCCGAGCCACCCGCGCCACGAGGGCAGCCGTACGCGGGAGAAGCCACTTTCCCAAAGCCCATACGGAATGACGACGAGCAGTGCAATCACCGGCGCGACCGGACCTTTCGCCAGGAACCCCAGCGCCGAGGCGGCCGCGCCGTACCAAACGTAACGGTCGTCACCCGTACGCAGCGCGTGAAACCAGCACAGGATGCTCGCGATCACTGCGAGATTCAGTAGGGCGTCCATGATGGCCAGGCGGCCGACGATCGCTTGCATCAGGCACGTGGACAATGCGACGCCGGCGTAAATGCCCGCACGCGTGCTGAAACGGCGCGCTACTGCAATTGTCACTACGCCGCCCATCGCCATCGTCGCGAGCGCCGACGGAAGTCGCAGCGCAAACGACGTCAGCCCGAAGATTTTTACGCAGATCGCCGCAATCCAAAAGTAGAGCGGCGGCTGCACGAACCACGCCGCACCGTTGAGATGCATGACGACCCAATCGTGCGTGAGCAATATCTCCCGGGCGACTTCGCCGTACGCGGTTTCACTGTTGTCCCAAAGCGTACCGCTCCCCAGCCCCGGAATGGTAACGAGCGCGGCAATCGCCGCGCCGATGAGCCCCGCACGCATGGTTTTCGACACTATTTTAGCGACGCGCAACGCGGCGCCCGTCGGCGAGGCGCCGTGGGCGTCACGAAGCTACGGCTTCGCGACGCCCATAGCGCCTCGGCCTCGAACGAATCTGCTGCAACGAACGGTAACGACATACTCCGATAGGCTCCTAGGCAGTTTTGGGCATGGACGTAGCGAAGTCATGCGTGCTCATATGTCATCTCCCCAGCGAGGCTCCGACCTCATCGCCGCAGCGGCGCGCACGCTGGCCCTGATGCGCACCTACATCAAGACCGTGCTCCCGCCCGCGCAGCGCGGCGCGGTGTTCCATGCACTCGCACAGTTGCCGATAGAACGCCTCGCAACGATGAACCCGGTGCAAGCCGAACACGAAACGGAAGCGATGATTGTATCCCTTCGACAAGCTCAGGGTGACACCGGCGAAATGCAAGGTGAGACCACGACGCTTACTTGCGCGTCGCGCGGCAGCGCACTGGCAATGACGCAAACGCGCATGGTTGCAGCGAAGCTTGCGCGATTCGGCATCGCAACCACGATTCTGAACGTGACGACGACCGGCGATCGCGTGCAAGATCGTTCGCTCGTCGCCATCGGCGCGGAAAGCCTGTTCGTCAAAGAATTGGAATCGGCGCTGCGCGAGAAGCGCGCCGACTACGCCGTGCACTCCTGTAAGGATTTGCCCAGCGCGTTGCCCGGCGACATGCGCCTCGCGGCAATTTCCACGCGCGAAGATCCGCGCGACGCGTTCTGCAGCGAACGGTACGAGTCGTTTGCGGCGCTTCCGGCCGGAGCGCGCGTCGGTACCTCGAGCTTACGCAGGCGCGCGCAACTCGCCGCGCTTCGCCCCGACCTCGATTACGCCGACGTTCGCGGGAACGTCGACACGCGTTTGCGCAAACTGCGCGAAGGCCACTACGATGCTATCGTGCTGGCAGCAGCCGGGCTGCGGCGGCTCGGCACGCAAGCGACGCACACGGTGCCGTTCGACGTTTCACAAGTCGTGCCGGCTGTCGCACAAGGCGCGCTGGCCGTCGAAACGCGAGCGGTTGCTACCATCATCGCGCAGCGCATACGCGACGCAATCAACGATGGGGCGGCGGAACGCGCCGTGCTTTGTGAACGCGCCGCGCTGCGCACGCTGCAAGGCGGCTGCCAAGCGCCGATCGGTATTCATGCGCGATATGAAAACGAACAGCTCGTAGTAGACGGCGCCATTGCCTCGCTGGACGGCGCGCAGCTCCTGCGCGAGCGTTGCCGGGCGGTAGTCACAACGACGGAGGCTGCTGAAGCGCTGGGCGTGCAGCTCGCGCAAGCGATGCTCGAGCGAGGCGCCGGCGCGATTCTCGCCGTCAGTCCGCGTCCGCAAGCATTGCCGCTTGCGGGGAAGGTCGTCGTATTGCCTCGCACGCACGAGCGGGCTACCCGAATCGCGGCTGCGTTGCGCGCGGACGGGGCCGAAGTCGTCGAGCTGCGATCCGGCGAGACCGAGTCGAGCACGCTGGGCCAGCGCGTTCCGGACGTCATCGTTTTTCCGTCGAGCGCCGCCGTAAATGCAGCTGCCGCATACCTGCACCGGGTTCACCGGTATGAGCGCCGTCCCGCGGTAGCCGCAATGGGTCCGGCGAGTTCTGCAGCCGCTCACGCCGCCGGCTTTACCCCGGACGTCGTCGCACCCGACTCGGAGATCGACGCGCTGGTCGGCGCGGTGCGCGCACACTTACTTGCGAAGGATGGTTCGATAGGTTCACCATGACGATGATTCGTACACGCCTCGCGCAGCTGCTCCGCCCGCGCCGGCTGCGGCGTACTGAAACGATGCGCGCGCTCGTGCGGGAGCACCGCGTCGAGATCGCGCAGCTCGTTCAACCGCTCTTCATCGTCGAAAACCCCTCCGACGCGGGACCGATCACCTCGATGCCGGGAGTTTCGCGTCACACGATTACGACGGCCGTCCAGGAAGCCGGCGTGCTCGAAGCACTCGGCGTGCGCAGCGTACTGCTTTTCGGCATCCCCGAAACCAAAGACGCGGTTGCCAGCAGCAACTACGATCCGAACGGTATCGTGCAGCAGGCCGCGCGAGCAATCAAAACCGCGTTTCCGCACATGCTCGTCGTCGCGGATCTCTGCAATTGCGAATACACCGATCACGGCCATTGCGGTATTATCGACGAACAGGGTTACGTCGACAACGACGCAACGGTCGAAATCCTCGTGCGCACGGCGCTTACCTACGCGCGCGCCGGCGTCGACGTCATCGCGCCGTCGGATATGATGGACGGCCGCGTCAAGGCGATTCGCGAAGCGCTCGATGCCGACGGTTTCGAGCAGGTCGCAATCATGGCGTACAGCGCGAAATACGCCAGCGCATTTTATGGGCCGTTCCGCGAGGCGGCCGATTCGGCGCCGCAGTTCGGCGATCGCCGCTCGTATCAGATGGACGCACCGAACGCGCGCGAAGCGATGCGCGAGATCGCAATCGACGTCGACGAAGGCGCGGACATCGTGATGGTCAAGCCGGGCATGCCGTACTTGGATATCGTGCGCGCAGCGCGCGATCGCTTCGACGTACCGATTGCCGTGTACAACGTGAGCGGCGAATACTCGATGATCAAAGCCGCTGCGCGCAACGGTTGGATCGACGAAGATCGCGCCGTCGACGAATTGCTCGTCGGGTTCGTTCGCGCGGGCGCCGACGTGATCATCACGTACTTTGCGAAGGATTACGCCGCGCGGCATGGCGCGCAGTGACGCACCGCTGGGGGTCGTGATTTTAGCGGGAGGCGAAGCTTCCCGGCTTCCGCACAAACTCGAGCTGCCGGCGGGCGGCGTTCCGCTCGTCTTGCGAGTCTACCGAGGGGTGCGCGACGTGGGACCCGTCTGGATTTGTGCTTCGGGAACATTTCCTGAGCAGATTGATTGCGAGCTGGACTGCCCCGTCATCGTGGACCGCTGGCCCAGGCGCGGTCCGCTGGCGGCTCTCTATCACGCTTTGCCGTACGTCCGGGCCAAGCGCGTCTTCGTGGTCGCAGCCGATGCGCCGTACGTCGACGGCGGCGTGGCCGCCGAACTCGCAAGCGCCTGGGAGCCGGAAATCGAGGCCGTAGTGCCGCTCAACCGGCACGATCGCCTGGAACCGCTTTGTGCGCTTTACGATCGTGCCGCGCTGCTGAACGCCGCGCGCGCCGTTCTGTCGCAGGGGTCGGGGGGCGTGGCCGCGGCCGTCGAATGTCTTGCAGCCAAGCGCGTGCAGCTTTCGAACGAACGCGTTTTCTGGAGCGTTAATACGCCAGCCGACTGGAATCTCTTGAAAGCATAAATCTTGCGTCTGGAACGATCGATCTCCGCATTTGCGCGCGCGCGCGGCATTATTGCCGGCGGCGTCAACTCGCCGGTTCGCGCCTTCCGCTCCGTCGGCGGGTCGCCGGTATTCATGAAGAGCGGACAAGGCGCGTACATGTGCGACATCGACGGCCACGAGTACATCGATTACGTGCTTTCGTGGGGACCGCTCATTCTCGGACACGCACACCCGGCCGTCGTAAAGGCGATCGTCCAAGCCGCGCAGCGCGGGAGCTCGTTCGGCGCGCCGACGGAAGCGGAATCGGAACTCGGTGAACTGATTCGCACGATGGTGCCGTCGGTCGAGCGCGTGCGTTTCACCTCGAGCGGCACCGAAGCGACGATGAGCGCGATTCGTCTCGCGCGCGGGTACACAGGGCGCGACAAGATCGTGAAATTCGCAGGGTGCTATCACGGCCACGGTGACTCGTTCTTGATTGCCGCCGGCAGCGGTGCGCTGACCAACGGCGTGCCGAATTCACCCGGCGTCACGCGCGGCGTCGCGGAAGACACGATTGTGCTGCCGTTCAACGACGCGCACGCAGTCGCCGCAGCATTCGACGCCAATCCGCGCGAGATCGCCGCCGTCGTCGTCGAGCCCTATGCCGGAAACATGGGATTGATTCCCGCCAAACCGGCGTATCTGCAGACGCTGCGCAATCTGTGCACGCAACACGGTGCGCTGCTGATTTTCGATGAAGTGATGACGGGCTTCCGTGTGGCGCGCGGCGGCGTGCAAGAACGCGAAAGCCTCGTACCCGATCTCACGACGCTCGGTAAAGTGATCGGCGGCGGCCTTCCGGTCGGCGCATTCGGCGGACGCGCGGAAATCATGTCGGAGCTATCACCGGACGGAGCCGTGTATCAAGCCGGGACGCTTTCGGGAAACCCGCTCGCAATGGCCGCCGGCATCGCAACGCTGCGCGCAATCTCAGCCGACGCGACGATGTACGAACGTTTGGAAGTGCTCTCGAAATTACTCTGCGACGGCCTGCACGAAGTGTTCGCCAAGCACGGCATTCCGCATTACAGCACGTACGCCGGCTCGATCCTCTGCACGTTCTTCACGGATGGTCCGGTGCACGATCTCGAGAGCGCCATGCGCTGCGACACCGCGCTGTACGGCCGCTTCTTCCATGCAATGCTCGATCGCGGCGTGTACCTTGCGCCTTCGCAGTTCGAGACGGCGTTCATTTCCACGGTGCACGGCACTCGAGAGATCGAGCGTACCATCGCCGCAGCGGACGACGCGCTTCGCGCCGCCACGGAGCCGGTGAATCGCTGATGCTGCAGCCGATCGGCGAACGAAAGCGCGCGCTCGTTCGTTTCGAACTGAACGAGGTTGCCATACCGCGCCTATTCGCGTATCATCGCGCGCTTGCAGGCGCTCTCGCCGGCGGAAAAGACGTCATCACCTCACACGGCATTGCGGGCCTGCTCGGGCATACAATTGCCTCGGCGCAGATCCGCAAGGACCTATCCGCGCTGGGCCCACTAGGCCGCCGCGGTCAAGGGTATGCGATAAAACCGCTTGTAGAGCAGCTCGCGCTGGTTTTAGGATTGGAACGCGACTGGCGCATAGCGATCGTCGGATTCGGGTACTTGGGGCACGCCTTTGCGACGTTCGTCGCCGCCCGCGAGGAGCGTTTCAAAGTGGCGGCAATCTTCGACCGCTCTCCGGCCGTTATCGGGAAAGTGTGGCAAGATACGCCTGTGCACGACGTCATCGATTTGGAAAACGTCCTCTCAACCGTAGACTGCAACATCGGCGTCATCGCCGTGCCGGCCGACGCGGCGCAGACCGTCGCCGAGCGCCTGGCCGCACGAGGCGTGCGCGCGCTGCTCAACTTCGCACCGGCTTCGCTGTGCTTACGGGAACCCGTCATCGTGCGAAACATCGACCTTGCCGGCGAACTCTCGATCCTCACGCATCGCCTGACATTTAACGAGTCTTCAGACTCGGGGTATACACTCTAGGCCATGCCGCTGGTTTGTCTTGGGCTTTCCCATCAGACTGCGCCGGTCGAGGTGCGCGAACATCACGCATTTCCCGCTGCGCGTATGGAAGCGGCGCTCGTCGCGCTGCGCGAATACGATGCGGTCCGCGAAGCGGTGATGCTGCAAACCTGCGGGCGTCTGGAGATCTACGCCGACGTTTCGGATTACGAAGCCGGCGTCTCGCAGCTCAAGTCGTTTCTGCTGAACTTCCGCCACGGCATGACGGCGTACGACATCGAGTCGTACCTGTACACGCTGCTGGGGCGCCAGGCGGTCGAGCATCTGTTCCGCGTGAGCACAGGTCTGGATTCGATGCTCATCGGCGAGGCGGAGATTCTCGGACAGGTCAAGGACGCGTTCACCGCCGCGCAGCAAGCGCGCTCGCTCGGAAAAACGCTGCACCGCCTCTTCCGCGAAGCGATGAGCGCCGGCAAAGCGGCTCGCACGCAAACACGCATCGGCGACGATTCGACGTCGATTGCCACGGCCGCCATCGAATTGGCCAAGAAAGAGTTCGGCACGCTGCGCGATCTCAACGTCGTGATCGTCGGTGCGGGCAAGATGGCGCGTACGGCCGCAAAGCGTTTGCGAGGCGAAGGCACGCACAATCTCGTCGTCACCAACCGCACGTCGAAGAACGCCCAGGACTTGGTGAAAGAACTCGGCTTCGGCCATGCGGTGGAATTGCCGGGCCTCCTCGACGCGCTCACTTCTGCGGACATCGTCGTCACCTCGACCGGCGCATCGCATTTCGTGCTGACTGCAGAAGCCGTCGCAACCGCGATGGCGCGGCGCCCGGATCACCGCATGTTCATCGTCGACATTGCCGTGCCGCGCGACGTGCATCCCGGCGTCGCGAACATCGACGGCGTTACGCTCGTCGACATCGACGGACTGCGGTCGCGCGTCGAGCATACGCTCGAGTTGCGGCGCGAAGCGATTCCGCAAGTCGAGGAAATCATCGGCGAATATCTCGAGCGCTTCAGCCAGTGGTATAATTCGCGCGTCGCCGTTCCGGTGATCGCTTCGCTCACGCGAAAAGCGGAGGCGATTCGCACCGCGGAGCTGGAGCGCTTGTTTCAACGTTGTCCGGCGCTCAGCGAACGCGAGAAGATGCTCATCACGGGCATGTCGATGACCATCATCTCCAAACTGCTGCACACCGTCGTCACCAAGATCCGCGACAAAGCGATCACCAATCACTCCGAAGCACTCGCGCACGTACGTTTGCTGGACGAGCTCTTCGAACTGAACATCGCGGACGAACTGGCCAAGGTGCGCCCTTCGATTCCCACGCTGGACGTTGACGAGTAGCGCGAAGGCTCTTTCCGGCAAGCGCGTGCTGGTGACTCGGCCGGCGCACCAAAACGCGCAATTCGCGCAAATGCTCGCCGATGCGGGTGCTCAAGCCGTGCTCGCGCCGACCATTCAACTCGTGCCTCCGGACGAGCGCGCCGCCGCAGAGCAAGCCGTCGCACGCGCCGCTACCTATACGTGGGTCGTGTTCACGAGCGCAAACGGCGTGCGCGCGTTTTTCGACATCATGCGCTCCCGCCGCGAAGACGCGCGGCTGTTTGGGTCCGCACGCATTGCGGCAATCGGCATAAAAACCGCGGAGGCGCTCCTCGAACAGCGCGTATACGCCGATCTCGTTCCGCAGACGTACGTTGCCGAAGATTTAGCCGAAGCGCTTATCACCGCGAGCAAACCGGGCGACGCGATCCTGATCTTTCGCGCCGAAGAGGCGCGTGACGTGCTGCCGGTTCGCCTGCGTGAATCCGGACGCGAAGCCGATGTGATCGCGGCCTACAAAACGGTCTTCACCGACGATCCTGATTTCGCCGCGAAAGTCGCGTCGTGCGATATTCTGACGTTCACCAGCGCGAGCACCGTGCGCGGTTTCGCGCATAACTTACACGGGAGCGCGCAAGCGGCTCGCGCGGCGAACGGCAAAGTCGTCGCCTGCATCGGGCCGATCACGGCCGGCGAAGCGCGCGCGCACGGACTGCGCGTGGACGTCATCGCCGAAGCCTTCACCGTGGACGGATTGCTCGCCGCGCTCGAACGCGCCGCAACGACCGCCTAGTGACGCAGGCGATTGTCGGCGTCGTATTTGCCGCCGCCGTTGCGCTTGCGGCGCGGCGTTTGCATGCGCTGACGGCGAGCGGCGCGTTTGCCGCATGGATCGTCGGCGCGTGCATTTTCGGCGCGGGAGCGTGGATGTACACCGCCGTGCTCTTCGCGTTTTTTCTTCCGTCGACGCTTCTCTCACGCATCGGACGCGCGCGCAAGCGCGCGTTGGTCGACATCGGCAAGCACGGCGCGCGCGATGCGTGGCAAGTCGTGGCTAACGGCGGCATCGCGGCACTGTGCGCCGTGCTTGCTGCCGCGACGCACGCGCACGCGATCGCTGCCGCATTTGCCGGCGCTTTTGCCGCAGCGTCGGCGGACACGTGGGGCACGGAGATCGGCACGCTCGCCAAACAAGCGCCGCTATCGATTCTCACGCTCAAACCCCTTGCAACAGGGTTGTCCGGCGGCATAACGCTCGCGGGAACGCTTGCCGAAGTTGCGGGTGCGTTTGTCGTTGCGCTCGTCGCATGGGCGCTCGGCGTCGGCCCGTTATGGGCCGTCGCGGCCGGCGGAATCGCCGGAGCGCTTGCCGATTCGCTGATCGGCGCCGGTCTGCAAGAGCTGCGCTATTGCCCGCGTTGCGAGCGCGAGTGCGAAACGAATCCCCACGCGTGCGGAACGCCTACCGAACTACGCCGCGGAACGACTTGGATGTCGAACGACGCAGTCAACGCGTGCGCCACGGCGATCGGCGCCATCGTCGCCGGCTGGCTCGTCGCGCGCTAATTCGTTGTGAACCGGCATCCGGCATCCTCAGAGCGCCCAACTGCGCTCGCCCGAATCACCAGCGCCGCATTGACGTCCGCGTGGCACGCGAAGCCACAACGCACACAACGAAAACGCCTTCTTCGGCGGCTCCTCGCCGCAACGTGTCCGCAGCGCAGCGCGGTGATCTCCGCGTACTCAATTCGCGCGTTACATCCAGCATGAACGCCAAACGTCGCCGCTGGCGATTCGTCGGGGTTCGACGCACACAAGCATTCGCGCTGCATCCACACGGCCACGCGGCCGGTTACGCGCCATCCATGGCGCTAAGCGGTCTTCGCTTTTCCGTACGTCTTTTCGAGATATGCGATAATCGCGTCGTCGTCGTCGGCAATCAGCGTGTCGCCGTCGACCAATACCGGAATCCCGGTTTGACCCGAAATCTTTTTGACGTTCGTGCGGTCGGAGTGGCTGCGCGGCTCGTTGACGATCTTATAGTCGAGCAGCAAATCCGTCAGTTTCTCGCGCACCTTCGCGCAGTACGGGCACCACTCGGCTTGATAAAGGACGATGTTCGTGTCTCGCAACGTAGTTCTCCAAAGGGGGACCGCTTGGTTTAGCGGGGCGCGTCACGCGCGCCGTGGTAATCTCGTTCTCAGAAAAAGGGCGGCAAATGGTAGTGCGGACATGGGAGGGCAACCGGCTCCTCTGGCGGGCTTTGGCGGCATCGCTAGGCCTGCATCTGCTGTTGGCGCTCTTTCTTCCCGTTTGGACGACGCAAGTCTCGGCGGGGTTGCAGCCGATTGAGGCCATTTCGTTCTCCCACGTCGTTCGCGTTGAAATCGAACGTCCCAAGGCCGCCTCGCTCCCGTCGGCAGTTCAGCGCACGACTCACCGCGCGTCGGTCGTTTCGTTCGCGCACACCCGCCCCGAACTCACCACGAATAAACGCAAGCCGACCGTTCGGCCGACTGCGGAAAGCGGGCCGAAAGGCGACCGCGCTGCCGCGCCCAGACTGCTGGCCTCGCAGCATTCCCCGATGTACGCTCGTCCCGCGGTGAGCGCACAGATTGCCTCGCAGCAGGCCGCACCGGCACCTTCGCCGCAGCCCGCGACGACGGTAGCACCGCGGGCAATTGCGGGGGAGGGTGAAAACGATCGCGGCGGCGTCTTGCCGCTGGGCGCGATGCAAGACCCGGTGCTGGATCCGACGGTTCGCGTGCAGCTCGAAAAACTCGCCGTGCACGTTACGCTGATCGTTACCGTCGGTGAGGACGGACACACCAAACGCGTGGAGTTTCAGCCGCCGCTCGACTCGCAAACGGAACAGCAGATCGAATCGATGCTTGCGTCGGCAAATTGGGACGCGGCGGTATGCGGCGGCGGGGTGAGCTGCGAAGGGACCGCGACGATCAAACTTTAAGCGCCCCTCGACTACGCTCGGGGTCCTTCGATACCTCAGGATGACAACGGCCGGGAGGAGTGCCGCCGCGGCCGGACAATACAAAATCTTAACGCGGGCGATTGTCCGCTAGCGTTCACGCGGACCGGTCATGTACCGTAAGCACCGCGCCATAGCGAAACTTCTTAGGAGGTTTCGCAATGGACCCACCGTCTCAATCGAGATAGCTTCAAGCACCGCCTAAAGGCTGGTGCTGCTTCCGTTTTCCCACTGCCGTAACTGCTTTTGGAGGAGATCGCGATGAAGCGAAAACTGCTCTCGATTCTGTTATCCCTTGCCGGTCTGGGCGCGCTGGCGTCGTGCGGCGGCCAATCGACGGTACCGAGCACGAATTCCACGCTGCGCTCCACCGCGGCTACCGCATCAGGTTATTCCGGCGACACCAAATCACCGTACACGACGAGCGCAACGGTGACGTTCTACGGGTGGCCTGACAACTCGCCGCCGGGCGCAGCCATCGCGCACCCGGTGATTCATCAACTTGCCGGAGGCGACGGCTCGTATTGCAATCCGACGACGTTCGCAACCGAACCGACCTCGAGCGAGAACGCGAAGATTCCGTACGGTACGCGCATTTACGTGCCGTATATCCAAAAATATTTCATTCGCGAAGACGACTGCACGACGTCGGGGCCGCAAGGTTTGGGGTGCTCGGGTCTGTGGTTCGATCTGTGGATCGGCGGCGACAAAAGTTCCAAGTCCAGCGCCGTCATCAACTGTGAGGACTCGCTCACGCAAAACGGCACCGTTGCGGTGATCGTGCATCCGGGTCCCAACGAACCGGTCGCGTGGACCGGCTCGATCTATAACGATATTCCGGCGCCGAACGGCAGTTGCAACAAGCCGGTCGGAGCACCTTCCCCCTCGCCGAGTCCGTTGCCCTCGCCCTCGCCGAGCGCGTCGCCCGGCGGCGGCGTCAGCTCGACCGTGATCTTCTACGGCTATCCCGACAACGGCAACAGCTGCGCGATCGCGCATCCGGTCATTCACTCGTGCGCCGGCGGCACCGGAACGTATAGTAATCCCATCACGTTCGCGACGTCGACTGCAAACGACTCGACCATTCCATACGGGATGCGTATCTACGTGCCGTTCATGCAACGGTACTTCATCCGCGAAGACGACTGCGCAAGCGGACAGTGCGGCGGCTACACGTTCAATTTGTGGGTCGGCGGCAACAGCAGCGACGTGGCGTCGGACGTCGAGGCCTGCGAGCGGAGCCTGACGCCGAGCGGACACGTTCCCGTCATCCTGAATCCGCCGTCGAACGAATACGTCACGCCGCTCGGCCAGATATGGAACGAGTCGAACGGCGAGTGCAACGGCACGTACAACTATTGATTGCTCGCGGCATACGCGTCGCGTGTCTGGTGTTGGCGACGCTGAGCGCACCGCTCGGCGCCGCCGCAACCGGCTATACGACGTATCATTTCGACAACGCGCGTGACGGGTGGAATAACGACGAAACGCGCCTGAACCAAACGACGGTGCGCAGCCTGCAGCGCATCGGCGACTACGCGCTGGACGGCGAAGTGGACGCGCAGCCGCTCTATGCGCGAGGCATCGCTTACGTGGCGACGGAAAACGATACGCTGTACGCAATCGATCCGCGCCGGGGCGTGCGCTGGCAGCGCCATTTCGGCACGGCGGTGAGCGATCGCTACGTAGGCAATTGCCGCGCGACTGCCCCCGTCATCGGGATCTCCGGCACGCCGGTCATCGATTCTTCACGCAACACCCTGTATCTGGTTGCATTCACCGTCAGCGACGGAAGCGCGGCGTATACGCTTCACGCCGTGAACGCCGCGAACGGAAAAGAGGTACGCAGCGTCGACATCTCGCCGTACGTTCGCGATACGCGCGCGCACCGCCAGCGCGCCGGGTTGCTGCTTTCGCACGGAAGCATTTACGTTGCGTTCGGCGGATTCTGCGATCACCAAGCTGCAACGACGTACGGCCGGGTGCTGGCATTCGATGCAACGACGCTCGCGCCGCGCGGCGCGTTCGTCACGACCGCATCGCCGCTCTGCAGCGGATTTCATTACGGGACGATCTGGGGACTCGGATTCGCACCCGCCGCGGATTCCGCCGGAAACGTCTTTCTTTCCACCGGCAACGGCTGCATCGATTACAATCGCCTTCCGAACGGCGGATACAGCGATGCAGTGCTGCGCTTGACGCCCGATCTTCGGCTGCGCGACACCCATGCGTCCTTGTTTGCGCCTTGCACGGCAGTCGACGACAACCGGCACGATCAGGAAGTGGGCTCGGCAGGCGTACTGCTCGCACCGGATACGCAGTTTGCAATTGCCGGCGGAAAGAACGGCGTCACGTACGTGCTGAATCGCGAGAATTTGGGCGGCTTTCGTTCGCACTGTCCCGATCGCGCGGTCTCCGAAGCGGAAACGAGTTGGGGCCTCTGGGGCGGTCCGGCTTCGTGGCACAGCGGAAATGTCACGTACGTTGCGCTCGCCGGAACGGGACCGGACGGTTTGCGCGTCTACGCTCTTGCCGAAACCGGCGAGCTGAAGCTGCGCAGTGAAACGCGCGAACGGCTCTTCAACGGCGGCCAGTCGGCGATCGTCACGTCCGATCCGGCGGCGACGCCGCGTTCGCTGCTGCTGTGGACGTTGACGCGCCCGACCACTGGAACGGTGTATTTGCGCGCGTACGACGCGCTCGACGTGCGCCGGCGTTTGCTTTCCGTCGCTGCAGGTTCATGGGGCAATCCGTACGGCTACGCCGGAAACAGCCCGACCGTCGCGGACGGCTACGTTTTCGTTGCAACCGACAAAGTACTCACCGTTTGGACATGCCGCGCGCAAAGGAGAAAGTCATAAATGCACGCTTCGCTCGGGCGCCTTTTCGAACGCGAAATTCGCGAACAGCCGGCGGTTTGGCAACGGCTGGCCGGTTCGGACGCGCCGACGCGCCTCGCGCGCGCGATCGACGGTGAGACCATCGTCATTGGTAGCGGCAGCTCGCTGTTCGCTGCGCAGATCGGTGCGCTCGCCTTGCGCCGTCGCGGCGTCGGCGCGTACGCGCTCGCTGCAACCGAAGCGCTCGCCGATCACAGCGCATATCAGCGCCGCGTCGTCGTCGCCGTATCGCAAAGCGGACACTCGATCGACGTGCTTCAAGCGTTGGACGTCCTGCATCCGCGCCGCATCGTTGCGCTGACGAATACGCCGCTCTCACCGCTTTCACGGCGCGCGGATCTTACCATCGACGTCGGCGCAGGCGCCGAGCGCGCGATTCCGGCAACGAAAAGCGTCACCACAACGATCGCCATTCTCCTTTCTTCCGCTTCGCTCTTGGGCGGCGAGCACCGTCGCACGATGCGGATGCTCGTCGAGGCGGCGCGCTCGGTGCAAGCGTGGCTCGACGACGACGAGACCGTCGCATTCGCAGCGGAGCAGCTTGCGCTGCGGCGTAACCTCATGTTCTTGGGCACGGACTACGGCGGACCGATTGCACGCGAATCCGCGCTGAAGTTCAAAGAGGCAACGTACATGCACGCCGAGGGATTCGAGGCAGGCGAATTCCGTCACGGCAGCATGGCGATGATCGACGCGAGCAGCGCACTCGTCGGCTTCATGGACGCCGACGCACGAGAGGTCGTCGGCCGCCCGCTGCGCGACGCCGCAGCCATCGGCACGCTGCGGTATGCGATCGGAACGTATGGCGTTGACGGCGTGCAGCGTTTGGGTGCAATCGTGGGCGATGCGTACAACACGCTCGCGTGGCTGGTTACCGCGCAGCTGCTTGCGTTGCACGTCGCGCGGCGCCGAGGCGTGGACAGCGATACGCCGCGCGGCCTCACGAAGGTCATCGTCTGAAGATGAGCGCGGCGCGCCGGCAACTTTCGCTCTGGGATTTGATCTTCTACGGCGTCGTGCTGATCCAGCCGATTGCGCCGGTGCCGCTCTACGGCGTCGCGCAGCAACTCTCCAACGGGCACTTCGCCACGATCATCCTAATCGCGATGTTCGCGATGATGATCACCGCAGTCAGTTACGGGCGTATGGCCGCGGTCTATCCTGCTGCGGGCTCGGCGTACACGTACGTCGGCAAAACGCTCAGCCGCCATCTCGGATTTCTCATCGGCTGGGCGATGTTCTTGGATTATCTGCTGCAGCCGCTGATCAACACGGCGTGGATTTCCCAAACGATGACCGCGCGGTATTTGCCGCACGTGCCGTTCGCCGCGTGGGCATTCGCGATCGCGCTCGTTCTCACCGCGTTCAACGTGCTCGGCGTGCGCTCGTCGGCGCGCGCGAACCGGGTCCTCTTTTGGGTGATGTTCGTCGTCATCGCGGCATTCATCGTCTTCGCGCTGCGTTATCTCGGCGCGCACGGCGGCATGCTTTCGACACAGCCATTCTACGACCCGAAGACGTTCGATTGGCACCGCATCTGGGGGGCGACGT
>Ga0209168_10000627_pt1 | contig 32294 bp, 26 predicted proteins | sample Coa_R1_FD_187156 | JGI IMG/M metagenome (GOLD analysis project Ga0209168, IMG submission 187156) | Surface soil microbial communities from Centralia Pennsylvania, which are recovering from an underground coalmine fire - Coalmine... | ecosystem: Environmental > Terrestrial > Soil > Unclassified ...
CCGCGGGCGGCAACGGCTTCGAGGGCATCGGCGAATGGGAGTCCTCCGACCGCAACCAATGCTCCGTATTCGCCCAAGCTGTGTCCCATTGCGAAATCAGGAGTGATGCCATATGCCTCGAGCAAACGCGTGAGGGCGAGATCAACCGTGAGGACAGCGGGTTGAGTCACGGCGGTCTGGCGCAGGTCATCTTCCGCTTTGGCGAGTGCGTCGGGATCGGTTTTGTCGATGAATACAAATTCTGTAAGCGGCTTGCCGAGAATCGGCTCCATGACGCGATCGGCTTCGGCGAAGGTGTCGGCGACGATCGGCTCGGTTGCGCAAAGGGGTTTCAGCATATTGAGGTACTGCGAGCCCTGGCCGGGATAGAGAAAGGCCACCTTGGGCGCAGGTCCCTGACCACGGTAGATTCCCTGGGCACGCAGCGCTTTCCACATGATGGGCTGATTGGCTCTGAACGCCTTCAGCGCCGTGCCTGCTTTCTCCCTCAGATCGGCGCTATCGAGGTAATCGATTGCGAGGCGATATTCGGCACGAAGATCGGCTTCAGCCGGAGGTGCGGTGGAAGGTGCGCGGCCAGCAGCGGCCCCGGTTTCGACGGCGCGCAGACGCTCGACGAGTGCGGCTTCTGAAGCAGCGCCTATTACCAACGCGCCATGTAGCGGCGCCTTGCACACCGGCGCTGAAGGGGTGGAAGGGGGCTGGTTCGTGATCATTGGAGCCTCCGCGGCTTCTTCGGGAATTTTGCTGACTTCAACGAAACCTCGCCCATTTCCGTTTAGCCGGTGCGGGATGTACTCCTCCAGCACTGCGTGGAAATTAGTGCCGCCGAATCCGAAGGCGCTCAGGCCGGCGCGGCGAATTCCGCCCGCGGGTATATCCCAGGGCTTCAGTTCCGTATTTACATAAAGCGGAGAGTGGGCGAAATCGATTTCCGGATTCGGTTGTTCGCAGTGGACGCTGGGGGGCAGGACTTTTTCATGCAGCGCGAATGTCGCTTTCAGCAATCCCGCCGCTCCAGCCGCCGATTTCAGATGCCCAAAATTCGACTTCACGGAACCGATCGCGACCGAGTGCGGCGGTAGATGAGATTCTGTGAGCACATCGGCCATGCTCTGAAGTTCGACAATGTCTCCTACCCTCGTGGATGTGCCGTGGCCTTCGATGTAAGTCACGGTCCCTGGCGACAGTCCGGCAATCTCCCAGCTGCGCTGAACCGCAAGCCTCTGGCCCACGGGATTCGGAGCGGTGATGCCCTTCCCCTTTCCATCGCTGGATCCACCTATGCCGCAAATCACCGCGTAGACTCTGTCACCATCTTTCTCGGCGTCGGTGAGGCGTTTCATCAGAAATAGCGCGGCCCCTTCGCCCATCACAAATCCGTCTGCGCCTTGGGCATAGGGACGCGAGCCGCTAGCCGAGAGTGCACCGATCTTGCAGAACTTGACGAACGATGGAGCCCCCATATTGCGGTCAATCCCGCCGGTGATCACGGCATCGTAGTGGTGCTCAATCAATCCTTCTATGGCCGAACTGATAGCCGCCATGGCTGAGGCGCAGGCAGCATCGCAAACATAGTTCGGCCCGTGGAAATTGAAGCTGTTCGCAATGCGCCCCGCAATGCAGTTGGAAAGCTCGCCGGGCATCGTGTCTTCGGTGACTTCAGGCAGATGCCTGGCCATGCGCTCATGCAGTTCGCGCATGATCTCCCGCCGCACTTCTTCAGGAAGTGCGGCGAAATGCTCGGCACTCTCGAGGTAGCGGGCGCATTCCGGAAAATAGATTCGCAAAGTGGTGAAGTAATGCTTCTCGCCCCCCATGGCATTGCCGAGGATCACGGCCGTGCGCTCGGGGTCGAGAGCGCGCTTCGGATAGCCGTAATCCTCCAGTACTTCGCGCGTGCAGGCCACCGCCCATTTCTGCCCAGGATCCATGCCATCAGCCACACGAGGAGGAATGGCAAGATGCCACTTCATCGGCTCCCAAGCGGAGTCGCGTACCCATCCGCCGATTTTCGAATAAGTCTTATCGGGGACTTTTGGGTCAGGATCGTAGTAGAGCTTGGGATCCCACCGGTCTCGGTCGACTTCGGTGACGCTGTAGCGCCCTTTCTTGATGTTGTTCCAAAATGCTTGGGCATTCGGGGCGTCGGGGAGAATCGCACCTACCCCGACAATCGCGATGGCGCGATGCGCGGTGCTTTCCATGACGAACTCCTGCGAAAAGCTCTCTGCCCGGCGCGCTGTGGAGGGAACGCAGGCCTTGGCGAGCGTCGCCGGCACAGAGGGACATTTTCTCAAGCCGCAATCTGCCGTTTGGCGGCGCGGCCATAAATTACGTCAGCTACAAAATCCAAATCAGAAATAAGCGCGGCTTGAGCGCGATGAATCGCGGGCACGCCGATGCTGATTTCGAATGCGGGTAGTTCAGCGCTGGTGACGCCCGCACCTCCGACTACCCAGCGCAGACCTTCCTCGGCTACTTTGAAGGCGGCTTCGCGAGCAAAGATTCGGCTGATCGCAGCCAGGCACGTCGCGTCGAAACGGCGATTGGCTTTTTCGTTGAGTTTGTTTTCTGCCATCAGAGCGGCACGGCGCGCCAGACTCCCGGCGCTTTCCGCATAGGCCATCAGCTCGCCCAGCCGCAGCAGAACGTGCTGATATCGGGTCAGTCGGGCCACGCGGGCCTTCTCCGTCACGTCGGCCAGAGCATGCAGGGCGAGAGCGGCTGTGTCGGCCCCGACCTGTGGGTGATGCGTGTGAAGCTCCTCGAAAATCTTCGCCTGATTGTGATAGTGCTGCCCACGTGTCTTGAGATGGAGCTGCCATCGGTCGCGAGCGATGGTCATCTCCATAATTTCGGACGTCCCCTCGTAGATGGTGGTGATGCGCACGTCGCGCTTGATTTTTTCCACCATGTATTCGTGCGTATAGCCGTATCCGCCGAGAGCTTGAATGCTGGCGTCAGCGGCGCCATTGCCTGCTTCGCTGGCCATGTACTTCGCGATCGCACCTTCCGTATTCAGGCTGCCTTCCTTGCCGGAATCGATGCGCTCGGCGGTTTCCTCGATCACCGCGCGGGCGGCTTCGAGGCGAGCTACATGCGGCACGATCAGCTTGTGGGTGTAACCCTGCTTCTCCGAAAGTGGTCCACCGGCTTGGATGCGCTTCGTGGAATACGGAATCGCGCGGTCCAGGGCAGACCATCCGGCGCCCAAGCCAAACGCGGCAACCATCAGTCGCGTGTATCCGAAGACAGCTTGCGCCTGAAGTAGCCCCTGCCCTTCGACACCGCCCACGAGGCGATCGGCATCCACATAGACGTCGCTAAAAGCAAGAGCAGCGGTGTTGCTGAGCCGGATGCCGTGCTTGTCCTCCGGTTCGTCGTGAGTAAATCCCTTAGTGCCCTTTTCGACGATGAACCAACTAGGGCCGCTGGGAGTGTTGGCAAGAACCGTATAGGCATCGGCGATGCCGCCGTTGCTGATCCACTGCTTGTTGCCGTTGATCTTGTAGCCGACAACTTTTCCATCCTTGAGCACGCGATCGGCGGTGGTCTTCAGCGCTCCGAGATCGCTCCCGGCGTCAGGCTCGGTCGCTCCGTAGGCGAAAAGAATTCCTTCCTCAGCGATGCGGCTGAGCCAGTGCCTTTTCTGCTCGGGAGTTGCCCCCACCGTGATGGGATCGCTGCCAAGGAAGGTCGCGAGGACTGCGGTCGCGACACCGAGATCGATGTGCGCCATCTCTTCGCAGACCATGTACACGTCGAATGCGCCACCGCCGAAACCGCCGCAATCCTCGGGGATGAAAAGAAGTTGAATGCCTAGTTTGTCGGCACTGCACATGTGGTGCACGATCTCCAGCGGGCATTCGTCTTTTTCATCCAGTTCGCGGACAACGTCGTCGGGTAGGCACTTCTTGGCAAAGTCGCGGAGTGATTTCAAGCTCAAGTTCAGCGTTTTCTTTGAGATCATCTTCGTTTCCTCACTTCGCCGCGACACCGCGCAGCTCTTGAACTTTGTTGGTCAGTTCGGGCAGAAACTCCAGAATGTCATCCACAATGCCGATATCGGCAACCTGAAAAATAGGAGCTTTGGGATTCTTGTTGATGGCAATGATGAAGGGATTTCCTTTGATCCCGGCCAGGTGCTGGAATGCGCCGCTGATGCCGCACGCCAGATAGACTTTGGGCTTAACAGTCTTGCCGGAAGATCCGACCTGGCGCGACTTCCGAAGCCACTTCGCGTCGACCACAGGACGGGAACAACTGACAGCGGCCCCAAGCGCGTCGGCGAGTTCTTCGGCGATGGCGATGTTGTCCTTTTCCTGGATGCCACGGCCGACCGAAACCAGCACGGCATGCTTGGTGATATCCACATCGCTGGTTTCGGCCACTACGGTTTCGAGATAGCGCCGTCCCGCGCTGAGCCCACCCACTTCCGCAGATTTGTCGAGGACCGCACCCGGCGAAGAAAGGTCGGCGGCGGCCTTGAAAGAGCCAGGACGAATCGTAATCACCGCTCCAGATGAAATCTCGCATCTGACGTGCGTGCTGACGACTCCTCCGAACTCCTGCCGAACCAGTTTTAAAGAGTTGGCCTGAAGTCCCTCTACCGCGACGACGTCTGAAACGTACCCGGCGTTCAACTTGATCGAAAGACCGGGAGCGAGATCGATGCCCAAGTGATCATGCGCTACAAGCGTTATGGCCCCTGAGGGCACTACCTTAACCAACGCCTTGCGAATCAACTCTGCGTTGGGATACGACAGAGCCGGATTCGAAATCTTCCAGACTTCGACGTATATCTTTTGGATTTCGGCGCAAACAGTGTCCAGTTGTGGGCCTGAGCCGACCACTACAGCAGTAGGAGATGAATTCGGATCGATCTTCTTCGCAGCGGCAGCGAGTTCAGCGGCCGAATCATCGAGCACGCCGTTTCTATGTGTAAGGTAGGCAAAAATGCGCGGCATTATCTCAACCCTCCTTTGGCTGCGACCAGCTCTGCAACTTCCTGCGCGTTTTCTTCCCGACTGCCTCTGAGTATCCGGGCGCCCTTGCCTAGTGCGGGAACGAAGTAATCGAGACGAGTCACTTTGGCATCAGCCGCCCCTGTCTCTCCAGAAGAGAGCCCTAGATCCGATGCCCCGTAGGCGGGAATCGGAATGGATTGCACAGCGCGTATACCCTTCATACCCACATAGCGAGGCTCGTTGATTCCAGTCTGAATCGAGAGCACACAGGGCAAATCGATTTCACTGACTTCCTTGTTGCCGCCCTCAATTTCGCGGGTGATCTTTAACTTTCTGTCGCCGAGCACCTCGATCGACGTTACGAGCGAGGCGAACGGATAATCCAGCATGGCGGCCAGCATTCCGCCGACTTGCGCAGCCCCGTCCTCCGCCTGCACTCCGGTTAGGACCAGGTCGTAATTGCCCTTCTGCACGCACGCTTTAAGGATGGAGGCCCTGCCCCGTCCGTCCGAACCGTCGAATTGAGGGTCGGTGAGCAAGATGCCATGCGTGGCGCCCATCGCCATCTGGCGGCGCAACACCTCTTCGTCTTCCTCCGTTCCGACTGTGGCGACGCTGACTGTGCCGCCAGCTCTGGAAACAATCTGTAGCGCCTCTTCGACCGCATAGTTGTCGGGCTCGTTGATCGAATAGACGAGATCGTCACTTTCGACATCGTTGCCGGCTTCGTTCAGTTCGATTTCGTTCTCCGACGTGTCCGGCACCCGTTTGACGCAGACCAGAATTTCCATGTTTACCTCCCAATCGCGCATTCCTGCGGAGTTTCCTGAACTTTTTCCGAACTCGGATGAACTGGGCGAGCGATGTGCCTGTCCACAAGCTCGGCTAGATCGATCACGCTCATCTTGTCTTCGAGCCCGGCCACCTTGACTGCGTCCTCTAAATTGGCCATGCAGAACGGGCAGGCAGTTACGATCACATTCGCCCCCGCTTCGGCCGCCATGCGCACGCGCTGCACACCAATGCGCTCTTCTTCTTTAGGCTCGTAGAAGAGCATCAACCCGCCGCCGCCGCAGCAGAAGGAGCGATCGCGCGACCGCTTCATCTCTACGCGCTTCAGACCTGGAAACGCGTCGAGAACTTCTCGCGGATCGTCATACACGTTGTTGTGGCGGCCGAGATAACAAGGGTCGTGGTATGTGAATACTTTGGTGTGATCTGCAGGCTTGAAGTCCAGTTGCCGGCTCCGGACCTTGCGGGCGATGAACTGGCTGATGTGCTCGACCGGAGGAAGTCCGGCATAGTCCCGTTTCAGCGCATGAAAGGCATGGGGGTCCGCTGTGACGATCCTCCTTACCTGCGCGCTTTCGATCGCTTCGACGTTGTAATCTCGAAGCGCCATAAACAGCATCTCTTCGCCGAAGCGGCGGACATCGTGCCCGCTGTCCCTCTCGGCCGGACCCAGAATTCCGAAATCCTCTTCGACAGCATCAAGAATGCGCGCGGTTGATCGCGCAACGGATTGCATGCGGTCGTCATAAGACGTAATGCTGTCGACGAAGTACAACGTGTTCGCGCCTGGTGTCTTGTCGAGACGCTTGACCTGGCACTCAAAATCTTTCGCCAGAGCCCAGTCGCCTTTTTTCTTCTCCAGCTTGCCGTAAGGATTACCGCGGCTCTCCAGTGCTTTGAGCGGCTTTTGCAGCGATTGCGGCACGTTTCCGTCATCAATCAGACCGCGGCGCAGGTCAACGATCTTGTCGATGTACTCGACCAGCAACGGGCACTCGGCCTCACAAGCGCCGCAAGTGGTGCACGACCAGATTTCGTCTTCGGAATAAATGGCGCCGACCAGCGCTTCGCCGTTGCCGGTTTTGCCGAACATTGGATAGCGCCGGAATGCGTAATCGCGAGCTTTGATCGTGAGAAAGCGGGGGGAAAGCGGTCGTCCGGCGGCGTGCGACGGGCAATTGTCGGAGCAGCGCCCGCAATCGGCACAGGAGTAAAAGTCCAGCATCTGCTTCCAGGTAAAATCCTCAAATCTCTTCACGCCGAACGACTTCACCTGGTCCAACTGCTGGTCGCTCACTCCCCACTTCACCGGCTTCAACTTCTCGCGGTCAAGTTTGGCGAAATAGATATTGAATAACGATGTTTCCACATGGAACTGAATTCCAAACGGCCGATAGCAGAGCAGGAAATAGAAAGCGAATTCGTGCAACAGGTAACCCGCGAAGCAGAACGCACCAATGCTGGCGGCCGACGATTGCACCAGAAATACTTCAATCACCCACGGCAGAGAGAGGTAGGCCCGCGATCCTGGGCTCTGCGCCTGCAGCAGTGTGGCAGCTCTGGTCGCCTCAAAAAGACTATCCGCAAGCATCAGGAGTGCAATGAGAGCGAGGAGAAAGATTGCGTCCGCCTTATGCGCTTTTCCAAACTTCGCAGGAACTTCGTAACGCGCTGGCTTGAACACCGTGCGACGCACAATCGCAAATATCATGCAAAGAAAAACTATGGTTGCCGCATAGTCCGTCACGACTTCGTACAGGTGCCCTACCCCGCCGGATAGACCTGGCATAGCAAAGTCGTACTTCACCCCAACAATCAATACTGTGAACGCACGCAGGGCGAGAAGGATGAATCCCGAGAAAATTAGTATGTGAAGGATACCGGCAGTTTTGTACCGCAGGTGTTTCCACTGGCCGAACCAGTACTTCAGCACGTTCTTCAACCGGAGCAACGGGTGATCGAAGCGAAGATCACCTTGTGCTCGCATCAAAGGGATGAGCCTGCGGTAAACGATGTACGCGAAACACAGCACGCCCAGCACGTGCACAAGCCAGAACAGGGCGAAGCCTTGGGACAGTCCGGAAACGAGTTGCGGAGTATGGGAAAGACTGTCCATATCTCCTCTACGAGAGGACTTGCTGTCTAAGGCCCCGAAAAGGAGCCGATTGCTACAGTCCCAAATGGGGCCTATTTTCTTCGCATAAGAATCGACTGTGCATGGCAGCGACTCCCAGCTACAAGTTCCAGTGTGATGAATTGGGAAGCAGAGCAAGAGGCACAGGAAGTTGCTAAATGCGAGTCGCTGCTACGCTCCGTGACTGGCACTCAATGCCTTTCCCGCAGTAATACTGGCTCCCTGCCCGGGAACAGCCGTTACTGCGAGCGACATTTCGCTGGACAGACCTGTACAATTCCCTCGACGACGTGAACCTGAGAGTTAACCTGCTACAACCGTTCCCCAATCACGCGTAATCAATAGGATTCCGTTCCAGCCAGTGCTCGTCCCGGGCCCTGTCAATTCGTGCCACAGCTCCTCCGGCCACACTTGCCGCCAAATACCGGGTTTCCCAGACCACGCCTGCCACGACGCCGACCAGACCGCCGAGCAGGCCTGACGTTAGAAGTCGGACGCGAAGCCGGGGACCGTCTTTTGGGCAACCTGCCAGCATGCCGAAACACACGCCTACAGCCGCGGGAATGAGTGCTTTGCGAAACGACTCACGGAGGAACGGACTTGCCGAACCACCATGCAAGAACGTTCGCTGGCCGAAACGGAAGCCTTCCAAACCAGAATTGAAAACCCTTCGGCCATACTTCACTTCAGATTTGGACCATTCGGCGACCTGCATACTTACCTCCGGCCGAAGAACAACAACTTCGGCTTCACTAGACCACTTCTAAGAATCGAAGTCCGTAGCGGCTGTCACTTTTATATGTGAGCAGAGTCACTATAACTGGATGGTTGTAACTTCAGCGTTACAAGAGGCAGGGCCCGGAATTAACCGAGTGGAGTTTGCCCATCTTGCATTCCGGGGCTCAACGAAGCGCGGATATCGTACCCGGGGAGAGTCTTATTTCTTGAGGCGTCCCACGACCGTTTCACTGAGCCCAACAAGTTGCTGCCGTGCTTGAGGGCTGTGCGGAATGCCGATATTGAACATAGTTGTACCCTTCCGCACGATGATAGCGGCTGAATCCGCGCCCTGAGGCGAACCGGTGTTGGTGACCGCATCATCAGTGCCAGGAACTTTCACGGGTTCGAACCTGCCCCCGATTGCGCCCTGTGCTGCCCTCTCAGCGTTTTGGGCGTCTGCAGGTGTGTCACCGGCAGGATAGAAGATATCGAACTCTACCTTTCCGTCCTTGCTGTCGTAAATACAATAAGCGCTCCGGTTATCGTCGAGATTCGCCGAACTCAATCGCGAAACCTGAACACCAACCTTGGTGAAATCGGACGGAGTAAGCGCCGAGCACATCTCCTTGCCCGACGCGGGCTCGATGGTTTGGCCCGAACACTGCACCACAAGGAGTAGGCTCAGCACCGCCGAACACATCAGGATTGAGCGGTAGACAAGAGTTCTGGACGATAATGATTTTCCCAACGTATGCCTCACAAACACGGTCAATTAGCCGCTCCGATAACGTACTCTAATTTAGCACCAAGCTGGAAATGATCGGAATCGGTCGTGCCGACTTGGCGCTTTGAGGACGGCCTCGATGACTACTTCCTGACCTGCCTCTCTTTTTCATTCGTATTGGAAAAACGGGCTCTCGGTGGCATCGCTCATTAGCGTGCGACGTTTCCCGTGTGGCATACTGCGCGATCGATTCCTGATAATAAGGAGTCTTATGACTCAATCCAACGATGCGGCAAGGCCCGGAACCAAAGCAGTCTGGTCCGGCGAGCGTGGAGAGCACTGGGCCGGGGCCACACAAGTGCCGGTCGCGCTAAGTGTGTCCTACGGCTACGAAACCGTCGAGCACTGGCTCGACGTGGCCCAGGGCAAGAAACCCGGTCACATCTACGGACGCAACACAAACCCCACCGTCGCCGCTTTCGAAGAAAAGGTTCGTGACCTGGAGGGCGCCGCAGCGGCAACCAGTTTCGCCAGCGGCATGGCCGCCATCAGTAATACTCTCTTTACCTTGCTTTCTCCCGGAGACCGTGTCGTTTCCGTGAAAGATACCTACGGCGGCACCAACAAGCTCTTCGTGGAGTTCCTCCCGCGATTTCAGATCGAAGTGACGCTCTGCAATACAACGGACCATGCGGCCATCGAAAACGCCATTGCGCGAGGCTGCAAATTGCTGTATCTCGAAAGTCCCACAAATCCGACGATCAAGGTCGTCGACATCGCTCGCCTGGCCGCGGCTGCCCACCGGCACGGAACGCTCGTAGCAGTCGATAACACGTTTGCCACTCCGCTCAACCAGCGGCCCTTGGAGCTGGGCGCTGACCTCGTCCTGCATAGCGCGACCAAGTTTCTCGGTGGACATGCCGATGCACTCGGCGGAGTGGTATGCGGCCCCAGGGATCTGATCGCCCTCATCTATCACTTTCGCGAGATCAACGGCGCCTGTCTCGAGCCGATGTCCGCCTACCTTCTGCTCCGCGGAATGAAGACCCTGCACTTGCGCATTCGCCAGCAAAACGAAAGCGCGCTTCGCATCGCCCGGTTCCTTGAGGCACACCCCGGTGTAGAGAAAGTCTTTTATCCCGGCCTTCCTTCACACGAAAATCACGAAATTGCCTGCCGGCAGATGGCCGGTTTCGGGGGGGTGCTCAGCTTCGCGCTCCAGGGCGGATTCGACGCGGTCCGTAAATTTCTTCCGCAATTGCGCTACGCAAACCTCGCCGCAAATCTGGGTGCAGTCGAAACGGTCGCAGGACCTCCCGCTACCACTAGCCACGTCGAGTCCTCGCCGGAAGAGCGTGCCGCCAGTGGAATTCCCGAAGCACTCATCCGCTATTCGGTCGGCATTGAAGATCCGGAGGATCTGATCGCCGATCTCCAGCAGGCGCTTGCGAACCTGAACTAAATGAATAGCAATAAAATTTCGCCAAAGACTCGGCTCACTGCAGCATCCTATTTCCAATGATCGTCGTCATTTCTGATCTGCATTTCGAGGAAGAGTCTTCGGACCTGATTCCAGGTTCCGGCGGCCGCCCTGATGTGATCTTCCGCCGCAATCTCAACCCGAGTGCATACCGGAACTTCATCGCGCAAATGGCCGAACAGGTGGCGCGCAGGCAGGTCAAAGAATTTCAGCTGGTCATTGCCGGCGACCTGTTCGATTTCAGCCGCACCACCCTTTGGTTCTCAGACGAATTACGACCCTATGTTCCGCTCGATGAAGTGAATGGAGAACTCGAACAGAAGGCACTCCGAATTCTTAACGCAACAGCCAAAGAACCCAGCGTGGCGGGGGCGCTGGAGGTTTTTCAATTGCTGGCGAAAGGCCGCTATCGAACCTCAAAGAGTACCGGCAGCGAAGAGCGCGATTTCCCTGCCGACCGCATCGACATTTTCTTTTTCCCGGGAAATCATGACCGCCTCAGCAACGCCACGCCAGCGATCCGCAACCGTGTGCGGGAATTACTCGGGGTCAGTGGAAACTCAAAGTTCCCGCATTATTTCCTGTCCGATGATCCTGCCGTGCTGATTCGCCATGGCCATGAGTATGACAACAACAATTTTGCGATCGACCTGGAAAAATCCGATTCGATTCCGCTCGATGTCCCGGAAGCGGGTTACTCCGACGCAAACTTCGGTGACTACATCACGATCGACGTAGCTGTTCGCCTCCCTTATCTGTTCCGCCGCAAATACGGAGATCAGGCCATTCTTGATGATCGCGTCTTGATCCAGCTCTACTTGCGCTTACTGCAGTTCGATGACGTCCGGCCCCAGTCAGCGTTGTTCGATTATCTGCTCGATGACTCTGCAGGTGACTACTCGGCCGAGGAGGCATGGGAGCGGCTCGTGCCCGTCATTCAGGGCATTCTGGACGAGATTCACAACCAGAAATTCTTTCGCTACTGGCTGCAGAAACGAGCCCAACCGTGGGCGCCGGCGGAGCTGGATGTCGCGCGCGGGCTGTTGAAACTGGGCGGCTGGAAGAATCGGGCGTCACGCGAAGCCGGCCGCAAGATTGCCCATTTTATGATGGGCGGAGACATGGCGCGTCCAGAGCTCATGGCGCAACGCGAACAATTGCTGAAAGAAAAAAAGATTCGCCTCGTGATCGCTGGCCACACTCATGAACCGCAGCTTTGCCTGATTGCATCCGATCCCGACACAGATCGTTTCTACATCAATACAGGAACCTGGCGAAACCGCATTCCCTCTACGCCGGATGAACGGACATTCGGCAGGGTCAAGGCTCTCACCTACGTGATGTTGTTTTCGTCGGCAGAAGACTCTCGCCTCGGGAACAAAACTCTGGGCACATTCGACTATTGGACCGGTGCCACCCAACACTTCGAGTCTGACTCTGATGAATGAACCTGCCCATTCCGCATAGTCCTTCAAGCAACGCACTGCGTTTCCGCCTGTCCCACCCCGACCAGTGATTCCAAAGTCGACGGCACACTCATTTGTGATCAGAGTCATAGCATCCCGGAAATTAATGAACAAGCATTAAGAATTGGCGCTCGAGGGGAGCAGCACAGTAGCTGCCCTCGTCATATCGCTGTCGTCGCGCGCAGCAATCGCGGGCAGGGCCGGATAAGACGAATAACCGTCTGGCCCAAAAGAGTTTGGTCGTGGAAACAACTTCATCCCAGGAGGTAATCATCATGCAAGAAACAGCGGCAAGGCTTCCTCTAATCGGAGAGGTCGCACCTTCCTTCCAGGCAGAAACCACCCAGGGAAAAATCAACTTTCCCGAAGACTACAAAGGCAAATGGGTAATTCTGTTCAGCCACCCGGCGGATTTCACTCCGGTCTGCACCACGGAGTTCATGACTTTCGCTTCCATGCAGAGCGAATTCCGTCAGTTGAATTGCGAACTGGTCGGACTTTCCATCGACAGCACGTTCAGCCACATCGCCTGGCTGCGCACAATCAAAGAAAAGGTCCAGTTCCGCAATCTGAAGGACGTTGAAGTCACTTTCCCCGTAATCTCTGATCTAACGATGGAAATTTCGCGGCTATACGGCATGCTGCAGCCTTCTGCCAGTACGACCCAGGCTGTTCGCGCGGTGTTCTTCATCGATCCGGAAAACAAGGTCCGGGCGCTTCTTTATTATCCGCTCAGCAATGGCAGGAACTTCCAGGAGATCAAGCGCCTCCTCTTGGCGATGCAAACTACCGATCGCGAGAAGGTCGCGACTCCGGCAGACTGGCGCCCGGGTGAGGAAGTCATCATTCCGCCGCCGGGATCCTGCGGGGCGGCCAAGGAACGTGTGGAATCAAAAGATCCTTCGGTCCGCTGTGTCGATTGGTTCCTCTGCTTCAAGAAGGTGGCGTGAGTTGAGTAGTGAATCGGGTGCGCGGCGGCCGAAGACGGGCCGTCGTGCACCTCCATTTGTTTGCGCGGCGAAGGTCTCGATTTTCGCGATCACAACACCCTAGAAGCTGATCTTCAGAATCTGTCCGTTATTCCCCACAAACCAGCCATTATGCGGATTCGCAAATGCCACGGCCCAATACCCGCTCGCGCCTGATATGCGGTACCACGTCTGCCCTTCGTCTGGAGTCCACGCCGCCGCTCCCGACGTGAAGTTCGGGGCGTCTTCGGATGTGATGACAACCGTTCGGTCATAGTCATGGTCCATGCTCGCTTCGCTGTTCAGCGTCATCCCGTTCGCATACGCCAGGCAGAAAATCGTTCCCCCAATCGGTGGCTTCTTCGTCAACGTCCATGTCTGGCCGCCGTCGCTGGACGTCGCGGCCTGTATCCGATAATTCACCGACAAGTCTCCTCCACCGACGATTCCGTGCATGGCATCGCGGAAGGCCACCGACAATCCTCCAGCGCTCGCATTACTGATCAGGGGCGTGTCATACGCATTCCAGGTGTTGCCTGAGTCCGTTGTCGCCAGAATGCGCGAAGTGGTCGCTCCGCCGGTCGTGATCCACGCATTCGAATCTCCCTGCGTCGTGATGCAGGTTCCACTCGATGAGAACGACGCCTCTCCGGTCAGCGCCGGAGGTATATTCCCCGAAATCGAGTGCCACTTCTGCCCGCTGAATGTCCGGATATCCGGGAACACTCCATTGACCGAATCGCTGTGCGCGATGCCGCGGTTGGGCTCCCAGAATGCGAAGCAGTCATAGAACGCGCTGACAGTTTGATTCTCAAACTGCATGTTCCACGTCGCGCCGCCATCGGCGGTCTTGTAGATGCGGAAATCCGTGGTGTTATTCCCGATGGACATCAAATACGCCACATTCGCGCTCACGCCCTGCACGTCGCGAAACTGTAACTGCTCCGCTCCCGGCACCACGCCGGACTTCCACGTGTTCCCGCCATCGGTCGTGACGACGTACGTCCCTCCCGTGCCCGCCGCCCAGACTACTTGCGAATTCACCGGGCTGACAGCGATCAGTAACTGGGTTGTTCCGCTCATTTGGTGAGTCAGTTTCGGTTGTTGAACACTTGAATTTTGGGCAATGGTGAACGTCGAAAAGGCGGAAATCAGCAGAAGAACAAGAGATCGTCGCATAGGAATCCTCCACAGGTGGGCCCGTACAGAAGTGGTGCGAGTATAGGAAGGTCCCAGACCGCGTGTCAAACAGCCGATCATTAGCCAGCAAAGGAAGCCGCACGGAGACTTGCAAGGTTTGGTAGAGGCGTTGTCGGCAACGTCTCTGTCTTCAGAGGAACTTATTTTGAAGAGGAACGTCGAATCTTCCGTCTTGTCATCCCGACAGGAGCTTGACTCTCCCGAAGGGAATGGCAAACGGAGTGGAGGGACCCTGTGTTTCCGCCTTCAAAACCCGGTTGTGATCAGTTTCGCCAGCATGATCAAATACGCCCCGATCACGACCAGCCCGTTTGTCCGGATCGCCCGATAGCTCGCCGGCCAGGGAAACATCAGCACGCCATAAACCGGCATAAATTTTTCCGGCCACACCAGGCCCGCCACGCCGAACGTGAGGCATGCCTGCATAATGAGACACAACAACAAATGATTAATCATAGGACTCTTGGGGAGGTCTTCATTCTATTCAACCGAAACTGGCTTTGGAAGAAAAATCAGGAATATCTCATTACTTGTGATACCAATGCGGCTATTTCTTCGCCAGGTATTTCGCGACGATCCGCGCGCAGGCTTCCACGAAATCGCGCTCGATTCTCGTGAATGTGTTCGGGAAATAACTCTCCACGTCCAATTCTCCGGCAATTTTTCCTCCTACCGAAATCGGCACCACAATTTCGCTGATCACCATGGACGACCCCTGCAGATACTCCGGATCCTTCGTCACATCGTCGACCACGACCGTTTGTCCAGTCCGCGCGGCCAGCCCGCACAGGCCGGTGTCCAGTGGAATGCGCTCGTTCGGCGCAAAGCTCCCAACATACGGACCGATAACCAACAGGTTCGGATCGGCTGCATCCACCAGATAGAACCCCACCCAGTTGTACCGTGCCATTTTTTCGTGGAGCCGCCGCGTGATCTTCTCCATCAGAGACTTTGCAGTCACGGCCGTTTTGGCAAACTGCTCGAATTCTTCTAAAAGGGCTTCGTGCTCCATAGTCGTTCCTCGTGCCGAGCTGCCGATTGAAACTGCCAGCTTCATTGTGAACTAGCCAATCATTGGAAAGAAATACTCAGAGATGTTCTGTGATAGCGATCACCGCGAGTATTCAAAGCTGTCTCGCAAAGGTTTTGGGAAGGGCACGGCTTTGAACCGTGCCGCCGAAGGCTCAACGAAACGCCGGGCTTTAGCCCCTGAGGTCACTGGGGCTAACGGCAGGATATCGTGCAAGCGAAAAATAGGCGCCGGGAAGGGTTCCGGCGCCTTTATGAGATACGCTTCGCGGGATGCGTGGGCCGCGAAGCGGTAAGGAGAAATCTATTTGCTTTCCGCCACCGAAGGACTCGCTCCGAAATCGCGGCGATTGTTCACGGCAGTCCGCGCCGCGCGTGTCGTCGGCTGATTGCCTGCCGCCGCGCCATACCGCTCGAGCAGCACCGGAGCCATCGCGTTCTCGGCTTCCTTCACGAAAATCATCTTGTTCTCCGAAGCCATGTCGATGCGGACGAAATCGCCCAGCTTCACCTGCCCGGTGGCAACAAGATTCGCCAGCGGAAATACCAGGTTTCGCTCGATAGCCCGCTTCAGATGCCGCGCTCCATAGCGCGGATCCGTTCCTTCTTTCAGCAAATATTCTTTGACGGCCGGCGTGCAGTTGAACACAAACTGATTCGTACCCGCAGCCATCAGCACGCGCTGCTGCACCATGCCCAGTTCGATATCCAGAATCTGCGACAGATGCTCGTCACGCAGCGTCTTGAACACGACCGTCTTATCGATGCGGTTCATGAACTCCGGCGTAAACTTCCGGCGTGCCGCTTCGACTGCGGTCCGTTGAATCTTGTCGTCGAACGACTCGTCGACTTCGACCACCTTCGGCGCAAATCCGAAGCCGCCATCGACCAGATTCATCATCTCGCCCGCGCCCAGGTTCGAAGTCATGATGATGATGCACTGCGACAAATCCACGCGCCGGTTATCGCCCAGCGTCAAAGTCGCCTTATCCAGAATTCCCAGCAGCAACTGCCACAGCGAATCCGAAGCCTTCTCGATCTCGTCAAACAACAGGATCGACAGCTTCAGTTTCTCCGTGAACCACTGATTCAGCGCTTCCTGCGTCAGCAGCGGATGCGTCTCGCGATGTCCCAAATATCCCGGAGGCGATCCGATCAACTTCGCGATCTCGTGCGAATGCTGGAACTCGGCGCAGTCGATCTTGATGCACGCCCGCGCGTCCCCGAACAATGCCTCGGCCATCGCTTCCACCACGCGCGTCTTGCCCGACCCGGTCGGCCCCAGGAACAGAAGATTCCCTACCGGACGCCCCGGCGCATTCAGTCCCGCCAGGAACATCTGATAGATCTCGACAACTTTCTCGACGGCCGCATCCTGACCTACAATCCTGCGGCGCAGGGCGGCTTCGAATTCTCCAGCATCATTGCTTCGGCGGTTCGGATCCAGGACGGTTGCGAGATTCGTTCTCATAAGTCGTTATCCGAAACTTCCGGATCTACCCTTTCGGCCGTTTTCTGCGGCTCTCCTATATTTGTTGCCGGACCTTGTAGGCCTGACTACGTTTTCTTCGCCTGTTTTCTGGAAGCTCCCCCACAGCTCTTCCAGAACCACGTTCATCCGACGCCTTCGATAGGAGCAACCCTCTGGCCACGCGAACCCACCCCTCGCATTAAATCGTAACCAATACAACTCAAATGACTTAACTCTAACCCAAAGCATTTCCCGACGCGCTCAGCCGCACCCTCTCTCACCATAAGCGAAAACCTTTGCACCATCGCGGAAGGAACCTACTAGCAATCGTAGGAACCGCATTGCATTGCCTCCAACTGAGTACCGGGTACTGAGTCCCGGGTTACTGGTATTAAAAGAGTCAACCGTTCTCCGACCCACGTAACTAGCCCGCACACTCCCGCGACCGTAATATCAATTTGGGTAGGTCCGGAGGAACGTCTTGCGCCATTCGTCTTCTCGCCTCGTTACGGGAACTCTCTGTCTTCTTTTCGCCGCTGGCGCCTGGCACCTGGCTCCGCACTCCATGTCTGGACTAGCTGCGCAAGCCCAGACCATCAAGCCGGCCGTGGCTGCCCAGCCGGCCCAGTTGAAACCCGTTAGCGAGACGACTAAGACCACGCTCCCCGATCCCCATTCTCTGCCCGCTCCCGGCACCGAGTTCTATACCGCCAAGCGCGGAGAAGCGATCCCGACCATCGCCCGCCACTTCGTCAGTAAGACCAGCTACCTGACCTCCTCAGAACTCGCCGACGCCATCCGTTCCGTCAACCACAAGTCCGAATCGTCGAATATTCTCAAAGCCAACGAGACGATCGTCATCCCGGGCATCCTCTCCGCGCCGATCACCGCCAAGACGATCCCCGTTCCCAAGGATTTCGAAGTTCGCGCCGTATACCTGACCGGAGTAATGGCCGCCAGCGACCACGGCATCCGCATTATCAAGCACTGGCGCGAAGTCGGAGGCAACGCCGTCGTATTTGATATCAAAGATTCCGACGGCAGCGTCAACATCCCGTTTGAATATCCCTTGCTGGGCGAACACAAGGTCTACATTCACGATCCGGCGAAATTCGTCCATTTCCTGCACCAGCAGAACATGCACGCCATCGCCCGCATCGCCATGTTCCGTGACGAAGCTTTGGTCAAGGCGCATCCCGAACTCGCCGTCCAATCTCGCAAGAATCACACCGCGTGGCGCGAAAACGGCAAGCTTGTCTGGACCGACCCCTCGAACCCTAAGGTGCAGGACTATGACATCGCCCTCGCCAAGCATGTAGCCCAGCTTGGTGTCGACGAGATCCAGTTCGACTACGTCCGCTTCCCCGCCGAAGGCGACCAGAAGGACGCCATGTTCGAATTCCAGAAGGGCCAGCCGGAAGCGTCTTCAACCGAACCGGACCAGCCTTGCGCAGCCGATGCCACCCCAGCCGCAGCCCTGGAAGGGCAAAAGAACGGCGCAAAGCCCGGCACCAGCGCGAAATCAGCAAAAGCCCCGAAGGGCCGTAAGACCGGCTGCCTGGCCTCCAAGTCCCATGGAATGCAGCGCTCCGACGTCATCGCCGGATTCCTCAAGCGCGCCTACGGCGAACTGCACCCGACCGGCGTCCTGCTTTCGCTCGACGTTTTCGGAGTGATGGCATGGCAGCGCCAGGTCGACCTCTCGCACACTGGACAAGACATCGTCCAGATGGCCCACTACTGCGACGTTCTCAGCCCCATGATCTACCCGTCGCACTTCTTCGGTATGGACAACATCCCGCACCCCGGCGACGAGCCCGCCCACTTCATCGGAGAGTCCATGGACCGCTTCGAGCTCATCACCAAGGGAGAAGGCGTCGTAATCCGTCCCTGGCTGCAAGCCTTCCACTGGCGGACGAAAACATATTCGCCGGAATACATCAAGATTCAGGTGGAAACCGCGAAGTCCAAGGGAGGGGTCGGCTTCCTCTTCTGGAATGCCGCCAACGACTATTCAAAGCCCTTCACCGCCATGCCTGAAATGAAGGAAGCCAACTTCAAACAAGGCACGAAAGATCCCAAATACTTTCGCGGCGACGAACTGCCCACGCCAACAGTGCAAGCAGCCCTAACGCCGGCGAACTAAGCCAATTCTTAAAAAATCGTCGGCGAAAACAAAAGGGGCGGACGATAGCATCGTCCGCCGACACACCCTCCCGCCGCCGCCGCCCCTAAACGAACTCTGCCGCTAGCTGCAGCCGCTCGTGCTCCCGCAACTCATGCATCTGTAGCAACTGCCGTTTCTGGTCATGATGCTGCCGCAGAAGCTGCAGGTTGGAGCGTCTCCGAGATCGACGATGCTCGACAGTGCGTCGGCCGCGTGCACGGTGCCCGGCTTCAGGCTCCGGGCTTCCGGCTTCGGTTCCGAAACCTCCACTTCGGTTTCTGTCGACTGAGGACTTACGACTGACGACTTGAGCCTCAGATTCTCGAACAACATCTGCTGCTGGCCCGTGAGGAAGCGCAACTGCAGCCACCGGAAGATGTAGTCCATGATCGACTTGGCGTAGCCGATGTCCGGATTGCCCGACCATCCGCTGGGCTCGAAGCGCGTGTGCGCGAATTTCTCGCAGAAGGTTCTCAGCGGAACGCCGTACTGCAATGCGAGCGAAACCGCGAGCGCGAAGCTGTCCATCAATCCGCTTACTGTCGATCCTTCCTTCGCCATCTTCACGAACAGTTCGCCAGGATCGCCGTTCGGATAGAGCCCGACCGTGACATAGCCCTCGTGGTCTCCAACTTTGAATTTGTGCGTGATCGAGGCCCGTTCTTCCTGCAGCTTGTGCCGCATGGCGCGCGGAGGAGCGTTGAAATCTTCTTCCTCCACAACAACCGCCTGAGCAGCCGAAGCGGCAGTCGCCGCATTTCCTGCTTGAGCCGTCTTGGTTCCAGCGGCGCTCAGAGGCTGCGACTTCTTGCAGCCATCACGATAGATCGCGACTGCCTTGAGCCCGAGCTTCCATGCCTGGAGATATGCGTCCATGATGTCTTCGATGGTTGCGTTCTCGGGAAGATTGACGGTCTTCGATATAGCTCCGGAGATAAACGGCTGCGCTGACGCCATCATCCGCAGATGCCCCGTGTAGTGGATCGAGCGCGTCCCCTTCGCCGGCTTGAACGAACAATCGAATACGGCCAGATCATCGTCTTTCACATGCGGCGCGCCCTCAATCGTCCCCGTAGCATCGATGTAGCTGACGATGGCGTCCGTCTGCTCGTGCGTGTATCCAAGCTTGAACAACGCGGTCGGCACGGTGTTGTTCACAATCTTGATCATCCCGCCGCCCACCAGCTTCTTATATTTCACCAGCGCAAGATCCGGCTCGATACCCGTAGTGTCGCAGTCCATCATGAAACCTATCGTGCCTGTGGGGGCCAGGACTGTTACCTGGCTGTTGCGGTAGCCGTGCTTTTCGCCATGCTGGAGAGCTTCGTCCCAGCATTGCTTGCTGGCTTCGTAGAGATTGGCCGGCACGTTTCCTTTGTTGATGCCGTTCACGCTGGCGCGGTGCATGCGGATTACGTCGAGGAACGGTTCGCGGTTGATGTACCAGCCGGGGCAGGCTCCGCCGGGCATCGTGTTGGAACCGAGGTTCGTTTCCGCCAGAGTCTTCTTTGTCGGGTCAGTGGCCGGGACTAGTGGCTCGCATTGTTCGGCGATACGCGAGCTTTGCAGATAGGCTTCGCCGCACATGATGGCGGTAACGCAGGAGGCATAGTCGCGGCCAGCGTCACTGTCATACGGAAGGCCAGCGGCCATCAGCAGCGCGCCGAGGTTCGCATAGCCGAGTCCGAGCGGGCGATAGTCGTGCGAGTTGGCCATGATCGCTTGCGTGGGATATCCGGCGTTGTCGACCAGAATCTCCTGCGCGGTGATGAGGATGTCGACCGCGTGACGATAGGCTTCGACGTCGAACGTGCCATTGGGCGCGAACTTCAACAGATTCAGGCTCGCGAGGTTGCAGGCGGAATCGTCGAGGAACATGTATTCGCTGCACGGATTACTTGCGTTGATGCGAGCGGTGTTCTTCGACGTGTGCCAGCGGTTGACCGTGGTGTCGTACTGCATGCCGGGGTCGCCGCAGTGCCAGGTCGCTTCCGAGATTTTGTGCAGAAGATCTTTTGCTTTGTAGGTCTGCACGACAGAATGATCGGTCACGCTGCGCGTCGAGAAATCGGTATCGCGAACGACGGCGTACATGAAATCGTCCGTGACGCGGACGGAGTTGTTCGCGTTCTGGAAGAAGATGGAGCTGTAGGCATCGGAATCGGGATGCGACCCGTCGTACCCCATAGCGACAAGCGCGTGCGCCTTGGCTTCTTCTTTCATCTTGCACTCGACGAAGTCCATGATGTCGGGATGGTCGACGTTCAGGATGACCATCTTCGCGGCGCGGCGCGTCTTGCCGCCGGACTTGATGACGCCGGCGAAGGCATCGAATCCTTTCATGAAGCTAAGCGGCCCGCTGGCGGTGCCTCCGCCGGAAAGAGTTTCCGTCGATCCGCGCAGAGGAGAAAGATTTGTGCCAGTGCCGCTGCCCCACTTGAAGAGCATGCCTTCGGTCTTGGCGAGGGTAAGGATCGAGTCGAGCGAATCCTTCACCGAGTTGATGAAGCAGGCGGAACACTGCGGCTTGCTGTATCCGGTGACTCCGAATTCGACCTGCTGCTTGGCGGCGTTCCAGTGCCAGTTCTGTCCGTCAGAGTTGGGCTCGATGCGGTCGCATCCGACATTGAACCAGACGGGGGAGTTGAAGGCCGCATACTGGCGAACAAGGATGTGCACCAGTTCGTCGTGGAACGTGGCAGCATCGTCAGAAGTTCGGAAATAGCCCTGCACATGCCCCCAGCCGCGAATGGTTTCGGCAACACGGGAAACGAGCTGGCGGACGCCGGTCTCGCGCTCCGGGGTGTTGAGCTTGCCGTGCAAATATTTGGAGGCGACGATGTTGGTCGCCGTCATGGACCAGTCTTTGGGGATTTCGACGTCCTTCTGCTCGAAGATCACATTGCCGTGAGAGTCGGTGATCGCTGCGGTGCGGAGTTCCCACTCGACTTCGTCATACGGAGAGACACCCGGCTTGGTAAAGAGGCGGCGGAAGGAAAGGCCGGGAGCCCTCTTCTTCGCAGGAACCTCCGCGGGAACCGAGGGAGCGGCGGATGTGGTGGTTTGGGTTTTGAGTTCGGGCATCGGGGACTCTCCTAATTAGATTCTATGGAACTTGTGGCCGATTCGGGCGCCGGGCGCGGGATCGGGTCGAAATTTTCAGCGGCTAACGCCACTGTTTCAATGAGGATTCTTTTCGACACGACTTAAAGCCGTGCCGATACATCTCGCAGCCCTCGCTCCGATCGGCTTAGAAGCCGGAGGGGAACGGGGACGGACAATTTATGTTGGTTGCGGCTCCGGAGTTTGGGGGCGGAGTCGCGGAAAGGGCAGCGGTGCCTACGCTCGCTCCGTTTGCTGGACGCACGAACGCGTCCATTCCTGCATTCGCATCGCTGGCTGCTCGTCGTTCGGCAGCCGAGGCAACCTTCGCTGTGTCTGCCTGTTCTGACGCCGGGGTCAGTTCCAGCGAAGTGGCGAAGTGCGGGCCGATGCCTGTGGCCTTCTCGGCGGAGTTGGCGATCCATTGATTGAGAGCGCTGGCGATGCTGCGGCGCTGGGAGGCCTCCTCGATAACGACAAAGCGAATGAAATAGCGTCCGGACTCGAGGCGGGAGCGCATCGGGTGCTGGCGCGAAAGCATGCGGTCAAGGACATAAGCCATGTCGTCGGCTTCAAAGAATTGGGAGACGGCCAGCATGCGTGAGCGGGTTTCCGGCCCTCGGCTCTCGGCGTCCGCAGCGGCTAAAGCCGCCACGCCATTGGCGTCGATGGACGGCACCGCTGAAGCCGCGCCCTGATACGCAGGATTGTCAGCTCCGCTCGCGGGACGGACGAATGCGTCCGTCCCTACACTTAGGATTTCTTCAGCTACGGCAAAAACTCCCGGCTTGCTCGGCACAAATAGAAGACTATGATGCGATTCGCAGCGGAACCAGCGAGACCACTTGAGGCGACGATAGTCGAGAGGACGATCGAACCCATGGCGCGCAAGGGATTCGGAGACGATACTTGTTAAACCTTCCATTTCGGGCTCCTGGACTCGGTTGCCACGGCAAAGAACAAGGAAGTTCCCTCATCGATTGTCGGGCAAATACTGATTGCTGCTGCCGGCCTGCTGCGCTGTTGTCGTACCCCGGGGGAGGGACGGGGAACGGCCACCGCATTACTTCGGCTTCTGGCTTCCGCTTTCCAGCTTTCCAGCTTTCGCAAAACCCTTGGTTGAGACTGGGCTTTCGCGTCGGTCACGCAGATTCCAGGAACCTTTTAAGTCGGCTTCGGTCTTCCGGCGTTCGGCTTCCAGAAGACCGAAGGCTGAACTTCACTCAACTCTAAAGGTTTGGGGCACCGGGGTTTACGGATCCAGACCCGGGTACCTTCACCCTTCCCGCCTGCGGCGGCCGAGTCACCTCTGGCCCGTGCCGTCCCACAGGATTTGTGTTCACCTCTCGAATTCCAACCCCATTCCCGTGGGGTGAAATTTCCTGCTTGGGATTGCAAAATTACTCCTGCTTATGGGGCCTGTCAAGAGGGAAACACAATAGGTTGTATCCCTAGCAATGACGGGCTTGGTGCGTGGATGGTGCCTTTTTTTCCACACGAAACCACAGTTTCGCGTTTCGAGTTTCAAGTTTCGAGACTAAAAATCCTTCCTGGAGCGAGCGAAGCCGTGTTCATCGAACTCGTCCGTAACGATGCGGCGGTCACCCAGAACTTGAAACTCGAAACCTGAAACTCGAAACTGTTTACATTAAGCTGATCCGCGGCGGGCTCTCGCGTACCGGCTGTGGCGATTTGCGGCGAACGCGAGGCGATCCCGTGGATTCTGGCTGGAGCGGATAGCCGGTCTTGGCGTTCAAACGGCTTCGAACCGAAGCGATTTTCAAAGCTTCCACGCGCAGGTCGCGAAGGTTGAACTCGTCTTTTGCCTGGAGCTGGAGTGTGGGCTGGGATGTGTTTTCGTTGGGGCTGGAATAGGGACCGGCGGTTTCGGTTGGGCACATCAGGACGTAAATGTCTTCAAAGATCTGGCGCGGAGCGATACTGAGCACGCCATCGAAGGATTCGACGAGATAGTCGCCGCGACGGCCGCAATGCTGACGCCCGAGATGATCGGTGAAGCTCAGAGTCGCGGTGAGTTGTTTTGCCTTGACAAGGAATCGAGTGCGGTACGTCTTCCATTCAGGGGATTTCATGTAGATGTGACCCGGCGCTTTTTGTACTGAGACTGTGACTTCACTGCCGATCCTTCTTGTCTTGCGGGACTTGGAACCGGCAGCTTTTTTGTGTGAGGCGAAGGTGACTGTACGAGTGAAATGCGCCGGGGTCAATTCAGTATTTTTGGTGCAGTTGAGGAAATTGGTGTCCAGGAATCTGACGATATTTTCGAAAGGGTTGTGCCCGTTATTAGAGTGCCGGAGGCGCATGGAAATTAAGTTCTTCGTTTCGGGACGAAAAACGCGGGCGAACTTCGGGCGAAAGGCGGGAGGAATATCCACAGGGGCCGCACAGGAAATGCAGAAACGGCGGAAACGCTTCCGGGCCGGCCCCGGGACTAATGCTTTCGAGTGAATTATGGAGGGGTAACTACAGAATATACCCTAGTGCAGTTCAGGGAAGGAGATTCTAAGATGCGATCACTTTAAGCAAGGGTGCGAGAAGCTGCACCAAAAAGGGGGATGCGGCTTCTTCACGTTCCTTGCAGTTGTTTAAAGAAGAGTTAACGCCAGTACTCGCCGGTGACCGCTCCACGCCGGCGAGTTTTTTTCTGGAGTAATGAGCTGTGAGCGATGAGCAGTGAGCTAATCCCTTGAGGTACATGCTCATTGCTCTCAGGGCTTTAGTGACGAGACGAAGGCGGCGATGGCGATCATGTCGTCTAGTTCCAGCTTGCGGACTTGTGGAAGCATCTGCTTCGAGAGCGTGCCGGAGCGGGCTCCGGAGCGGATGTCGTAAAGCTGGCGGACGATGTAGCTTGGGGAGCGTCCGGCAATCGGGGGGACGTTGCCACTTCCCCGCAGGCCTGGGCCGTGGCACTTCGCGCACGGGACGGTCTTGCCACTGTCTCCCGTGACGACCAGGAACTTCCCCTTCCGCAGGCTGCCTTCGGGAACGTAAGCAATAAATCCGGAATCGTCGTCGCGGAGTTCCGTCAGGCCGAGATTCTCGGGGATCTCGATGATGCGGTGTCCAATGGGCTCCGTCGCGGGCGGAAGAGTGGGAACGAGCATCCATCCTGAGACCTGAGTTTTGGGGACGGTGGAGGTTTCGACGACGCGGATCCAGGGCTTGGGATGGATTCGCGAGAAATATTCGGCGGCGGAGCGGATATCCGGATCAACGGATTTGACGGCGATGGAAGCCATGGTAACTGCCGGCAGGTGATGCAGCTCCGAGGTCTTGCGCCCGCCACTGCGGAAGTCGGCAATCTGGCGAACGATGTAAGAGGCGGGAAGTCCCGCGAGCGTGGCGTTCTCGGGGCGTCCTTCGCCATTGGGAAGATGGCAGTATCCGCAGGCATAGACGTCGGGCTTGCGGCCGTGGGCGACGACCTCGGGCATGGGCGGGTGTCCGGCCGGATGCCAGTCGGGAGGATTGTACAAGTCCTCGGTCTGGGCGGTGGTGAAGGCTTTGTCGCTGCGTGGCACGTGGTGAAGCGTGCTGTCGGGCTTTGCTGGTGATGCGCCGGATGGCGGGTTGATGGCATACGCCCAGTAGGGTGTGGCCTGGTTGGAAGTCTGGCTGATGGCGACAAGAATCAGGAGAAGGAATGCAGAAAGCAACATCCATGAGTGGCGCATCGGAAATACTTTAAACCCTATGGGCTGATCATGGGCGCTTGTAAGAGATAAGCGTTCATCCGACTACGTGACCACCACTCGTGTCCGTCGCAATCGGAAAATGTACCGCGCAAGAGACAAAAGGGCGGCCAGAGGTGGACCGCACAACAGGACCACAATTAGAACATCGAACCACGAAAAACGGTATCTGCGGTAGACGGTGAAGATCGGTTCCAGACGGGGCTCGATTCCCATTTCCAGAGCAGCTGCGCGAAAGCTGTTGTAGTCCTCAAAATTCGTCCGATTATCCGTTTGAGTATCGAGCAAGATGTACGAATCGACATCAGTGTTGTCGGGCGCAAATTTCGTCCACGCCTTCGAATCGGCGGCCATCAGGATGAACCGGCCCTCGACCTCGAGTTGACGTACTCCCGGAATCGAGTCTTGTCGCTCGACAATGCTGTCTGCAGCCTGAGTTCTTGGGTTGTAAACCCAGCCGTTATCAGTCACATCGATAAAGAGAATTTGATAGCCGTTGGGAAGCGGACAATGCGAGGTGTCTCCCAATCCGACATCGCGGTGAAGAAAGCCTTCATTGACAACTCCCTGAACAATGAAGAGGAATCCCGCCCACGCCAAGCACGCGTAGGGAAGTAAAATCGCTGCGCCGATAACTCTGTTTCGCGATCTCTGCACATCACTAGTGAGAAATGCCGCTAGGCCGCCGAGCGCAAGGGCGGCTAGAGAGGCAAGGACGATGCCAACGACAGCCCAGACAATGAGGACGATTCCGAGTCCCATCTCACGAGCGTAGCACGCGAGCGGCGGTCGTCCGAGATTACGAGGGGGAGCCTTGATGCATGCTTTAGAGGGCGCGCTTAGCGGACGGTCTCGGCTTCGTGCAACAGCGGCCGTAGCGATTCTACAGAGACGCCGAGCGTGCCTCCGCTGAAGCCGTCCATGTAGGCGGAGTTGACGCCGATGACTTCGCCCCGGGCGTTGAACACAGGTCCTCCGCTGCCGCCGTGGGCGGTGGGAGCGTCGTAGATAAGCTTGTCTCCCACGACGTCGCCGAGATGCCCGCAGGTGGTCGAAGGACGAATCAGCGAGAGTGCGGCGAGTTCGCTGGCCGCGCTGATGTCGTTGTGCCGCTCGGCGAGGCGCTCGTAAATTCCGGTCGGAGATTTCGCAACCATGCCGGCGATCCCCATGGGATATCCGATGACCGTAACCAGTTGTCCTGGAGCGCCGGGCGATTGCGCCAGAGGCACGACCGCGACACCGCGAAGCACGGCCGAATTTTGGGCTCGCAAGACAGCGAGATCAGCGGTCTTCGAAACCGACGCGGGCAGAAGATTCACCGGCGTCGGCGAATTCGGGAAAAAGATAACGAGGGTTTCGACAGAGGGAATGGCTCCCTGCTCGATGAGCTTTTGTGCCTCGGGATCTCCGTACCAGGGCTGCGCGACGTGGCGGTTGGTGGCAACGAGATCATTGGCGACGAGAAATCCGGTGCCGGAAACGCGGGCGCGGATGTCGGGGCGCTGATTTGGGAATCCGACATCATAGACGCCATAAATGTATCCGATCGAGTTACGGTAGCGGTTGAGAACAACCGCGGGCATGGACTCTTCCTGCTTGAGCTGCTCGACTTGCGCGGTCAGATCGTGAACTTGTTTCTGCAGGTCGTCGGGCGGAACTCCCTGGACGGCGAGAGGTCCGTAATAGAAGACCATGGAAACAGCGCCGAGCAGGAGCACGACACCGAGCACGCCCTGGATAAGCTGCGTCCAGCTGTCACAAACGTTGGATTCCTGCTGGGACGAGGAGGGGTCGGGGTCGCTGGGTACCGCATCGTTAATCTGATTATCGGCCATGGTCGTGGGTGACGAGCTGAACCTCAACCCAGCCGTTCGTTCCTGCCGGGAGAGCTATCTTCCCTTGACTGGCGCGGGTTTTAAACGGTACCGAAGGGGATGTACGGGGGTTCTGGGAACGAAGGTACAAGTGGAATGGTGGTCGCGTGCGGATGGCACGAAGGTGGGGGGAGCGCTCACCACGGAGGCACGGAGACACAGAGGGGGATCAGGGGTTCATCTGAAAATCATTTCCATTTGTCATAATCCCTTGATCGGCATGCTCACGAAGTCCGAGAGCATTTTCCCTTTGCAGTTTCCGTGACTCGGTGTCTCCGTGGTGAAAAATCCGCTCAGGGATTTTTGATGCCGAGTCGGGCAGAGATTTCTTCGTAGAGGAATCCCTTACCGGGACGGTAGGGCTGAATCCATTCACCGTCGATGACGAGTTGGGGGATGGCGCGCTTGCCGGTGCGGCGGACGACTTCGTCGGCGGCTCCGGGGGTGGTCTCGATGTCGATCTCTTTGTATGGAATGTTGTGGCGGTTGAGGAAGCGCTTGGCTTCGCGGCAGTCGGGGCACCAGAAGGCGGAGTAGAGGGTGATTTCCATTCGGAAACGATTCTAAACACAAATCGGATTAACCACGAAGGACACTAAGATTCACGAAGGAAAACGTTTATACGCGCTGGAGTTCTTGCTGAGTGCGCTCGTTGACTACGTTGCCCGTGTTAAGTGTGGAGGCGGGTTCAAAGAGAAGTATCCAGCATTCTTCTTCGGCGACGGGTCTATGCTCCATGCCGCGGGGGATGATGATGAATTCGCCGGGCTCGATCCACTCCTGATGCTCGCGGGAATTTTGGTCGCGATATTCCATGCGGAAGCGGCCTTTGACGACGAGAAAGAGTTCGTCTTCGTGGTCGTGATGATGCCAGAGAAATCCGGTGTTGGCCTTGACGAGCTTGACCATTTGTCCGTTGAGTTCTCCGGCGATGTGGGGCTTGTAGAACTCGGGGATGCGGGAGAATTTTTCGGCGAGATTTACTTTGAGCATGAGAGCAGGCCTCGTGTGGATGGATGAGGCGGCGGGTGGGGTGGTCGCAAAATTGTAGAATCGGCGCATGGAGTTTGTGCGGGCCATGGGGTGGGTGGCTTGTGTTGTGTATGCCACGATTCCATCGTTCTGGTTCATGATTCATCCGTGGGCGGAGCGGTGGCGTGAACAGCGGCGGTCGCCTTTTCGCGTTCTAGTTCCGGTGTGGATTGCGATGTGGGTCGTTCTGGGATCCGCGACGTTTCCGTGGCGGGCCGTTCGGCTGTACGAGACCGAGTGGATGTGGATTCCGGCGGCTGCCTTATTTGCCGCCGGAATTTTTCTTTACCGGAATGCGGGCGGACATTTCAGCTGGTCTCAGTTGGGCGGCTTGCCGGAACTGCGTGCGAATCATCGAGACGACCAGTTGGTGACCACGGGGATTCGCGCTCGGTTGCGGCATCCGGTGTACCTGGCGCATTTGTGCGAAATGATCGGCTGGAGTCTCGGGACAGGGCTGGCGGTATGTTGGGGGCTGACCGCGTTTGCGATCGTGACGGGAGCGGTGATGATCCGGATGGAAGACGCGGAGTTGCAGAAGCGGTTTGGGCAGGCGTTTGCGGAGTATCGGAAGAGGGTGCCGGCTGTGGTGCCCCGGGTGGGCTAAAGCGGCCGTTGGTCGTTCGCCATCAGTTGTTGATCGTTCGCCGTTGATCTGCGCCGTTGGTCGCTAGTTGTTGGCCGACGACCAATGACTAACGACTAACGACGAGTCTGGCTGCATTCTTCGCCTCCACGCGGCTCTAGTGAGATGGTGATCACCTTTTGGCGTGTCTCCCGTCACTGCAGAGAGGGTTGCCTGGGCGCGTAATTTTGCTGCGATCCCTGAAGTTGGACGATCCTGGCGCTTCTTTGTCTGGAGGGAAAGGGGGATCGAATGCGCGCGCGATTTGGCGTTTTAATAATGGCGATTCTAGTTTTCGGGTTGGCGACCGTGGCGGCGGGGCAGAGTTCCCCAGCGGGCAAGTGGAGAACGGTCGATGATGCAACGGGCAAGCCGAAGTCGGTGGTCAGGATTTGGGAAGAGAACGGAAAGTTTTTCGGGAAAATTGAAGAGATTCTGAATCCCGATCCGGACAATCCCGAGCACATCTGCAAGCATTGCACGGGCGATCTGAAGGACAAGCCGGAGATTGGGCTGAGAATCCTGTGGGACCTGAAGAAAGATGGGGACGAATGGTCGGGCGGGAGGATTCTCGATCCGCATAACGGAAGATTCTATCGCTGTTCTGTGATGCTGCAGGATAGTGGGAAGAAGTTGAAAGTGCGGGGCTTCATCGGGGTCTCGTTGCTGGGGCGGACGCAGTATTGGGAGCGGATGGAGTAGAAAGCACCCGCACGGCGGCTAAAACCCATATCGAAATGCCGCACCCTATCGTCGCGGTCAATGCGCGCTCTTCCACGAGAGGATCTACGCTCCCGCGGCTTTTGCGGCGATTGGCTGATGCCGTCATAATAGAGTGTGCCTTTTACGCTTGCCCATGGAGCTGCCGCACTTCCCTTTCGCCGGTGGCGGCTTGTTATGTCGGCGCTGGTGATCGGGACGTTCGCCCCTGACTTTGAATACTTCATCCGGCTCGGGCCGCAAGGCCGGTTTGGACACACCATTCCGGGTGCGCTGGTTCTCACTTTGCCGGTTGCACTGGCGACGTTGTGGATCTTTCATCGGTACGTGAAAACGCCGGTGGTGCGCCTGTTGCCGCAGGGATTGCAAAGCCGGCTGGCGAAGTATCTCGGGGAATTCCGGTTTGGCGGAATTCGCAGATTTCTGCTGATCGTCGCGTCCACATTGCTGGGCATTGCGACGCATCTGCTGTGGGACTCATTCACGCACGTGAATACGTGGCTCTGGCGGCGGTGGGAATTTCTGCGCGAGCCCATCTCGGTGCCCGTGCTGGGGACGATTCCGCACTACAAGCTGTTGCAACTCGCAAGCACAGTCGCAGGCATGGCTGTGCTGCTGGTATGGTTCGCATTCTGGTACCGCGATGCGGAGCCAGCTCGGGTGCGCGTGCCTTTAATGTCCCGGCTGCGGAGGATCGCTGTTCTTTCTGTTGTGACCCTGATTGCGCTGGGCGGAGCAGCACTTCACGCTTATTTCGCCCTCGGGGTACCCGAAACCTTCGGGAGGATGAAACACTTTGGCGTCGATTTTGTGATCACTTCAATCGTCCTGGCCTGGTGGCAGCTGGTGATCTACGGAGTGTTCGCGTCGAAAGAAGCGGCGTATTCCAACGGGTAGCTCTTCAAGGCAGCGCCTGAAGGCTCTTGGATTTAGCGGCAATTACGCATAAACGATCTGCGGAAGAAGGGGTTCGCGGACGCTGGGGGCTTAAAGCCCGAATCTGTTGGACGCTTATCGCGGCGCTAAAGCGTCGCTCTTCTGCGTAAGAATCAGGTGTCCAGATACGAACCGCGGAACACAGGGTCTCTCCACTCCGCGATGCCTTCCGCGTTGCGGAACGCATCGCTCCGGTCGAGATGACATTCCTACCTTTATAATCCAGTCGTGGATGGCTTCTCTGGAACGCGGCCGGACACACCGACCCCATGCGCTTTGAACTCTTTGTAGCAAGCCGCTACCTGCGCGCGAAACGGCGGCAGGCGTTTATCGGGATTATCACGGCGATCTCTATCGCCGGAGTTGCGGCGGGCGTGGCGTCGCTGGTGGTGGCGCTCGCCATCAACAATGGATTCCGCCAGGACCTGCAGCAGCGGCTGCTGGGGTCAACCTCGAATATCAGCCTGCAGCGGATCAATGATGACGGCATACGGGACTGGCCTACGCTCTTGCAAAGGCTGGAGAAGCAGCCGCATGTGGTGGCGGCGGCTCCGGCGATCTTCGAGCAGGTGCTGATCTCGCGCGGGCCGCGGGCGCGCGGCGCGGTTCTGAAGGGAATGATTCCGAAATATGAGAGGAAAGTTGGGGATCTGCTGAATTCGGTGACGCAGGGGTCGGCGGCGCCGCTGGAAGAGAGCGCAGAAAATCCCCACTTCTCCCAAAATCAGGGGGAAGTGGAGCACCCTGGCTCAGAGTCGCCGGATTCGCTGGAGGGCTTGGAGCAGCGGGTGGCGGCGATGCCTCCGATCGTGATTGGGAAGGATATGGCCGATAATCTCGGCGCGACGGTCGGCTCGGTTGTGCTCGTGACCAGTCCGCAGGGGGAGCTGACTCCCTTCGGGATGGTGCCGAAATATAACCGGTTCCACGTCGTGGGGATTTTTAATTCCGGGTTTTACGACTACGACTCGAGCTGGGCGTTCGTGCGGCTTTCAGATGCGCAGCGGCTGTTTGGGCTGGGCGATCTGATTTCTGTGCTGGAGTTCAAGATCGACGACATCTACAACGCCGACGCAATCTCGCGCAACCTGGAGCAAGCGGCGGGCGCGGGATTCATGGCAATGAACTGGATGGAGCAGAACAAGGCCTTATTCCATGCTCTCAG
>Ga0209168_10000630_pt1 | contig 32187 bp, 33 predicted proteins | sample Coa_R1_FD_187156 | JGI IMG/M metagenome (GOLD analysis project Ga0209168, IMG submission 187156) | Surface soil microbial communities from Centralia Pennsylvania, which are recovering from an underground coalmine fire - Coalmine... | ecosystem: Environmental > Terrestrial > Soil > Unclassified ...
AGAGCAGAACAAAAGGCAGGCAAACCGGTCCCAAACCGGAACGCTCGGCAAAACCACCTTTATTTCAGTTGTTTAGCCTGTCTCTCGCGCAGAATTCCTATACGCGCGACTTGACTGATTCGCGGCTTTCCTTCGGCAAATTTCGGGCCACCTCTAAGGGAAACTACGCCTCTAACTCAGTATTGGCCCCGATTCATGCCAGCGGGTGCCGGCGGCTATCGTGGGAATGTAGTTGCAACCGGTCTCCGGCTTCAACCGCACGGCGCCGACGGCGCCGGCGAGACGATGGCGAGGTTGCTGGGAGGACGCGCGATGGACACTTCCGAACGTCGTTGGAGGCACCTCTTACTGGCGGTACTTACAGAACTCGATACCGAAAAATTTTCTCTTCGTCTGGCCGCCGCGGATGATGCGGTCTTCCAGCGCCTGCTGCAACTGGAGGGCACCGAAGGAACGGACGAGGAGCGGCTGGCCCTCGAAGAAGCTTTGATGGACATACGGCTGCTGCGGCATAACTGCTACCAGATGGGCTCGTGAGAGCCGGAAACCCGCCATGCGGAAGAATATTTTACAGTTATGTGCGTTTACGGCGTTGGTGATCGGCCTCGGTACGGGGATGTCCAGCTGCTACTGGACCCGTTCCGACCAGGGATCATCTGCAAGCCAGGATGAGCAGCGCCAGCGTGATGAGAAGACCCGCGACGAGGTCGCCAAAGCTACCGAACGCATGAAGCCGGCCATCGAGTCCGCCGGCCGGAAACTCGGCGAAGCTACGGAAAAAGCGGCCGAGGAGGCACATGCCGCCGCTCAAGGCGTTGCAGAAGGATGGCAGCGCGGCGGGCACGCCCCACTCGATCTGAACTCGGCCACCGAACGCGAGTTGACCGAGTTGCCGGGAATTTCTGGCCCCGAGGCTAGAAAAATCATTCGTTCCCGGCCCTATACGGACAAGCGCGAATTGGTCACCCGAAGCGTTTTGCCGCGATCGGCATACACGAGGATCGAAGATCAAGTCACGGCGAAGTGATCAGTTCTCCGGTCTTGCCCTCCAAGGCACCCCAGCCGCATTCCATTACCCCGTTGGCTCTGGACTCCGCTACAATGCCTAGCACCCGGCCAATCCCACGACTAAGGTCGAATCATGTCCAACACATGGATCCAATGGGAAGGCCAAATCGTCAATGGGAATTTCCAACTGCTGCGCTACCTGGGCGGCTCGCAGTCCAGCGCGGTGTTCCTCACTCAGCGGCGGGAAAATGAACGCGTCGTCAATGCCGCCATCAAGATAATTCCTTCTACTGCCGAGAGCGGCGCGCTGCAGCTCGCGCGCTGGAAAACATTTTCCGAGCTATCCCATCCCAATTTGATTTCGTTGTACGAAATGGGGCAATCCGAAGCCGGCGATGTTCCGTTTGTCTATCTGGTGATGGAATGCGCGGATGAAAATCTATCGCAGGTGGTGCCCGGCCGGGCGCTTGCTACGGACGAAGCGCGGGAAATCGTTGGCGCCGTCCTAAACGTTTTGTCGTACCTGCACGAAAAGGGATTCGTGCACGGCGCTGTGCGGCCGGCGCAAATCATGGCGGCCGCCGACCAGCTGAAGTTGTCCAGCGACGCGCTGCATCTCGCCGGAGAGACGCTCGACGATTTTTCCGAGCGCGATGCCTATGTCGCGCCGGAAATATCGAACAAAAGTTTCCCGCTCTCGCAGCCGCTCTCCGCGGCCAGCGATGTCTGGTCCCTGGGCATGACGCTGATTGAGTCGCTGACGCGATCTCTCCCCGCGGTTCGTGCCATTGACCGGCAGGATCCGTTCATCCCGAAAACGTTGCCGGAGCCCTTTCTCGATATCGCGGAGCACTGCCTGGTGCGCAATCCGCAGGGCCGCTGGACCATCGATCAGATCGCCGCGCGGTTGGAGGGCCGGGTTCCGGTGGCCCCGGCTCGCCAGGTTGCCGAGCCGGTAGACACGATCCCCGAGAGCGCTCCCGTCCCAGCGTCACTTCCCGCGGTTCGAATTTCCAGACCTCCCGCAAAACCGAATCGATACTTGCTGCCCTTCGCAGCGGGATTCGCTCTGGTGGTGGCAGCGCTGCTGGTGGGACCGAAACTGTTGCATCGCCATCCGGAAGCAGAAGCCGCGGAAGCAACTCCCGCGTCCAGCGAGCAGCCGCCTGCTCCGCCCGTCGCGAGCCAGTCGGCGCCTGCTCGCGCTTCGTCGCAGCCTGTCGCATCCTCCAAACCCAGCTATTCGGATTCAGCTTCGAGCGCTAAGGCGCCCGTTCCGGTGCCCGCATTGATTCATCCGGAGGCAGTTCACGAAGGGGCGACGGATACGGTCGCGAGAGTTCCGATCGGGCCATCGACCCGCGGCGAAGTTACGCACCGTGCCCTGCCGCAGGTGATCCAATCGGCGAGGAACAGCATCCACGGAACCGTGCGGGTCGGCGTGAAGGTCAATGTGGACCGCGAAGGAAACGTCGAAGATGCGGAGTTAATCTCCCGAGGACCCAGCCGCTACTTTGCGCGCACCGCAGTGGACGCCGCCAAGCAATGGAAGTTCAGCCCGCCCACGGTAGGCGGCCGGGGCGTGCTGAGCACGTGGATTTTGCAATTTGAGTTTACCCGCGGAGAAACCACGGTAGTCCCAAAGCAAGACATGCCGTGACTGTGGGGCATGCTTCAGCTTGCCACGAATCAAGTCCGCGAAAAGCGGACGCGTGAGAATTCCTCGTAAGGAACCGTGCCGGTCATTTCAAGATACCCCGGATGCGCGTTACCCCCGATCGTCAGGTCGCATAAATAAACGAATACCCGCGCTCCTGCGCCCGGTTCACCGCCAAAACTCCCGCCGGAACCATGTGAGAATTGCCGATCAGGTTCGCCGTAATCTCCTTCACCACGGCATCCACTTCCAACCCGTTGGCCTTGGCAATCCGGGTAGCGATGCCCCGCGTGGACATCGAGCAAACCGCAAACTGCACGCCCTTCTTGATGAGAGCTTCCATCCGTCCGGCTTGCGCGGTCTCTCCCGCCGGGCCGTAAATATTGATCTTGGGCGGCTCTTTGGTTTTGGGGTCGACGTACTCCGACTGCTCAGATAACTGCTTACCGTACTTCGCCCAGATCGCATCGGTATACGCAAAGGAAGTGGACTTGTGCCGCGCCACGATGATGACGGCGAGGTCGCTTTCCTTCAGTCCGTACACATCCTGATTCGCCGTGTAGTAATTGTTGGCAAATTGCAGCGCCCATCCGATGGAGTCGGGCGAAGAAGTATCCAGAAGAAATCGGTGCACGCCGGGAATTTTGTCGTACCAATCGTCCTGCGCATGGCGCGCGGGCTTCCACGCTCCTTCCGCCGCCTGCGCCGGCGCGCTCGCCGGAACACCGGCCACTGTCGCGCCGACCACTCCGGCGCCCACACCCAAGCGGGCGAGAAAAGATCTCCTGGCGAGTCGGGATTCCGATCCGATTGCCCTCATGTGGACCTCCTCAACTTTCGGAAGTTTCATTCCATCGAGTGGCAACAGTATAGACCCGTTTCCCGCGAACTCCGGCTTTCAAGCGGGAAATGGGCCCGTTGCATCTCTGCGTGAAGCCGCCGCACATGCCGTGCAGAACCGGTTGGAATCGGCTTATACTGTTCTTTCGCGCCATACATCGGAAAAGTATTTCAGGAGGAGCGCAACTTGACGAGTTCCGCCGTCGATAGCAAAGTCAAACGAAACTCGCCCGACTTTGAGAAGAATACGCGCCGCCTGACGGACCTCCTCACGGAAATCAAGAACCAGGAAGCCGCCATTCAGCAGGGCGGCGGCGCCAAAGCCATCGAATCCCAGCACAAGAAAAATCGCCTGACCGCCCGCGAGCGCATCGCCCGGCTGATCGATCCGCACACCTCGTTTTTTGAACTGGGAATCTACGCCGCCCACGAAATGTATGAAGAGTGGGGCGGCGCGCCGGCCGCCGGAACGATCACCGGCCTGGCGCGAATTTGCGGCCGCCTGGTGATGATTATCGCGAATGACGCCACGGTGAAGGCCGGCGCGTTCTTCCCTCTCACCGCCAAAAAAGTGATTCGCGCGCAAAACATTTCCATCGAAAACCACATTCCCACGATCTACCTGGTCGATTCCGCCGGGGTTTTCCTGCCGCTGCAGGAAGATGTTTTCCCGGATACCGACGATTTCGGGCGCGTCTTCCGCAATAACGCCGTCATGAGCGCGCAGCACATTCCGCAGATCACCGCGATCATGGGCATGTGCGTCGCCGGCGGCGCGTATCTGCCGGTGATGTGCGATCACATTCTGATGACCGACGGTTCAGGCTTATTTCTGGCAGGTCCCGCGCTGGTGCAGGCGGCCATCGGCCAGAAAGTTTCGGCGGAAGAGTTGGGCGGCGCAAAGATGCACGCGGAGATCAGCGGCACCGTCGATTTCCGCGAGCCGGACGACGAGTCGTGCCTCGAACGCATCCGCGCGCTGGTCGATAAGATGGGCCACCCACCAACGGCGCGCTTCGATCACAAGAAATCAGAAGACCCGCTGTTCCCTGCCGACGAGCTTTACGGCATTTTTTCATCCGATCCGGCGCGCCAGTACGACATGCACGAAGTGATCGCGCGCATCGCGGACGGCAGTAAGTTCGAGGAATACCGCGCGGAATACGGCAAGACGGTGCTGTGCGGCTACGCGCGGATCGGCGGCTGGGCCGTCGGGATCGTGGCCAATAACAAAATGCATGTCCCCACGATCGACGCCGCCACCGGCGAGCGCCGCATCGAATTTGGCGGCGTGATCTACACCGAGTCCGCGGAAAAGGCCGCCCGCTTCATCATGGACTGCAACCAGAACCTCGTGCCGCTGATTTTCCTGCACGACGTGAACGGCTTCATGGTGGGCAAGGAAGCGGAGTGGAGCGGCATCATCCGCGCCGGCGCCAAAATGGTGAACGCCGTCTCCAACAGCGTGGTGCCAAAGATCACGGTGATCTGCGGTGGCAGCTTCGGCGCCGGCCACTACGCCATGTGCGGCAAGGCCTACGACCCGCGCTTTATTTTTGCATGGCCCACGGCGCGTTTTGCCGTAATGAGCGGCGATTCCGCGGCCTCCACGCTGGTGGAAATCAAGATCAAGCAGCTGGAGCGCGAAGGCAAGAAACTTTCCGAAGCCGACAAAAAAGAATTGCGGGAGTCCATTCGCGCCACATACGAGCATCAGACCGACCCGCGCTACGCAGCGGCGCGGTTGTGGGTGGACGCAATCATCGATCCGGCGCGGACCCGCGAAACGCTGATCTGGGCACTGGAGGCGGCGTCGTTAAATCCTGATGTGGCCGAGTTCAAGACGGGCGTTCTGCAGACATAGCTTCATCTAAAATCCAGGCCGTAAGGATCTCCACTTGTCCGAACCTGTAAAAATCATCGAGTGCCCCAGAGATGCCTGGCAAGGCCTTGGGGAATTCATACCGACGCAAACAAAAATCGATTACCTGCTGAACCTGGCCTCCGCTGGTTTTAAGCACATCGATGCGGTCAGCTTCGTTTCGCCCAAGCACGTGAAACAAATGTCGGACAGCGAAGACGTGATGAAGGGTTTTCTTGCAGGCCTGCCGGCCAGCACAGCGTCGCCGGAGATCATCGGAATCGTGGTGAACGAACAAGGCCTCGAGCGCGCCCTGGCCACTCCGGGAGTAACGACGATCGGATATCCGTATTCGATCTCCGCCTATTTCCGCCGCGCCAACGCCAACATGAGCCGCGGCGAATCGCGTGCACTCGTGGAACAAATCAGAAAGGCTACCAAAGTTTCCGGACACGGATTGGTCGTTTATATTTCGATGGCGTTTGGCAATCCGTACGAGGAACCGTGGGGCGCGGAGATTGTCGAAGACGCGCTGGTCTGGCTAAAGGACATCGGAGTGCGCACCGTCTCACTTGCCGATACGGTTGGAACCACGCCGCCCGAATACGTTGCCGCGCTGTACCACACCGTGAAAGATTGCGTCGCGGGCGTCGAGCTCGGCGTTCATCTGCACAGCCGCGCCGAGGGCGCCGCGGACAAAGTTCTGGCGGCCTACGACGCCGGCTGCCGCCGGTTCGATGGCGCGCTCACCGGACTTGGCGGATGCCCCTTCGCCGGCGATGAACTGGTGGGAAACATCGCAACGGAAACAATTATTTCGGCGTTAGCATCAAGAGGCGCGGACGTGGGAATTTCTGCTGAGGCGCTGCGGCCGGCGATCGCCCTGTCCCAGGAAATTCGCGCGAAGTACGGAGCCGCTGTGCAGGCGCACTAAGAACGTACAGGTTTGAGTGGCACAGACTTCAGTCTGTGGGGTTTTGTGCCAATACAAAATCCACAGATTGAAGTCTGTGCCACTCCAAGCGAACAACACCATGCCCTACCGAACGCTTCATCTCGAATACTCCGGCGAAATCGCCATGGTCACGCTCAGCCGCCCGGAGAAGCGCAATGCCATCACCGCTGAAATGATCGCGGAGCTTTTCTCCGCGTTCGACGAAGTCGAGGCAAGCCCCGCGCGCGTGCTGATTCTCACCGGTGCGGGAAAAGCATTCTGCTCCGGCATGGACCTGGAATCCCTGAAGGCTCTCGCCGAGCAATCCCCTGCCGAGCAACGCGAAGACGCGGACCGCCTGGCGCGCTTCTTCCTGCGAATCTGGAGTTTCCCGAAGCCGACGATCGCCGCCGTGAACGGGCACGCCATTGCCGGCGGTTGCGGCCTCGCCACGCTTTGCGACTTCACGGTGGCCGTCCCCGAGGCAAAATTTGGATACCCGGAAGTGCGCATCGGGTTTCTGCCGGCGGTCGTTTCGATTTTTCTGGTGCGCCAAATCGGCGAGAAACGTTCGCGCGAACTGCTGCTATCGGGGAAGACCATCGAGGCCGCCGAGGCTCATCGACTGGGGCTCGTCACACAAATCGTCCCCGCGAAGGAATTGATGATTGCGGCGCAAATTCTGGCGGCAAATTTGATCGAGAGCAGCCCGACGAGCCAGATCATGACCAAGAAGCTGCTGTGCGATTTTGCCGCGCCGGAAATCAACCGCGAACTCGAACTCGCCGCGGCGGCCAGCGCGCAAATCCGGACGACGCTGGATTTCCAGGAGGGGCTCGAGTCATTCCTCAAGAAACGCCCTCCGCGCTGGGGCGGGAAGTAAGTAGCACGACTACAAAAGCTGAACCATCTGCTACAATTTTCACGCCGTTGAAACAATTCCCATGAGCGAATTTATCGACACCGTGGTGCGTGTCCGCTACGCCGAGACCGACAAGATGGGCATCGTCTACTACGCCAACTACCTCATCTATTTTGAGATTGGCCGGGTGGAATTCCTGCGCCAGCGAGGTGTCGACTACCGGCGCATGGAACTGGAAGACGACAGCTTCACGGTGGTCGCCGAAGCCCGATGCCGCTACCGCCGCCCGGCCCGCTATGACGATCCGCTGCGCATTCGCACCCGCGTGACCATGGCCAAGCTCCGCACCATCACCTTCGGGTACGAAATTCGCCATGATGTGACCGGAGAATTGCTCACCACCGGCGAGACCACCCACGTCGTTTGCGACAGTAACGGGCGACCCAAACCGCTGCCGGAGAAGTATCGCCGTTTTTTCGATGACGATTCGGCCGGATCCCGCGCACAGTCAAGCAGCGAATAATCACAGTCCCGCGAGCAGCGGAAGGGTTTGGAATTTGCGGGGTGTAGCGCCCGCCTTCAGGCGGGCATCCTAGACGCGCGCAGATGCCCGCCTGAAGGCGGGCGCTACACGAAAACCTGATCTCGCGAGGATTCTTCAGGTCAGCGACTTCAGCAAGAACAGGCCCAGGCGTAGTCCTGCGGAGTATGCGAACGGCGCAAGCTCCAGCGAATAGTGCCCGCAGGGCAGCGTGAGAGTTTCAAGGTCCACGCCTTTACTCCGCAGCGTTTCAAACATTTCTTCCGTGAATTCATACCAGAACGTCGGGTCATAGCGGCCGCTGATCATCAACATGCGCTGGCCGGTGTTCCGCAGGCGGTCCATGTACGGAACCGGGCTGATCGGCGTCCAGTAGTGCCGCAATTCGTCGGCGGTCACGTTGCTGCGCAAGCCTTCCCACACGTGCGCCGTGGTCATTCCCGTTCGCACCACATCCGCAAAATACGTTGATACGTGCATGAACCCGCCGGCGCGCACGGCGCGATCGTGCGCCATGGTGATCGAGCCGATGGCCGAGCCGATGCTGGTGCCTACCAGGCCGAGCTTGCCGTAGCCCTGCTGCTCGAGCCAGCGCAGGCAGCGCCGCGTGTCCAGAATGGCTTGCCGCGTGGCCTGAATCGTCAAGCCCACGTTCGATCCCACCAGTTGATCGGCGCGTTCGTGCCCGGGCGCGACCCGGTAGTCGTGATACGGCAACGAGAGGCGCAGCACGCTGATTCCGAGTTTATTTAGCCAGCGGCACAGATTTACCTGCCCGTGCCACTTTGCATTCCAGTTGGGCAGCAGGACGACGGCCGGGCCCGTGGTTCGCGCGCGGAAAAATCGCGCGTGCACCAGGTTGTTGTTGGCAAAAGGAGACGCCAGTTGGCTGGTGAAGGTGAGCACCTGCCCGCCCGACGCACCGTTCTGCGGCGGGTGCAGGACGTAATCGTCGGCGGGAGTGGCGGCCAGCCATTCGTCGCTGTACGCCAGCGTGCGGTCCACCCAGGCATTCAGAAATCCGCGTGGATCGGGCTCATTCGCGAGGCCACCGATGTGCTCCAGACCCCATTCAAAGGGATAGACGCGCCGGTTGTCATCGACCGTCCACCGCGCATGCTCGTAGCGCCGTATTTTTTGTTCCAGCCAGGACATAAATTTAACGAATCTCGAATATAGGTGCGCGTGGAAAACCTGTCAAACCAGCGTGTCGTTAGACGCCGTGTCGCAAGGCGGCGCGATATTTCCAAAGAGCATTCCAGAGAATAAAAGTCCCGAAGGGACGGCAGACCGTAGCCCACCACGGAAGTGGTGGGAAAATGCGCCGCCCATAACAAGCCCCGGCAGGGGCGACACAAATTATTAAGACGCCGCGGTCGGTGTTGCGGGAAGCACGGTCTACCGCGGGTCGGCCCGTGTTTCGCCCCTCCGGGGCTCGCTTGAGACGGTCGGCACGCTCTCCCACCACTTCCGTGGTGGGCTACGATGTTTCGTCCCTCCGGGACTCTCGGCAACGAAAATCGTTCCACCTTCCGCTGTTACCTGTTTGCTTCCTTCACTGCGTGCCAGAGATTGTCGGCGCGGGACGCCTGTGGCAGAGTCTTCACGTGATCCCTCTTGGCGCGTTTTTACTTGGCTTGATCATTGGCAGTTTTCTGAACGTCTGCATCCTGCGAATTCCCGCGGACAAATCGATCGTATTGCCGTCGTCGGCCTGCACCAATTGCGGAAAGGCCATCGCGCCGTATGACAATATTCCGGTCCTGAGCTGGCTGTTTCTTGGCGGCAAATGCCGGAATTGCGAAACCAAAATTTCCGCGATGTATCCAGCGGTCGAACTCCTTACCGGGCTCCTCTTTCTGGCCTGCTACTTCGTTTTCGGACCTACGATCGAGGCGTTGAAGTGGGCTGTCTTTTCGGCGATCCTCGTGGTCTTAACCGTCACCGACCTGCGCGAGCGCATTCTCCCCGACGAAGTGAATTTCTTCGGCCTCGGCACGGGCCTGCTCTTCAGTTTTTTCACCAAGTCGCTGGACGGCACGGCGCTCTATCTAGCCAATCGCTGGTTTGAGTTTCCTCCACCGCCGATGGCCTTGTCCGTCGCCGATGCGTTGTTGGGGGCGGCCGCTGGAAGCGGCCTGCTGTGGATTGTCGCCGAAGGATATTTCCGCCTTCGCGGCCGCGAAGGCATGGGCCTGGGCGACGTGAAAATGATGGCGGCCATCGGGGCGTTTCTCGGGCTGAAGCGCACCATGATGACCGTGCTCGCCGGATCGCTGCTCGGCAGCGTCATCGGTATCTTTTTGATCGCAATTTCAAAAAAGGGGCGCGACTACGAATTGCCGTTTGGTACATTCCTCGGAGCGGGCGCTTTGCTGGTGGTCTTTTTTGGGACTTCGACGCTCCATTGGTATGAGTCTTTGCTGTCGATCAAGTGAATTGTGAGCATGGAATTTCTCATCACGACGGCCCCACCCACCGCCAAATCTCTTTGGATGTTGTCGGCAGCCTTGCTGTTCGCCCTGTTCACTGGCGCATACCTGTTCATCCTGATGGCCAAGCGCTACGTGCAGCGCGGAACGCAGTCCGCCGAGGACTTCGGCGCAGCGAAACCGCGCAGCGATAATCCCGCCGCGTTCATGACCGCCTCCATGCAAGCGGTGATCAAGAAACTGAAAGAGCAGGAAAAGGAACTGGAAGTTTTGCACCGCGCCGAACGGGAGCGAGCGCAACAGACCGAACGCCTGAGCGAGGCGGTCACCCGCCACATGCCCGCCGGCTTGCTGCTGGTAAGCTCCGCCGGACTGATTACCAGCGCCAATCCCGCCGCGGAAGCCGCACTGGGCGTGAAGTCGCTCGTCTATCGCCGCTACAGTGAAATCCTCGGCGCGGGATCGCGGCTCACCGAACTGGTCGCGGCTTGCCTCGAATCGGGCCGCACGTTTCGCCGCGAGGAGGTCGAGTACCTGACTCCCGCGCACGAACTGCGGCAACTCGGCGTGACTATTTCTCCCATTCAGAACAACGGCACGGAAATCTATGGCGCCATTTGCCTCTTGAGCGACCTGACCGAACTCGCCGCGCTGCAAAAACAAATACACATGAAGGAAAATCTGGCCGCGCTTGGCGAACTTTCCGCCGGCATCGCCCACGAGTTCAAGAACGCCCTGGCCACGATTTCCGGCTACGCGCAAATGATCCGCAGCGAAGCGAAACCCGGCACCGACCTGCACGAGCACGGCGACCTCATCCTAAGGCAGACGCGTTCGCTGACCCATGTGGTCACCGAATTTCTGAAGTTCGCGCGCCCGCTGGAACTGGCCGACGAACACGTTACGCTCAGCCCGCTGATCGAGCAGATCGTGGCGGAGGTGAGCGAGGCCGTTCCCGATGTGCCGATTGAAACGCAAGGCGAGTTTGGCGAAGTCTCCGGCGATGACGCCCTGCTGCGGCAGGCGATTCTGAATCTGGCGCGCAATGCCGCGGAAGCCGCCGCGGACAATCCCGCCGGCGGCCGCGTGATCCTGCGCGGAGAAATCGAGAAGTCCGGAACGTTGCAAGGCCAGCGAATTTCGATTTCCGATAACGGGCCGGGGATTCCCTCCGAAGCGCTGACCAAGATCTTCATGCCGTTTTACACCACCAAGGCCAACGGAACCGGCCTGGGGCTGGCGGTGGTGCAGAAAATCATCGTTCAGCACGGCGGCTCGATCGAGGCGCGCAATCAGCCCATGGGCGGAGGAGCGGAATTCATCGTATGGTTACCCTTTGTACGCGAAAGCACCAGAGCGATTGATTCAGCCGCTGCACGCATCTAAAATAGTGTGGTCATGATCCGCCGTTTTCCTGCCGAAAGGCGGCCAAAAATTATGAATACAAAGATACTTATCGCAGCGGCGTTCGGATTCGCGATGTGTGCCTATTCGGTTCTACCCGCGTACCCGCAGGGCTCCGATCAGGGCAGCGTTGCGGATGCGGCGCGCAAGGCTCAGGCGGAAAAGAAGACCGCCCCCAAGGCCAAGCTGGTAATCGATAACGATAATCTGGGCACACTTACCGGCACGGTGAATGTCGTGGGGCAGCAGCCGCCCTCGGCCGACGATCAGGCCAAAAACGCAGCGGCCGACAAAAACGCCGGCGCTCCCAAAGGCGAATCCTACTGGCGCAGCAAATTCGCCAGCGCCAACAAGAAATTGGCGGACGATGCGCACGAACTGGACATCCTGCAACGCGAATACAATTTGAAGCAGGAGCAGTTTTATACCGATCCAATGGCTTCGCTGAAGCAGGAGTATTCCCGTTCGGACCTGAACGACACCAAGGCCAAGATCGACGAGAAGACGGCGCTCGTGGCGCAGGATAAGGCTGACATCGCCAATCTTGAAGACGATCTGCGCAAGGCGGGCGGCGATCCCGGATGGGAAAATCCGCCGGCACAGCCCGCGCCCGGTTCCGAAGTAGCGCCCGGATCGACGCCGCAGCCACAGCCGGAAGCGCAACCAGCGCCGCAATCCGCACCGCAGTAAGAATTCGAGGCGGTCGGCGCGCGGCGGCTTCACGCGAATCCTCTGCAACTGGCAGATAGCGAACTCCGCACAACGCCGCTCGGCGGGTCACTTCGCGGCGTGAAAACGTGATACAAGAAAAACTTTATGGAACCCCTGCTTCTGGTTGAAGACAAGCCCGAACTGCGCGCGATGCTCAAGAAAGCCCTGGAGCGCGCCGGGCATACGGTGGACGAAGCGCCCGACGGATCTTCCGCGGTGGCCAAAGTGCGCGCGCGCCGCTACGTTCTAGTGCTCACCGATCTGAAACTTCCCGGCTGCTCCGGCATTGAAGTGCTGCGGGAAACCAAGCAGGCCGATCCCACCATTCCCGTGATCCTGATTACCGCGTATGGCTCGGTGGAAGAAGCGGTGACGGCCATGAAGGACGGCGCCTACGACTTCATTCAGAAGCCTGTTGACCTGGAACACCTGAATCTGCTGGTTGAGCGCGCCTCCAAGCAGCAGGAACTGCTGCGCGAGAATTTGCTGCTGCGCGAGGAATACGCCGAGCGCTACGGCTTTCCGCGCATCGTCGGCGAACACAAGAGCATGCAGGACGCCACGCACCAGGTGCAGCGCGTGGCCGCCACGGACTCCACAGTGTTACTGCTGGGACAGAGCGGCACGGGCAAGGAATTATTCGCGCGCGCCATTCACCATCTTTCTCCGCGCAGGCAGCATCCGTTCGTCGCGTTGAATTGCGCGGCCATTCCCGAAGGCCTGGTGGAAAACGAATTGTTTGGCCATGAGCGCGGCGCTTATACCGGCGCCGGCGCCCGCAAGGTCGGCAAAATGGAACTGGCCAACCGGGGCACGATTTTCCTGGACGAAATCGCGGAGTTGCCGCTGGCCACGCAGGCAAAACTTTTGCGCGTCCTCGAAGAGCGCAGCTTCGAGCGCGTCGGCGGAACGCAACTGGTCGACATCGATGTCCGCATCCTGGCCGCGACCAACAAGGACATTCGCGAAGCGGTCACCTCCAAGGCGTTTCGCGAGGATTTGTATTTCCGCATCGCTGCCGTCCCCATCACCATTCCCGCGCTGCACGAGCGCGGCGACGACGTCCTGTTGCTGGCGGATCATTTTCTGGAGCGCTTCCGGCGCGAATTTCGCAAGCCCAACCTGCTCTTTGCGCCGAGCGCGCGCGCCGCTCTACGCTCCTATTCCTGGCCCGGCAACGTGCGCGAGCTTCAGAACACCATCGAGCGCGCCGCGATCCTCACGGACTCCGATCTGATCGAAGCCGCCGAGCTGCAGCTTCCCGCGCCGCGTCCCGCCGACGGCAACATGCCCGCCGGAATGTTGTCCGAATCGTTCGATTGGGGCGGCACGCTGCAGGAAGTCGGCACGAGAGCGGTCGGGTACGTCGAGCGTTTCAAAATCGAAGCCGCGCTGAAGTCCACCAAGTGGAACAAAACCCGCGCCGCGGAGCAGCTGGGCGTCTCCTACAAAACGTTGCTGAACAAGATTCGCTCGCTGGGCCTGGAAAACTAGTGGCGCATGCTTTAGCTTGCGGCGTGTTTCCTGCGAGAAGTATAAAACCGACTTCGACCAAAACGGCCAGCGGCTAAAGCCGCACTCCCAGAAATGGCAAATCGGCACGGCTGAAGCCGTGCCCTACAAAGATGTGTTGGCCTTTCGCGCGAGATGCAGCGTCACGATCCCCCCGGTCCAGCGCACAAATCGCACGCCCTTGTACCCGCAGCGCTCAAACAATTCCTGCAAAGCCTCCGGCGAAGGAAACTTGCTGACGGAGCTGGGCAGATAGGTGTACGCAGAACCGTTCCCCGAAATCAGCGCGCCAAGCCGCGGAAGCACGCGCCGGAAATAAAAGCGGTACAGCCCGCCAAATAACTTTCCGCGCGGCTCGGCAAATTCCAGAATCGCGGCCGTGCCGCCCGGCTTCAGCACGCGAAAAATCTCCCGCAATCCGCTCTCGTAATTTGCCAAATTGCGGAATCCAAACGAACACGACACCAGATCGAAATGCTCATCGCTGAACGGCAGCGCCAGCGCGTCAGCCTCAACGAACGTAATCCGGGCGTCCATCCCGGCGGCTTTCTCACGCGCCCGTACCAGCATTTCCGGAACAAAATCGGACCCGACAATTTCCGCGCCGGCCGGAGCTTCCCGCCGGAACGCCAGCGCCAGATCCCCCGTGCCGCAGCACAAATCAAGCACGCGTGCCGCCGGATCGCGCAGCGCCGCGCTGCATTCCCGCGCCACGCGCCGCCGCCACACCTTGTCGATATCCAGCGAAAGGAGATGGTTCAGCAGGTCGTAGCGCGGCGCGATGCGGCCGAACATTTCCCTTACATGCGCCGCGGCTTCGTGCTCGTCGCGAACGCCTTCGGGCCGTGTTCCCGGAACGCTGCCGCTCTCTGATACGGATTTCATTTGCGGCGGCTCTTTCGAGGTTCCGGCTGCCGCGCCGCGATCGCGCACTCGCGCAGCACTCGCAGCAACATCTCCTCTTCGGCCTCAACACCGCACCGCACCCGCCCGATGCGTTCGGGAAGAACAAACCTCAGGCGCCCGGCGCGCGTCTTCTTGTCCGCCTGCATCGCGGCGATCAATTGCGCGGGCGGAATGGACGGCCATGCCGGAAGCGGCCCAACGCGCGCAATCAGCCTGGCGATTCTTTGTTCCCCGGCGGGCGGGAACATTCCCTTCTCTACTGCCAGCCGCGCCGCCGCGATCATGCCCCATCCGACCGCCTCGCCGTGCAAATAGGTGCGGTAGCCGGTGGCGCTTTCCAGCGCGTGCGCGAAGGTGTGCCCGAAATTCAAAATTTCCCGCAGTCCCGATTCGTGTTCATCCTCGGAGACGACGCGCGCTTTTTGCGCCACGGAGCGCTCGATGACCACCGCGAGCGCGGCGCGCTCCCCGCGCAAAACTTTTTCCATCTTCTCTTCAAGAAACTGGAACAGCCGGTCGTCTCCGATCACGCCGTACTTGATCACTTCGTAGATCCCCGACCGAAAATCGCGCGGCGGCAGGCTGCTCAGCAGCGCCGGATCGGCCACCACGCCTTTCGGCGGATAGAAGGCGCCGACCAGATTCTTCCCTTCCGGAAGATTTACTCCGGTCTTTCCGCCAAGCGCGCTGTCCACCTGCGCCACCACGGTCGTAGGAATATGAATCAGGCCGATTCCGCGCGCGTAGCTCGCCGCGACGAATCCAGCCACGTCGCCGACCACTCCGCCGCCCACCGCGACAATGGTTGAGCGGCGGTCCGCGCCGGCGCGCACCAGGTCGCGGCAGGCTCGCTCGACGGTGGAAAGATTCTTGGCCGTCTCGCCGTCATCGATCAAAATCGTCGCGCGTCGCATCTTTCCTAGCAACCGTTCGATCCGCTCGCCCCAATGCCGCCAGACACGCGGCGACGAAACCACGAATACATTGCCGCCCTGGCTTACTCGCGCAACGAGGCGCGGCAATTCCCGCAGCACGCCCCGGCCGCACACCACTTCGTATTTGCCGTTCGCCGCCCGTACCGGTATTTTTTTCATCGCTTCGATTCGCAGGTGACTCTTGGCGGAGCTTTCTCTCAGCCACAAAAAAATGTAACACAGATAACGGGGAGCGATTGGACGCAAAGAATTGCCAAGATCAGTTGGCGCAGCGGATCAGAAAACCGCTGCCCGGCTGTGAACGGGAAACTGGAACAAAACCTGAGCCCGGGCAGCGTTACTGTTTCACGTATTTTCTGACGTCCTTCAGCACCACGTCCGCGCCGTAGACGCCGCCGTTTTGATCGCCGGCAACGCCTTCCGGTGCGTTGGTCAAAACGCCTGCGGGATGAGGGATGGGAATGAATGCCGTCACCTTGCCGTCCTTGGCGCTTCCAATGCGAATGCCCTGATCGAAGCCGGGATTGTAGGTCGGCTTGGTGGCATCATCGACCTGGGACATGGAATCAGCCACATAAATCACGTCATGGCGGTCGATGAAAACCCCGCTGGGCGTGCCGAACTGCTTCCACTCAGCCAGGAATTTCCCGTCCTGATCAAAGATCTGAATTCGCCGGTTCACGCGATCGGCCACAAAAATTCTTCCCTTGGAATCGATCGCTATAGCATGGGGCACCTCGAACTGGCCGGGACCCGACCCGTGCCCGCCCCACTGCTTGATGAATTTTCCGTCCTTGGAGAATTTCACGACGCGCGCGTTGCCGGTGCCGGCGGCGTGCCCGTCGGCCACAAAAATATCTCCATTCTTGCCGATCACCACACCGTCGGGTTGGTTGAAAGTATCCGGCCCGTCGCCAGCAACTCCGGCCTTGCCGAGTTTCATGAGCACTTTTCCATCCGGACTGAACTCGATCACCTGCTGGCCCTTTCCGTCCTTTCCGGAATTGTCGGTCGCCCAGATATTTCCCTTCTTATCGACATACACGCCGTGAGGCACAACGAACAGGCCTGCGCCCAAACTCTTGATCAACTTGCCGGACGCATCGAATTCCAGGATCGGATTCAAATTCGAGTCGGCGCAGGAATTTGCGCCGCAGCGTTCGGCGACCCACACGTTGCCCTTGTCGTCGACGGTGACCGCGTTGGTCGAGCCCCAGGCGCGGCCATCGGGCAGCGCTTTGCCCCAGCCCTCCACCGCGCGATACGGATTGGGGACGGAAGCGGCCGAAGAATTCTCCGGGGTTGCCGGCCGGCTCGCGGATGCGATCATCGCCGCCATTCCCGCGGCGGCCAGCGTCAACGTGATGCGAGATGCGATGGATTTCACAATTCCTCCTGGGTGATGTGCCCCCGAAACCGATCGTCAGTTGCGTTCACGGCCGCGGATAATCCGTGCAGGCGTGCTCGCGAAGGCTCCAGTCGGGCTTCAGCTGGTAGTTGAGCTGCGATGTAATGGGCTGCGTGTAGGCCTTGGGATCTTCGATGGTGAGATCGATCCGAAGATCGTCATGGTCGAGCCGCCGGATACGCTCCACTACATGCAGTTCTTCGGAATGGGGATGGCCCGCGCGATCGAGCCACGTCTTGTCATTGAAATCGATGGTGTCCACGACCAGCGTGTCGCCCTCCCAATGCCCGATCGGATCGCCCATCCAGAGGCGTTCGCTCGGATCCAGATCCTTGGTGTGCGGGCGCCCGTCCGTCCAGATTTGCCGCACGAAAGAATCATACTCGAAGAGCATGACCACGCGACCCGGCGTTTGAACAATTTCAAACGGCGGCGGATGAACGTATATTCGCGGAATGCCCGGAAGGTTGCAGTCGTAGGTGGGATCGTTGGTGTCCGCCACCGAGTGCGGACCGAAGGATGGCTTGTTGGCTTTGAATTTTTCCAGCGCCCAGGGCGTCATCGGAAGCTCGCCGGCCGTAAATCCATAGCCCAGATAACGCGTCGCGGGGGTGCCGCGGCGATTCCAGACTCCGGACAAGTCCGGCGCGGAAGCCGCGGTCGCAGACGCCGCGGACGCGGGCTTCGCATCGCGCGAAGCCGGAGTTTGCGCGCGCAGCAATCCGGCGCAGCCGGAGATGGCCAAAATTGCGAGGAGGTAGCCGAACGCACGGGTGGACATGTCAGCACTCCAGACCGGATTTCGCTCTCTCGGTTTCTGCATCCTACGCTGGTCGCGCTCGCGACACAATGAATTTGCCGTGTCGCACGAATCCGCTGGCCGCTGTAGTCAGGGGGTAGCCAAACCGTAAAATGATCTGGCATGATCCTTCTCTCTGTCCGGAGGGTTTAACCAAGTGAAGACCGTTCCACTAGGAAACAACGGGCCGCTCGTTTCGCAAATCGGCCTGGGCTGCATGGCCATGTCTGACATGTACGGCCCCTCCGACGAATCGGAGAGCATTGCCACCATCCACGCGGCGCTCGACGCGGGAATCACCATGCTCGATACCGGCGACTTCTACGGCATGGGCCACAATGAGATGCTGATCCGCCGGGCCATTGAAGGCCGCCGCAAAGATGTATTTCTCGCCGTAAAATTCGGCGCCCTGCGCGGGCCGGACGGCTCGTTCAACGGTTACGACTTGCGCCCGGAAGCCGTGAAGAATTTCCTGGCCTACAGTTTGCGCCGCCTGGGCACGGACTACCTTGACCTGTACCAACCGTCGCGCGTCGATGCCCGCACACCGATCGAAGAAACCTACGGAACGCTGGCGGAGCTCGTCAAAGCCGGCCACATTCGCCACATTGGAATTTCCGAAGCGTCGGCCGAATCGATCCGCAGGGCCCGCAAAGCGGCGATGGTCGCGGCGTTGCAGATCGAATACTCGCTGGTGAGTCGCGGCGCGGAAGCCACTATCCTGCCCGCCGCTCGTGAACTGGGGATGGCTATCACGGCCTACGGAGTGCTGTCGCGCGGCCTGCTTTCAGGATCGCCGGTGACTTCGCCCAAGGATCTTCGCAAACACCTGCCGCGTTTCCGCGGGGAAAACTACGAAAAGAATCAAATTCTGGCCAGGACGCTAAGCGACATCGCCGCGAACAAAAACGCCACCGCATCGCAGGTCGCCATCGCCTGGGTGATGTCCCGCGGCGCGGACATCGTCCCATTGATCGGCGCCCGCCGCCGCACCCAACTGGCCGAATCGCTGAAAGCCCTGGACCTGAAACTAACCGCCGAAGATCTCGCTCAAATCGAGCGCGCCATCCCGGCCAGCGCGGTAGCCGGCACGCGCTACGGCGAAGAGCAAATGCGCTGGCTGGACAGTGAGAAACCCGCAAGCTAGTGGCGCATGCTTTAGCTTGCGGAGTTTCAAAAAAAAGCCTGAACGAAACCGCAGCGAGGACAAGTGAAAATCGTAACGTGGGCTCTAATCCTGGCGCTACTCTGGACCGCCGCGCTGGTAGTGATCGCGCGCAGCGTGGGTCTGCATTCCACTCCAGGAATGTGGACCGGAGCGATCGGCCTGCCCGGCGTAGTAATTGCCAACTGGATGCAGTCGCAGCTCTTTCACCAATTTCACCGCACGCTAGGCTACGCCTTGATGTTTCTGATCAACTGGGGATTTTACTGCACAGTTCTGGAAGGAATTTTCTCAATGAAGCGCTGGTTCAAGTAGCAAAAGCTTGAGCCCGTGGCCTTCCATCAGTCCTTGGAAGAACTCCGCGCTACTTAATCTTCTTCTCCAACTCCGGCACCGCCTCAATCAGCACATGCCCGGTGATCGCCAAGGTACGTGGGTCAACCTTATCGAGCGTATCCTGTGGAGTATGCCAGTAGGGCACGTCCAGATCGATGATGTCCGCTGACGGAACGTCGCGCTTCAAAAATGAAAGATGGTCGTCCTCGATCGGCTCGGCATCCTTGACGAACACCTTGCCGTATCCCAGCCGCCCCGCGGTATTCCACAAAATATCGGTGAGCCATGGCGTGGAATTGGTCTCGCGCCGGTAAACCGGATTGGTTGGGCCAACCATGTCCACCAGGATCATGGCCTTCACGCGCTTCAGATCGCCGGAAAGCGCCAGGGTCGCGGCCAGTTCGCGGCTCCCGTACGTGTTGTCCGGATCGGCCCAATTCAAGTTGAAGGCTTCCTCGCCGTCAAAAAACGCCAGCCAGACGGTGTCCGCATTCTTTCGCGCGCAAAGCAGCCGAGCCAATTCCAGCAGGACGCCGGTGCTGGACCCCGCGTCGTCAGCGCCCACGAAATTGTCCATGCGCTTGGTGTCGTAATGCGATCCAAACAAGATGATGTTGGGATTCGCGGAAGGAATTTTCACCAGGATATTCTTCATGGCCACATCGCCCACCGGCGTGGAGGGCGCATGAAAATCCTCTTCTTCCACCGGGCATCCAAAACTCTTCAGCTGGCCGATAATGTACTGCTGTGCGCGCTGAATCCCCGCGGTCCCTGCCGAATGCGGGCCGATGGCCACTAACTGCTCGACGTGCTTGTAGGCCCGCGAGCCGTCAAATCCCCCGGTAGTATCCGGCGACGGGGCGGGCGGAAAAGACGCCGCCTGGGGCGCGCCGGTTCCCTGCTCCGCGGTTCCCGAAGGCGACGAGTGCCCGCAGGCGGCAAGCCCCGCAACGGAAAGCAGCGCCAGCGCCGCGATCCCCGATCCGATTTTGGGCCGGCGCAGCTTCATGGTTGGACTCCCCGGTCGGCGATCGCCGCGCGTTTCGCCTTGTTTCGCACCACCACCGCCGCGACCGCGATGCCCACAAAATAGAGTCCCACCATCGGCGCCATGAAGATGAGCATGGTGGTCGCGTCAGGCGTGGGAGTGATGATCGCGGCGACAATGGCGATGATCAGGATCGCGTAGCGCACGTTCTTCCATAAAAACGCCGGCGTCACGATGCCAAACAGCGCCAGGAAAAAAATCAGCACCGGCAATTCAAAAATGACACCCAGCCCCAGCAGCACAATCAGGATGAAATCGAAATATTCGTTGATGCTGATCAGCGGCTTGAACGGCCCCTGAAAGCTGGTCAGGAAGGCCAGCATGTACGGCAGCATGATGAAATAGCCGAAGGAAATTCCCGCCAGAAACAGGAACACCGTGGAGAAAAGAAAGCCGGTCACCGCTTTGCGCTCGTGCTTGTAAAGCCCCGGCGCGATGAACAGCCAGACCTGGTAGAGCACAAACGGCGCGGCCAGCACCACGCCCAAGTACAGCCCGAAGGTGATGATGATGTTGATCATCCCCGCGGGACTGGTGTAAATCAATTTGTCATCGAGATGCTGCCGGCGCAGCGCCTCCTGCATCGGCCGGGAAATGAATCCGAGCAGCTTTTCCGCAACGCTGACGCCGATCAGCGCGCCAATACCGATGGCAATGGCGGAGTTGATGAGCCGCTTGCGCAAATCCACCAGGTGCTCAAAAAACGACATCTTGCCGCCCGGTTCCTGCTCGAGCACCGATGGTGAGGGATCAGACAACGGGATTATCTTCCGGAGAAGATTTCTCGTGAGGGACACTTACGGTTTCCGCCGAGGCATTCGACGAATTCGCGTCGCCGTCCGGCGCGGCGCTGGAACCGCCGTGAATCCGATTCTCAGTTTCCGTCGTGATGGGAGCGCTTTCGGAGGGAGACTCGCGCGGCACTACGCCATCAGGTGGGGCCTCCGGCAGAGGAGGAGGAGCCTGCGCCGCTCGCGCAGCCGCCGCTTTTTCCTCTTCGCGGATGCGCGTCTGCCGCTCCAGTTCCCGAACTTCATCTTCGAGCGCGAAGCGGAAGTCGTTGGTCATCTTGCGAAACTCACCCGTCGCTTTCCCAAGCATGCGCGCCAGTTCCGGCAGCTTTTCCGGGCCGAAAATGACCAGGGCCACGACGAAAAGAACGACTAGGTGTGGCAGGCTCAACATGGCAGTACGCTATGCCTTTTTTGGATCGAACGCAGAAAGTTCCGACGGACGGGAAACCGGTCCATAAGCCGGTTCGCAATGACTTCCCGCGAAGCGCTCTAGGTACCACTCTGGCACAAGCTTAGGACCAAACGACTTCGGCCCGCTCCCGTCTAATGCCCATGTGGAATCATAGTGGACAGCCCGAGGGGTGTCAATTCAGCCTCTATGCTATACTATTTGGCAATGTGCATGGCCACGCGCCGTGCCGCAGGAAAGCGAGGGCGACATGCAGGGTGAGAGGCGTGGAGCGCTGCTGGTTATAGGTGTATTGGTCGTTTCCGCAATCCTGGGGGGCATTTACGGGCCGTCCGTGCGCGCGACGTCCACCGACGTGAATAACCTGCAGGACTCCGTCAAGTCCTTCACGCATGTCCTGTCCATCGTTCAAAAAGATTACGCCATCCCCATCGATACCGATCATGCCATTTATTCCGGAGCGATTCCGGGAATGTTGCGTGTACTCGACCCGCATTCCAGCTTTTTTGATCCGCGCGCGTACGCCAACCTGCGCGAAGACCAGCGCGGCCGTTACTACGGCGTGGGCATGACCATCGTTCCACGCGACAATTTCACGTACGTGCTGGCTCCCATGCCCGCTTCGCCTGCCTACCGCGCCGGGATTCGACCCGGCGACGTAATCATGTCCGTGGACGGCAAGTCCACCGAAGGCCTGAGCAGCTCCGAAGTGGCTGACATGCTGAAGGGCCCCAAGGGCACCGTGGTGCACATCACCATGAAGCGCGTGGGCTACGCCGAGAACATCAATTTCACCGTGACCCGCGACGAAATTCCCAAGCACTCCGTCGATCTCGATTTTGAAGTGAAGCCCGGCGTCGGCTACATCAAGCTTTCCGGATTTAACGAGACCACCGACACCGAACTTGCCGCAGCCCTGAAGGATCTGGACGCGACCAAGCTCGACGGCTTGGTGCTTGACCTGCGCGGAAATCCCGGCGGCCTGCTGAACGAAGCGGTGGCCGTTTCGGACATGTTTCTGGACAAAAACCAGCTGATCGTTTCGCATCACGGCCGCGCGTCGGCCGAGCGCCGCTACTACGCCGTTCGCGGCAATCGCGGCGTGACCATCCCGCTGGTGGTCATCGTCAACGGCGGCTCCGCTTCCGCTTCGGAAATCGTGACCGGCTCGATCCAGGACCATGATCGCGGCCTGGTGGTTGGCGAACAGAGCTTCGGCAAGGGCCTGGTTCAAACCGTTTCCGGATTGAGTGAAAACACCGGCCTCGCGCTCACCACCGCCCGCTATTACACGCCGAGCGGCCGCCTGATCCAGCGCGACTACAAGGACATTTCGCTGTACGACTACCTGTACAATCACAAGAATCCCCCGCCCACCGAAGTCAAGCTCACGGATAGCGGGCGCCAGGTGACCGGCGGCGGCGGAATCACCCCGGACGTTGTCGTGGCTCCGGCCAAGCTAGATCCTTTCCAGGAATCGCTGCTGCGCCACGAAGTCTTCTTCGCCTACCAGGGCGGCGTGGGCGCATTCACCACCTACTACCTGGGGACAAAGCCGGAAATCACCAAGGAATTCGTGGCCAACGACAGTGTGATGAAGGTCTTCCGCGGGTACCTCGACAAGGAAAAGATTCCCTACACCGAAGAAGACATCGCGCAGAATTCCAGCTGGATCAAGCGCGAAATCCGCAAGGAAGTTTTCATTTCGATGTTTGGCCTCACCGAAGGCGCCAAGGTCGATCTGGAAGACGACGTTCAACTGCAAAAGGCGATGGAATCCCTGCCGCAGGCGCGCGCGCTGTACGAAAATGCGCGCCGAATCATCGCGCAACGGACTGCCAGTTCCGGTCCGCAACAGCAGTAGTTGCCGCACCAAACACGCCGCAACAACTTTGCGGCGCGGGGCGTTTGGAATCCTCGCCGTCCCCTGCTAAAATCTCACGAGTTTCGTGGGCGTGTAGCTCAGCTGGGAGAGCGCATCGTTCGCAACGATGAGGCCGCCGGTTCGATCCCGGCCACGTCCACCAATCCCTTCTTCCTTCCATTTGAGGCTGGTTCGCGGGGCATTGTTGCGCCGATTGGCCCATCCGCGGCTTGGGAGGCGATGCCATTGCAAAGCGCGCTCGTAACCGAGACGCTTCGGATGATCGCTAAAATGCCTGTCCCTCATCGAGGCGGAAGCACAAATCGTGACCGGTTCTTGCTATACCGTATTCACTGTATCCCGGCATACCGTTAATAGCTTAGTACGGGTGCTCCATTGTGTAATTCTTCACTTTCAGGCATCTTTGCTGTCAATGGAGTGAACTACCTTGCATCTAACCTTCTCCGACGAATCCCAACTCGCGCAATCGCCCCTCCTCGTTTCGCATGCGCGTCGGCGAATACGCATTTCCGCATGTTGTCGAACTGCTAGGCACTGTCGGATTGCACCATTCGAAACCGGGAGGGACAGATGCCACATGAAATCGAGCATGCCGGACCTTTGGACGCGACGCAATCCCTGCGAATTCTTCTCCTCGAGGACAATCCCGATGACGTCGAACTTTGCAAACGCCTGTTGAAACGGGCGTTTCGAGAGGTTCATTGCGACGCCGTCGCATCTCGCGAAGCTTTCTCCACCCTCCTGACCGGAAACACTTATGACGTCATCCTGGCGGATTACGCTCTCGGGTTGTGGACCGGTATGGAGGCGTTTCAGCTGGTGCGCGATTCCGGCCGGGACATTCCCTTCATCCTGGTCACCGGGGCTCTGGGTGACGAGCGCGCCATCGACTGCATCAAGACCGGAATTGCCGACTACGTCCTGAAAGACCATCCCGATCGCCTTCCCATCGCGATTTCCAGGGCCATCAAAGATCGCTCACTCATGGAAAAGCGCCGCCAGGCCGAATACGCGCTGCAGCAGAGCGAGTCTCAACTTCGGATGCTGGTGGAGTCGATTCCGGCGGCCACGTTTGTCGAGCAAGGCACCCGCTGCTGCTACTCGAATCGCGCCGCGGAGCAGATTACCGGCTACAGCCGGGAGGAACTTTTGAACATGACTTTCTGGGACCTGATTCTTCCCGATTCCCGCAAGGCGCTGATCGGGCTGACCAACCCGCATACCGAGAGCCTGCCGGCCTATCGCTATGAAATTGATATCCTCACCAAGCAAGGCACGACCCGGTGCCTCGATGTTACTGTGGCCATGTTTCAGAATGACGGCGGGCTCGCGGCGTTGATCACCGCCTTTGACATCAGCGAGCGCAACGAACGCGAGACCATCGAGCGCAAGCGACTGGAAGATCAGGTTCGCCACTCCCATAAAATGGAGGTCCTCGGACGGCTTTGCGGCGGCGTGGCTCACGATTTCAACAATTTACTTGGGGTCATGATCGGCTACGCGGAACATCTCCAAATGGAGATGGAGCGGGGCAATCCTCTTCGCGCAGGCGCCGATGAAATTCTGGGTGCGGCCAACCGCGCGGCATGCCTCACGCGCCAACTTCTGGCCTTCAGCCGCCCGGAAACTCTCGACCGCAGGCCACAGGATTTGAACCGTGTAATCTCCGAAATCAAGAATTTACTGCGCCGGCTTATCGGCGATGACATCGAGCTGAGCACCATCCTCGACCCCGCCCCGATGACGGTCCACGCTGACAAAGGCCAGATGGAGCAAATCCTGATGAATCTCGCCGCCAACGCCCGCGACGCCATGCCCGAGGGCGGAAAGCTGGTCATCAAAACAAGTTCCACCGTGGTGGATGAAGCCACGATACGAACTTCTCCTTATCCGATTCCGTTCGGACCCTACATTTGCTTTTCTGTTACCGACACTGGGTTTGGGATGGACGCGGAAACGAAAGCGCGCGCTTTTGACCCTTTCTTCTCAACCAAGGAAAAGGGCAAGGGTACTGGGCTCGGGCTTGCCACGGTGTACGACGTCGTGAAGCAAAGCAACGGTCACATCGAGGTCCTGACTGCGCCCGGGGCGGGCACGACGTTCAAGATTTTCCTGCCGCAGTTCCAGGAAGCCGTTCAGAAACCAGCACCCGAACCGAAAGACGCCACGCTCCCGGACCGGCACGAAACGGTGTTGCTAGTCGAAGATGATTCGTCCCTGCGAACAGCCGTTCGCAACACGCTCCAACTCGCCGGCTACGCGGTGCTGGAAGCCAAAGACGGAATCAGTGCCCTCATCGTGGCCAACAAGTATCCAAGCGCGATCGACCTGCTGATAACGGATCTGGTCATGCCGGGCCTCAGCGGCTGGGCGCTGGCCCACGAATTGAAGGAGGACAGGCCGTCAATTCGCATCGTCTACATGTCCGGCTATCCGGAACAGAATTTGGAGACGCAATTCCCGGTCGCCGGAAGCGCATTTCTGGCGAAGCCCTTCACGCGGGAGGCCTTGACCCGAAAGATCCATGAAACACTGAGCACGTCTGTGCCGGTGAAAGTGGCTTAGCATCGGCACTCCTGAGCAGGCAGGCGAGCCGCTACGCGTAATTCCCTGCTCTCCTGCCGCGCATCATGGAAGAATCTCGAAGACCATCATGTGGGCTTCTTCTGTGATGTAGTCGCGCTCGGGATAGGGCGGCGTCTGCACGATGTGCTTGGGAACCGCGGCGTAGTATTTGTTCATCGAGGGAATCCACATGCCGGACTTGCCGATCGCCCCGGTGGGCACTTTTCCCAGCAGTTCGTAGTGGTCCGCATCGTTTTGCTTGTACACCGCGATCGTTCCAGTCGTTCCCTGGAAATAAATTCGGCCGGACTTCGCGTCGTAGTAGATTTCGTCGGCGCCGCCCGGGCTATCCAGAGATTGAATCAGTTTCCCGGTGTCCGAATCCAGGACCGTCAGCTTGCCGGGCTCGCCGCGGTGTCCGCCCTGCAGGCGGCTACCGAAAAACAGGCGGTGATGCGCGGGATCCAATCCCCCAACGTGCGGCTGCGGGCCGCCCGTAATTTCCCACTCAGAGATGATCTGGCGCTTCTCCGTGTCAATCACTTTGCACATGCTCTTGCCGTCCACTACGTCACCCATGCCAACATACAGCCGCTTCCCGGTCGGGTCGAGGACGATGCCGGCTGGTTCTGTGCCGTTCATCTTGATGCTGCCCACCAGCTTGGCCGCATTCGTATCGACGATTTCGATGGTGCCGTCATTCGAGCCCGGCGCGCCAACGCCGGAGTAATACAAGCCCTTATTAAAATCGTAAGCGCCGTTGTCGGGATCGCGCTTGGCTCCCTTGCCGCCGGTGAACTCCACGGTCTTGGCAACTTCAAACGTGGCCCCGTCAATACCAACCAGCGTGTTGTCGGTGAGATCGACCCAGACCAGGTTTTGCTTCGGGTCAAAGAACGGCTTGCGGGGATGACCGCCGAGCGGGGTCTCGTGGATCACCTTGCCCGCGCGCATATCGATCGTCAGAAATGTATCGTTGTTCTCTCCGGAAAGAAACAAGCGCTGGTTCTTGAGGTCCGCCGTCAGGTGGTCCATGTAGCCTTCGGTCGGCAGCGGAAAAGTTTCCACCAGGCGCATGAGGCCGCTCATGTGAACCATGGGAAGCTGCTGGTCGTATTTTCGCTGCGCCACGGCGGTGGAAATGGCAAAGGCGCACACCAAAATCAGAAGCACGGCACCGTGGATTCTCTTCATCTTGTCTCCCCTTGAAAATTGATCACGCTCTGCATCTCCGTGATGTGCTGAAACAGATCGCCGGAAACGGCAACGATGTCGGCGTATTTCCTATTTTCGATGGTCCCCAATTTATCCTACAAGTGGAGGATCTCGGCGTTTACAGTGGTCGCCATGCGCAAGGTATACAACGGACTGGCTCCCTATTGCACGTGAACCACAATCTTGGAATTATGCAGCCCCCACTACCGAGCGCATGTTGTTTCCAGGTCCGGTGATGACGCCATTTTCTGGGCCGCGACTATGGGCTATACTGCCGTTACTTATAAGGTGTCCGTTCTTCCCCGGAGGTGGTGATGAGGCTCAGGGCCTACAGCGTTTCCGTGGCACTATTCGTGCTCCTTGGACTGGCAATTCCCGCAGTCGCACACCACGCTTTTCCCGCGGAATTCGATGTCGATAAGCCGGTTACGCTGACCGGGGTGGTCTCCAAGCTGGACTGGATCAATCCCCACGTGTACGTCCATCTGGATGCCGCGGAAAACGGCAAGACCGCCACCTGGGACCTGGAAAGCTGGCCGACCGGAATCCTGAAGAGAAGCGGCGTTACCCGGGACATGATCAAGGAAGGAACACAGTTGACCATCCTCGCCTATCGCGCGAAAGATGGCACGAATCTGGCCTACATCAGGAAGTTTACCTGGTCCGACGGCCATGCAATCGAAACCTGGTTTGGCGGAAGAGAGCCCGGACAACCGAAATGAGCTTCGCTCTCGCGGCGTTGCGCTGTTGTAGGATTCGCTGGAGCGCTGCACTTGAGAGTCGCGGTCGCGCTTGGCATGGGAAAGTTCGATAGGAGGCCCTACATGAAACCTGGACGCATCGGCTTTCGCCTGTGGTCCGTTCCATTCTCCGGCCTGACTGTGATGCTGGCTTTTCCCCTCGCGCTGATTGCACTGCTCCCGCCGCACGCGGCTGCTCAGACGATGGTGTCCGCCGAGCGAGCGGAAAAAACCGCAACGCCTGCCGCACCCGCGCCTGCGAGCCCTGCGCCACTCTCGGCGGAGGAAGCCGCAAAAGCTGCGATGCCCTCCAATCCCGCGCCCTCTGCAAAAACTCCTCTCGCCACCGACGGCCATCCGGACCTCACCGGCCTGTGGTGGGCGTATCGCGGAGCGAATCTTGATGTCAAACAGGTGGGCAACACCCGAGTGAATTTGCAGCCCACGACACGCGCGCCGGAGTCCGAGGACCCCAACAACAATTTGTCCGTCAACACGCGCATCTACGATTCCGTAGCCGCGCGAAGGGCCGATCCGAACAAGCCCTCGTACAAACCGGAGGTGATGTCCAAGGTCGAGCATCTCGATCGCGTCGAAGGCAAGGTCGATCCGGGACTGCATTGCAAGTTGCCGGGATTTCCGCGCAGCGGCCCTCCGCAGCAAATCGTCCAGGGCCCCGGCATCCTCGTGTTTCTGTACGACTCACCGGACACTTCGTATGACGCGTTTCGCATCATTCCGACGAACCGCAATTCCCATCGCAGCGATGAGGAAACTCTTGGATTGAGCCCGTCCTACATGGGCGATTCGATCGCCCACTGGGAAGGCGACACGCTGGTGGTTGATACCGTCGATTTCAACGGCGACATCTGGCTGGGCATCGACGGTTGGTTCACCACACCAAAGCTGCACGTCATCGAACGATTGCGCCGCGACGGCGACGTTCTGCACTACCAGGCCACAGTGGAAGACCCAGACGCGCTCACCCAACCGTGGGTGATGCCCGCCCGCGCCATGCACCTCAATACCAAGGATTATCGAATCGAGCAGGAAGAGCCGCCGTGCGTTGAACTGGATTCCTCGCACCTGGTAACGCCGGAACACCACTAGACGCCCCGTACCGCGGAGTTCCGCCTGCGGAAAAGCCTTCGGTTGTCATTCTGAGCGAAGCGAAGAATCTCTCTTTCTTTTCTGATGCCTCTCGCATGCCGAAATCGAAGAGAGATTCTTCGCTTCGCTCAGAATGACAATGTATTTAGCTTTTTCGTAGCGTGTCGAGACAGGTTTACGGTTCCAACTGTCGGTTTGTGGGTCGCGGCTTTTAGCCGCGACATTGAACTAACCAGGAAGAAAGGGCTTCAGCCCCTGAACTCATGTCCGTCATTTCCCCGCCACTACATTCAACTTCATTGTCACGGAAGCGGACTTCTGCGGCTCGGACGAATCCTTCACGGTAATCACCACCGTGTACGTGCCGGGAATCGTGGCCTTCCCGCCAATTGTGTCTGAAGCGTAGTGAAACGCCAGATTCGGCGGCAGGCCGGCTCCCGAAAAATCATAAGGCGTTTCCCCGCCGCTCGCGGCCATCACGCAGTAGTATTCGACGCCCACGGTGGCGTCAGGAAGGGTTTTGGTAGTGATCTGCAGACTCGCTCCAGCCTGGCGCAGCGCGCGACGGGCTTGCGCCGGGTGGCCCCATTGCATCAGGAGCGTCGCCAAGGCCACGGCGATCAGCACACGTACTACGCCGGAACTTTTCAGGGCCGTATCATTCCTCGTAGCTCTGTCTGTCCGCGGTCTATCTTGCGTCAACATTCGACCTCCCGAACCAAATCCCGCGCATCTACTTTGCAAAAACTAGGCATCTTCTATGAGCGGGATTCTGCATCATTGCGCGGCGATGTCAAGTAACGGCGGTAGGACAGGCTTCAGCCTGTCTGGTTTTGTTTAGCGTCATGCGTAACTCTAAACCAGACAGTCTGAAGCCTGTCCTACCGGATTCGGCCGCATTTCTGATTGCATTGCCGCGAAAGCGGATTATCATCACGCCCGGAGATTTTTCCCGAGCATGCTTCTCAATTGGTGCGACTGGCTGCAGCATTCCTGGTGGGTCGCCTCCCTTGACGGCTCTGTCGCGCTATCAGTGCTGGTCGAACTGGGCCACTACTTCGGTTTTTTTCTGATCGTAGGAAGCATCGTCGTCGTGGATCTGCGCATTCTCGGTCTGGCGGGCCGCGGCCACGATGCGGCTCGCCTTGCCGGTCAACTATTTCCGGTCATGTGGACCGGACTCTTCTTCGCGCTGCTCACCGGTTTCCTGATGTTCGCGGATGACGCCGTTGCCCTCTTTCCGAACCCGGTGTTTCGCATCAAGCTGCTGGTCGTTTTGCTGGCGGTCATTTTTGGCGCCATCGTTCAATGGCGCGTCGGCCGGTGGGACCGCTTCGCGCGCATTCCCGTATCGGCCAAGTGCCTGGCCGCCGTTTCGCTGGCGCTCTGGATCGGAGCAATCCTCAGCTCGGTGGAAGTGCCGCACCTGACTTACGTTCCGTAGCGCCCGCAAGCGGAGACCGCGGAGAAACCGGGGACCATGCATCGCTTGATCCTGGCGTTCGCCAACTGGCTGCAGAACACGCCCCTGGCGCTGGCCGTCGGCGGATCGGATTGGGCGTATCCGTACGTTCAGTTGACCCATTTCACCGGGCTGTCACTTTGGGTGGGAACCAGCGTGGCGCTTGACGTGCGACTTCTCGGCTTCGGGAAACGCCGCCAATCGCCCGGCGAGCTCCTGGATGATTTGTTCCTCTGGAACTGGATCGGTTTCTGCTTGGCCATCCTTGGCGGCTTTCTGCTTTTCTCTATCGCCGCGGCATCCTTTGTCAGCAATCTTGCCTTTCGCGCCAAATTAGGTATTCTCATCCCGCTCGCGCTGGCCGTGCACATTTTCGTGCAGGCTAAAGCGCGCGCCTGGAGCGAGACTCCTGAACCTCCGGCCGCAGCGAAGCTTGCCGGCTTGATGGAGATCGTGTTGTGGCTCTCGGTGGCAACCGCCGCTGTTTCGATCCCATATTTTTGATCCGCGAGCGCGGGGATCGCGCAGCAGGAAACCTGGAACAAAATGTCGCTCTTTCACTTCGTGCAATGGCTGAATGACTCTTCGTGGAGCATTTATCTCCGCGAAAATGACTGGCCGTTCGCGATCATCGAAACGATTCACATCTTGGGCCTCGGACTATCGGTGGGCACCATCATGTGGGTCGACCTGCGCCTCATCGGTCTGGCGATGCGGCGCGAGCGTGTCTCGGACGTCGTGTCTTCGCTCATGCCGTGGGCCATTGCCGGCTTCATTGTGATGTTCACTAGCGGGGCGCTCCTGCTGCTCTCCGAGCCGATGAAGTGTTACACCCGGCTGTCCTTCCGCCTCAAGGTGGTGATGCTGATTCTCGCCGGCCTGAACGTGCTCTACTTCCATTTCCGCGTTGAACGCAGCATGCAGGAGTGGGATGAAGCCGTGGTTTTGCCGTGGCGCGCCCGGATGGTCGGGTACGCTTCCATGGCCCTGTGGCTCGGTATTATCGTTGCGGGGAGATGGACGGCCTACTTCTAGCGATGTCGAAATCTATATGAATTTCCAGGACCTGCGGATATTCCCTGCTTCTCTTTTCCAGTGGTGCGAATCCTCACTGCTCGGCAACGCCATCAAGAATTCCAAATGGGATTTCGCAATTCTCGAGACCGTTCATATTATCGGGATTGCCGTGCTACTGGGCTCGACGCTGGTGGTGAATCTTCGCCTGCTCGGATTTGGAATGCGGCGGCGCTCCGCTGCCGAACTGGAAGAGGAACTGGGGCCGTGGACCTGGGGCGCGCTGGTGCTGATGCTCGTCACGGGCGCGCCCATGTTCCTGTCTGAGGCCGTTCGCATGAGCCTCAACGGCCCGTTCTTCACCAAGATGATCCTTCTATCCCTGGCCCTGGCGATTCATTTCACCATTCGCCGCACGGCCACGCGCCCGGAGGCGGCCAATCGCATTGGCCTCGGAAAACTCGCCGCTTCCCTGTCCATCATATCGTGGCTGAGCGTCGCGCTCGCGGGGCGCGCCATCGCCTTTTTCATGACCCTGAACGGCGGCTAGCGGCTACTTCGGCGACAGCAGCACCGCGCGTTCGCTCCCATGAGAGTTCGTGGCGTCGCAAAGAATCTGCCTGTGCGCATCTGA